>Ga0209677_100033_pt1 | contig 314079 bp, 287 predicted proteins | sample AraplaCvi_mCL_r2_2_FD_184285 | JGI IMG/M metagenome (GOLD analysis project Ga0209677, IMG submission 184285) | Arabidopsis root microbial communities from North Carolina, USA - plate scrape CL_Cvi_mCL_r2 (SPAdes) (version 2) | ecosystem: Host-associated > Plants > Roots > Endosphere | place... | reverse complement strand
GTCCTGGACATGCCTGGCCCAGAATTGTCGCCGTGCGTGCATGGTTTTCATATGAGTTTCCGGCTTGGAAAAGCACAGGATGTGGGCTGAAGCGATCAAGCAAAAGGTGGGACGGCTGGACGCTTACCATTCACCTGACTAAGTGCTTGCTAAACCATTCAAACATCGCCACGACGATGACGTACATCCAAGTCGATTACGACCACATGAGATCAGTTTTGCACGAGCGCAGCGTAATGCAGGGCGCTCTCAGGCGCGTCCGGCGAGAGGACACAAGCAACACACCATCAATTCAGACAAGGTCTCGCCAGCTAACTACTGGTAGCCCTCCAAGCGAAGTGCCGCCCAGGTCGCAGGAACAAATATCGAAAGACGTTGGCCAGACATCCGATATTGAACTCGAAAAAATACTGAATTACGTGGCTGACTGTATCAACCAGCGACACGAGCAGATAAGCAGATTGGCACAACCACCAGGAACGTTGAGCGCAATTAATACAAGTATGAACTCCATGTTCAGAAAGACCGTCACGAATGCCTCTGGCGCGGTGGCTTGCACCACAAAAGCTAATGGCGGAGCGCCATAACCACTCGTCGTACTCTCCTAGAACCGGTCTATCCCCTGTCTCGTCACGGGAAGCGCCTGCTCGTCAACGCAAAAAGAAATGTATGGGGACGGTTTGCGTAAGGCAAAAAAAAACGCCCTTGCGGACGTTTTTTATGAAAATTGGTCGGGGTAGGGGGATTCGAACTCCCGACATCCTGCTCCCAAAGCAGGCGCGCTACCGGACTGCGCTATACCCCGGCATATGCAACGAATAACCGCTGCATATTGACATCATGCGGCATCGAAACTAATGTCTGCTGCAGACGGCTGCATGTCTACGGTATGTCTCAGTGCGTTAACACCTTCCAAACTGTAAAACAACCGCCTGGATCCTTGCACTTGCATCGGATCTAAAATTGGCTCCAAGGTTACCCTTGAAGCCGAAAATGGTGGGTCGTGTGGGATTCGAACCTACGACCAATTGGTTAAAAGCCAACTGCTCTACCAACTGAGCTAACGACCCGCTGTGTGGTGGCGCGTATAATACTGATTTCTAAGGATTATTCAACACCTTATTTTAAATAAATCAGAAAAAACGCATTTGAACGGTAATTCGGTGGGTAGAACGCCTCTCGCAGCCGCCTGATCAGCGCCCTGGCTCGTCGTTCCACAGGTACTTGTGCAGCTGCAATTGCAGGCGCACCGGCAAATTGTCCGCCACTACCCAGTCGGCCAGGTCGCGGGCGTTCAGGTCGTGATGGCTGGGCGAGAACAGCACCTCGCCCGCACGACGCTCCAGGCCATACTGGATCAGCTTGGAGGTGGCCCAGTCGTAATCGTCGCGAGAACAGATGACGAACTTGACCTGATCGTTGGCCGTCAGCAAGTCGATGTTCTCGTAGCGGTTGCGGTGGGCTTCCTTGGAGTCCGGGGTCTTGAGGTCGACTACTCGGCTGACACGCGGGTCGACCGCAGAGATGTCCAGGGCGCCGCTGGTTTCCAGTGAGACCTCGTAACCCGCGTCACACAGCCGCTTGAGCAGTGGGATGGCATTGGGTTGCGCCAGTGGCTCACCGCCCGTCACGCAGACGTAGCGCGGCCGGTAGCCGGCAACCTGTTCCAGGATGTCGTCGAGGGTGCGCACGGTACCGCCGCTGAAGGCGTAGGCGCTGTCGCAGTATTGGCAGCGCAATGGGCAGCCGGTGAGCCGTACGAATACGGTGGGAAGGCCAGCAGTGCGCGTTTCACCCTGCAACGAGTAAAAGACTTCGGTAATACGTAATGTGTCTTGCATAGTCGCCACGGGCGTAACAGCTAAACAGGCTGTCCGCCTCCGTCAGGCACTTCAAGGGATTGCGCCAACGCGTCAACCCCAGGAAGCGTGTTTCATAAAAGGGCGTGGATTCTAACGAAAAAACCCGCGACAAGCGCGGGTTTCTTCTGAACGGGCTGCATTGCTTACAAGCGTTGCAGGTCCCGCTGGGCCAACTGCGCCGCGGAGGTACCCGGATACTGGGCAACCACCTGCTGCAGAATGCCTTTGACCTTGTCGGTATGACCCAGGCGGCGTTCTACGTCAGCGAGTTTGTACAGCGAGTCCGGCACCTTGGCGTGCTTGGGGTACAGCTGGCTGACCTTGGCAAAAGCCTGGCCCGCGCCCTGCAAATCACCCTTTGCCAGGTTGACCTCACCCAACCAGTACTGGGCATTGCCCGCGTACTGGCTGTTGGGGTACTTGCGCAGGAAAGCGGTGAAGGCCTGACTGGCCTTATCGAAATCCTTGGCCTTGATCAGGTCGAAGGCTGCATCGTAATACAGTTTTTCCTTCGCCGGATCACCCGGTTCACTGCTGGCGGCAGGGGCAGCCGCGGCGGCCCCTGCTGCTGCGCCACCGGCAGCGGCGCTTGGAGCGCCACCGGCAGCAGAATTATCAGGAGTAGCGGCAGGTGCAACACCGGCTCCAATACGACGATCAAGATCCTGGTAACGCTCCAGGCCTTCTTGCTTGAGCTGGTTCACCTGGTTCTGCAGCACTTCAATGGCGCCTTGTTGCTGGGCCAATTGATCCTGCATGCGTTGCAGCTGGTTGAACAGCTCGCCCTGTGCCGAGGGAGCGGACGTAGCCGCTCCCCCCGCATAGGCGCCGTTCGTGCCATAACCTGCTGGCGGATAACTGCTCCCGCTATTGTTATAGCCTGAGTTGCTATCCGTTACAGGAACCGCAGCCCACACCGCAAGCGGTGCGAAGCTGAGAGCCAATACAGTCAGAGCACGACGGCACGTTCGCATGACGAATTACTTACGCAGTTCGACGCGACGGTTCTGAGCCCACGACTGTTCGTCGTTGCCAGTTGCAACTGGACGCTCTTTACCGTAGGAAACCAGTTCCAGTTGGCCTGGAGCAACACCTTGCAGTACCAGGTAGCGCTGAACGGCTTTCGCACGACGCTCGCCCAGTGCCATGTTGTACTCACGAGTACCACGGGCGTCAGTGTTACCTTCCAGAACAACGCGAGCGCCGTTAGCTTTCAGGTCCTTGGCGTGAACGTCCAGAGCGCGCATGGCTTCTGGCTTCAGGTCCGAACTGTCGTATTCGAAGTAGAAAGTGGTGATTGCGCGCAGAGCAGCTTCTTCGCTCAGGGAGCCGTCGACCGCACCAGTGTTGGCGCCGTAACCAGCGTTTGGATCAACAGCTGCGCCTTCACCGGCATTGTCGCCGCCTTTAGAGGAGCAACCAACGGCTACGGACAGAGCCAGAGCCAGAGCAGCAAACTTACCAAACTTCAGCATTTCCATCGTGAAACTCCTAATGAACCCCAGTGTGTTAAGTACTTCTTTTTGTAGCGCCGCGTCAGTTCAGGTAAGGGGACCAGGATGGTTCTCTGACTTCGCCTTGTGCGGTAGGAAGTGGGAGCCTTACGCGTCCATTGATGGACACGAGCATCAAGACTCCCCGGCCCTGCTGGCGGGTGGCGTAGATTACCATGGTGCCGTTGGGCGCAACAGTGGCTGACTCATCAAGGTTGGTATCTGTAAGGATTTTTACGGTTCCGCGCTGCAAATCCTGGGCCGCAACCCGGAAATTAGTGAAACCATCCTGACGGTGAATCATCACCAACGTCTTTTCATCGGCCGAAAGCTTGGGGTTGGCGTTGTAGTTACCAATAAAGGTCACACGTTCCGCACCGCCGCCGTTCACATTTGCCTTGTAGACCTGAGGCTTGCCGCCACGGTCGGAGGTGAAGTAGATGGTCGAACCATCCTTACCCCAGAAGGGTTCGGTGTTGATGCCCGGGCCGCTGGTCACACGCGAGAGTTGACGCGAGGCCATGTTCATCACGTAGATATCCGGGTTACCGTCCTTGGACAGCACGAAAGCCAGGCGCGAACCATCCGGCGACCAGGCTGGCGCACCATTGAGGCCTTCGAAGTTGGTGATCTGCTCACGACGGCCAGTATCGATGTGCTGCACAAAGATGCGCGGACGACGCTGTTCGAACGATACGTAGGCAATACGCTTGCCGTCCGGCGCGAAGCGCGGCGACAGGATTGGCTCACGGGACTGCAGCAAGGTCACTGCACGAGCACCGTCGTAGTCCGAGCGCTGCAGGGTGTAGCGGGTATTGTCTACAGAGAAACGCTCAGCGGTTACGTACAACAGGCGCGTCGAGAACGCCCCTTTGATACCGGTGAGTTTCTCAAACGACTGGTCCGAGATGTAGTGGGCCATGTCGCGCAGTTGCTCGGCGGTACCCGATACGCTGCCGGTCAACACCTGCTGCTCGGTGGCCACGTTGAACAACGTGTACTGGATCTGCAGGCGACCGCCGGCCGGCGTGATGCTGCCGACCATCAGGTACTGGGCACCGACGGCCTTCCAGTCACGGAAGATGACTTCGCTGGCCTGGGTTGGCTGGCTGATCATGTTGCCTTTTGGAATTGGCGCGTAGTAACCGGAGTTACGCAGGTCGTCGCTGACGATCTGGGCCATGTCGTCCGGCAGCACGCTGCCGCCCTGCCAACCGAACGGAACTACCGCAATCGGTGTGGCCCGATCACTGCCGCTGGTAACCAGGATGTTCTTTTCATCCGCCGCCGCTATCCCTGCCATACAGCAAATAACGACAAGCATTCCTCGAAGAAGGTTTCTCACAAGGCTAGATCCTCAGGTGTGAATGTCATCTTGAATGAACGATAGGGAGCGAAGTCACTTGGTTTCATTCCCTGCATCTCGGTCAACCGGCCAATATTCTTGACCGCGGCAACCGCCGAACTGTCGAACGAACCGTCACCACTGGACTTGGCCACGCTGACCGAAGTCACCGTACCGTCCGGCAACATGCCGATCTGCAGCACTACTGTCATGCCTTTACGTGCCGAAGGTGGACGTGTCCAACCTTCCGCTGCCCGCGCCCGAATCAGGTCGTCGAAACTGCCCGCGACTTCATCGCCACGCTCATCGGCCAAGGCTTGCTGACGCTGCGGCGTGTCGGAAAGCAAATCTGCCAGGGCCTGGGCCTTTTTCTCTTCGGCGGATTTGCGTGCTGCTTCCTGGGCCTTTTTCTTGGAGGCGTCGGCGGCAGCTTTCTTCTTCGCTTCGTCGGCGACTTTCTTCTTCGCCTCGTCTGCTTCAGCTTTTTTCTTGGCGTCTTCGGCGGCTTTCTTCTTCGCGTCTTCGACTATCTTTTTCTTGGCTTCTTCAGCGGCCTTTTTCTTGGCCTCTTCTTCGGCAGCCTTCTTGGCTTCTTCTTCCGATTTCTTCTTGGCTATATCAGCCAATTGTTTCTCTTCAGCCTTTTTCGCTTCGGCAGCTTTCTCGGCTTTCTTGGCTTCATCAGCCTTTTTCGCCTCGTCGGCTTTCTTGGCTTCGTCAGCCTTTTTCGATTCCTCGGCCTTTTGAGCCGCCTCTTCTTTCTTTTGTTCCGCAGCAGCCTTCACCGCTTCCTGCTCGACCTTCTTCTGTTCCATCTGCTCGACTTCAGTCTGGCGCGCAGCCGACTTCTGGGCCTCACCCGCAATCTTCTGATTGGTCTGGGTGGTGGCCTGACTTTTCGATTTCAGCTGATACAGGGTCGCCTGCACGATCGGCTTGGCTGGCGGCAGGTCCGGGGTCATGGCAAAGCTGACAAACAGCATGCCGAACACCAGGACGTGCAGGGCTATTGCCCACACGCCAGGCCAGAAGTAGCTTTCCGAGCCGGACGGCTCTCGCTGTTGCTGCATCAGGGCGCCTCGGTAATCAAGCCAACGTTACCGACGCCGGCCTTCTGCAGCCCGCCCATGGCGCCCATGACGGAGCCGTAGTCGACCGATTTGTCACCCCGGATAAACACCTGGGTGTGCTTGCCGCCTTCGTTGCCGGAGCGAATGATCTTGGTCACAGCATCGGTCATGGCCGGCAACGTCAGGGCCTTGTCCTGCTGCTTTTGCGTGTCGACTTCGCTGCCAAGGTTCCAGTAATAGGTCTTGTCAGCCTTGATCGAAATGGTCAGGACCTGAGTGTTGTTGTCCTGCGGCAAGGCTTCACTGGAAACCTTGGGCAGATCAACCTTCACGCCCTGGTTGAGCATCGGCGCGGTCACCATGAAGATCACCAGCAGCACCAGCATCACGTCGATGTAAGGCACTACGTTCATCTCGGCGACCGGCTTGCGCTTTTTGCGAGCTCGAGCGATTAAAGCCATTGGGAATTACCTGCTTATTCTTCGCTGGTGTGCACTTTACGGTGCAGGATCGCCTGGAATTCATCGGCGAAGGTGTAGTAACGGCCGATCAAGGTTTCGCTGGTTGCGGCGAAACGGTTGTAGGCGATTACTGCGGGGATAGCGGCGAACAGGCCGATCGCGGTGGCGATCAGGGCTTCGGCAATACCCGGGGCCACGGTGGCCAGTGTGGCTTGCTGCGCCTGGGCCAGGCCGCGGAAGGAGTTCATGATCCCCCATACGGTACCGAACAGGCCGATATACGGGCTGACGGAACCCACGGTGGCGAGGAACGGCAGGCCCTGCTCAAGCTTCTCTTCTTCGCGGGAGATGGCCACGCGCATGGCACGGGCCACACCTTCCATCACCGCTTCAGGATCGACACCCGGCTGCTGGCGCAGGCGCGAGAACTCCTTGAAGCCGGCACGGAAGATCTGCTCGACGCCCGAATCCGGGTCCGGGTTGCTGCCGGCCTGGCGGTACAGTTTGGACAGGTCGATACCCGACCAGAAGCGCTCTTCAAAGCTCTCCAGGGCACGTCGACCGGCGCGCAACATGTTGCTGCGCTGAAAAATCATGACCCAAGAGGTAACCGATGCGGCTACCAGTGTCAGCATGACCAGTTGAACCACGACACTGGCATTGCTGACCAGGCTCCACATGGAGGAATGGTCGACGACGGTAGGTTCCACGCTAAATCTCCTGCTTTGATTGTTGACCCGCGCCGCTCACGGCGGCAAAGGCCGCGCGTAGAGTTTCGGGAATGGCCCGAGGTTTCAAGCTGTTGGTGCGCACACACGCCACCAGGAACTGCCCCTCACAGAGCAGCGTTGCATCCGTGGCCCGCCTGACCTGCTGTTTGAAACGCAGGCTGGCACGGTTCAATTCGATGACTTCAGCGCTGACCAGCAACTCATCGTCCAGTCGCGCCGGCGCGTAATACCGCGCCTCGCTGGAATGCACGACGAATAACAGGTCCTCGCCTACAAGCTCGGACTGGGCAAAACCCAACTCCCGCAGCCGCTCGGTTCGAGCCCGTTCCATGAATTTCAGGTAATTGACGTAATAAACGATGCCGCCGGCATCGGTGTCCTCGTAATAAACGCGACAGCGATGTGCGAACGACTGATCCCCGTTTTGCGCGCGCATACTCTAGTGCTTACTCCTCAGGTTGCCAATTGGCTGGGCAACTGTTTTTTCATTCCTGAACGCTTTTGCAGTGAATCAAATGACGACGCCAGACACTGGGACAGCACAAAGCTCAGATAAATCGTCCGGCGTAAGCTTTTTAATCGTCTACCGCATCGAGGAATTCGTCTACCACGGGCATCTCTCCCAATCGTGACGGAATGTTTAGCCCAAAGTGCAGGTAAGCATGACGCGTCACGACCCTGCCCCGCGGGGTTCGCATGATGTAGCCCTGCTGAATCAGGTACGGTTCCAGCACATCCTCAATGGTATGGCGCTCTTCGCTGATGGCTGCGGCCAGGCTGTCCACGCCCACCGGGCCACCGTCGAATTTCTCGATCATGGTCAAAAGTAGGCGTCGATCCTGGTGATCAAAACCATGTTCGTCCACATCCAGCAGGTTCAAGGCAAGGTCCGCCACGGCCTTGGTGATGTGGCCCTTGGCACGCACCTCGGCAAAGTCTCGCACGCGGCGCAGCAAACGGTTGGCAATTCGTGGCGTACCGCGAGCGCGTCGAGCGATTTCAAAGGCGCCTTCCGGGTCCAGGGGCAAGCCGAGGATACTCGCCGACCGGCTGACAATGGTCGCCAGATCGGCGGTGCTATAGAACTCTAGACGTTGAACAATGCCGAAACGGTCTCGCAGCGGGTTGGTCAGCATGCCCGCACGGGTGGTCGCGCCCACCAGGGTAAAGGGCGGCAGGTCGAGCTTGATCGAACGGGCCGCCGGGCCTTCACCGATCATGATGTCAAGCTGGAAGTCTTCCATCGCCGGGTACAGCACTTCCTCGACAATCGGTGATAACCGATGGATCTCGTCGATAAACAGTACGTCATGGGGTTCAAGATTGGTCAGCAGCGCCGCCAGGTCTCCAGGACGCTCCAGCACGGGGCCGGAGGTGGACTTGATCGACACGCCCATTTCCTGGGCGATGATATTGGCCAGGGTGGTCTTGCCCAACCCGGGCGGGCCGAAGATCAAGGTGTGGTCCAGGGACTCACTGCGCCCGCGCGCGGCCTGGATAAACAACTCCATCTGTTCGCGCACGGTGGGCTGGCCGATGTATTCGGCCAGGCTCAGCGGGCGGATGGCCCGGTCCTGGACTTCTTCACGGTCACGCGGGCCGGTGGCCGCGATCAGACGATCGGCTTCAATCACTTAAATCATTCCCTTCAGGGCACGGCGAATCATGTCTTCAGCGCTCAGGTTCTTGTCCTTGATGGCCGATACGGCCTTGCTGGCTTCCTGAGGCTTGTAGCCCAGGGAGATCAGCGCATTGACCGCATCGCTTTCGGCGCTGGCGACCTGGGCCGCCGGCATATCCGGCTGGTTCGGTACCAAGGCGAACATGCTCCGTACCACCTCCCAGGCTTTGAAGCGGTCCTTGAGCTCGACCAGCAAGCGCTCGGCAGTTTTCTTGCCGACGCCCGGCACCTTGGTCAGGGCCGAGGTATCCTGGGCCGATACAGCACGCACCAACTCATCCACTTCCAGGCTCGACATCAAGGCCAGGGCCAATTTGGGCCCCACGCCATTGAGACGAATCAGCTCGCGGAAGAAATCGCGGTCGCGCTTGCCGATGAAACCATAGAGTAGTTGCGCGTCTTCGCGCACCACTAAATGCGTGTGCAAGGTTATCGGCTCGCCGACCGACGGCAGGCGATACAAGGTGGTCATGGGCACTTCCAGCTCATAACCCAACCCATTCACATCCAGAATCAGGTGCGGCGGCTGTTTCTCAGCCAGGGTGCCGCGCAAGCGTCCAATCACGGTTCAGATCCTTAAAGCTGGGGGGTCAGATCGGAGCCTGACCGCAAAAATAACGATTGCGCTGATGCTATCAGAGACGCAGGCGCCCGCCACGACTACGTGCTGCGCCCAAGCCGTGAGGCAACAGGCTGGAGCGGGTATGGGCATGGCAAATGGCGATGGCCAGGGCATCCGAGGCGTCGATCTGTGGCTTTGACGTGAGCTTGAGCATGTGCATGACCATCATCTGCACCTGCTCCTTGTTGGCACCACCGGTACCGACCACGGCCTGCTTGACCTGGGTCGCGGTGTATTCAGCGATCTCCATGCCCTCCTCGGCACCCGCCACGATGGCGGCGCCACGGGCTTGGCCAAGCTTCAACGCCGAGTCGGCATTCTTGGCCATGAAGACTTTTTCGATGCCCATGGTGACCGGGCCGTAGGTCTGGATGACTTCACGAACGCCGCGATAGACGATCTGCAGCCGCTCGGCCAATTCCCCTGCGCCAGTGCGGATGCAGCCCGAGGCGACGTACACACAGCCACGTGGGGTCTGCTGCACCACGCCAAATCCGGTGATGCGCGAACCGGGGTCGATACCTAGGATTAAAGTCATAACGCCTGCGGGTTGGATTTACAACGGCATGTGCCAGGCACACATTTGTGTAACAGCATAGAACCCCTGTGGGAGCTGGCTTGCCTGCGATGCGGGCACCTCGGTGCTTCTGTCAAGTCGAGGTGATGCTATCGCAGGCAAGCCAGCTCCCACAGTGGATATTCATCGTTCTTAAGTGAGCTGCTCGGCCACAGACTCAGGGATGTCGGCATTCGAATACACGTTCTGCACGTCATCCAGGTCTTCAAGCATGTCCAGCAGCTTCAGCACCTTCTGCGCACCGTCCAGGTCCAGTTCGGCACTGGTGGTCGGCAGCATCACGATTTCTGCGTCGGTGCCGTTGAAACCAGCGGCTTCCAGGGCGTTGCGCACGGCGTAGAAGCTGGCGAACGAGGTAAACACGTCGATGGAGCCGTCTTCGTTGGTCACGACGTCATCGGCATCCGCTTCCATTGCGGCTTCCATCAGCGCGTCTTCATCGGTGCCCGGTGCGAAGGTGATCTGCCCCTTGCGCTCGAACAGGTAGGCCACCGAACCATCCGTGCCGAGGTTGCCGCCGCACTTGCTGAACGCATGACGTACGGCTGCCGCGGTACGGTTGCGGTTGTCGGTCATGCATTCGACCATCACCGCCACGCCGCCCGGGCCGTAGCCTTCATAGGTCAGCTCGACCATATCGTCGGTGTCGGCCGCACCAGCACCACGGGCCACGGCGCGGTCGATGATGTCGCGGCTCATGTTGGCGCCCAGCGCCTTGTCCAGCGCCAGGCGCAGACGCGGGTTAGAGCCCGGGTCACCGCCACCCTGGCGGGCCGCGACGGTCAGTTCGCGAATCCACTTGGTGAAGATTTTGCCTTTCTTGGCATCCTGACGCTCTTTGCGGTGCTTGATGTTCGCCCACTTGGAATGGCCAGCCATAACACAACTCCGAATTCTTTAGAAACCTTATCAATCTCGCCCCAGGCGAGATTTCCCTCTTTTAAACGCAAAGGCGCATCCGAAGATGCGCCTTTTTGACTGCGTACAACCTTATCGCGCTTTCACGCTGCAGCCTTACTCAGCCTTCGGCGTCTCGCGCAGGCGGATGTGCAGCTCGCGCAGGGCCTTGGCATCCACAACACCCGGCGCCTGGGTCATGACGTCCGCAGCGCTCTGGGTTTTCGGGAAGGCGATCACTTCACGGATCGACTGGGCGCCGGTCATCAGCATCACCAGACGGTCCAGGCCGAACGCCAGGCCACCGTGCGGCGGCGCGCCGTATTTCAGGGCGTCGAGCAGGAAGCCGAATTTCTCTTCCTGTTCCGCTTCGTTGATGCCCAGCAGGCGGAAGACCGCTTGCTGCATCTCTTTGCGGTGGATACGGATCGAACCGCCACCCAGTTCAGTACCGTTCAACACCATGTCGTAGGCACGGGACAGCGCGCCTGCAGGGTTGGCTTCCAGCTCTTGAGGGGAGCACTTCGGTGCGGTGAACGGGTGATGCAAGGCGCTGAAGCTGCCGTCGTCGTTCTCTTCGAACATCGGGAAGTCCACAACCCACATCGGCGCCCATTCGCAGGTCAGCAGGTTTAGGTCGTGGCCGAGTTTGATACGCAGCGCGCCCAGGGCCTCGCTGACGATCTTGGCCTTGTCGGCGCCGAAGAACACGATGTCGCCGTCAACCGCACCGACGCGATCAAGGATCGTGTTCAGGTTGGCTTCAGGGATGTTTTTCACGATCGGCGATTGCAGGCCGTCGACGCCGTTGGCGCGCTCGTTGACCTTGATGTAAGCCAGGCCCTTGGCACCGTAGATGCCGACGAACTTGGTGTAATCGTCGATCTGCTTGCGCGGCATGCTCGCGCCGCCAGGCACGCGCAGGGCGGCGATGCGGCATTTAGGGTCGTTGGCTGGGCCGCTGAACACCTTGAAGTCGACGTCCTTGAGCTGGTCGGCCACGTCCACCAGTTCCAGCGGGTTACGCAGGTCTGGCTTGTCGGAACCGTAGCGGCGCATGGCTTCTTCGAAAGTCATGTGCGGGAATTCGCCGAACTCCAGGCCCAGCACTTCCTTGAACAGGTTGCGGATCATCTGCTCGGTCAGGCCCATGATCTCTTTTTCATCGAGGAAGCTGGTCTCGATGTCGATCTGGGTGAATTCCGGCTGGCGGTCAGCGCGCAGGTCTTCGTCACGGAAGCACTTGGCGATCTGGTAGTAGCGGTCGAAACCGGCCACCATCAGCAGTTGCTTGAACAGCTGCGGCGATTGCGGCAAGGCGAAGAAGCTGCCGGCATGGGTACGGCTCGGTACCAGGTAGTCACGCGCGCCTTCCGGGGTGGCCCGGGTGAGGATCGGCGTTTCGACGTCCAGGAAGCCGTTTTCATCCAGGAAGCGGCGGATGCTGGTGGTCATGCGCGAACGCAGGCGCAGCTTCTCGGCCATTTCCGGACGACGCAAGTCCAGGAAGCGGTAGCGCAGGCGGGTTTCTTCGCCCACATCGGAGTATTCGTTGAGTGGGAACGGTGGGGTTTCCGACTCGTTCAGCACTTCCAGCTCATAGCCCAGTACTTCGATGCCGCCGGACGCCATGTTCTTGTTCACGGCACCGGCCGGACGCAGGCGTACCTTGCCGGTGATCTTGACGACGTATTCGCTGCGCACGCGGTCGGCGGCTGCAAAACTCTCGGCGCGGTCCGGGTCGAACACCACCTGGGCCAGACCATCACGGTCACGGATATCGAGGAAGATCACCCCGCCGTGGTCGCGGCGACGGTGAACCCATCCGCAAAGGGTGATTTCCTGACCTTCCAGGGTCTCGTTCAGTTGGCCGCAATAGTGGCTGCGCATCATGGTCGTGGTTTCACTTCTCGTAATTCGAAATTCGGTGGCAGGCCCGCCTCGTCACCGTACATTAAAGCAGGGGACGGATAATGCAGGAGCCTGCGCGTAGAGTTCAACTCAGTCTGCTTTGTCGCCGCCCGCCAGGTTCTTCTTGGCGCCGGTCTTGAAATCGGTCTCGTACCAGCCACTGCCGCTCAGACGGAAGCCCGGCATGGACAACATCTTCTTCAACTCAGGTGCCTGGCAGGCAGGGCAATCGACCAGCGGCGCGGCGCTGATCTTCTGAATGGCTTCCAACTGATGACCACAGGAAGCGCATTGATAGTCGTACATGGGCATGGAGATGTCTCGGCGATCAGATCGTTACAGCGCCACGCCCTGCCCTGTGCTAAAAGCCCGGCATGCGCAGCAAAGCGCGGGATTATATCTGGTAAATCAACACAGCGCAGCCGGCTTTGTGCCCAGGGCCCGGCCCGCCGGGATGACGGACCGACCACCGGACTACTGCGCGAGCGTGTCCGCGGACGTGAGGGCGTCCCGGCCTTTGAGCACATGGACCACGCACACCACCCTCACCAGCCCACTGAAGTTCTTCACGCCTCCGTAACGCAAATGCACTTCCCGATCGACGTAGGACAACAATGCACTGACCGAACAGGTATTGAGCCTGGCGATTTCCGTCAGGATGTTCCAATAGATCTGTTCAAGCCGCAGGCAGGTAGAAAACCCATTGAGCCTGACGGACCGGGACAGTGGCTTGGCGAGCCCCATATCAAAACCCTTGGCAAAAGGGTCGACCTTTATCTTGTGAAAACCACAGGTTTCCATCACTCCCTTACTCACTCCACGTGACATACAGCTGACACTCCATTGCCAAACAACAGCCAACAGGTTTCTCCCATTGGACGATGGGCCTATAAAACAGCAGCCAGCACAGAGCAGCCAGAAGACGGGGAGTTGTTAGTCGTAGGACAACGCCAGGAAGCGCAGGGAAACCAGCAGGCGGCGCCCAAAAGGCGCCGCCAGGGTTCGACGATTACTGGTTTTCAAGCAGGGAGCGCAGCATCCACGCGGTTTTCTCGTGAACCTGCATACGCTGGGTCAGGAGGTCCGCCGTCGGCTCATCACTGACTTTGTCGAGCAATGGGAAGATGCCCCGCGCGGTACGCGTGACTGCTTCCTGGCCGGCGACCAACTGCTTGATCATCTCTTCGGCGCTCGGCACACCCTCTTCTTCCTTGATGGAAGACAGGCGGGCGTAAATCGAATAGGCACCCGGCGCCGGGAAGCCCAGGGCACGGATACGCTCAGCAATGGAGTCCACTGCCAGCGCCAGCTCGTTGTACTGCTCTTCGAACATCAGGTGCAGCGTACGAAACATGGGGCCTGTGACGTTCCAATGGAAATTGTGGGTCTTCAGATACAGAACATAGGTATCGGAGAGCAGGCGGGAAAGTCCGTCGACGATGGATTTACGGTCTTCTTCACTGATACCAATATCGATTGCCATGTGTTTCCCCTTCAATTGACGAGCATTCATTGATCAGGTGCAGCTCCACTCTAGCAAGAGAGTGCGCCACGTGCAGCCCGACACACTCGGACGGCATGCGGCAAATCGCCCCGCACCGCCTGCGAGATCTGAGTTGGCAAGCCTGTTTACCTGTAGGAAGGGTCTTGGCTGCCACTGAAAAAATCCCGCACCTGTCTAGGACAAGCGTTTGACGCAGAAATGCCGTGACCGTGGCAACACCCCGAAATGCTTGATTTGAGTAGGCACAGCCTTTGCTGTTAAATAGACGCGGTGTGGCTGCCGTTTATTCCTGCGGCACGTCACATAGGCTGATACCCGCGCACGTGCTCAACGCCTCCCATTGTTCAGAAGCGAACCGTGCCAGTCAGCTCTTCCTTGTGATCCGTCTTAACGTGAGTTAACCAAAATGTTGAAAATCGTCCACCTGCTAACGGGCGTTGCAGCGTTGCTGCTGTCCTTTATTCCGAGCCTGCAGCCTGAAAGCCTGCCCTACCTGGAACAACACGACGCCCTGTACCTGGCCTTGTTCGGCCTTCTTAACCTGACGCTCGCACCGGTAATCCCTTACTGGAACAAAGGCACGCGTCATCAACTGCAAAACCTGGTCAGTGCGCTGCTGGTGCTGACTGTTGTCGTACAAACCCTTACCCTCCTGGCGCCCATGCCTGAAGTCGGAGGCCATCCGGCCATCCTGCTCAGCCTGGTGATTGCTGTGGTCGCCATCGTTCTTCACCTGGCCATCAGCTTCTACCGCTCGTCTCCAGCGGCCGCGTCGCAAAACTATGACATGACTAACCGGGATACCGGGACCGTCAAGTGGTTCAACACCTCCAAGGGCTTCGGCTTCATTTCCCGCGATTCGGGCGACGATATCTTCGTCCACTTCCGAGCCATTCGTGGCGAAGGCCATCGCGTACTGGTCGAAGGCCAGCGCGTGGAATTCTCGGTGATGAACCGTGACAAGGGCCTGCAAGCCGAAGACGTCATCGCTGCCCTGCCGCGTCGCTGATTCCCCAGCTTTCGCAGCAAAAAAAACCGCGATCCAGCCTTGGTTGGGTCGCGGTTTTTTATTGCGTGCGCAGTCAATAGTGGGGCGGCGGCGCTTCTTCTTCGGATGACTCGAATTGCCCGCCCATTTCTTCCTGGCGCTTGAGCAGTGCAGTCATCTGCAATTGCAGGCGTTCGACGGCCCGCTGCTGGGTGACCAGAATGTCATTGAGGGTTTCAATGGTGTCGTCCTGGAAGGCCAGGCGGCTTTCCAGGTCGGTGACGCGTTCTTGCAGGTCCATGGTTCAGTCCTGGGTAAAGATGAAGTCGGCAGGCAATAGCTCACGCAATCGGCTGCGAATCGCGGCCACCTGCTCTTCGGTATAGGGCTGGGCCGGGTGCTTGCCCCACACGGGGGCTGGCCAGGCGGCGTCGTCGCGCTTGCGCACAATCACATGCACATGCAACTGGCTGACCACGTTACCCAACGCGCCGATGTTCATTTTGTCGGCCGCCAAGCCCTCGTTGAGCAACTGCGCCAAGGCTGTCGTTTCTTGCCACAAGGTTTGTTGATCGGCGACATCCAGTTGAAACACTTCGCTGATACCGTCGATGCGTGGCACCAGAATGAACCAAGGGTAATTGGCGTCATTGGACAGCAGCAGGCGACAGAGCGGGAAGTCCCCAATGGCCAAGGTATCTTGTTGCAGGCGTTGATCTAAGGCGAACACGTGGCACTCCGTTCGGCAGGTCGGTAACAGGTGCCCAGCATACCTTCGAATGCCCAAGGCTTCACGGGCAATGCTGGCGGCCTTGAGGCAGCCGGGCAAAAAAATGCACCCTTTAGAGGCAGTAACTCAAGAGAGCAACGCTAGGCCGGGCCTCAACGGGATGCACCAAAATGACCCACCTGTGCCTCAAAGGGATCCGCCGATTACCCACTGATAAGGGTCAACCGGTAACGTTTTACCCAGGTACAGCATTCAGGTACCACCGAACCGGGGTAACACCCTGGCGTCAAGCCCAACCCAAATGGCGTAAAACCCCCGTGCTTATGCGGTTTTTACAGGTTCATCACACTTTTCACGAAAAAATGACATTCGGTCAGCGGTTTGAGCACGCTTGTTGCATTCACCCCCATATCGTCGGCAACGGCACCCGTTTGGACCCAGGTGTTTCGCGATAAAAATAGTGGCGTTTCAATGTGTATCAGGGAAGTGTTCAAACTTTGAAAGAAGTCTGAAAACAGCATTGAAGTTGTCAGCCTGGATACATTTTGGGCTGTGAATTTGCGACATGGATCTAGCGATTTACGACAGCCTCGTAAAGAAGCTGAAAGGATAGTTGAGTAAGTATCGTCAATAGGGTCTGCGTGAGCTAACTTTGCGCCGACACAAAAAGAAAGAGCCGCCCAGATAAAAATACAGGTGGGACGGCAGTACTCTTCCTAAAACCAAAGGAGCAAATCACGATGCGCGTGATGAAGTGGAGCATGATCGCCCTGGCTGTTTCAGCAGGCACCTCGCAGTTCGCAATGGCGTCCGCCCAGGACGATTCCAAGGGCTTTGTTGAAGACAGCACGTTCAGCATCAATACTCGCGCGCTGTACTTCAGCCGTGACTTTCGAAATGAGCCAGGGGGCGGTTACAGCACCGTCAACGGCAAGCGTAAAAGCCGTGCTGAAGAAACCGGCCTGGGCTTCAATGCCCTCTACGAATCTGGCTTCACCCAGGGCACCATTGGTGTCGGTGTCGACGTGATCGGCCTGATGGGCGTCAAGCTCGACAGCGGCAAGGGCCGCGCCGGCACCGGCCTGTTCCCAACCGGTTCCGATGGTCGCTCGCAAGACGACTACTCCAAAGGCGGCGGCGCGGTGAAGTTCCGCATCTCCAACACAGTGCTGAAAATCGGTGACCAATACACCACAGCCCCAGTGTTTGCCTCCGACGACAGCCGCCTGCTGCCAGAGCTGCCGCAAGGTATCTCCATCACCAGCAACGAAATCAAGGGCCTGAAGCTTGAAGGCGGTCACTTCACTTCCAGCGTCGCGCAGAACCAGACCTACCACGACAGCCTGGGCCTGACCAAAACCGACTTTGTCGGCGGTGTGTATGCCTTCACTCCAGAAGTCACCGGCAGCCTGTACTACGCGAAAACCGAAGATTACTTCCGCAAGTACTACAGCAACCTGAACTGGACCCACGCCCTGAGCGATGATCAGTCGTTCGCCCTGGACTTCAACATCTACGACACCAAGAGCGACGGCGCCGGCCTGCAACGCGCAGAGAAAGATGGCGTGACCAAGCTCGACAACCGCGCCTTCAGCTTGCAGGGTGCGTACACCATCGGTGCTCACACCTTCACCCTGGCAGCCCAGAAAGTCACCGGTGACGGCGACTACGGTTACGGCGTAGACGGCGGCGGCACTGTGTTCCTGGCCAACTCCATCGCCCGTTCCGACTTCAACGCCGAAGGCGAAAAGTCCTACCAGGCGCGTTATGACATCAACATGGCGACCTTTGGCATTCCGGGCCTGAGCTTCATGACCCGTTACGTCACCGGTAGCGGCGCCAACACCGGCACCACCTCGAACGGCAAAGAGTGGGAACGCGACATCGAAGCCAAGTACGTGATCCAGAGCGGCCCGGCGAAAAACCTGAGCCTGCGCCTGCGTCAAGCGACTTACCGTTCCGGTGATGGCGTGTACTACGGTTCGCCGTCGATCGACGAGCTGCGTCTGATCGCCAACTACCCGCTGAACATCTTGTAATTGCCGGTTCAATTACAACGATGACTTGAGGCCTCGGCCTTAAACAAAAAGCCGCTCCTCTGTTTAAACAGGGAGCGGCTTTTTTATTGCAGTTTTACTTCAACCAACAAAACAACTAGCAAGCTAAGTAACTAGTTTTTTCAAAGCTGACCTTTCGGCCAACTTCGATAGCATCGCGCCAAGTTACTTCGGCGCACTTTCCTGCATCACCCGAATAACCCGTTGCGGAAACGGAATATCAATCCCGGCCGCTTTCAAACGGTCACGCGCCAGTTCATTGAGCATAAACATCACGTCCCAATAATCCGGAGTGTTGGTCCAGCAACGCAGGGAGACGGTGATGGAACTGTCGCCCAAGGTCGACACCACCGCCACGGCGGCAGGGTCCTTCAGTACACGCGGGTCTTCGGCCAGAGCCAGCAATACTTCACGGGCCTTTTGCAGGTCCGCCTCATAGTCCACACCCACGTCAAACACGACCTTGCGGGTCGGCTGGCGGTTGGTGTTGGTGATAAGGCCGTTGGACAGGCTGCCGTTGGGAATGATCACCGTCTTGTTGTCGCCGGTACGCAGCACCGTGTGGAAGATCTGGATGCTGTCGACGGTACCCGAGGTACCCTGGGCTTCGATCCAGTCACCGATACGGAACGGGCGGAACAACAGAATCAACACGCCGCCGGCAAAGTTCGCCAGGCTGCCTTGCAAGGCCAGGCCGATAGCCAGGGTAGCGGCACCGATCGCCGCAACGAACGAGGTGGTTGCCACACCGATCATCGAGGCCACGTTGACCACCAGCATGACTTTGAGCGCGATGTTCGCAAGGCTGGTGATGAAGTGTTGCAGTGCCAAGTCTGCGTTACGCATGGCCAGCAGACGGCCCACGCGGTGAGTCAAGACGTTGATCAGCCACCAGCCGATGGCCAGGGTGACCAACGCCAGCAATACGCGGCTGCCGTATTCCATGATCATGGGGAGCCAAGACTGGGAGGTCTTGATCAGGTGATCCATTTCAGCGTTCAAATCCATCTACTTTCTCCTGTTGTGCGGCGATAAGGCTGTATTGACTGCCTGAAAACGCAATTGAGCCCCGAAGGGCTCAATTGTAGGCACTGATGCTGGGGCGTGGGACGTCAAAAGTGCCCACAGGTTCCCCAAAGTGCCATCAGTCGCGGAAGTTATTGAACTGCAGCGGCATGTCGAAAGTCTTGGCGCGCAGAGCTGCGATAGCCTCTTGCAGGTCATCACGCTTCTTGCCGGTGACGCGAACCTGCTCGCCCTGGATGGCGGCCTGGACTTTGAGCTTGGCGTCCTTGATATGCGCCACGATCTTCTTGGCCAGCTCTTTGTCGATGCCTTCCTTGAGCACGGCTTCCTGCTTCATCAGCTTGCCGGAGGCGTAGGCATCTTTGACTTCCAGACATTGCACGTCGATCTTGCGCTTGACCAGGGCCAGCTTGAGGATCTCGATCATCGCTTCCAGCTGGAAATCGGCTTCAGCGGTCAGGTTGACGGTCAGTTCCTTTTCCTTGAATTCGAAGCTGCCCTTGCCTTTCAAGTCATAGCGACGGTCCAGTTCCTTGACGGCGTTCTCGACGGCGTTGGTGACTTCGTGTTTGTCCAGTTCAGATACCACGTCGAACGAAGGCATGTGATTTCTCCAATATAAGGGGCGGGCTCAGTAGAGATGGAGCGCGCCCGAGCTAAAATGCCGGGGCATTATAGCGGTTCTTTCGCGCCGTTCACCGCTGGCGACCTTATGGAGTACACACTGATGTCGACCCCCTGGCATATTCTTGGCGCTGGCAGCCTGGGCACCCTCTGGGCCACGCGGCTGGCACGCGCGGGGGTGCCCGTCAGGCTGATCCTGCGTAACCAGGCGCGCCTGGCCAGCTATCGCGCAGGCAAAGGGCTGACCCTGGTGGAGCACGGCGTGGAACAGACTTATCCGGTCATCGGCGAAACGCCTGATAGCTCGGAGCCGATTCGGCGTCTGCTGGTAGCGTGCAAAGCCTACGACGCTCAAAGCGCCATCGCACAGTTGCAGCATCGACTGGCGCCGGACGCCGAATTGATCCTGCTGCAAAACGGCCTCGGCAGCCAGGACGCCGTGGCTGCGCAATGGCCGTCGGCGCGCTGCATCTTTGCCTCCAGCACCGAGGGCGCATTTCGCGATGGCGATTGGCGGGTGGTATTTGCCGGCCATGGCTACACCTGGCTGGGGGACGCGAGCCATCCCACCCCGCCGCTGTGGCTGGATGATTTGCAAGCGGCAGGCATCCCCCATGAATGGGCCACCGATATCCTGACGCGCCTGTGGCGCAAGCTCGCGCTCAATTGCGCCATCAACCCACTGACCGTGTTGTACCACTGCCGCAACGGCGGTTTGAGCGCCCACCACTGCGAGGTCGCCACGCTCTGCGCCGAACTGGCCGAACTGCTGGAGCGCTGTGGCCAGCCTGCGGCTGCACAGGACTTGCACAGTGAAGTCGAGCGGGTGATCCAGGCCACCGCCGCCAACTATTCCTCCATGTACCAGGACGTCGCCAACGCCCGACGCACCGAGATCAGTTACCTGCTGGGCTACGCTTGCCAGGCCGCGGCCCGCCATCAGTTGGCAGCGCCGCACCTGCAACAGGTACACACGCGGTTGGTGGCGCATCTGCTTGCACGCGGATTGGCCAGCGACTGAGGCACGCGCTACCCTGCCTACCTGTCTATCACCTGGGAAAACTCTGATGCCACTGCGCCAGCGTCTTGAAAATCTACCAGTAGGACAAAAACTGCTGGCGGCCCTGCTGGTGCTTCTCACCACCGTATTGCTGGTGGCCAACCTGACGTTTATCAGCGCCGCCTACTGGATCTCCCAGGAAAGCATGGCCCCCCAGGCCTTGCAGGCTATTGGTCGACTGGTGTCCAACCCCTCGCTCGCCGCCGAGGCGCTTGAGTCCCCGACCAAGGCCGAGGCGCTGCTCAATGAATTGACCAGCTATTCACCGTTGCGCGCCGCCGCGCTGTACGACGGCGAAGGCAACCGCCTGGCGCAGATGCAGCACGGCGACCGCCTGCACCTGCCGGACCACTACCGGCATATCGAAGCGTGGCGCCTCACCGAATTTCGCAGCAACCAGATCATCACCCTGCCCCGTGGCACTCAGCCTTCGGGGCATTTGTTGCTGGTGGCCAGCAGTGAGCTGCCGGTGGCGTTCTATACCGGCACGCTGACCGCGAGCCTGGGCATCCTGATTTTCAGTGTGTTGCTGTGGCTGGTCATCGCCCGGCAAATAAAACGCCTGATCACACGACCGATTCATGAACTTGAAGAACTGTCCCGCCAGGTGACCCGCGAGGAGAACTACGCTTTACGCGCCGGGCGTGGCAACCGTGATGAAATCGGCAGCCTGGCCGAAGCGTTCAACACCATGTTGTCGCGCATCGAAGCCCGCGAGCAGCAGCTCAAACGCGCGCGCGACGACTCCCAGGCCGCGTATGACCAGGCCCAGGGTTTGGCCGAAGAAACCCGGCATACCAACCGCAAGCTGGAACTGGAAGTCCAGGTACGCAGCAAGATCGAGAAAAAGCTCACGGGCTTCCAGAACTACCTGAACAGCATCATTGACTCGATGCCCTCGGCGCTGATCGCCCTGGACGAACAACTCTATGTCACCCAGTGGAACCAGGAAGCTACCGCCCTCTCCGGTACGCGTCTGGACGAAGCCCTGAACCAGCCGGTGTTCCTGGCCTTCCAGCCGCTCAAGCCGTACCTGCCACAGATCAAGGCCACCGTGGAGCAGCACACAGTGGAGCGGATAGAACGGGTCACCTGGATCAAGGACGACGAGCCCAAGCATTATGCGCTGACGTTCTACCCGTTGATGGGCGGCGCCGGGCGCGGTGTGGTGATCCGAATCGACGACATCACCCAGCGCCTGTCCCTGGAAGAAATGATGGTGCAATCGGAAAAAATGCTCTCCGTGGGCGGCCTGGCCGCAGGTATGGCCCATGAGATCAACAACCCGTTGGGCGCGATCCTGCATAACGTGCAGAACATTCGGCGGCGCCTGTCCCCCGAGCTGCCCAAGAACCTTGAACTTGCCGAACAGGTGGGCATCGAGCTGGAGACGGTCAACCGATACCTGCAAGGCCGCGAAGTCCCGCAACTGCTCGACGGCATTCAGCAGGCCGGGGCGCGTGCCGCGAAAATCGTTACCCACATGCTCAGCTTCAGCCGCCGCAGCAATCGCCAGATGGCGCCCTGCGATTTGCCGGCGCTGATCGACCAGGCCGTGGAAATCGCCGGTAACGACTTTGACCTGACCATCGGTTTCGATTTCAAGGGCCAGGCGATCATCCGCCAGTTCGATCCGCAACTGGGCCCGGTGCCCGGCACCGCCAACGAGCTGGAGCAAGTGCTGCTCAACTTGCTGAAAAACGCTGCCCAGGCCATTCACCTGCGCGAGGACGACAGCGAGCCGGGGCGCATCATCCTGCGCACCCGCCTCAACCCGCCGTGGGCGGAAATCCAGGTGGAAGACAACGGCATCGGCATGAGCGAAAACGTGCGCAAACGCACGTTCGAACCGTTCTTTACCACCAAGGAAATCGGCCAAGGTACCGGGCTTGGGCTGTCAGTGTCGTATTTCATCATCACCAACAACCACAAGGGCCAGATGGAAGTGCATTCCACCCTGGGCCAGGGCACCTGCTTTACCTTGCGCCTGCCTTTGGCCGGCAGCCAATTGCCCCCCACTGAACTTACCCAACTGGAGCACTGACCATGGGCTTTCGCCTGTCGAAGATCTACACCCGTACCGGCGACAAAGGCGAGACCGGCCTCGGCGACGGCCGCCGCGTGCCCAAGGACCATCCACGCGTGGAAGCGATTGGCGAGGTGGATACGCTGAACAGCCAACTCGGCCTGCTGTTGGCTAACCTTGAAGAACAAAGCGGCAAGCATCCGGGGTTGAAGGATGTGATTGAAGTGCTCACGCCTTGCCAGCACCGTCTGTTTGACTTGGGCGGTGAGCTGGCCATGCCTGTGTACAAGGCGTTGAATGCGGCGGAAGTGGATCGGCTGGAGGCTGCGATTGATCGCTGGAACGAGGAAGTCGGGCCGCTGGAGAATTTCATCCTGCCTGGCGGTTCAGCGTTGATCGCTCAAGCCCATGTGTGCCGCAGCCTGGCGCGCAGCGCCGAACGCCGTTGTCAGCACCTGAATGCGGTGGAACCGTTGGAGGGTGTGGGGTTGGCGTACATCAATCGGTTGTCGGATTTGCTGTTTGTGGCGGCCAGGGTGATTGCCAAACGCCAAGGTGTTGCGGAAGTGTTGTGGCAGGCGGCGGCCAAGCCACACTGAGCAGATCGTTCCCACGCTTTGCGTGGGAATGCATCAACGGACGCTCCGCGTCCCAAAGCGTGACGCAGAGCGTCGCAGGAGGCATTCCCACGCAGAGCGTGGGAACGATCAGCACGATCAGCAGAGCGTGGGAACGCTCATCACACCTGCGGCCAGAACGCCCGAATACCTGCCACACCTTGCGCACCAGCCTCCCAAGCTTGCTCCCGCTGCGCCGGCCCAACCCCGCCCAACAGAAACACCGGCTTGCTGAACCCGGCGATCAACTCAGCCGCCTGTTCCCAACCCAACGGCTGCGCATCCGGATGGGTCTGAGTCGGCTGCACCGGCGACAGCGTGACAAAATCCACGTCCATCAACTCTGCCAGCGCCAGTTCTTCCGCGTTGTGGCAAGACGCCGCCAACCAGCGGTCTTTGGGCAGCGGTCGGCCCTTGCTCGCGTATTTGCGCAACTGCGCCGAGGTCATATGCCATCCCGCAGCAGGGAAATCCCCCAGCCACTCGAACGGCCCCTTGAGCATCAGTTGCGCCTTGCCGGCGCACAGGCCCACCGCATCTACCGCCAGGTCGCGGTATTTGGGGTCGTAACCGTTAGGGGCACGCAGTTGAACCAGCTTGATGCCACCGGCAATAGCCTTCTGGATACCGCGCAACAGCGTCGGGGTTTCCAGCTCGCCAGGGGTGATCAGATATTCGGCGGGCAAGCGTGCCGCGGCGACAATCGGCGCATTCGCCGCCGGAAATTCATAGTTGACCAGGTCCCGCGGTGCCACCCACGCCAACGGCTGCCCTTCAGCGCCATGGGGCTCGCCGGTAAAAGCCGAGACTTCCCAGACATCCAGCAATACCTGCTTGTCCGGATAGTCATGTTGCACCTTGATCAGCGGCCGCGCCGTGGTGACCTGGATGCCCAGCTCTTCCTGCAATTCACGGGACAAGGCCGTGGCAACCGACTCATCAGCCTCCACCTTGCCGCCGGGAAATTCCCAGAGGCCGCCTTGATGCTGAGTATCGGCACGGCGCGCCAGCAGGATCCTGCCATCGACACCGCGGATCACCGCTGCTGCTACATGTACTCGTTTCACCGCCAGTTTCCTCTTGGTATCAGGTACGGTATTCCGCGTTGATCTTCACGTACTCGTGGGACAGGTCGGTGGTCCAGATGGTTTCGCTGCAGTCACCACGACCCAGTTCGATACGGATGGTGATTTCTTCCTGCTGCATCACCGCCGAGCCCTGGGCTTCGGTGTAGGTTTCGGCGCGGGCGCCACGGCTGGCGATGCACACGTCACCCAGGAACACGTCGATTTTGCTCACGTCCAGGTCCGGCACGCCGGCACGGCCGACAGCCGCGAGGATACGGCCCCAGTTCGGGTCCGAAGCAAACAGCGCGGTCTTGATCAGCGGCGAGTGCGCCACGGTGTAGCCCACATCCAGGCATTCCTGATGGTTGCCGCCGCCGTTGACTTCAACCGTGACGAACTTGGTCGCGCCCTCGCCGTCACGCACGATGGCCTGGGCCACGTCCATGCACACTTCGAACACCGCCTGTTTCAACGCCGCAAACAACGGGCCTTCGGTGGAGGTGATTTCCGGCAGGTTGGCCTGGCCGGTGGCGATCAGCATGCAGCAGTCGTTGGTGGAGGTGTCACCGTCGATGGTGATGCGATTGAACGACTTGTTGGCGCCGTCCAGCATCAGGCGTTGCAGCACATCACGGGAAACTTTGGCGTCGGTGGCGATATAGCCGAGCATGGTGGCCATGTTCGGGCGGATCATGCCTGCGCCTTTGCTGATACCGGTGACGGTGATGGTCACGCCCTCATACACGAACTGGCGGCTCGCGCCTTTGGGCAAGGTGTCGGTGGTCATGATGCCAGTGGCCGCAGCCGCCCAGTTATCCACAGACAGATCATCGAGCGCGGCTTGCAGGGCGCCTTCGATTTTTTCCACCGGCAGCGGCTCACCGATCACACCGGTGGAGTACGGCAACACCTGGCTGGCATCGACGCCGGTCAACTGGGCCAGCTTGGCGCAGGTGCGCGCCGCCGCCACCAGGCCGGGCTCGCCGGTGCCCGCGTTGGCGTTGCCGGTATTGGTCAGCAGGTAGCGAATCGACCCGGCCACGCGCTGCTTGGCCAGAATCACCGGCGCGGCGCAAAAGGCGTTGAGGGTGAACACGCCCGCTACGGTCGAGCCTTCAGCACAGCGCATCACCACCACATCCTTGCGCCCCGGGCGCTTGATGCCGGCCGAAGCGATACCAAGTTCAAAACCGGCAACCGGGTGCAACGTGGGCAAAGGACCAAGACCAACAGCCATGAATGCGCTCCTTAAAAATAGGTGATGTCTGTGCCGTCGCTATCGACGGTGGGAATTAATGGCAAAACGCCGCGACGGCAAAGGCCGGTCGCGGCGCGGGGTGTTGCAGCGTCAGGCGAAAATCTTATTCGATCTGGCCGTGGCAGTGTTTGAATTTCTTGCCCGAACCGCAGTAGCACAGCTCGTTGCGGCCCAGCTTCTGGTCATTGCGAACCGGGGTCTGGGCCAGGGCCACATCGACCTCTTCACCCAATGCTTCAGGCTCATCCAGGCCCGGCGCTTCGTCGTGCTGGAACTGCATGCGCGCCGCCAGTGCTTCGGCTTCCTGACGCAGGCGTGCTTCTTCCTCGATCGGGTCTTCGCGACGCACCTGAACGTGGGACAGCACGCGGATCGAATCGCGCTTGATCGAATCCAGCAATTCGGAGAACAGCGTGAACGACTCGCGCTTGTACTCCTGCTTCGGGTTCTTCTGGGCGTAGCCACGCAGGTGGATACCGTGACGCAGGTGGTCCATGGTCGACAGGTGGTCTTTCCACAGGTCATCCAGCACGCGCAATACGATCTGTTTTTCGAAGGTGCGCAGTGCTTCGGCACTCGCTTGCTCTTCTTTCTCGTTGTACGCCGCCAGCAGCTCGGCCATCAGTTTTTCGCGCAGGGTTTCTTCGTACAGGTGATCGTCTTCGTCCAGCCATTGCTGAACCGGCAAGTCCACACCGAAGTCGCTCTTCAATGCCGCTTCCAGGCCGGCAACATCCCACTGCTCAGGCAGGGACTGTGGCGGGATGTGGGCGCTGACAGTGGCGTTGAGCACGTCCTGACGGAAATCAGCGATGGTCTCGCCAATGTTGTCGGCGGCCAGCAACGTGTTACGCATGTGATAAATCACTTTACGCTGTTCGTTGTTGACGTCGTCGAACTCAAGCAGTTGCTTACGAATGTCGAAGTTACGGCCTTCTACTTTGCGCTGGGCCTTCTCGATGGCGTTGGTCACCATGCGGTGCTCGATCGCCTCACCGGACTGCATGCCCAGGGCTTTCATGAAGTTCTTCACCCGGTCCGACGCGAAGATACGCATCAGGCTGTCTTCCAGCGACAGGTAGAAACGGCTGGAACCGGCGTCACCCTGGCGACCGGCACGGCCACGCAGCTGGTTGTCGATACGGCGCGATTCGTGACGCTCGGACGCGATCACCTGCAAGCCACCGGATTCCAGCACAGCCTGGTGACGCTTCTGCCAGTCGGCCTTGATCTGGGCGATCTGCTCAGGCGTCGGGTTGTCGAGCGAGGCCACTTCCACTTCCCAGTTGCCGCCCAGCAGGATGTCGGTACCACGACCGGCCATGTTGGTGGCGATGGTCAATGCGCCTGGGCGACCGGCCTGGGCGATGATCTCGGCTTCTTTTTCGTGGAACTTGGCGTTCAGTACCTTGTGCTCGATACCTTCCTTGTTGAGCAGGTTGGACACGTGCTCGGAGGTCTCGATGGTGGCGGTACCCACCAGGATCGGACGGCCCTTGGCCATGCCATCCTTGATGTCATTGATGATCGCCGCGTATTTCTCTTCGGCGGTCAGGAACACCAGGTCGTTGTAGTCTTTACGCGCCAACGGCTTGTTCGGCGGGATGACCATCACGGCCAGGTTGTAGATCTGATGGAATTCGAACGCTTCGGTGTCGGCCGTACCGGTCATGCCGGACAGCTTGTTGTACAGACGGAAGTAGTTCTGGAAAGTGGTGGACGCCAACGTCTGGCTTTCGGCTTGGATGTTGAGGTGTTCCTTGGCTTCGATGGCCTGGTGCAGGCCTTCGGACAGACGACGACCGGGCATGGTACGACCGGTGTGCTCGTCAACCAGCACGACCTGGCCGTCCTGCACGATGTACTCGACGTTGCGGTGGAACAGCTTGTGGGCGCGCAGGCCAGCGTACACGTGGGTCAACAGGCCCAGGTTGTGCGCCGAGTACAGGCTTTCACCTTCGGCCAATTCGCCGATCTGGGTCAGCATCTCTTCGACAAACTGGTGACCGGCTTCGTTGAGTTCGACCTGGCGGGTCTTCTCGTCGATGGTGAAGTGACCTTCTTTGGTCACCACGCCTTCCACTTCCTCGATGTGCTGCTCAAGACGCGGGATCAACTTGTTGATCTCGGTGTACAGGCGCGAGCTGTCTTCGGCCTGGCCGGAGATGATCAGCGGGGTACGGGCTTCGTCGATGAGGATGGAGTCGACTTCGTCGATCACGGCAAAGTTGAGTTCACGCTGGAATTTTTCATCCATGCTGAACGCCATGTTGTCGCGCAGGTAGTCGAAACCGAATTCGTTGTTGGTACCGTAGGTGATGTCGCAGGCGTACGCGGCGCGCTTCTCTTCCGGCGGCTGGAACGGCGTTACCACGCCGACGGTCAGGCCGAGGAATTCATACAGCGGGCGCATCCAGTTGGCGTCCCGGCGAGCCAGGTAGTCGTTCACCGTCACAACGTGCACGCCCTTGCCGGACAGTGCGTTGAGGTAAACGCCCAGGGTTGCCACCAGGGTCTTGCCTTCACCGGTGCGCATTTCGGCAATCATGCCTTCATGCAAGGTCATGCCGCCGATCAACTGGACGTCGAAGTGGCGCATGCCCATGACGCGCTTACCGGCTTCACGGGCGACCGCAAAGGCTTCGGGCAGCAGCTTGTCGAGGGTTTCACCTTTGGCTATGCGGGCCTTGAACTCTTGGGTCTTGGCGCGCAATTGCTCGTCCGACAGAGCAACCATCTGCTCTTCGAAGGCATTGACCAGCTGCACCGTCTTGAGCATGCGTTTGACTTCGCGCTCATTCTTGCTTCCAAAAAGTTTCTTTAACAAAGGCGCAAACATATCGGCAGGTTCTTCCACACATAGGGATGGAGGGCGCACCGTGAGTGGCCCGAGCAGCCCTCACGGCCGCATTGCGAACGCGCATTCTACCCGGAATCGTGGGTGAGGAAAGTGGCGTTGTTCCCCGAGGCAGGCACGGCGCTGTGAGAGGGCCTGTTTAAAATAAGGGCTTTTGCGCGAACTTCAACCCATGGAGCGCAGAAGTTACTTATTGATTTCATGGGCAAAGCCCAGCCGAGGCACGGCCGCGGGGTGTACCGGCGCTTTCTGTTAAGATAACCGCTCTGTTACCTAAGGTGTCTAAACATGGCATTTCGCCCTCTTACAGCCCGCGCGCCCGGCGTGTTGCTTCGCGAAGCCAAGCCGTTGAAAGCCATCTTTGGCCATGCCAAACGCCTTGGCCATTTGCAACGCCTGCTGGAAAGCCAGCTGCAACCTGCCGCACGTGAGCACTGTCATGTGGCGTCCTGGCGAGAAGGCAATCTGCTATTAATTGTCACCGATGGTCATTGGGCCACGCGCTTGCGTTATCAGCAAAAACGCTTGCAGCGCCAGTTGATGGCGTTTGAAGAATTCGCCGGCTTGACGCGCATTCAGTTCAAGGTACAGCCACCCACCGTGCCGCAAGGCGCAGTGGGGCATACCATGGACCTGTCGGAAACGGCCGCCGAAACCCTTCAGGCCACCGCCGAAGGGATCAACGACCCGGGCTTGCGCGCCGCCCTGGAACGGCTGGCCGCCCATGCCCGGCCCAAAGCCTGAAACGTTATTTGCGTTTGCTACCGCCCAATAACGAACCCAGCAGACCACGCACCAACTGGCGCCCCATCTGATTGGCGGCCTGCTGCATGGCTGACTTCAACGCCTTGCCCGCCGTGGTCCCCAGGAAGGCACCGGCCCTGTCGGTAAAGCTCGGCTCTTCGGCGGCCGGAGCAGCCTGCTCGGCAGGCCCAAGCTCCTTGCGGGCCATCAGCACTTCATAGGCAGACTCACGATCCACCGGCTTGTCATAGCGCCCCAACAGCGGCGAACTGGCAACTAACGCTTTACGTTCGGCTTCGGTGAGCGGCCCGATCCGCGATTGCGGAGGAGCAACCAGTACGCGCTGGACGACTTCCGGCGTGCCCTTTTCCTGCAAGGTTCCCACCAAGGCCTCACCAGTGCCCAACTCTGTAAGCACCGACAAGGTATCGAATGTCGGGTTGGGACGAAAACCGTCCGCCACCGCTCGCAGGGACTTCTGTTCTTTGGCAGTGAACGCGCGCAAACCGTGCTGGATGCGCAGGCCCAGTTGCGCCAGCACCGTATCCGGCAAGTCGCCCGGCGATTGGGTGACGAAATACACGCCGACGCCTTTGGAACGGATCAGGCGCACCACCTGCTCGAGGCGCTCCTGCAAGGCTTTTGGCGTATCGGCGAACAACAAGTGCGCTTCATCGAAAAACAACGCCAGCAACGGTTTATCGGCATCGCCGCGTTCCGGCAATTGTTCGAACAACTCTGCCAGCAGCCACAACAGGAAGGTCGCGTAGACCTTCGGCGCTTCATGCACCAAGCGGCTGGCGTCCAGCAGGTGGATGCGCCCACGCCCATCACTGGCGGGCTGCAAAATATCCTCCAATTGCAGGGCCGGCTCGCCAAACAGGGCTTCGGCGCCCTGCTGCTCCAGCACTGCCAGACGCCGCAACAAGGCCTGGCTGGAACCGGTGGTCATCAAGGCGGCGTCTTCGCCCAGTAGTTCCGGGTGATAGCGCAGGTGATTGAGCAGTGCCTTGAGGTCCTTGAGGTCCAGCAGCAACAGGCCTTCGCGGTCGGCCACTTTGAACGCCGCATAGAGCGCCGATTGCTGGCTGTCGGTGAGCTCCAACAGGCTGCCGAGCAAGAGCGGGCCCATTTCACTGATGGTGGTGCGCAACGGATGACCGGATTGGCCGTGGATATCCCACAGGGTGACCGGGTACGCCTGGGCTGTGTAATTAAGGAAGGGCATACCGGCGATGCGCTCGGCCACTTTGCCTTGGGGGTTGGCGGCGGCGCCCAGGCCGCAGAGGTCGCCTTTGATGTCGGCAGCGAACACCGCCACACCCGCATCACTGAAGGCTTCCGCCAGGCGCTGCAAGGTGACGGTCTTGCCGGTGCCCGTGGCGCCAGCGATCAACCCATGACGGTTGGCCAGGCGCATGGACTGGGCGATGGGCAGGCCGTCAAGGCCAGCACCGATAAGCAGTTGTGTGGAGTCAGGCATTTCGTCACCTATGGTTAATCTTTAGTGCCGCGAGGTCGATATAGACGGATGTAAGCCCGACAAAGACTAAAAAACGGTCAGATAATTCCGATATGGACCAACGGAGCTATCACCAGAAATACCACACCTTTTTTGACGCTGCCATTTTGCGCCTCCCGCATAGGATGCGCCTCGGATATTAAGACCTTAGCGGACCCTTCAAGCCATGAACAAAAATCTGCGCTTCAGCCACAAGATCCTGCTTGCAGCCTCCCTTATCGTCATCGCCGCTTTCGCGTTGTTTACCCTCTACAACGACTACCTGCAGCGCAACGCGATTCGTGACGACCTCAATAACTACCTGCATGAGATGGGCGACGTCACCGCCAGCAACATCCAGACCTGGCTCACCGGGCGTATCGCCCTGGTGGAAAACGCCGCACAGAACATCGCCATCAACCCTGAACAAAGCGTGGTCGCCAGCCTGCTGGAACAGAAAGCGCTGACCTCGTCATTCATGGCCACCTACGTCGGTGACAGCCAGGGCACCTTCACCATTCGTCCTGACACCAAGATGCCCGACGGCTTCGATCCGCGTGTTCGCCCCTGGTACAAGGGCGCCCAGGCCAGCAACGGTTCAACCCTGACCGAACCCTATATCGACGCGGCGACCGGGCAACTGATCATTTCTGTCGCCACGCCCAGCGCCAAGGGTGGCCAGAGCATCGGCGTAGTCGGCGGCGACCTGAGCCTGCAGACCCTGGTGGACAACATCGGCGCGCTGGATTTTGGCGGCATGGGTTATGCGTTCCTGGTCAGCGCCGACGGCAAAGTGCTGGTGCACCCGGATAAAGCCCTGGTGATGAAGACCCTGGCGGACGTTTATCCAAAAGACACGCCGAAGATCAGCGGCGATTTCAGCGAAGTGCAAGCCAACGGCAAGACCAATATCGTGACGTTTACACCGATCAAGGGCCTGCCCTCGGTAAACTGGTACCTGGGCGTTTCGGTGGATAAAGACAAGTCTTTCGCCATGCTCAGTGAGTTTCGCACCTCGGCGGTGATCGCAACGATCATCGCGGTGGTGATCATCATCGCCCTGCTCGGCATGCTCATCCGCGTCTTGCTGCAACCTTTGCACCTGATGACCCGAGCCATGCAGGACATTGCCGACGGTGAAGGCGACCTGACCCGCCGCCTGACCATCCAGAACAATGATGAATTCGGCACCCTGGGCAATGCTTTCAACCGCTTCGTCGAGCGCATTCATACCTCGATTCGCGAAGTGTCTTCAGCCACCGAGCACGTCAATGAAGTGGCCCTGCGGGTGGTCAGCGCCTCCAACTCGTCGATGGTCAACTCCGACGAACAGGCCAACCGCACCAACAGTGTCGCTGCCGCCATCAATCAACTGGGGGCTGCAGCCCAGGAGATCGCACGCAACGCCGCCCAAGCCTCCAGTCAGGCCAGCGATGCCAGGCACTTGGCCGAAGACGGCCAGCAGGTGGTTGAACGCAATATCAAGGCGATGACGCAGTTATCCAGCATGATCAGCACCTCAAGCACCAATATCGAAGCACTTAACAGCAAAACGGTGAATATCGGCCAGATTCTTGAGGTGATCACCAGCATTTCCCAGCAAACTAATCTGCTGGCGCTCAATGCGGCGATCGAAGCGGCGCGCGCCGGGGAAGCCGGGCGTGGCTTTGCGGTCGTGGCCGATGAAGTGCGCAACCTCGCTCATCGCACTCAGGAGTCGGCGCAACAGGTGCAGACGATGATCGAAGAGCTACAGGTGGGTGCCCGGGACTCGGTGACTACCATGAGCGAAAGCCAACGCCACAGCCTGGACAGCGTGGAAATCGCCAACCTGGCCGGCGAGCGCCTGAACAGCGTGACCCAGCGCATTGGCGAGATCGACGGTATGAACCAGTCGGTCGCCACCGCCACTGAAGAACAGACCTCGGTGGTGGAGTCGATCAATATGGACATCACCGAGATCAACACCCTCAACCAGGAAGGGGTGGAAAACCTGCAATCGACCCTGCGCGCCTGCTCGGACCTGGAACAACAGGCCTCGCGTTTGAAGCAATTGGTGGGCAGCTTCCGGATCTGAGGGGCAATACCGACCATTACAGCGAACGCAATGCGAACTAATGTGGGAGCGGGCTTGCTCGCGAAAGCAGTCTATCAGTTGAAGATGTACTGACTGATTCACCGCTTTCGCGAGCAAGCCCGCTCCCACAGGGGACCTGCGTTTAACAGACCGGCATAACACACCAATCCCAATCGAACATCTATCCTTACCTCAGGTCCATCTAGGGAGAGCAATGGATCGGAGGAATGTTCATCGTGCATATCGCTGACATAACCATGTTCTACGCCCCGGCCAGCGGTGGCGTACGCACTTACCTTGACGCCAAGCACCGGCGTCTGGCGCTCAAGCCGGGCATTCGCCACAGCCTGTTGATACCCGGTGCACACTTGAGCGAGCAGGACGGCATCTTCAAAGTACCGGCGCCCGCCCTGCCCTTCGGCAAAGGCTATCGCTTCCCCCTTCGTTTGGCGCCTTGGCGAAATGTCCTGCACGATTTACAGCCTGACCTGATCGAAGTTGGCGACCCTTACCTGACCGCCTGGGCCGCACTGGATGCCCGACGCCAATTGGATGTGCCGGTCATCGGCTTTTACCACTCCGACCTGCCACTGCTGGTGAGCAATCGCATGGGGCCTTGGTTTACCCCCAATGTTGAAGCCTATGTGCGCAAACTCTATGGGAATTTCGACCGAGTGCTCGCCCCCAGCCAGGTAATGGCCGACAAGCTCACCGGGCTTGGCGTCAGAAATGTCTTCGTGCAACCCCTGGGTGTAGACCTGCAAACCTTCACCCCTGAGGTACGTGACCCCGGCCTGCGCGCCGAACTGGGGATTGGCGAAGACACTCGACTACTGATCTTCGCCGGGCGCGGCTCCAAGGAGAAAAACCTGCCGGTGCTGCTCAACTGCATGAAACGCCTGGGGGAAGGCTACCACTTGCTGTTGGTGGGCTCCGGCATGCCGGCCAGCGTGCCAGACAATGTCACCGTGATTGACGGATTCCGGCCCGCCCAACATGTCGCTCGGCTGATGGCCAGCGCCGACGCCTTACTGCATGGTGGCGACCAGGAGACCTTCGGCCTGGTGATCCTGGAAGCCATGGCCTGCGGTATTCCAGTGGTCGCCGTGGCGGCCGGGGCCTTTACCGAGATTATCGACGAGCGTTGTGGCGTGCTGTGTGCGCCAAACAACCCCAAGGCCATGGCCGATGCGGTGCGCGAGTTGTTCAGTACCGACAGCCGACGCCTGGGTGCTCAGGCTCGGCGCCATGTCGAGCAGCATTATGCGTGGGACACAGTAGTCGACAGCCTGCTGGGGCATTACTGCGCCGTGCTGGGCAGCCATGAACCGATGCTCGCCCATGGCTGAGCGCGCGCTGATGCTGGTACTGCACGACGTGGCACCGCACACCTGGGCCGACTACCGGCCCTTCGTCGAGGCCGTCGATGCACTGGGCGACGTGCCCATCACTTGGCTGGTGGTGCCGGACTTCCATCACCATGACGACCTGGCCGCCCACCGCGATTTTCGGCGCCTGCTCGATAGCCGTGTCGCCAAGGGCGATGAACTCACCTTGCATGGTTATTACCATTGCGACGACCAACCTCGGCCGCGTACGCCAAAAGAATGGTTTATGCGACGCATCTATACCCACGAAGGCGAGTTTTACCAGCTGTCCGAAGCCGAGGCGTTGCGGCGGTTGACCGCCGGCATTGAGGTATTCCAGCGCAATGGCTGGCCGCTGCATGGCTTTGTTGCGCCAGCCTGGTTGATGAGCGATGGCACCCGGCAGGCATTGCGCCAGTTGCCGCTGAGCTACACCAGCGACCCACAACATTTTTATCGCCTACCGGACTTCACGCCTATCAACGCCCCTGGCCTGGTGTGGAGCGCCCGCAGTGCATGGCGCCGGGGATTGTCCAAAATCCTCACTGATCGCCGTGAACAGCGATGGCAGGCCGCCCCGCTGATCCGACTGGGTTTGCATCCGGTGGACATGCGCCACAGGTTTTCCCGCGATTATTGGCTAGACACCCTGCAACGCCTGCTCAACGCGGGGCGCGTCCCCCAAACCAAGGCCGCCTGGCTGGCGACGCAGCCATGGGCCGACTGATCTGGTTAGTGTTGGCGCTCTTGGTGGCGCTGGTGATTCCATTGTGGCTGGGCGGCGGCGAAAGCATTGCGCGCCTGCGCCAGTTTCCGTTGCCCCAGTTACTGGGGATGTTCGCCATGATCATCGGCTGCTGGCTGATCAACAGCCTGCGCATCCGCCTGTTGCTTGGCGAGCATCGCGGCCAGTTAGGGCCGCTCAAAAGCCTTGGCGTGGTGATATCCACTGAATTCGCCATGTGTGCAACTCCCGGCGGCAGCGGCGGGCCGTTGACCCTGATGGCCCTGCTGGCACGCAATGGTATCCGCCCCGCCCATGGCAGCGCGGTGTTCGCCATGGACCAATTGAGCGACCTGGTGTTTTTTCTCTGCGCACTGGTGGGGATCTTGCTGTATGCGCTGTTCCATAGCCTCAGCCCGCGTCTGGAGTGGTTGCTGGGGCTTAGCGCCGTGTCGATGGTGGGTGGGGTAATCAGTGGCTGGGCCGTGGTGCATGTTCACCGGCGGCTGATTCGCCTGGCGGGTTTGGCACTCAAGGCCATGAAGGTCGGCGCTACCAGCCGCCGACGCTGGGCACGCCGGTTGCTGCGTTTTCTTGCGGCGTTCAGCGCCACCCTGAAACTACCCCGGAGCACCTTGCTTGGGGTCTTTGCGCTGACCAGCCTGCATTGGCTGCTGCGTTACAGCGTGCTGTACCTGGCGCTGCGCGGGTTGGGGGGCGAGGTACAGTGGGCCTGGAGCTTTCTGATCCAGATGTTATCCCTGACTGCGGGGCAGTTCAGCCTGGCGCCAGGCGGGGCCGGCGCTGCGGAATTGACGTCAGCGGCACTGCTGGCGCCCATGGTGGGCACATCCACAGCGGCTGCGGCAATTCTGATCTGGCGCGCGGTGACCTACTACTTCTATTTGCTGGCCGGTGCGCCAGTGTTTCTATTGATGGTCGGCAAACCGCTGCTCAAGCGTCTTTTTCAGGGGCGGCAGGCGGCTGGTCCTGCGCCTGTGTCTGCTCCCATAAACGCGCCGCGCCTGGAAAATCAGTACCATCCTCGGCATCCAGCGCGTCCGGGTCGTAACGGCTCAAACAGCCCTCGCCCAAGGTAGCAGGCGCCCGTGAGGTGGCTTTATCGAGCGGATCGCTCATGGGAATCTCCAGAAGCAGAAATAAAAAAGGGCCTGGAGAGTTTTACCTCCAGGCCCCGGTGTCTTTCAATCACAATCGCTGGGTCAGAAGACCACGGTCTTGTTGCCGTGCACCAACACGCGATCTTCCAAGTGATAGCGCAGGCCACGGGCCAGCACCATCTTCTCGACGTCACGGCCGAAGCGCACCATGTCTTCAATGCTGTCGCTGTGGCTGACGCGCACCACGTCCTGCTCGATGATCGGGCCGGCGTCCAGCTCTTCGGTCACGTAGTGGCAGGTTGCACCAATCAGCTTCACGCCACGCAGGGAAGCCTGGTGATACGGCTTGGCACCGACAAAGGACGGCAAGAAGCTGTGGTGGATGTTGATCACCTTGCCAGCGTATTCGCGGCACAGTTCCGGTGGCAGGATTTGCATGTAGCGCGCCAGCACCACCACATCCGCATCATGCTGCTTGACCAGACGCGACACCTCGGCAAATGCCGGTTCCTTGTCCTGTGGGTTGACCGGCACATGGTAATAAGGGATGCCATGCCATTCGACCATGCTGCGCAGGTCATCGTGGTTGGAGATCACGCAAGCAATCTCGCAATCGAGTTCGTCGCTGTGCCAGCGGTGCAGCAGGTCTGCCAGGCAGTGGGATTCGCGGCTGGCCATCAGCACCACGCGTTTCTTCTGCTCTGTATCGGTGATGTGCCAGGTCATCGAAAACTCTTCGGCAATCGGCGCAAACGCCTCGCGGAATGCTTCCAGGCCAAAGGGCAGCGTATCGGCACGGATTTCGTGACGCATGAAAAACCAACCACTGAGATCGTCCGAGTGATGGCTCGCCTCGGTGATCCAGCCATTATGGGAAGCCAGAAAGTTACTGACCTTGGCAACGATGCCAACCCGGTCCGGGCAAGCAATCACCAGCCGAAAAGTGCGCATTAGGGGGAAACTCCAGAACTTCACAAAGGCCGCTATTCTAGCGATTACGCAGAAAAACTGCAGTATTCCCTTGCACCTTATCTTGAGGCATGGCCGTGGCAACACCCCTTAATCGTGTAAGGTTTTACCACCGCTATATGACGGTACAACGGCATGCTGAGGTCAGTAGCAAAAAATTAACGCGATTATCTTTGCGCTTAACGCTGACTAATTAACTCATCGGCCAGGTTTTCTCACACACATTCAATGTCATTCACCTGAATAACGTCTTAAATGTTTACTTGATGAAATTGCCTGACTATTATTAGGCCACTCACCCTGTCATTCAGCGTTCTACATAAGGTAGTCCACATGTCACTGATCAACGAATACCGCGCCACCGAAGAAGCTATCAAAGAGCTGCAAGCCCGTTTGAAGAACCTGTCCGAAGACGACAAGCTGAAAACCGAGCTGGAATTCGAAGGCAAATTGCGCACCCTGATGGGTGAATACTCCAAATCCCTGCGTGACATCATCGCGCTGCTGGATCCAGAGTCGAAAGTTAAAGCACCGCGCGGCGCTGTGAAAACTACCGGCACCAAGCGTGCTCGCAAGGTCAAGCAATACAAAAACCCACACAACGGCGAAGTGATTGAAACCAAAGGTGGCAACCACAAAACTCTGAAAGAGTGGAAAGCCAAGTGGGGCGGTGACGTAGTTGAAGGTTGGGCAACCCTGCTGGGCTAAGCCCGGTCGGACGTTCACCCGATACGTCACACATGAAAAACGCCAGCTTGCTGGCGTTTTTTATTGTCTGAATATTCTGTAGTTATGCGCTTACAGACTCAAGCGCGCCGCTAATGAATCCACATAGTCCTGCCATTGCGCCAGCACCTGGCACTGAAACGATGTAGCACTAACCGCCAACTCCTCACGCGCCTGCTTAAATGCCAACAGGGTATTCGGCGCCCCCCACTGCGCCTCCGACAAACGTTGCTTACAGAAAAGTTTCCAGCGTTGTTGCTCGTCATTGTTCAAGGTTTCAGGAAAGTTACGCGCCCGGTAGCGAAATAATAATTCCGGCAAACGATGATCATCGAACGGCCACTGCTGACGGGCTAATTGCGCGGGCTCTGCCATGCGAACTTGCTCACATAAACGGCGGTCACGATCACCAATAAAACCCTCGTAGAGCTGCTGCTCCGGGTCCGCGTTCGACGCAAAGTCTTCCTCGGCATAAATGGCCGCTAACTTGTCCCGCCAAACTTCCTGTGCGTCAGTTAGTCGCAGCGCCCGCGCGAGGCAAGCCTCCTTATCCAGTTGCAGGCGCTCAAGATCTTGCGGGCGCAGCACCTTCAACGGCGCAACCACCGGGCAGCGGTTGATATGCAGTAGCTTGAGCGGAACCGGCAGCTCACCTTCGGCCAGCTCATCGCGGCGCGTGTAAAGACGCTGGCGCAGGGTCGCCGCATCCAGGTCCAACAGCCCTTGTGGATCGAGCCCCAGGTCACAGACGATCAAGGCATTGCGATTGCGTGGGTGCCAGGCCAGGGGCAAGACCACGCCCAGGTAATGGCGTTCGGCGGAGAAACGCCCGGAGATATGCACCATCGGTTGCAGCAACCGCACCTGATCCATGACCCGTTGTTTACTGCGCAGTTGAAACAACCATTCATATAACTTCGGTTGTTTCTCCCGGACCAACCGCGCCAGGGCGATGGTTGCACGCACATCCGACAACGCGTCATGGGCCTGGCCGTGGTCTATGCCGTTGGCCTCTGTCAAGCGTTCGAGCTTGAGGGTCACGCGCCCTTCCTGCTCGGGCCAGTTGATGCCCTCCGGCCGCAGGGCGTAGGCGGTGCGCATCACATCGATCAAGTCCCAGCGACTGTTGCCGCCCTGCCACTCGCGCGCATAGGGGTCGAAAAAATTGCGGTACAGACTGTAGCGCGTCATTTCATCGTCGAATCGCAGGGTGTTGTAGCCGGCGCCGCAGGTACCTGGCGCGGCCAATTCGGCGTGCACCCGAGTCATGAAATCGGCTTCGGCAAGGCCCTTCTCAGCGAGGATACTCGGCGTAATACCCGTGATCGCACACGCTGCCGGATGAGGCAGGATATCGTCGCTGGGCTGGCAATAAAGGTTGATCGGCGCACCGACCTCATTGAGCTCAAGGTCGGTGCGGATACCGGCTACCTGGAGCGGGCGATCGTTGCGCGGGTTGATGCCGGTGGTTTCATAGTCGTACCAGAAAATCGAGGTCACGGGCTATTCCTGTGCTGAAGACCGACAAAGTCTAGGCGCTGCAAGGCGTCCGGGGCCAGCGATACCTTACTGTATAAATATCCAGAAAAACCTCGGATGGTTGCTTCCATCCTCGACACTGCTAGCATCCGTGTCTCTCAAGTCGCCTCGCAGTGCCAAGGATCGCAATGCCATCAACCCCTCTGGATACCCACTATCAGATAGAAACGCCCGAGGGCATCGACCTGCCCCTGCGCCCTGCTGGCCTGCCCTCCCGGGCATTGGCGTTTGCATTCGACCTGGGCGTGCGCGGGATCATCATGGGTATCCTGCTGGTGCCGCTGGCGCTGCTCGGCAATGTGGGGATCGGGCTGGGTTCGCTGCTGCTGTTCCTGGTGAGCTGGTGGTACATGGTGTTGTTCGAAGTGCTCAACCAGGGCTGCTCGCCAGGCAAGCAGGTCATGGGCCTGCGCGTGGTACAAGATGACGGCACGCCCATTGGCTGGTCGGCATCGCTGATCCGCAACCTGCTGCGTTTTGTCGACATGCTGCCCTTCGGTTATTTCCTGGGCGCGATCAGTTGCCTGCAACATCCGCACTTCAAGCGGCTCGGCGACCTGGCCGCCGGTACGCTGGTGGTCTACCGGGAATTGCCGCTGGTACGCCCAAGCATCCCTCAAGCGCCCGCCCTGCGCTTACCCTTCGCACTGGAGTTGAGCGAACAGCGGGCCATCCTCGGTTTCGCCGAACGCCAGGCCGAACTCTCGGCCGAACGGGTGCATGAACTGGCCGCCATCCTCGCAGAGCCCCTGCAGGTGTCTGCGCCGCGCGCCGTGGAGCAACTCAACGGGGTAGCCCGTGGTTTGTTGGGGCCGACATGAAGCAGAGCCTTTTTGAAAGCCGCCACCAGCGCCAATGGCATACCTTCGCCGAGCAGTTGACACAACTGGAGCAAGGTAAAGCCAAGGCCGCCGATGTTGCCGACTTCCCGCATCAATATCGACGCCTGTGCCAACATCTGGCCCTGGCTCAGCAACGCGGCTATAGCAGTTACCTGGTCGACACGTTGCAACAACTGGCACTGCGCGGCCATCAACAACTGTATCGCCATCGCAGCCAACTGACGGCAAACATACTGGCGTTTCTTCTCGCCGAATTCCCGCGCCTGGTACGCGAACAATGGCGCTTCGTGCTGATCGCTGGCCTGCTGTTCTTTGGCAGCCTGGTGGGGATAGCCCTGCTGGTGTACCTGTTCCCCGATCTTATCTACAGCATCATCAGCCCCCAGCAGGTGGCCGACATGCAGGGCATGTACAACCCCGACGCCAGCCGTCTGGGCCGTGCTGCCGAACGGGCCGCCAGCGAAGACTGGATGATGTTTGGCTATTACGTGATGCACAACATCGGCATCGCCTTCCAGACCTTTGCCGCCGGCCTGTTGTTCGGCCTGGGCAGTGTGTTCTTCCTGATTTTCAACGGCCTGGTCATAGGTGCAGTCTCCGGGCACCTTACCGACATTGGCTATGGCCAGACCTTCTGGTCGTTTGTCATTGGTCACGGCGCATTCGAGTTGAGCGCCATCACGCTGGCCGGTGCCGCAGGTTTGCAACTGGGCTGGTCACTGGTTGCCCCCGGGCGCTTGGCACGCAGCGAGGCCCTGCGCCTGGCCGCCCGCAAAAGCGTACGGATGCTTTGCGGTGTCATGGTGTTCCTGTTGATCGCAGCCTTTATCGAAGCCTACTGGTCCTCAACCACTCGCATTGAGCCCTGGATCAAATACGCAGTAGGCGCCGCGCTCTGGCTGCTGGTGGCCGCTTACCTGTCCCTGGCCGGGCGGAGTCGCCATGCGCCTGACTGACGCCAGCGTGGTGATTCGCCCGCGTACTTCCTGGGAAGCCATGGACCTGGGCGTACTGATGGCCAGGGAACACCGTGTCCTGCTGATGGGCAGTTGGGCGCTGGTAAGCTTGCCGGTATTCAGCCTGTTGACGGTGCTGCTCTGGAATTACCCGTCTTTGGTCATGTTCCTGTTCTGGTGGCTCAAGCCGGCCTTCGACCGCTTGCCGCTGTACATTCTGTCCAAGGCCCTGTTTGGTGAGCCCCCCAGCCTCAAACAGGCCGTTCGCCAGTGGCCGCAATTGCTCAAGGGGCAACTGTTCGCAAGCTTGACGTGGCGGCGGCTGAGCATGAGCCGCAGCTTCACCCTGCCCGTCAGCCAACTGGAAGGCCTGGACGGTGACGCACGTCAACGACGCCTTGGAGTGTTGCTGCAACGTAACGCTGGCGCCGCACGCTGGCTGACGACCATCGGTGTGCACATGGAAATCGGCCTCTGGTTTGGCGGCATGACCCTGTTCTATCTCTTCATCCCGCAACAGGTTGAACTGGACTGGGACTGGCAACGGCTAATATTCGCGTCAGCCTCGGACGTGCTTTGGCTTGAGCACCTGAGCAATGCCTTCTATGCCCTGGTCCTGGTGTTCTGGGAACCCATCTACGTCGCCTGTGGCTTCAGCCTGTACCTCAACCGCCGCACAGTGTTGGAGGCCTGGGACCTGGAACTGGTATTCCGTCGGCTGCGCCAGCGCCTGAGCAATGTCGCACCGCTGCTGTTGCTGGTGGTTGGCCTGGCGTTGCTACACATCAGCCCACCGACCATGGCAGATGAAACCACAGCCCATAAGCCACTTAGCACCCAGGCCGCCAGCCAATCCATCCAGGCGTTGCTGGAAAAGCCACCTTTCAAGAACCCGGAAACCGTCACACGCTATCGGTTTGGAGAAGAAAAAGCGCCGGTTAAAAACAAGGCCACGGGCGACGGCAAATTACCTGGCTGGCTCCAGGCACTGCTCGACAACCTTAACAGCGACACCTTCAAATACGTCGCCAAAACTTTGGAAATACTGCTCTGGAGCCTTGTGATTGGCGGCCTGGCCCTGGTGTGCTGGCGTTACCGTGAATGGTTGCGCACGTTCGTCAGCCGCCTTGGGCCTACTCGCACGGCCGCTCCCTCGCCCGTTCCCGCTCAGTTGTTCGGGCTGGAACTGGGCACCGAGACATTGCCCGAAGACATCGCCAGTACCGCCGAACAACTATGGCCCACCCACCCACGGGAAGCCCTTGGCCTGCTGTATCGCGGGTTGCTCAGCCGGCTGTTGCACGAGTTCGACCTGCCACTGACAAGCGCCGATACCGAGGGGCAGGTACTGGAGCGTGTTCATCATTTGCAACAACCGCAGTTACTGGCGTTCAGCGACGAACTGACACGCCACTGGCAAAACCTGGCCTATGGTCACCGTCTGCCGCCTTCTTCAGCCCAACAAAAACTGTGCAGCGACTGGCGTGCTCTTTTCAGTGACGGAGCGGGCCAATGAATCGCGCGCTATTGTGGACAGCGCTGTTGTTGGCGTGCCTGGTGGGTGCGGGCGGCTTATATGCCTGGCACAAGGCAATTCCCTACGAGGAAGTGGTTGACCGGGGCCCGTCGCCAGAGGCTCGCGCCAATCCCTATCTGGCCGCCGAGCACTTTCTACGCCAGCACGGCTTGGTCGTGGCACACGCCAAGGGCCTTGAACGACTCGCCGAACTGCCCGCCAAAGGCCATAGCCTGTTGTTGCTGGGAGAGCGCAGCAACATGACCCCACGCCAGGTCGACCAACTGCTGGGCTGGGCAAAAGCCGGTGGCCACCTGCTCCTGGTCGCCGAGGCATTATGGGATGAAGAAGCCGGCACAAGCGGTGACCTGCTGCTTGATCGCCTCACTATCCGCCAAACCTTGAGCGACACCTTCGACGAACCCGTGCCACCGCGTAAAAAAACCAAACCGGATCTGACCAAGCTCTATGTCGACAACGAAACCGCACCGGCGTACTTTAGTTTTGACACTTACTTCAACCTCACCGACCCCAAGCACCTGGCGCAGTTTTCCGCCAACAGCGCCCAGTCCAGCCACCTGATGCAACTCGACCTGGGGCAAGGTCGCGTCACGGTGATCACCGACAGCGACCTATGGAAAACCACAGATATCGGCAACCATGATAACGCCTGGTTGCTGTGGTACCTGAACCAGGGCACTGACGTCACCCTGCTGTTCAACAGCGACACAGACGATCTGTTTACTCTGTTGCTCCGTTATTTCCCCCAGGCCCTCGTCGCCCTGGTTGCGCTGCTTGCTTTGGGGCTGTGGCAGGCAGGCATGCGCCAGGGCCCGATCCAGACACCGGCGCCCAAGGCACGTCGCCAGCTGCAGGAACACTTGCAGGCCAGCGCGGACTTCCTATTGCGCCGCAGCGGCCAGGGCACGTTGTTGCAAGCCTTGCGACACGACATCCTGCGCGCAGCCCGGCGACGCCATCCAGGGTTCGAACACCTCGATGCGTCAGAGCAACGCCAAGTGCTGGAACACCTTACGCGACAACCCCCTCACATCATCAGCCAGGCGCTTGAGCCCGTTGCGCTGAAGCGGCTTTCCAGCGCCGACTTCAGCCGTCAGGTGGCGCACCTGCAAACCCTCAGGAATGCCTTATGAGCGACTCTCCACTGGCCACCGCCCTGACCGCCGAAAACCTTCAGCAGGCCAGCCAGCAGGCCCAGGCGCTGCGCGTGGAATTGCGCAAGGCCGTGATTGGCCAGGACCTTGTGATTGACGACGTGCTCACCGCCCTGATCGCAGGCGGCCACGTCCTGCTTGAAGGCGTGCCTGGCCTGGGCAAGACCTTGCTGGTACGGGCCCTGGCCCGCTGCTTTGGCGGTGATTTCGCCCGCATCCAGTTCACCCCGGACCTAATGCCCAGCGATGTCACCGGCCACGCCGTTTACGACCTGCAGACCGAACAGTTCAAACTGCGCAAGGGGCCGTTGTTCACCCACCTGTTGCTGGCCGACGAGATCAACCGTGCACCCGCCAAGACCCAGGCAGCGCTGCTGGAGGCCATGCAGGAACGCCAAGTGACCCTGGAGGGCGAGGCGTTACCCATCGGCCAGCCCTTCATGGTGCTGGCGACCCAGAACCCTATCGAACAGGAAGGCACCTACCCACTGCCCGAGGCCGAACTGGACCGCTTCATGCTCAAGGTGCGAATGGACTACCCGGATGCTCTACAAGAGCTGGATATGGTCCGCGAAGTGACGCGCTCGTCCAAGGCAGACATGTTGGAGGTGCAGCCGTTGCGTACCGTGCTGCACGCCGAGGACGTGGTACGGATGCAGCAAATTGCCAGTGACTTGCCGTTGGATGAGCAGGTGCTCGACTACGCCGTGCGCCTGGCCCGTGCCACGCGCAGTTGGCCGGGGCTGGCCATCGGTGCCGGCCCCAGGGCCTCCATCGCTCTGGTACGCGGTGCCCGTGCCCGTGCGCTGTTGCGCGGTGGCGAATTCGTCACCCCCGATGACATCAAGGGCTGCGCTCTGGCGGTACTGCGTCACCGGGTACGCATCGCACCAGAGCTGGACATCGACGGCTTGGAGGTCGACCAGGTGCTCCAGCAGTTACTCGACCAGATTGCGGCACCAAGGCAATGACGCGGCCATGAAACCGACCCGTCTGCTCCTGACCTGGCTGAGCGCCCTGCTCGGACTGAGCGCCCTGTTAGGTGCCTCGGCAGCGTTGCAGTTGAAAGTGCCCGCCGCCTTGCATTCCGTGGCCTGGGGCCTGCTGCTGGCCCTGTTGCTGCTGGCGATGCTGGATGCCGCACGCTTGCGCCGCCGCCCCTCGGTCCGCGTATACAGGACACTGCCCGGCAGCCTGGCGCTGGGGCGCTGGGAAGAAATACGCCTGTGCCTGGAGCACGACTACCCGCAACCACTGACCGTGCAGGTGTTCGATCACGTGCCCGATGGCCTGGGTGTGGAGAACCTGCCTCAATTCATTCAACTACGCCCCGGTGAACGTGCTGAGCTGGGCTATCGCGTGCGCCCCTTGCGGCGCGGGCACTTCCATTTCAGTCGCTGCGAGCTGCTGCTGCCCAGCCCATTGGGGCTGTGGTCGGCACGACGATGGGTCGACACCCGCGATTCCACCCGTGTTTACCCGGATTTCGCGCGCTTATACGGTGCGCAGTTACGGGGTGTGGATAACTGGCTGAGCCAACTGGGCGTGCGCCAACATCAGCGGCGAGGGTTGGGCCTGGAATTTCACCAACTGCGCGAGTTTCGTGAAGGTGACAGCCTGCGTCAGATCGACTGGAAAGCCACCGCCCGCCAACGAACGCCCATTGCCCGGGAATACCAGGACGAACGCGACCAGCAAATCGTGTTCATGCTCGATTGCGGCCAGCACATGCGCAGCCAGGATGACGAACTTTCCCATTTTGATCACGCGCTCAATGCCTGCCTGCTGCTGAGCTATGTCGCCTTGCGACAGGGCGATGCGGTAGGGCTGTGCACGTTCGCCAGCGACCAGCCGCGCTACCTGAAGCCGGTCAAGGGCAGTGGCCAATTGAACCTGTTGCTCAATGCGGTCTATGACCTACAGACCACGCGAAAAACCGCCGACTACCAGGCGGCCGCCAGCCAGTTGTTGGCACGTCAAAAACGCCGGGCGCTGGTGATCATCGTCACCAACCTGCGGGATGAGGAGGATGAAGCGCTGATGGCTGCCGTCCAGCGTATCGGCAGGCATCACCGGGTACTGGTGGCCAGCCTGAGGGAAGAGGTCCTCGACCAGCTACGTCAGACGCCTGTGCAGACATTGCCCGAAGCCCTGGCTTACAGCGGCACGATCGATTACCTCAACACCCGCAACCAACGCCATGATCGTTTGAGTGCCCATGGGCTGTCGGTGCTCGATACCTTGCCATCGGCGCTGGGTGCCGGGCTGGTCACACGCTATCTGGAGTGGAAAAAGGCCGGGGTATTCTGAGGATGACTGCGCAGGGGTATGGCTAGGAAACGGCCACGACCCCACGCATAATTCAGACAGAGGCCTGCAAAGGATAAAAGCTGAAGTACTGCAACAGCGCGTTGATCAGGTGCCGGTATTCCTCGGGCGCCTCAAGCACGCTGAACCCCGAGTCGTAATGCTGCGGGGTGACATCCTCGTGGCTCCACAAGCAGGTTGCCGTGAGGTCAATCGCCTTGAACTCGCCTTGCGCCACCGGCACTTTCAAGCGCAGCTCGAAATCCACCTCGGTCATCATGGGTAACGAGCTGATCAGCATCAGACCGTTTTCAGACACATTTCCAAGATAGCCGATTGGCTTGTCGGTAATACGATTGAACACCTGCAGAAAATACGGCAGTTGATGCCGCTCGATCCGTCGTTCGGTAAACATGGTGAAGTCGCCATCCAATAGCCAAAAATCTGGCCGTGCCAGTGATTCGGAACAAGCAATCGCTCGCTCTCCCTGGATCTCGGTGTGACAAAACCTACCGCTTGTCACCAAACAACTGCCGAATCCGGGCCTTGCATCCGTTCGAATGGGAAACTGCACAAACAGACATTCAAAGATTAGCCCAAGACTGGCGACAGGCCAGCTATAAAATGACAAATACCATTACAACGACGCAGGCCTTGGTTTTGCCAGGCCTGCAGCCGGCAGATGCCCCAGTTGCTGCAAGGTATCGAGCCGCGCGCGGGCTCGATAGGCGTACTCGCTAGACGGGTAGTGGCCGATGATGAACTGATAGGTCTGCGCGGCATCGACAAACAGTTTCTGGCGTTCCAGGCACTGCCCGCGCAACATCGAAACCTCCGGTTGCACGTAGCGGCGGGTACGGCTCTCGCGATCGACCTGGGACAACTCCAGGGTGACACGCTGGCAATCACCGACCCCATAGGCGCGGTAAGCGTTGTTCAAATGGTGGTCCATCGACCAGCGGGTACAGCCGACAACACTGACGGCCAGGGCAGCAACGAGCAAAAATCGCATGGGGTTCTCCTGTCTTGTGCAGTGTATCGACCCCTGGTCGAAAATCTTCAAGGCGTTTGCCCATTCAACCGCAGCCAAAACAAGCCAATCGTCGATAAGTAGTGCAAACGAACAATGACTACAACGAAAGAGCATAGTAGCCTTCTCCAGCGCTTGAACTCAGGAGTCCGTGCATGTCCGTCCGTCGTACCAAAATCGTCGCCACCCTTGGCCCGGCCAGTAACTCGCCGGAAGTCCTCGAACAGCTGATTCTGGCTGGTTTGGACGTCGCCCGTCTGAACTTCTCCCACGGCACCCCGGACGAGCACAAGGCTCGTGCCAAGCTGGTGCGTGACCTGGCCGCCAAGCATGGCCGCTTCGTTGCACTCTTGGGCGACCTGCAAGGCCCGAAAATCCGTATCGCCAAATTTACCAACAAGCGAATCGAGCTGAAGATCGGTGACAAATTCACCTTCTCCACCAGCCACCCGCTGACCGAAGGCACCCAGGACGTGGTGGGCATCGACTACCCGGACCTGGTCAAGGACTGCGGCGTCGGTGACGAGCTGCTGCTGGACGACGGCCGTGTGGTCATGCGCGTCGACACTGCCACGCCGACCGAACTCAATTGCACCGTGATCATCGGCGGCCCGCTGTCCGACCACAAAGGCATCAACCGTCGCGGTGGTGGCCTGACGGCGCCGGCCCTGACTGAAAAAGACAAGGCTGACATCAAGCTCGCCGCCGAAATGGAAGTGGACTACCTCGCCGTGTCCTTCCCGCGCGACGCCGCCGACATGGAATACGCCCGTAAGCTGCGCGACGAAGCCGGCGGTACCGCCTGGCTGGTAGCGAAGATCGAGCGTGCTGAAGCCGTGGCCGATGATGAAACCCTCGACGGCCTGATCAAGGCTTCCGATGCCGTGATGGTTGCCCGTGGCGACCTGGGCGTGGAAATCGGTGACGCCGAGCTGATCGGTATCCAGAAGAAGATCATCCTGCACGCACGCCGTCATAACAAAGCGGTGATCGTTGCGACCCAGATGATGGAGTCGATGATCCAGAACCCGATGCCGACCCGTGCCGAAGTGTCCGACGTGGCCAACGCCGTGCTCGACTACACCGACGCCGTGATGCTCTCTGCTGAAAGTGCCGCCGGCCCGTACCCGCTGGAAGCCGTGCAGGCCATGGCGCGTATCTGCGTCGGTGCCGAAAAGCACCCGACCAGCAAGACCTCCAGCCACCGCATCGGCAAGGTTTTCGAAAGCTGTGACCAGAGCATCGCCCTGGCTGCCATGTACACCGCCAACCACTTCCCGGGTGTCAAGGCCATCATCGCCCTGACCGAAAGTGGCTACACGCCGTTGATCATGTCGCGCATCCGTTCCTCGGTGCCTATCTACGCGTTCACCCCACACCGCGAAGCCCAGGCCCGCGCGGCCATGTTCCGCGGCGTGTACACCATCCCGTTCGACCCGGCGTCGCTGGCACCGAACGAAGTCAGCCAGAAGGCGATCGACGAGTTGGTCAAACGCGGCGTCGTGGAGAAAGGCGACTGGGTCATCCTGACCAAGGGCGACAGCTACCACACCACCGGTGGCACCAATGGCATGAAGATCCTGCATGTGGGCGACCCGCAGGTCTGAGTGACAAGCTGAAAAACAAAAGCCCCGCCCTGTGAATGGCGGGGCTTTTTGCATTTCAGTGCTGGCCACTGTGTTGAATTTCAGCGCCTCATCGCAGGCAAGCCAGCTCCCACAATAGTCAGACAACTCGGTCTACTGTGGGAGCTGGCTTGCCTGCGATGGCGTCATCGGCTCCGGACGATAAGCTCCGATACCGACTTGACCAGGCTTTTCATAACGTAAAAGGGCGAGCCAGGAACACATCCGCCAGCAATTGATTACGCGGCAGGCCCGCCAGGAACATGCGCTTGGAAAAGGCCTCGACGCTGGCAGGGTGCCCACAAAGCAAGGCCAGGGTGTGCCGGGAAACCAGCCGCAGTTGCGCCAATGCCGGCTGCAACTGCGCCGCGGTCCATAGCTCCACGGTGAGGTGCCCATGTTGCGCGGCAAGGGCTGCCAGGGGTTCAGCCAGATAATGACCTTCGGCCTCATGGGCCAGGTGAATCACGCGAATCTCGCCTTGATGATCCTGGCGCAGTGCCTCGCGCAACACGCCCCACAAGGGGCCCAGGCCAGTACCGGAGGCCAGCAGCCACAAGGGTCGTGATTGCCAGTCAGGATCATAGTGCAGCGCGCCACCCCGCAGTTCGCCCAGGCATACAGGATCACCGACCTTCAACTGTCGCGCGGCATCGCTGAAGGCACCGGGTTGACGGCAGTCGATATGGAACTCCAGATACGGCTCCTCCTGGGGCAAACTCGCCAGGGAATAAGGGCGTGCCACCTGCCCTGCCCACAGCACCAAATGCTGCCCGGCCCTGTACCGCAGGGCACGTTCTGGTTGCAGGCGCAGGCGCAGTACCGTCGAACTCAGCCAATCGGCGCCCACCACCTGGGCGGGCAAGCCATCGCGCTGGGGATCAAACGCGTCGACCTTCAGGTCCGCAATGACCCGGCACTGGCACGCCAGGCGCCAACCTTGCTGGCGCTGCGTCGGGCTCAGGGCTTCGGGCTGCTGGTCGTCAACCTCACCCTCGCAACGCACCAGGCACGCATGGCAACTGCCGGCCCGGCAACTGAAGGGCACGGCCACACCGGCCTGATTCAAGGCATCCAGCAGGTTGCTGCCGGGGGTGACCGACCAGTGGAGTTCGCCGACATACAGTTCAGGCATATAAAGACTCGATCATAAGGAGCGCGCACAGGGAATCATGCCTGCGACAGTTTGACCATAGTCGGGTGTATCGGCCACCGTGCCGGGTTATACTGCCGCGCCTTTTTAGCGTCGCGCCTGCACCATTCTGGCGTGCCTTGGAAAGATGGCTTCAGCCGACCGATGCAACACTGAGGCCATCTTTATTGAATGTTCCCTTATAGAGGAGCGCGACTCATGACCGTGATCAAGCAAGACGACCTGATTCAGAGCGTTGCCGACGCCCTGCAATTCATTTCCTACTACCACCCCGTTGATTTCATCCAGGCCATGCACGAAGCCTACCTGCGCGAAGAATCGCCGGCAGCCCGTGACTCCATCGCCCAGATCCTGATCAACTCGCGCATGTGTGCCACCGGCCATCGCCCGATCTGCCAGGACACCGGTATTGTCACCGTGTTCGTGCGCGTGGGTATGGACGTGCGCTGGGACGGCGCAACCATGGGCCTGGACGACATGATCAACGAAGGCGTGCGTCGCGCCTACAACCTGCCAGAAAACGTCCTGCGCGCCTCGATCCTCGCCGACCCGGCCGGCGCCCGCAAGAACACCAAGGACAACACCCCTGCGGTCATCCACTATTCCATCGTCCCGGGTAACACCGTGGAAGTGGACGTGGCGGCCAAGGGTGGCGGCTCCGAGAACAAGTCGAAAATGGCCATGCTCAACCCGTCCGACTCGATCGTCGACTGGGTGCTCAAGACTGTTCCGACCATGGGCGCCGGCTGGTGCCCACCGGGCATGCTCGGCATTGGCATCGGCGGTACCGCCGAGAAAGCCGCGGTAATGGCCAAGGAAGTGTTGATGGAGTCCATCGACATCCACGAGCTGAAAAAGCGCGGCCCGCAAAACCGTATCGAAGAAATGCGCCTGGAGCTGTTCGAGAAGGTCAACCAACTGGGCATCGGCGCCCAGGGCCTGGGTGGCCTGACCACCGTGCTCGACGTGAAGATCATGGACTACCCGACCCACGCCGCGTCCCTGCCGGTGTGCATGATCCCCAACTGCGCCGCCACCCGTCACGCGCACTTCGTGCTCGACGGCTCGGGCCCGGCGTCACTGGAAGCGCCACCGTTGGATGCCTACCCGGAAATCGTCTGGGAAGCCGGCCCATCGGCTCGCCGCGTCAACCTCGACACCCTGACCCCGGAAGAAGTGCAGAGCTGGAAGCCGGGCGAAACCGTCCTGCTCAACGGCAAGATGCTTACCGGTCGCGATGCGGCGCACAAGCGCATGGTCGAGATGCTGAACAAGGGCGAAACCTTGCCGGTGGACCTCAAGGGCCGCTTTATCTACTACGTCGGCCCGGTTGATCCGGTGCGCGAAGAAGTGGTTGGCCCAGCGGGCCCGACCACTGCGACGCGGATGGACAAGTTCACCCGCCAGATCCTGGAGCAAACCGGCCTGCTGGGCATGATCGGCAAGTCCGAGCGCGGCCCGACCGCTATCGAAGCGATCAAGGACCACAAGGCCGTGTACCTGATGGCCGTGGGCGGCGCCGCTTATTTGGTGGCCCAAGCCATCAAGAAGTCGCGCGTGGTTGCCTTCGCCGAACTGGGTATGGAAGCCATCTACGAGTTCGACGTCAAAGACATGCCGGTCACCGTTGCAGTAGACAGCAAAGGTGAATCCGTCCACATCACCGGTCCTGCCATCTGGCAGAAAAAGATCAGTGACAGCCTGGCGGTAGAAGTGCAGTAAGCACCTCATCCAAAAGAATAAAGGCGACTGCGGCCCCACGGCCCAGTCGCCTTTTTTATGCCTGGAGCAAGGGACTGCTCCTGATCTTGCTCTTGATCTGCTTTTGATCTTGATCTCAGGCGCCCCGTTAAACCACGCTGGCCGAACGCAGGCTTGAATTCGTGGGTAACCCGGCAGGACGCCGGGTTAGCCGCCCCGCGCCATGGATGGCGCGTGGCGGCGGCCCACGGATTCAAGCCTGCGTTCGGGCACACCGAGCCTAGGCGAGGTGCCGAGTGGTGGGGCAAGAGCGTTTTGCTTACTTTGCCGCTTTTGCAAAGTGAGCCGCCGTCAGGGCGGAACCCTAAGTGGCCGTTACCTAACTAACGGATATGTACTCAATCTGATCCCACATCCCGGTCGGCTGTCAGGCCGCCTTCGCGAGCAAGCCCGCTCCCACATTGCGATCGTGGGGTGTCAGGTAGATAGCCGTCGGCTGGCAAGCCGTCATCGCAGGCAAGCCAGCTCCCACAGTTGGATCGTGGGGTGTCAGGTAGATAGATGTCGGCTGTCAGGCCGTCATCGCAGGCAAGCCAGCTCCCCCACAAGCTCCTTGGTCACAAGATATGAGCTGCCCATGCTATGGTGCTCGCCCCTTACCGTGCCTGTTCATCATCGTATGATCGTGATCCCTCGCCCCCTGCGCCTGACCTTCTATTCTCTGTTGATCATCGCCGGTGCGGTGCTGGCTGCCGCCTTGGCCACGCGCCATGCCGAACGCCAGGCCTTGGTGGACGACGCCGCCCGTGCCAATCAGCAGCTCGCGCTGTATGCCAACTCGCTGCACACCCTGATCGAACGCTACCGTGCCCTGCCCGCCGTGCTGGCGCTGGATTCGGAGATGATCAGCGCCTTGAAGGGCCCGCTGGACGCCACCACGCAAGACCGGCTCAACCGCAAGCTGGAGCGCATCAACGGCGCTGCGCAGTCTTCGACCCTGGAACTGATGGACCGCACCGGCCTGGCCGTGGCCGCCAGCAACTGGAACCTGCCCAGCAGTTATGTCGGCCACAACTACGCGTTCAGGCCGTATTTCAGCCAGACCTTGAGCCAGGGCACCGGGCGCTTTTATGCAGTGGGCGTGACCACGGGTATTCCGGGCTACTTTCTTTCCAGTGCGGTCGTGGATGAGCACGAGCAGTTCCTCGGCGCCATGGTGGTCAAGCTGGAGTTCCCCGAGCTGGAGCGCGAGTGGGCCCAGGGCAATGACCTGCTGTTGGTCAGCGATGCGCGGGGCATCGTGTTTATCGCCAACCAGCCGGGCTGGCGTTATCGCAACCTGCGGCCGTTGTCCGAAAATGACCTGGCTGAACTCAAGGCCACCCGCCAATACGACAAGAAGCAACTGCAGCCGCTGGACACCCAGCCCCTGCAACGCTTTGACGAAAACAGCCACTTGATTCGCGTCGGCGGCCCCGACGGCAACGCCAATTACATCTGGGAGTCGCTGCCGCTCAAGCGCGAAGGTTGGACCCTGCACCTGTTGCGCAAACCCCAGTTTGCCTTTGAAGACCAACGTAACGCGGGCCTTGCCGCTGCGGGTTCGTGGCTGGCATTGGTGTTCCTGGTGCTGTTCCTCAGCCAGCGCTGGCGCCTGGCCCGCTTGCGCCAGCGCAGCCGTGAAGAACTGGAGCAATTGGTCGAAGAACGCACCCAGGCGCTGCGCACCGCCCAGGATGGCCTGGTGCAGTCGGCCAAGCTGGCGGCATTGGGGCAGATGTCGGCCGCCCTCGCCCATGAAATCAACCAGCCGCTGACCGCCCAGCGCATGCAACTGGCGACGCTGCGGCTGCTGCTCGACCATGGTCGCGTGGACGATGCCTACAAGGCGCTCACGCCATTGGATGACATGCTCACGCGCATGGCCGCGCTCACCGGCCACCTCAAGACATTCGCGCGCAAGAGCCCCAGTGGCCTGCGCGAAAAGCTGGACCTGGCGACGGTGGTTGACCAATCCTTGCACCTGCTCGACGCGCGCCTGCGTGACGAAGCCATCGGTGTGGTGCTGGACCTCACCCGCCCGGCCTGGGTACGTGGCGACGCGATCCGCCTGGAACAGGTGCTGATCAACCTGTTGCGCAACGCCCTCGACGCCATGGCCGACAAACCGCGCAAGCGCCTGGAAATCCGCCTGCACGCCGATCAGCAGCTGTGGCAGTTGAGCGTCTGCGACAGCGGCGGCGGGATTGCCGAAGAACATTTGAGCAGCGTGTTCGACCCGTTTTTCACCACCAAACCGGTGGGCGACGGGCTCGGTTTGGGACTCGCGGTGTCCTACGCTATCGTGCATGAACTGGGCGGACGCCTGAGTGCCGCCAACCGTGGCGATGGCGCGACTTTCACCTTGACCCTGCCTATCGCCCTGGAGACGCCAGACCTATGTTGAACGCGGTGATTGTGGTCGATGACGAAGCCAGTATTCGCACGGCCGTCGAGCAATGGCTGAGCCTGTCGGGGTTTGACGTGCAGTTGTTCAGCCGCGCCGAAGAGTGCCTGGCGCAACTGCCCAAGGACTTTGCCGGGGTGATTCTGAGCGACGTGCGCATGCCAGGGCTCAGCGGCCTTGAACTGTTGGCCGAGGTGCAGCGCCGCGATGCCGATTTGCCGGTGATTTTGCTCACCGGCCATGGCGACGTGCCAATGGCCGTCGAAGCCATGCGTGACGGCGCCTATGACTTCCTGGAAAAACCCTTCAGCCCAGACGCCTTGCTCAACAGCCTGCGCCGGGCGTTGGACAAGCGTGGCCTGATCCTGGAAAACCGCCGCCTGCATCAACAGGCCGATCATCGCGCGCAGTTGGAGTCCAGCCTGCTGGGTGTGTCCAAGGGCCTTCAAAGCTTGCGCCGCCAAGTGCTGGACCTGGCGAGTTTGCCGGTCAATGTGCTGATTCGCGGTGAAACCGGCAGCGGCAAGGAGTTGGTCGCCCGCTGCCTGCACGACTTCGGCCCACGCGCAAAGAAGCCGTTCGTGGCCCTCAATTGCGCGGCAATCCCCGAGCAGTTGTTCGAAGCCGAACTGTTCGGACATGAAAGCGGCGCTTTCACCGGCGCCCAGGGCAAACGTATCGGCAAGCTGGAATATGCCCACGGCGGCACCTTGTTCCTGGATGAAATCGAAAGCATGCCCCTGGCCCAGCAAGTGAAATTGCTGCGCGTATTGCAAGAGCAGAAGCTGGAACGGCTGGGCTCCAACCAGAGTATCCAAGTGGACCTGCGCATCATCGCTGCCACCAAGCCCGACCTGCTGGAAGAAGCCCGTGCCGGGCGCTTTCGCGAAGACCTGGCCTATCGGCTCAACGTCGCGCAACTGCGCCTGCCGCCATTGCGTGAACGTCGCGAAGATATTCCGCTGCTGTACGAGCATTTTGCGCAAAGCGCCGCCGAGCGTCTGGGCCGCCAGGTCGAGCCCTTGAGTGGGCCACAGTTGGGGCGCCTGCTCAGCCATGACTGGCCGGGCAATGTGCGCGAACTGGCCAACGTCGCCGAGCGCCAGGTGTTGGGGCTGGACGAGCCGGAACTGCAAGGGATCGAGGCCGGGCAGTCGTTAGCAGCGCAGCAAGAAGCGTTCGAGGCACACTGCCTGAAGGCCGCGTTGACGCGTCATAAGGGCGATATCAAGGCGGTGCTGGCCGAGTTGCAACTGCCGCGCCGTACCTTCAATGAGAAGATGCAGCGGCATGGGTTGGTAAGGGAGATGTTTGTGTAGCGATCTTTGGATCGCCATCGCGGGCAAGCCCGCTCCCACATTTTGGTCTGTGAACACAGCAGGTGTGGGAGCTGGCTTGCCTGCGATGGCGTCGGCAGCCATAAGCGGATTTCCGCTCATCACCCAAAAACCATCAGCGACTTTCCGCTCAATAAAATCCCGCAACCCTTCTATTGCGGGCCTTCCTCTACTTGGCACAGCTCCTGCTATAGCCCCAACAGGCTGCGCACGCGCCGCTCCATAAAAACAACTAGATGAAGGATCCTTCAATGGATAACTCCAACACCGTGCCTCTGGGATCGACGGCCGTCAAAGCGCAGGAGCGCACCACCTCCAGCCGCATCAAGTCGATCTTCAGCGGATCGGTCGGCAACATGGTCGAATGGTACGACTGGTACGTCTACGCCGCCTTCTCGCTGTACTTCGCCAAAGCCTTCTTCCCCAAAGGCGACACCACTGCCCAACTGCTCAACACCGCCGCGATCTTCGCCGTGGGCTTCCTGATGCGCCCGATCGGTGGCTGGCTGATGGGCCTCTACGCCGACAAAGTCGGGCGTAAAAAAGCCTTGATGGCCTCGGTGTACCTGATGTGCTTCGGCTCGCTGCTGATTGCCCTGAGCCCAGGCTATGAAATCATTGGTATCGGTGCGCCGATCCTGCTGGTGTTTGCCCGCCTGCTGCAGGGCCTGTCGGTCGGCGGCGAATACGGCACCTCTGCCACTTACCTGAGTGAGATGGCCACCAAGGAACGTCGCGGGTTCTACTCAAGCTTCCAGTACGTGACCCTGATCTCCGGCCAGCTCATCGCGCTGGCGGTGCTGATCGTGCTGCAACAGGTGCTCACCACCGAGCAGTTGTATGCCTGGGGCTGGCGTATCCCGTTCGCCATCGGCGCCCTGTGCGCAGTGGTCGCGCTGTACCTGCGTCGCGGCATGGAAGAAACCGAGTCGTTCACCAAGAAAGAAAAAGCCAAGGAAAGCGCAATGCGCACCTTGATGCGTCACCCCAAGGAACTGATGACCGTGGTCGGCTTGACCATGGGCGGCACCCTGGCGTTCTACACCTACACCACCTACATGCAGAAATACCTGGTGAACACGGTCGGCATGAGCATCTCCGACTCCACCACCATCTCGGCGGCGACGCTGTTTCTGTTCATGTGCCTGCAACCGATCATCGGCGGGCTGTCGGATAAAATCGGCCGCCGCCCGATCCTGATCGCCTTCGGCGTGCTTGGCACCCTGTTCACCGTGCCGATCCTCACCACCCTGCACACCATCCAGAGCTGGTGGGGCGCGTTCTTCCTGATCATGGCGGCGCTGATCATCGTCAGCGGCTACACCTCGATCAACGCCGTGGTGAAGGCCGAGCTGTTCCCGACCGAAATCCGCGCACTGGGCGTGGGCCTGCCGTATGCCCTGACCGTGTCGATCTTCGGCGGTACCGCTGAATACATCGCGCTGTGGTTCAAGAGCATCGGTATGGAAACGGGCTACTACTGGTACGTGACCGCGTGTATCGCCGTGTCGTTGATGGTCTACGTGACCATGAAAGACACGCGTAAACACTCACGCATCACCACCGACTAAAAAATGTGGGAGCGGGCTTGCCCGCGATAGCGGAGGATCAGTCAAAGTTGTATCAACTGACACACCGCATTCGCGAGCAAGCCCGCTCCCTCATTTAGCGTTAGGACAACTCTGCGGCCTCATTGCGCCCATAGCGCCGCTGCGCATACGACGCGCCAGCAATCATCACCACCAGCACCGCAGCCAATACCGCGGATGAACCGATGGTGCCGAAATCCAAGCCGCCTTTTTCATGGGGTTTGGTCAGAAAATCCCCCAAGGTCGCGCCAAACGGCCGTGTCAGTACAAACGCCACCCAGAACAACAATACCGACGAGATGCGGGTGAAGTACTTGAGTACCACCACCGCGGCGATGGTTGAGCCTATCAACAATGCGCCACCGGCGAAGCCCAGCCCCGAATCGTCCGCGAGGAAATCGCCCAATGCGGTGCCCAAGGTGTTGGAGAACAGGATCGCCATCCAGTAAAACAGCTCCCCTCGGAAGGTCTGCACCTTGTTCACGTTCAGCGAGTCACCACTGAGGTGCCACAATGCAAAGATGATCATCAGGATCACGATCAGGATCATCGACCCGGTGGCGTAGCCCAGTCCCAGCGTGCGGTCCATGAAGTCGGACATCGTGGTACCCGCAGTACTGGTAGACAAAATCACGATCCAGTACAGCACCGGGTTGTAGGTTTTCGACCAGAGTTGCGTCACCAGGGTCACCAGGAACACGCTAATGAGGATCATGGAGCTGATGGCGTAGCCAACGTTCAAGGTCATCGACAGCAAGTCCCCGGCGGTTTCGCCCAAGGTAGTTGCGCAGATTTTCATGACCCAGAACGCCAGGGTGATCTGAGGAAGTTTATTCATGCAGTAGATAGCTCCAAGGCTCAGTCTTATAGGGGGTATTGACCTTGGGCGCAGACTGAAGGGGAAACTGTGAAAAATAGGTGGCAGATGTATGAAAAATCCATGGGCACGATGGAAATTCACCGCCATGAATTGCACTATGACCGCCTCCCAAACCGCGTAGCAGGAACCCCGGCCATGCCTGACGACATCCACTTTTACGAACCCGCCAACGGCCACGGCCTGCCCCATGACCCGTTCAATGCCATCGTCGGCCCACGCCCGATTGGCTGGATCTCCTCGCACGACCGCGAAGGCCGCCTGAACCTGGCGCCCTACAGTTTCTTCAACGCATTCAACTACATTCCGCCGATCATTGGGTTTTCCAGTGTCGGGCGTAAAGACAGCCTGAACAATATCGAACAGACCGGCGAATTCGTCTGGAACCTGGCCACCCGCCCGCTGGCCGAGCAGATGAACCAAAGTTGCGCGGCCGTATCGCCCGAGGTGAATGAATTCGAACTCTCCGGCTTGACGCCGGTGGCTTCGAAAATCGTTGGCGTACCACGGGTGGGCGAGAGCCCGGTGTCGTTCGAGTGCAAGGTGACGCAGATCATCCAGCTGCAACGTGCCGACCAACAGTTGGTGCCGAGCTGGCTGGTGCTGGGCGAGGTGGTTGCGGTGCACATCGCCAAATGGTTGCTCAAGGACGGGATCTACGACACCGCTGCCGCCGAGCCGATTTTACGCGGGGGTGGCCCGGCGGATTATTTCCAGCTGGGGCCAGAAGCGCTGTTCAAGATGTACCGCCCAGGCGCCACCAAACCCTGACTGCAATGCAATCAAAACTGTGGGAGCTGGCTTGCCTGCGATAGCGGTGGGTCAGTTAACCCAAGAGTGACTGATACACCGCTATCGCAGGCAAGCCAGCTCCCACATTGGTTAGGTGTGCTGCCTCAGCGTTCAGCAGTCGCCCAGGTCAGTTGACCTTCTGCATCCACATCGACGAGATGCTCGAGTTGCAACGTCGCCGCATCATCGGCATCGGACGCTGTCTTGAACGTCTGCCCATCAAGGATCTTGTGAAACCTGGGTGCGCCCATGCCATCCAGTGCCTTGACGGCGACGGCGGCGCTGTAGCCACCTTCGCCCGGTACTACGGCGGAAACGGCTTCGTGGTGGGCAAATTGTTTACGTGCCATGTTGCAAGTCCTGGCCAATGGAAAGTCGGCCATTCTAACCGTTAACCGGCCAGTTGCAGGTACTCGCCGTAGGCCTGTGCCGCCGATGCGTCGGTGAAGGTCTGGAAGTCCATGCTGCGCACGACCATGTCGTTCAGAAGCTCAGTGAAGATCATCAGGGCCGGAGAGTTGAAGTAGGCGCTCATGGCCTGCTCGCTGCTCCAGAACCCGGATACCAGCCATACATCGGGGTCGACCTGGGAGTGCTGCAACGAGAATTGCAGGCAACCCTGGGCCTGGCGACCCGGTTCGATCAAACTGCTCAAGCGTGCACCGAGTTCGGTGCTGCACCCGCTACGGGCGCGGATAAAGGCCATATGGCTCGCGGGAATGGGGGTGGACATGTTCGACTCTCCCGTTGAGAAGTGATGCTCGGCAAGCACAATGAGGGCGTGTTGCCACAGGATCAAAGATAACGGCGCGGCGGTAAGCGCGGTTAGTCAATTCCTGCAGGCTTATTGCACAATCCTGCGAGAAGCGTAGGGAGGACGTTCGGTCTCAGCATTTATTCCAGGCCCAGGCCCCATGTTTCAGGCAGATGACAGGCTGCGTACTTGCCTGATTCACGCGATCTCGCAGGATCAGGCAAGGATGCTGCAGAATCGACGTAACACTTTTTGAAAAGCCGCCGCTAAGCTGAGCCCATCAAAGCCGCGTGTAGAGGACGCCCCATGCCGTCGCCCGAATCCAAGCCCGTTCCCCTCGATGCCGAGATGGAGAAACAACGCGCCGAGCTGGCCAGTATCGTGCACCGCCATACCTGGGAGGACGGCTCCTACGGCACGGCGATCACCTCGCTGTACCTGAACCGCCACAACGCGCCCCGGGATTTCATGCCGGTGCTGGTGGAACCCGCGCTGTGCATCCTAGCCAGTGGCAGTAAGGAAGTGCGCCTGGCCGACGAGATCTTTGCCTACGACCCGCTCAACTACCTGGTGTTCTCGGTGGCGATGCCGGTGGCCGGCCGCATTATTGACGCCACCGCCGAGGACCCGAACCTCTCGGTGCGTATCAATATCGACCCGGCGCAGCTCACCGCGCTGATCGCAGAGGCCGGGCCGATGGGCGTGCCCTCGCGCCCGACCTCACGAGGCATGTACGTCGACCGCATCGATCACGCACTGCTCGACGCGGTGCTGCGCCTGACCCGCTTGCTGGACACGCCTAAAGACATCGCGATGCTCGCGCCCTTGATCAACCGTGAAATTCTCTACCGCTTGCTGCGTGGCCCGCAGGGTTATCGCCTGTATGAAATCGCTGTGGCTAACAGCCAGAGTCATCGGGTGAGCCAGGCGATCACCTGGCTGAACGGCAACTATGAACAGCCGCTGCGCATCGACGACCTGGCCAAAGAAGTGAACCTGAGCGTCTCGACCCTGCACCATCGCTTCAAAGCGATCACGGCCATGAGCCCGCTGCAATACCAGAAGCAACTGCGCTTGCAGGAAGCCCGGCGGCTGATGATTGCCGAAGGGCTGGAGGCCTCGGCGGCGGGCTATCGGGTGGGGTATGAAAGCCCGTCCCAGTTCAGCCGGGAGTACAGCCGGTTGTTCGGTGCGCCGCCGCTGCGCGACCTGGCCCGGTTGCGTCAAAGCATCTGATGTACGCAGAGCAACATGTGGGAGCTGGCTTGCCTGCGATGGCGGTGTGTCAGTCACTAATGAGTCAACTGAACCACCGCTATCGCAGGCAAGCCAGCTCCCACATTTGATCTCAGGTATTTGTTAGTCCAAGGTTCTTGGTAGTTGCAGGGTGACGCGCAGGCCGCCTTCGCGCAGGTTCTGCAAACTCACTTCGCCCCCATGGCTATGGGCAATATTGCGCGCAATGCCCAACCCCAGCCCGTAACCCTGCTGCTGGCCGGCCAGTCGAAAGTGCGGTTCAAATACCTGTTCCAGCCGCTGCTGCGGCACACCAGGCCCCTCGTCATCCACATGCAGAATGAACTGCGCGCCATCGTCCTCGATATGCAAATGCGCGTTCTGCCCGTACTTCAGCGCGTTGTCGATCAGGTTGCCGATGCAACGCTTGAGCGCCAGCGGCTTGCCTGGGTAGGCTGACAGCGCCGCGCCATCGAGGGTCACTCGGCCATTGCCATGGGGGGCCAGGTATGGCTCCACCAGGCATTCGAGGACGTGGTTGAGGTCCACCGGCTGGATGTTTTCGTGGATGTCGGTGTCTTTCACGCATTGCAACGCGCCCTTGACCAGCAATTCCAGTTCATCCAGGTCACGGCCGAATTTGTTTTGCAGGTTCTCGTCCTCCAGCAATTCCACGCGCAGGCGCAGGCGGGTGATGGGTGTGCGCAGGTCATGGGAAATCGCGCTGAACAACTGGCTGCGCTCGGTCAGGTAACGGCTGATGCGTTCACGCATGGCATTGAACGCACGGCCCACTTCCACCACTTCACTGCCGCCGCCTTCAGCCACCGGCTCCACATCGGCGCCCAGGGACATGTCCCGCGCCGCTCGCGCCAGGCGCTTGAGCGGTCGGCTTTGCCAGTGCACCAGCAGGCCGATGAACAGCAGCAGAAAACCGCTGGTGAGCACGATGAACCACACCTGCTGGGACGGCAGGCCTTGCTCTTCCAGGCTGGTGTAGGGCTCGGGCAATAGCGAGGCGATGTACAGCCATTCACCGGGTGCCAGTTGGATCTGGGTGACCAGCACCGGCGGGTTCACCGGCTCCAGGGTCAACGCGTAATGGGCCCAGGAGCGTGGCAGTTCGTCGAGCTTCAGGCCGGCATTGAAGATGCGCAGGTCTTCGGCGCTGACGAACTCCACCGAGATATGCACGTCGGCACCCAGGGTCTGGCGCAGCACTTCATCCACTGCCACCAGCACCGCCTGCTTGCGTGGGGTTTCGGGCAATAGCTGCATGTCCAGCGGGCGATCATTGAGGGTCACCACAAAACGCGTGCCGCCCATGCTGCGCAATTGGTCCAGCACCAACGGGCGATAGGCCACCGGCAGCGACCGGAAGTAACTCACGCTGGCAGTCATTGAATGCGCTAGGCTGCGGGCGCTGGTGACCAAGCCCTCAAGCTGGGTGGCGCGCAATTGCGACACCCAGATCACGCTGGACAGCGCCTGGGCGAACAGCACCGCCAGCAAGGTCAACAGTAACATGCGCCCCAGCAGCGAGCGGGGTACCGGGAAGCGGCGGCGACGTTCGTTCAGCGCTTCAGTGGGCATTGCCGGCAACCACGCTGGCTGCCAGTTGATAGCCGCTGCCACGCACGGTGCGGATCAGCCGCGGAGGTTTCTCGGTGTCGCGCAGGCGCTGGCGCAAGCGGCTGACGGCCATGTCGACGATACGGTCCAAGGGCATGAGGTCGCGGCCACGGGTGGCGTTGCCGATGGTGTCGCGGTCGAGGATCTGTTGCGGGTGGTCGAGAAACAACTTGAGCAAGGCGAAGTCGGCACCGGAGAGGATCACCTCTTCACCATCCACATGAAACAAGCGGTGGCTGATCATATCCAGGCGCCATTCATCGAACACCCACACATCACCGCCGCTGCTGCGCTCCTGGCCGAATTGGCAGCGGCGCAGCAGTGCCTTGATACGCGCCTGCAACTCGCGGGGGCTGAATGGTTTGCCGATATAGTCATCGGCGCCCAGCTCCAGGCCGATCACGCGGTCGGCTTCGTCGGAACTGGCGGTGAGCATGATGATCGGCACCTGCGCCTGGCGCGGGTGCTGGCGAATCCAGCGGCACAGGCTGAAGCCGTCTTCGTCTGGCAACATGACATCGAGGATGACCAGGTCGCACGGCGCCTCGTTCATTGCCTGGCGGAACCCCGCACCGTCGGACACGCCACGGACCTGGAAGCCGGCGCGACTGAGGTAGGTTTGCAGCAATTCGCGGATTTCCTGGTCGTCGTCGACGAGGAGAATGGATTTACTGATTACGCTCACGGGGGCCTCCTTGTTGTTATGGCCTGGCTTAAATCATCGGGTGCGCTTTAGGCCGTCATCGCAGGCAAGCCAGCTCCCACACTTGGAATGCATTCCGGACTGTGGGAGCTGGCTTGCCTGCGATGGCGCCATTATGACCTATGCAAAAGCTTGCTCAAGCGCCACACCCGCCCCAGTCAGCCCGGAATACGGCGCCGTCACCAACCACACTGGAATACCTTTGAAGTAGTCGCTCATGCAGCCTTTATCCGCGAAGCTTTTAGCGAAACCACTGGCGATAAAGAAGTCGGCAAACCTCGGTATCACCCCACCCACGATGTACACGCCACCGCGTCCACCGGTGGTCAAGACGTTATTGCCCGCCACCCGGCCCAGCCAGATGCTGAACTGGTCCAATACTTCCATCGCCACCGGATCGCCGGCCAGGCCCGCCGCCGTGATGGCTTCGGGGGTGTCGAGCACCGGCTCATGCCCATCCACCGCACAAATCGCCCGGTACAGCCGTGGCAGGCCGCCACCGCTTAACGCGGTTTCGGCGCTGACATGCCCGATCTCGCTGTAGATGTGTTGCCACAGCTGGGTTTCCCGTGGGCTGCTCAGGGGCAGGTCGACATGCCCACCCTCCCCCGGCAATGCTGCCCAACGGCCTGCGCCGAGGTCCAGCAAGGTGCCGACACCAAGACCCGTACCTGGGCCGATCACCACGGCCGGGCGCAAGGGCTCCGGCGTGCCTTCGCAGACCACGCGGAATTCGTCGGGCTTGAGCCGGGTCATGCCCAGGGCCATGGCCGAGAAGTCGTTGACCAGCAACAGTTCATCCACCTGCAGGGCCTGGCAAAACGCGGTTTTGCTCAGGCGCCAGTGGTTGTTGGTGAACTTGAATTCATCGCCGCTCACCGGCCCGGCCACCGACAGGCACACCGCACCGATGTCCCCGATTTCCAGGCCTTCCTCTTTGAGATAGACCTTGATCGCCTCTTCAGGGCTGCCGTGATCCGCCGTGGCATGCACGCGGATCGAATGCAGTTCCTGATCCCGCCATAACGCAAAACGGGCGTTAGTCCCCCCGATGTCACCGACCAGCGCAAGCTTCACTTAAGCGTCTCCAAGGCAGAGGTAAAGGCGCTGGCGCCCTGCTCTGCGGAGCTTGCGGCCAAGCGCATGAATGCAAACAGCTCGCGACCGGCTCCCACGTTATTGCCCAACAGGCCCGTGGCAGGCGTGCGCGCTGCAAATACTTCGGCGTCCACCTTAAGCTCCAGGGTGCCGGTAACGCCATCCACACGGATGATATCGCCATCCTGGACCCGCGCCAGCGGCCCGCCGCTCTGGGCTTCGGGGTTGACGTGGATCGCGGCAGGGATCTTACCCGACGCGCCGGACATGCGCCCGTCTGTTACCAACGCCACTTTGAAACCACGGTCCTGCAACACGCCCAGGAACGGGGTCATCTTGTGCAGTTCCGGCATGCCGTTGGAGCGCGGCCCCTGGAAGCGCATCACGGCGACGAAGTCTTTTTCCAACAAGCCGGCCTTGAAGGCATCGGCCAGGTCCTGCTGGTCCTGGAACACCACCGCCGGCGCTTCGACAACCTGATGCTCCGGCGCTACCGCCGAAACCTTCATCACGCCACGGCCAAGGTTGCCTTCCATCACGCGCAAGCCGCCTTCCGGCGAGAACGCACGGGCCACCGGGCGCAGGATGGTTTCGTCGAGGCTTTCGATCGGGCCGTCGCGCCAGACCAGTTCGCCATCCACCAGGAAAGGTTCCTGGATATAGCGGCTCAGGCCCTTGCCGGCCACGGTGTTGACGTCTTCGTGGAGCAGGCCGGCTTCCAGCAGTTCGCGGATCAGGAACGACATACCGCCCGCCGCCTGGAAGTGGTTGATGTCAGCCTTGCCATTTGGATACACGTGGGACAGGGTCGGCACCACCTCGGAAAGGTCGGCCATGTCCTGCCAGGTCAGGATGATGCCTGCCGACATGGCAATGGCCGGCATGTGCAGGGTGTGGTTGGTGGAGCCGCCAGTGGCGTTGAGCGCAACGATGGAGTTGACGATGGACTTCTCGTCGACAATCTCGCCAATCGGCGTGAAGTTGCCATTGGCCTTGGTCAAACGCGTGACCTGGTGCGCAGCTTCACGGGTCAACGCATCCCGCAGCGGCGTGTACGGGTTGACGAACGAAGCGCCGGGCAAGTGCAGGCCCATGACTTCCATCAGCAACTGGTTGGTGTTGGCGGTGCCGTAGAAAGTGCAGGTGCCGGGGCTGTGGTAGGACTTCATCTCCGATTCCAGCAGTTCTTCGCGGCTGGCCTTGCCTTCGGCATAGCGCTGGCGCACATCGGCCTTCTGCTTGTTGGAGATACCCGAGGGCATCGGCCCGCCTGGCACGAAAATCATCGGCAGGTGGCCGTAGCGCAGCGCGCCCATCATCAGGCCAGGAACAATCTTGTCGCAGATGCCCAGCATCAGCGCGGCGTCGAACATGTTGTGGGACAGCGCTACCGCCGTGGACATGGCAATGACTTCACGGCTGAGCAGGCTCAGTTCCATGCCCGGCTCGCCCTGGGTCACGCCGTCGCACATGGCGGGGGTGCCGCCGGCGAACTGACCGACCGAGCCGACTTCGCGCAGCGCCTTTTTGATCTGTTCGGGGAAATGCTCGTAGGGCTGATGCGCCGAGAGCATGTCGTTATAAGAAGAAACAATTGCAACGTTGGCGGCATTCATCATGCGCAGGCTGTTTTTGTCTTCGGTGCCGCAACCGGCCACGCCGTGGGCGAAGTTGGCGCATTGCAGCTTGCCGCGCATCGGACCGTCGCTGGCTGCGCCGCGAATGAGCGCAAGGTAAGCCTCGCGGGTGGCGCGGCTGCGGGCGATAAGCCGTTCGGTGACCTCAAGAACGCGGGGATGCATGTATAGAACTCCAGGCTAACGGATGTGGCGACCTGAGAGTCTATGCTGATCAAACGCCCACGGCTCATGGGATGGCAGGGGGTCGTTTGGATCATCGGACCAGTTGATTCAGGTCACTCGTTGTAGATTGAACAAAATATTGCCACTAAAAAGGCTTGTTTTCTATTTTTATGCGAATAATCTTGTAATTCTTACAACAAATCGACGACAGGCACTTTCCGATGACTCTTCGAATCGCAATCAATGGTTTTGGCCGTATCGGCCGTAATGTCCTGCGCGCACTGTATACCCAAGGCTATCGCCAGGATCTGCAGATCGTCGCCATCAACGATTTGGGCGACAGTTCGATCAATGCCCATCTGCTCAAGTACGACACCGTACACGGCACTTTCGACGCAGAGGTTGCCCACGATCAGGAAAGCCTGACCGTCAATGGTGACCGGATTGCCGTGAGTGCCATTCGCAACCCCGCCGACCTGCCGTGGGCTGCGCACAAGATTGACGTGGTGTTCGAATGCACCGGCCTGTTCACCGACCGTGACAAAGCTGCCGCGCATATTAGCGCTGGCGCGCGCAAGGTGATCATCTCCGCCCCGGCCAAAGGCGCGGACGCGACTGTGGTCTACGGGGTAAACCATGACATTTTGCGTCAATCCCACCAGATCATTTCCAACGCATCGTGCACCACCAACTGCCTGGCGCCGGTGGCCCAGGTGCTGCATCGCGAGCTGGGCATCGAAAGCGGGCTGATGACCACTATTCACGCCTACACCAACGACCAGAACCTCACCGACGTGTACCACACCGACCCGTACCGCGCGCGTTCGGCCACCCAGAACATGATCCCGAGCAAGACCGGCGCCGCTGAAGCGGTGGGCCTGGTGCTGCCGGAACTGGCAGGCAAGCTGACCGGCATGGCGGTGCGTGTACCGGTGATCAACGTGTCGCTGGTGGACCTCACCGTGCAGTTGAAGAAAGAAGCCACGGCCGATGAAGTCAACGCCCTGCTTAAACACGCCAGCCAGCATTCGAAGATCCTCGGCTACAACACCCTGCCGCTGGTTTCCAGCGACTTCAACCATAACCCGCTGTCGTCGATCTTCGACGCTAATCACACCAAGGTCAGCGGCAAATTGCTCAAAGTGCTCGCGTGGTATGACAACGAGTGGGGCTTCTCCAACCGTATGCTGGATAACTGCCTGGCGTTGTGTAACGCCGAATAAGCCCCGGGCTGGATTGTGTGAACTGGCTTGTGTGGGAGCCGGGCTTGCCCGCGATGCAGGCGACTCGGTCGTTCAGTCAAACCGAGGTGATGCTATCGCAGGCAAGCCAGCTCCCACATAAGCCTGGCTCCCACACAATCTCCAAGGCATCTCAAAGTGCCACTTGCCATTTCAGTTGATGATAAGCATTATCATTCACTGCAAATCGGTCTGGTATCACTGTGAGCCAATCTCGCTTCAACCACGTCTTCCTCACCCAACGGGTGATCCTGCTACGAACTCTGCAACGCATGGTGCATAACCACAGCACTGCCGAGGACCTGTTGCAGGAAACCTACCTGCGCGTGACTCGGGCCCTGAGCGAGCGGCCAATCGACCACCTTGAACCCTTTGTCTACCAGACAGCCCGCAACCTGGCGCTGGATCACTTGCGTTCGCGCAGGATTCAGGCGCGTACCCTGCAGGAGGATGTCCCGCTGGATGTCCTGCAAAGCGTCGCCGCGCCGGCCAGCACGCCGGAGGAAGCTACCCAGGCAGAGCAGCTGCTGGAGCACCTGAGTGTCAGCCTCGGCCAGTTGAGCGCCCGCCAGCAGCGGATTTTCATCCTCAGCCGCCTGCACGGTTGCAGCTACCAAGAGATTGCCGATCAATTGGGCGTGTCCTTGAGCACGGTGCAAAAGGAACTCAAATTGATCATGGCTATCTGTGTGGGTGTGGCCGAACGGCTGGATCAGCCTTAAGCTTCACCCGACAGAGGTGTCGATCCAAGCTGTAGGAAAAATGAATAAAACGTGGCGAAGACCCGAGGAACACCGTGACGGACCCGAATAAACTGCGCCCCCATGCGTTGGCTCATGAGGTGTTGCAAGACGCGGCCATGGACCAAGCCCTCGATTGGCTGATCGCCTTGCAGTGCCCGCAACCTGGGCAGCAGGCCGCGTTCGACGCCTGGCTGGCCCAGGACCCGGCGCATGTCCACGCCTTCAGCAAGGCCCAGGCCGCCTGGGGTGACGCGCCGGTACACAGCGCCGCCGTGGCCCTCGCCGCACCGCGCAAGCCCAGCGGCTGGCGCCGGATCAGACCGCACTGGAAACCCCTGACCACCGCCGCCGTGTTACTGGTCGGCCTGTTCAGTTTCAGCAATCTGCCGGTGCGTTTGCAGGCCGACCATCTGACGGTGGTGGGCGAGCGCCAGCGCCTGCAACTGGACGATGGCTCCAAGGTGCTGCTGAACACCAACTCGGCGTTTTCCAGCACCATCAAGGACCACCAGCGCATTGCCCGCCTCTACCAGGGCGAAGCGTACTTTGAAATAGCGCCCACCCGTGGCCTGCCGCTGGAGATCGACGCGGGCCCGGTGCGCGCCAGCGTGCGCGACACCGCCTTTGCCGTGCGCTACCTCAATGGCGAAGCCCAGGTTCAAGTGCAGCGCGGCGATGTCGACCTGAGCAACACGTTCGACGATGCCCGCGTGCGCCTGAGCGCCGGTGAAAGCATCCGCATCGGCCCCAAGGGTTTCGGCCAACCGGCCAAGCTCGACCCCAGCAAGGATCTGGCCTGGGTGCAGGGCCGGCTGGTATTCGAAAACTGCCCGCTGAGCGAAGTGCTGGCTGAGCTGCGCCGCTATTACCCCGGCTGGATCGTCAACAACAACGAGCAGTTGGCCAGCGTCGCCGTCACCGGCAACTACCGCCTCGACCAGCCCCTGGACGTGGTGCGCTCTCTGGCTCACATCACCTCGGCCAAGCTGTCGGAGTATCCGGCGCTGGTGATCCTGAACTAAATGAGAATTATTTTTACTCGATATTAACCGGCGATACGTCTCGTTATAGCCAATGCAACTGATTCCTATTCGGTTCGGTTCGCAACTATAAGATTCGTATCCCGGAGCGCTCTCGATGTCCTCTCGTTTCAACCGCCGGTCTGCTTCGCCCGTTTTGTCCTTGCTGACCGCCGCGATCCTGCTGGCTGGTACGCCCGTCATGAGCGCCACCGCCGCGGAACCTGCCGCTCGCAGCCACGCCAACTACACGTTCAGCATCGAACAGCAGCCACTGGTGTCGGCACTCAACGCCTTCACCGCAGTGACCGGCTGGCAAGTGGGCCTGCCGGCCGAACTGGGCCAGGGCGTGTCGTCGCCTGGCGTGCGCGGCCCGCTGCCAGCGGAAAAAGCCCTGGAGCGGCTGTTGGTGGGGACCAACCTGAGCTATCGCAAACTGGGCACTAACAACATCGTGCTGGAAAAACGTAGCGCCGGCAGCGCCCTCGCCCTGCAACAGGTGACCATCAGCGCCACCCGCAATGAACAGGATGTGAACAGTGTACCGAGCACCGTCAGCGTGCACGACCGCGCAGAACTGGACCGCCAGCACGTCAACAACATCCGTGAACTGGTGCGCTACGAACCCGGCGTCTCCGTCGGCGGCGCCGGTACGCGCTCGGGTAACGCGGGCTACAACATTCGTGGCATCGACGGCGACCGCGTCCTCACCCAGGTGGATGGCGTCGAAGTGCCGGACAATTTCTTCAACGGCCCTTACGCCAAGACCCGCCGCAATTACGTCGACCCGGAAATCGTCAAGCGCGTGGAGATCCTGCGTGGCCCGGCCTCGGCCCTGTACGGCAGCAGCGCCATCGGCGGCGCGGTGAGTTATTTCACCCTCGACCCGGATGACATCATCAAACCAGGCCAAGACGTCGGCGCCCGCCTGAAGACCGGCTACAGCTCCGCCGACGAGAGCTGGCTGACCTCCGGCACCTTCGCCGGGCGTGTGCAAGACTTCGACGGTTTGCTGCACCTGAGCCAGCGCAATGGCCATGAAACCGAGTCCTACGATGGCAACAACGCCACCGGCCTGGCCCGTACCGGCGCCAACCCGGAAGATGCGCGCACCACCAACGTGCTGGCCAAGCTGGGCTGGAACTATGGCGATGACAACCGCCTGGGCCTGACCTATGAGAAGTTCAAGGATGACCGCGACGTCAATCTGAAAAACGCAGTGGGCGGTCCGTTCATCGGTGGTCGGGGCATGAACCTGTACCGCGACCGTCGCGGTAACGACACCATTACCCGCGAGCGCTTCGGCCTGGAAAACACCTTCGCCCTGGAGTCGCCGATTGCCGACCGCATCAAGACCAGCCTCAACTACCAGATCGCCAAGACCGACCAGACCACCGCCGAAATCTACCAGGCCGGCCGTCGCGTCCTGCGTACCCGCGACACCCTTTACGAAGAAAAACAGTGGGTCTTCGACGCGCAACTGGACAAAGCATTCAGCCTCGGCGAAACCGACCACCAGGTTACCTACGGCACCACCCTCAAGCAGCAGAAAGTCACCGGCTCACGCGAAGGCTCGGCCTCGTGCCTGGCCATTGGCGCCGGCTGCACCGCCATCGGCGCGCCCAGCCCATCAGCCAGCGACAGCGTGAAAAAGGCCAGCGACTTCCCCGACCCGACCATCAACACCTACTCGCTGTTCGCCCAGGACCAGATCACCTGGGACAAATGGACCTTCCTGCCCGCCGTGCGTTATGACTACACCCGGCTCAAGCCCAAGCTGACCCAGGAATTCCTCAACACCGTCAACCCGACCGGCGCCTATGCCGTCGATGGCAAAGACAAGACCTGGAACCGCGTCACACCCAAGTTCGGCCTCACCTATGCCCTGACCGACAACTACACCTGGTTCGGCCAATACGCCGAGGGCTTCCGCACGCCGTCTGCCAAAGCACTGTACGGTCGCTTCGAAAACCTCAACCTGGGCTACACCGTCGAACCCAACCCCGACCTCAAGCCGGAAACCAGCAAAGGCATCGAAACCGGGATTCGCGGCAAATTCGACGAAGGCTCTTTCGATATTGCGGTGTACTACAACAAGTACCGCGACTTTATCGACGAAGACAACGCCGTGGTCGGCGGCACCGCGGAGCAGTTCCAGGCGGTCAACATCAAGCGCGCCACCATCAAGGGCGTGGAAGCCAAGGGCCGCCTGAACCTGGATACCTTCGGCGCGCCGAAGGGTCTGTATACCCAAGGCTCGGTTGCCTACACCTACGGTCGCAACGACGACAATGGCGAGCCGTTGAACAGCGTCAACCCGCTCAAGGGCGTGTTTGGCCTGGGCTACGACCAGGACAACTACGGTGGCCTGGTGAGCTGGACCGTGGTGAAAAAACAGGACCGCGTCGACAGCACCACCTTCCACGCGCCCGACGGCGGCACCGACGGCCCGTTCAAGACCCCGGGCTTCGGCATCCTCGACCTGACCGCTTACTACAAGGTGAGCAAAGACGTGACCGTCAACGGCGGCCTCTACAACCTCACCGACAAGAAGTACTGGAACTGGGATGACGTGCGCAGCTACGACAGCGTCGGCGAAGCCGGTGTGACCGGCCCGGCCAACCTCGACCGCCTGACCCAGCCCGGTCGCAACTTTGCGATCAACGTGATCTGGGACATCTGACCCATCCGCCTCACCTCGCCGCCCTTGCAGCCGCGGCGAGGTGAGGATTTTTTACTGTGCCGCGTCTTCTTGTTCGTCTAGTTGATAACAGCTCTCTTCAGGGCGCCCAGGCGCTTCTCTTCTCAAGGACTTTTTTCATGACCGCTTCTTCCACCGCAGAACGCCCAAGCCTGCGCTCCCAACGCCTGAACCAGATCACCAACGCGCCGCACACCAAGCTCGACGCCTTGGTGAAAGCTCACGCGCCGTTCGAAACCCAAGCCAACTTCGCCCGTTTCGTGGTGGCCCAGTACCTGTTCCAATCGGAACTGGTGGCCTTGTACAACGATGCCGAGTTGAACCAGATCATCCCTGACCTGGCCGCCCGCTGCCGCGCCGAAGCGGCCAAGCTCGACCTGGCAGACCTGGACACCGAAATCCCGGCCCCGGTTGCCGGTGCGGTGAATAACCCCAGCAAAGCCGAAGCTTTGGGCTGGCTGTTCGTCTCCGAAGGCTCCAAGCTGGGCGCTGCGTTCCTGATCAAGCGCGCCGTGGGCCTGGGCCTGAGCGAAACCTTCGGTGCCCGCCACCTGGGCGAGCCGGCCGGTGGTCGCGCCGAAGGCTGGAAAAGCTTCACCCGCACCCTCGACGGCCTGGCATTCAGTGCCGAAGAAGAAGCTGCCGTGGAAAAAGGCGCGATTGATGCGTTTGTGCGCTTCACCGTGTTGCTGGAACAGGCGTACGCTAGCGCCCCAGAACTGGCGTAAGTGTTCTGGTAATCAGCGGTTCAATGTGGGAGCTGGCTTGCCTGCGATGGCGGTGGGTCAGCTCCAGATATTTAACCTGATACACCGCCATCGCAGGCAAGCCAGTTCCCACACTTGGGTGCATTTCATGGCTGATAATGTGTAAACCTTCCCACCAGAAAACTGCAGCATGACCGGCAAACCCCAATCCTCCTCCAAAATCGCCCAAGTCCTCTTTGGCCTGCTGGCCTACGTGAGCCTGGGGATCGGCTTGGTGGCGATTGTCATACCGGGGTTGCCCACCACCGAATTCATCTTGCTCGCTGCCTGGGCCGCCACCAAAAGCTCGCCGCGCCTCAGCGCCTGGCTGGAAAACCATCGCCTGTTCGGGCCGATTCTGTCCAACTGGCGCAATGGCAAGATCATCGCCCGCCGCGCCAAGGTCAGCGCCACGGTGAGCATGTTGCTGTGCGCCGTGCTGATGCTGGTGATGCTCGATCACGGCTGGCCGGTGTACCTGGCGATTGCCGGGATGAGCCTGGGCAACCTGTGGATCTGGTCCCGCCCCGAGCAGCTCGCACGCCCCATATAACGGCCGGTGTAGGCATTTTCCTACCGCTCATCGCCTATTTCTCATGAATTGATTTGTGACGCCGATGTTTCAGGTACGGCGCCGAATGGACTTGGCTCTTCTGCGTGCATTCCAACAAGTCCATTCGTGAGTGAACCTATGTTCGACACCCTCTCCATCCGCTTGAAAATCGTGTTGCTGTCCGGCCTGTGCCTGCTGGGTGTGATTGCACTGGTGGTCGGCATCAATATCTACAACACCAACCAGAACGATCGGTTGGTCAGTGATTCAAGCTCACGAATGCTCACCGCCAGCGTTGAGCAGTTGCTGCAATCCAAAGCGGCCGAACAGGCCGGCCACTTGCAGCAGACCTTCGGCGAAAACCTGCTGGTGGTCACCGCCCTGGCCGACCAGATCAAAGACCTGCGTCAGTTGGGCACCCAACGCGCCCTTGAAGCCGGGGCCCTGCGTGAAGAGCTCAACCGCAGCGTCAAAACCGCGTTCGAGCGCAACACCAAAGTGCTGGGCATCTGGTTGTCGTTCGAACCCAACGGGCTGGATGGCAAGGACAGCGAATTCATCGACGACAAGGCCCGCGTCTCCAATGAAAAAGGCCGGTTTTCCAGCTACTGGAGTCGTGCTGGCGGCGAAGGCCAGAACACCATCATGGTCGAAGATGACCTGACCAAGACCACCCTCAACCTCAGCGGCACGCCCTACAACATCTGGTACACCTGCCCACGGGACACGCGCAGTACGTGCCTGCTGGACCCGTACGAAGACACGGTGGCCGGCAAACCGGTACTGATGACCACCATTTCCCTGCCGCTGATCGTCGACGGCAAAGTCATCGGTGTCGTCGGCGTGGACATCGCCCTCACCGCCCTGCAAGCGACCACCGATGCTGCGCAGAAAGACCTGTTCAACGGTGCCGCCCACCTGGAGATTCTGTCCAGCACCGGCCTAATCGCCGCCTACAGTGGTGAACCGGCCAAAGTCGGCAAGAACCTGATCGACAGCATCGGCGCCGAAGGCAAGGAGATCGTGCAACTGTTGGCCAATGACCGTCCGGTGATCCGTGAGCAGGACGACACCATTCGTGCCGTGTACCCGCTCAAGCCGATTGCCGGTGCCAAATCCTGGGGCGTGGTGATCAAGCTGCCCAAAGCGGTGATGCTGGCCGACAACGAAAAACTGCAAGCCGTACTCGACGAGGCCCAGGCAACAGGCACGCTAAAAGCCCTGCTGGTGGCCGCCGCCGCTGGCCTGCTGGGCTTGCTGTTGATCTGGCTGACCGCTACTGGCGTGACCCGCCCTATCAATAGCGTGGCCGCCATGCTCAAGGACATCGCCAGCGGTGACGGCGACCTCACCCAACGCCTGGCCTACGCCAAGAAAGACGAACTGGGCGAGCTGGTGAACTGGTTCAACCGCTTCCTCGACAAACTGCAGCCGACCATTGCGCAGATCAAGCAAAGCATTACCGAAGCCCGCGGGACGGCCGATCAGTCGTCCGCCATTGCGCGCCAGACCAGCGAAGGCATGCAGGTGCAGTTCCGTGAAATCGACCAGGTCGCCACCGCGTCGAACGAAATGAGCGCCACCGCCCACGACGTGGCCAACAGCGCCTCCAATGCCGCCAGCGCGGCACGCGGTGCCGACCAGTCGGCTCGCGAAGGCATGTCGATCATCGAGCAGAGCACCCGCGATATCACCACCCTGGCCGACGAAGTCAGCAAAGCCGTGGGCGAAGTCGAAGCCCTGGCGGTCAACAGCGAGCAAATCGGTTCAGTGCTGGAGGTGATCCGCAGCATTGCCGAACAGACCAACCTGCTGGCGTTGAATGCGGCGATTGAAGCGGCACGCGCCGGGGAAAGCGGACGTGGCTTTGCGGTGGTGGCCGACGAAGTGCGCAACCTGGCCAAACGCACCCAGGACTCGGTGGAAGAAATCCGCCTGGTGATCGAGCGTATCCAGAGCGGTACTCGTGGCGTAGTGGCGACCATGCACTCCAGCCAGCACCAGGCGCAGAGCAATGCCGGGCAGATCCATCAAGCCGTGCAAGCCCTGGGCAAGATCAGCGACGCGGTCACCGTGATCAGCGACATGAACCTGCAAATCGCCAGCGCGGCCGAACAGCAGAGCGCGGTGGCCGAAGAGGTCAACCGCAACGTCTCGGCGATTCGCACCGTGACCGAAACCCTCACGGGCCAGGCCACCGAGTCGGCGGCGATCAGCAGCCAGCTCAATGCGCTGGCCAGCCAGCAGATGAAGTTGATGGATCAGTTCAGGGTCTGACTCGGTTCTGAAAACACTAAACATCTGGGTGGGAGCCGGGCTCGCCCGCGATGCAGACAACTCGGTGTATCTGTGAAACCGAGTCGATGCCATCGCAGGCAAGCCAGCTCTCACATAGAGCAGAACAGCGGTGAATTACCGGCCGGGCCAGGCCTGGACGAACGGCGCCAGGTCTTCCTTCGGCGCCGTACGCGGTGGGTTCTGCGGTGTGCCCAGGTAGAGAAAGCCAATCACTTCTTCATTCGCCGCCAACCCCAGGCCTTTGGCGACATGGGCCGAGTAGGACAATTCGCCAGTACGCCACACCGCGCCAATACCCTGGGCATACGCCGCCAGCAGAATGCCGTGGGCCGCACAGGCGGCGGCCAGCAATTGCTCGGACTTGGGCACTTTGAAATGCTCTTGCAAGCGTGCAATCACCACCACCACCAGCGGCGCACGCAGCGGGCCGTTCTGGGCTTTATCGATGGCGGCTTGCGGTGCGTCGGCGTCTTGCAGGCGGGCGGCTTCAGCCAACAGCGTGCCCATCTGTTCACGGGCTGCGCCTTCGACGGTGAGGAAACGCCACGGGCGCAGTTGACCGTGATCGGGCGCGCGCATGGCGGCGGCGAACAGCAGGTCGCGCTGCTCCTGGGTCGGTGCCGGGTCGAGCAAACGGGGCACGGAAACACGGTTGAGCAAAGCGTCGAGAGCCTGCATTGGCCACCTCCATAAAAAAATGTGCAGCCATTCTAGCGGGAAAGAATCGGGATGCCACCAAACGATAATTGCTCTTATTCAATCTGCCCTGCCCTGTTAGACTTTGCGCCTTAATTTTCTGCCCTCGTCCAGGAATCTCGATGTTCCGTGCGCTTTTGTACCTGCCTGCAGCGTTGATGGCTTTAAGCCTGACTGCTTGCGATGACGCCCCTCGCTTCACGAAAGCAGAGCCGGGTGAATCGCGGGCCGGTGGCGCGGCGACGGTAAACAAGCGCGACCAGAACGCCTTTTCCCTGCCCTCGGCCAACCTCGCGCCCACGCGGCGCCTGGACTTCAGCGTCGGCAACAGTTTCTTTCGCAACCCGTGGGTGATTGCGCCGTCCACCACCACGGCGCGCGATGGCCTGGGCCCACTGTTCAATACCAACGCCTGTCAGAACTGCCATATCAAGGATGGCCGTGGCCACCCGCCGCTGCCCGACGCGCCCAATGCCGTGTCGATGCTGGTGCGCCTGTCCATCCATCCCTCTATTACAGAGCAGCCAGCCTACGCCAAGCTCATCGAACAGATCGGCGTGGTACCCGAGCCGGTCTACGGCGGGCAACTCCAGGACATGGCGGTGCCCGGCGTTGCGCCGGAAGGCAAGGTGCGGGTCGACTACACACCGGTCAACGTCAGGTTCAAGGACGGCACGCTCGTTGAATTACGCAAGCCCGACCTGCAGATCACCCAACTCGGCTACGGCCCGATGCACCCCGACACACGCTTCTCGGCGCGTATCGCCCCGCCGATGATCGGCCTGGGCCTGCTCGAAGCGATCAGCGATGCCGATATCCTGCGCAACACCGACCCCAAGACCGCCGACAAAGAGGCCATCGTGGGCCGCGCCAATTGGGTCTGGGATGACGCTCAGGCCAAAACTGTCCTCGGGCGTTTTGGCTGGAAAGCCGGGCAGCCCAACCTCAATCAACAAAACGTTCACGCGTTTTCTGGTGATATGGGCCTCACCACGTCCCTGAGACCCTTCGATGACTGCACCGACGCCCAAGTGGCCTGCAAACAGGCGCCCAACGGCAATGGCCCGCAGGGTGAACCGGAAGTCAGCGATAACATCCTGCGCCTGGTGCTGTTCTACACCCGCAACCTCGCGGTGCCCGCACGTCGGGACGTTGATACGCCGCAAGTGCTGGCCGGCAAGAACCTGTTCTACCAGGCCGGTTGCCAAGGCTGTCACAAGCCCAGCTTCACCACCGCCGCCAATGCAGCCGAACCTGAACTGGCCAACCAGGTGATTCGCCCCTACAGCGACCTGCTGCTGCACGATATGGGCGAAGGCCTGGCCGACAACCGTAGCGAATTCAAAGCCACTGGCCGCGACTGGCGCACCCCGCCGCTGTGGGGCATTGGCCTGACGCAAACCGTGAGTGGTCACACCCAGTTCCTGCATGACGGCCGCGCCCGCAACCTGCTTGAAGCCGTGCTGTGGCATGGCGGTGAAGCCCAAGCGGCGCAGCAACATGTGTTGTCGTTCAATGCCGAGCAGCGTGCCGCGTTGCTGGCGTTCCTGAATTCTTTATAAGCTTTGCCCCACTTACAGAAGGGAGCTCGACATGTTTCGTCCCAAGTTGTTATTCACCAGCCTCGCCGCCCTGGCCTTGGGCGCCTGCTCGCCCCAAGACCCGCAAGCAGTGACCTCGGCAGCCATCGCCAAGCAAGTGATCCTGCCGACCTACAGCCGTTGGGTTGAGGCCGACCGTCAGTTGGCCGTCAGCGCCCTGGCCTACTGCCAAGGCAAGGAAAGCCTGGACACCGCCCGCGCTGACTTCCTGCACGCACAAAAAGCCTGGGCCGAGCTGCAACCGCTGTTGATCGGCCCGCTGGCCGAAGGCAACCGGGCGTGGCAGGTGCAGTTCTGGCCAGACAAGAAGAACCTGGTCGGCCGCCAGGTCGAGCAACTGGTCAGTGCCCAGCCGCAGATCGACGCCGCGGCCCTGGCGAAATCCAGCGTGGTAGTGCAGGGCCTGTCGGCCTACGAATACATCCTCTACGACGCCAAGCCCGACGTCGCCGACGAAGCCCAGAAAGCCCGCTATTGCCCGTTACTGATGGCCATCGGCGAGCGCCAGAAAGTCCTGGCCGAAGAGATCCTGGCCAGCTGGAACAGCACCGACGGCATGCTCGCGCAGATGACCAAGTTTCCGAACCAGCGCTACGCTGATTCCCACGAAGCCATCGCCGACCTGCTGCGCGTGCAAGTGACCGCCCTGGACACCCTGAAGAAAAAACTCGGCACCCCAATGGGCCGCCAGACCAAGGGCATCCCGCAACCGTTCCAGGCCGATGCCTGGCGCAGCCAGTCGTCCCTGCAGAGCCTGGAAGCCAGCCTCGCCGCAGCGCAGACCGTGTGGGTGGGCGTCGATAACAAAGGCCTGCGTGGCCTGCTGCCGGCGGACCAGAAGCCCCTGGCCGAGAAAATCGACGCCGCCTACGCAGCGTCGCTGAAACTGTTCGCTAGCAACCAGCGCACCCTCAACGAACTGTTGAACGACGACGCCGGGCGCCAGCAACTCAACGACATCTACGACAGCCTCAACGTAGTCCATCGCCTGCATGAAGGTGAACTGGCCAAGGCGCTGGGCGTACAACTGGGCTTTAACGCCAACGACGGTGACTGATGATGCTCAGGCGACAGGCTTTGGCGGTGGGCAGCGTGCTGCTCAGCGCTATCACCTTGGGTGGCTGGACGCTGTTCAAGCACAAAGACAAAGGCCCGCTGCTGCTGTCGGCCCGCGATGATGCCGACGGCAAGCACTACGCTGTCGGCTATCGCCTGGACGGCAAGCCGGTATTTGCCACCCAGGTCGGCCAGCGCTGCCATGACATCATCAACCACCCAACGTTGCCGATTGCGCTGTTCGTGGCCCGTCGACCGGGCACCGAGAGTTACCTGATCGACCTGCGCGATGGCAGGCTGCTGCAAACCCTCACCTCCAACGCCAACCGCCATTTCTATGGGCATGCGGTGATCCACAAGAGCGGCGACTGGCTGTACGCCACCGAGAACGACACTTCCGACCCTGGTCGCGGCCTGTTGGGTGTGTATAAGTTTGAAGGTGAGCGGCTGGTGCACAGCGGCGAGATCTCTACCCACGGCATCGGCCCGCATCAAGTCTCGTGGATGCCCGACGGCGAGACGCTGATCGTGGCCAACGGTGGCATTCGCACCGAAGCCGAAAGCCGGGTAGAAATGAACCTCAACGCCATGGAGCCGAGCCTGGTGCTGATGCGCCGTGACGGCAGCCTGATCAGCAAGGAAACCCTGGCCCAGCAGATGAACAGCGTGCGGCACATGGGCATCGCCAGCGATGGCACCATCCTCACCGGGCAACAGTTCATGGGCCCGTCCCAGGAGCGTTCCGAGTTGCTGGCGATCAAGCGCCCGGGGCAGCCGTTCGTGGCGTTCCCAGTGGCGGATGAACAGTTGCAGGCGATGGGGCATTACACCGCCAGCGTGGCGGTGCACAGCGAACTGCGCCTGGTGGCGTTGACGGCACCTCGTGGCAATCGCTTTTTTATCTGGGACATGGACACCGCCGAACTGCGCCTGGATGGGCCCTTGCCGGACTGTGCGGGGGTGGGTGCGGTGGCGGATGGGTTTGTCGTGACATCAGGACAGGGGCGGTGCCGCTTCTATGATTGCCGCCAGGAAAAGTTACTGGCAACACCACTGGAGTTACCGGCGGGGTTCTGGGATAACCACCTGCACTTGGTCTAAAGACCGACGACATCAAAATGTGGGAGCGGGCTTGATCGTTCCCACGCTCTGCGTGGGAATGCAACCCGTGACGCTCTGCGTCACTGGCGCTAACGGACGAGACGCAGAGCGTCTCAAGAGGCATTCCCACGCAGAGCGTGGGAATGATCATGCCTGGCGCACCATAAAAAAAGGGCCTCGCATGGCAAGGCCCTTTTCGGGGTCAATCGTTTCAACTTTGCGGCCTCATCGCTTGAGACATGCCGAACATGAATAACAGCAATTCATGGTCGGGCTTGGCCGCCACACTCGTCTTGGCAATGCGTGGCAGCAGGCATTGCCCGCCACCGTCTACCGCACTCAACACTTGTGTACGAGGTTGTTCCCATACCGCCAGGGCCAGGGCTGCAACACCCAATGCCCCGACCAGAAACAAACCTCGTGCGATTTCTAGCTTCATCTGGTTAAACCCTTGATAGCGCTGCCAAACGCCGTCTCGTAAAAGTAGCTGAGTTTTTTCCAGTCGGTATCATTCCACGACGAATGGCGACGCAATTGCAGCATGTCGTGGGACGCGGCCCGATAAGCGGTCAGGCGCTGGCGGCATTTCTCAAAGTCCAGCAGGGCCACTTCCACCGTCGCCGCATCAGGCTCACCGGTCACCCGCACGAAAATGTGCTTGATATACAGGCAACCGTGTTGCCAGCGGCCTTTGTGCATACGGGCCAAGGTGCCGGCCAACTCTTGCAGCAGGCGCTCGTGGACCGCCTCGCCATACTGTTCGCGGCCACCGGCGGCGTACCAGTTTTCAATCTCGTCGAAACCGTCCAGGGACGCGGTGACCAACAGGGCTTTCCATTGGTGCTCCGGGTCGCGACGTGCTTCGCAAAACACCAGTTCCGGCACACGCACATCCAGCAAACGCAGGCCTTTGAGGGCATCACGCTCACGCAGCACGGTCGGACGCCCAAAAGGGTGCAGCCAGCTGCGGTAAATGTGGCCGGTCTGGCGCTTGCAATAGAGCAAACGGCCATTAGGGCTCATCACCCGTTGCACGCCACTTTCACCACCACGTCGGCGGTTGGGTTCTTCAACCCACTCACCCTGTTGACGCCAGAAAAAATCAAATCGTTCTTCGGGAGCTACATGACTGCCTACTACGCACTCAACTGCCATCCTGTTACCTCTTGCGCAATACATACACTCGCCACATGGCGTAGAGCGGTATGAAGTCCAGGGATTCCTGAACACGGAAACCGGCCTGCTCGAATTCTGCCTCGACAGTAGCAGCCGGTAACACAAACCGGTTTTGGTAACCTTCCTGCTCACCTTTTTTGCGACGACGCACTTCGCTGCGCTTGCGCTTCCAGGCCTTGAAATTGCCGTCTACCCACAGCGAAATAATCACGCTGTCGCGGGTAACACGTTGAAACTCGCGCAATATTGTCAGCCTGTGCTCTGGCTCACCGATGTGGTGCATCAAGCGCATGCAGAAAATACTGTCGACGGAGTTATCTGGCAAATCGATATCAAAGGCAGACGTCTGCAAAGGGCGTACCCGTTTCACCACCTCTGCCGGTTGGGCAGCGGTGGCGATCTTTAACATCGACGCCGAATTGTCAGCTCCGATAATCACACGGTTGGGTTTTTCGGCCAGCAACGGCCAGAAACGTCCAGCGCCACACGGCAGGTCCAACACCAGCCCCGGCTCGCCGGCCATGGCCAGCGCACCGCGCGCCAACTGCTCGTCGCGCTTGTGGGACAACCGGCGAGCCAGATTGTCCTGATGCTTGAGCAAATATTTCTGCGCGTGTTGATCGTCGTACTTGTCAGAAAATTCCAGCTTGATCGGGGAAGGCATCTTACGTCTCCAGTAACTGATGCCTACGACCTTAAGCAGCGAACTGTGATCAACAGGTCAACTCGTTGTGAAAATCTTGTCCTGTCCAATTGCATACATTTCAAGACTTTACAGAAACATTCAGTAGCACCGGGCCATCTTCGCCGAAAAGCGGGCAGTCTGCATCAGCAAAACGACAGACTGAAGGGTCAGGTTTTGACTGGGCTGAGCTCCACGTGAAAACGGCAGCCATTAGGCTCCATGGTGCTCAGGCTCACGCTCCAACCCTGGCTTTCGCAGATCCGCTGCACCAGTGACAGGCCGAGGCCAAGGCCCTCGCCACGCTTCTCGCTACCGCGCACGAACGGCTCGAACATCGCTTCGCGCTTCTCTTCGGGGATCCCGACACCGGAGTCCTCCACCGTGAAACCACTGGGCTCCAGGGTCAGGCGGATAAACCCGTGCTCGGTGTAATGCAGTGCGTTGCGCAGCAGGTTGCCCATCACCGCGTGCAAGAAGGTGGTGTTGTAGCGGCTGTCCAGGGGGTTACCCGGCAGGTAGATCAACGCCAGGCCTTTTTTCTCGATGGGCTCGCGCCAGATACCGAGCAGGTCTTCGGCCACCTGGGTGAGGTTGCCTTGGGGTGAACTGGCAGCGTCGTCGTGTTTGGCGCGGGCCAGCATCAGGAAGGTTTGCACCAGCTCGCGCATTTCTTCACAGGCACGGGCTATGCGCTCTACCTGGTTGCGACCACGTTGATCGATGGCCGGGTTTTCGCGCAACAGTTCGCAGGAGCTGGCCAGGACCATCAAGGGCGTGCGCAACTCATGGCTCACATCGCTGGTAAACAATTGCTCACGTGACAGCGCCTGGCGTAAACGCCCCAAGGTGGCGTCGAACGCCACCGCCAGTTCGCCCACTTCATCGGCGGCGTAATCCGGCGCCAGCGGCGGTGCCAGGCCCAACAGTTGGTCACGATGACGGACCTGGCGGGCCAGGCGTACCACCGGCGCCATCACCTTGCGGGCCAGCACCCAGCCGAGGAACGCCGCCAGCGCCAGGCTGAGTACGAACCCCACCAGCACCACCGCAAACAGCACGCGCTCACGCTCTTCGAAATCGCTCTGGTCTTGCAGCAACACATAACGTCGGCCATCGACCACTTCAACCATGGCGTGGTACGACAGCGCCTCGCGAAACACCTCATGAAACCCCGGGTCCAGATGGCGCAGGTCCTTGGGCAGTTCAAAATCGCCACGCCCGCCGCTGAAATAGAACAGCTGGTCCGGCTCCGGCCGATGGTTCCAGTCTTCGACGCTGTCCATCAACAGCAGGCGTTGCAAGTCGCCGCCCAAGCCCGCCGAGATCAACTTCTCTTCCACCAGGTGCACGGTCGCAATGATGCCGATGGCGAAGGCCCCCGCCACCAACGCACTCATCAAGGCGAAGGCGATGATGATGCGTTGGGCAAGGCTTTGCTTAAACTCCATCACGACCCTCGGCCAGGCGATAACCCACACCATGCACCGTTTGCAGCAATGGCTTGGCGAAGGGTTTGTCGATCACTTGGCGCAATTGGTGAACATGGCTGCGCAGGCTGTCGCTGTCCGGGCAGTCGTCTCCCCACAGGGCTTCTTCGAGAACTTCCCGACGCAGAACGTGCGGGCTTTTCTGCATCAGCACGGCGAGCAGTTTCAGACCCACGGGGTTGAGCTTGAGCAGGCGCCCTTCGCGGGTGACTTCCAGCGTATCGAGGTCGTAGTTCAGGTCACCCACTTGCAGGGCACGACGCCCGCCACCCTGGGCACGGCGCAACACCGCTTCGATACGCGCAGCCAGTTCCGACAAGGCGAAGGGTTTGAGCAGGTAGTCATCGGCGCCAGACTTGAAGCCCTGCAGCCGGTCGTCCAGTTGGTCGCGAGCGGTAAGCATGATTACCGGAGTGTCACGGCGCGCGTCTTCGCGCAGGCGCTTGCACAGGGTGTAGCCATCGATGCCGGGCAACATGATGTCGAGCACGATCAGGTCGTAATGCTCGGTGGCCGCCAGGTGCAGGCCCGACAAACCGTCCTGCGCACAGTCCACTGTGTAGCCTTTGAGCCCCAGGTAATCGGCCAGGTTGGCGAGGATATCGCGGTTGTCTTCAACCAATAGAATTCGCATGGGCAGTGTCTCCGTACGCGGTAACGGCCGTGTTGGCTCGCGCAGCTTAAGGCCAAGCGGGGCTCAGGGATAGAGCGCAGAGCCCCGCTGATAAAGGTTTTCAACTGTTTGCAGAGCCGAACAAGTTTTTCACTATAGCTTCACAAACTGACTACAGCCTCAGGAAGAAGATCGCCCCCCATTGATCTAAGGAACATAGACATGGGTTTTTTCAAAACGGCACCAATGCGCTATTTGTTGTTGATTACCGGTACCTGGTTACTGGTTTTCCTGCTTACCCGCAGTGTGCTGCTCATCACTCACCTGGATGAAGTCGGCGGCAACCTGCTGCCGGTGTTTGGCGTAGGTGTGCTCTACGACCTGGCCTTCCTCGCCTACGCAGCCTTGCCGCTTGGCCTGTATTTGCTGCTCTGCCCGCCAGCCCTGTGGCGCCGCCGTGGCCATCGCTGGTTCCTGCAAGCGGTGCTGACTGTCAGCCTGTTCGCCATGCTGTTCACCTCGGTGGCCGAATGGTTGTTCTGGGATGAGTTTGGCGTGCGCTTCAACTTTATCGCTGTCGATTACTTGGTGTACTCCGATGAGGTACTGAACAACCTGCTGGAGTCTTACCCGATCGGCAAGCTGCTGAGCCTGCTGGCGATGCTTGCACTGATTCTGAGCGTGGCTCTGCGCAAGCCCTTCAATGCCGCGATGGCAGCGCCCGTGCCTGCGCTGCGTGGCCGTTTGGTCAACGCCCTGGGCCTGCTGGTGCTCGCCGGCCTCAGCCTGCAACTGGTCAGCCAGGACAGCCCACGCACCCAAGGCGGTAACGCGTACAACAACGAATTGGCCAGCAACGGGCCTTATCAGTTCTTCGCCGCCTTCCGTAACAACGAACTGGATTACACCCAGTTCTACAAAAGCCTGCCGACCGACGTCGTCGCCAAGCAGTTGCGCGCCGAACTGAGTGAGCCCAACGCCCGCTTTATCGACCCGGACCCGCTGGATATTCGCCGTGCCATCACCAACCCCGGCACACTGCGCAAGCCCAACATCGTACTGGTGACCATCGAGAGCTTCAGCGCCAAGTACATGGGCAGCAATGGCGATGCGCGCAACCTCACGCCCAATCTGGATGCATTGCGCCAACAGAGCCTGTACTTCAATAACTTCTACGCCACCGGTACGCGCACCGACCGAGGCCTGGAAGCCATTACCCTGGCAGTCCCGCCGACGCCGGGACGTTCGATCGTCAAGCGCATCGGCCGCGAAAGCGGGTTCGCCAGCCTGGGGCAACAGCTCTCGGCCATCGGTTATGACAGCGTATTTGTCTACGGCGGGCGCGGTTACTTCGACAATATGAACGCGTTCTTCAGCGGCAACGGTTATCGGGTCGTGGACCAGAGCAGCGTGCCAGAGTCGGAGATCTCGTTCAAAAACGCCTGGGGCATGGCCGACGAAGACCTGTTCAAACAGACCTTGAAACTGGCCGACGCCGATTACGCCAAGCAGCAGCCGTTCTTGCTGCAACTGATGACCACCTCCAACCATCGCCCTTATACCTACCCGGACGGGCGTATCGATATCAAGTCCGGCAAGGGCCGCGACGGCGCGGTGAAATACACCGACTACGCCATCGGCCAGTTCCTCGAAGCTGCACGCCAGAAGCCGTGGTTCGATAACACGATCTTCGTGTTCGTCGCCGACCACACGGCCGGCAGCGCGGGCAAGGAAGACCTGCCGATCACCAACTACCAGATACCGCTGTTTATCTACGCGCCCAAGCTGATCGACGCACGGGAATCCGCCCAACTGGCCAGCCAGATCGACCTGGCGCCGACCTTGCTGGGCCTGCTCAACCTGAGCTACGAATCAACATTCTTTGGCCGCAACCTGCTGCAGGACAACCCATTGCCTGCACGGGTAGTGGTGGGCAATTACCAGCACCTGGGTCTGTTCGATGGCAAGGACCTGGCAATCCTCAGCCCGCGCCAAGGCTTGCGTCGCCACGACCAGGCCTTGGGCGAGAGCCAGGAGCTGCGCGTCGGTAGCGATGACCCCTTGATTCAACGGGCGATCACCTACTACCAGGCCGCCAGTTATGACTACAAACAGCAACTGCTGAGCTGGAAAGCGCCCAAGGAAGAGGCTCCAGTCTTAAGCAAACGCTAATCAAAAAGCCCCGTGCAGGTGAGCGCGGGGCTTTTTTACCAAGGTTCGAGATGAAATCCCCCTCCTCTTTACCGGTTTCCAAACCGCTTGATTTCTGGCTGTGCCTGGGCCTGCCTGCCGGCGCTGCAGTAGCCTTGCTGTTGCTTGAACTGACGTCAGTGGACATGGACCTGGCCAGGCATTTCTATAGCGCAGAGGCTGGCGGCTTCATTGGCCGCTATAGCTTCTTCCTTGAAGACATCCTGCATGACCGTGCCAAGCAACTGGTGATCCTGTTTTCGGTGCTGGCGATTCTGGGCCTGGTCGGCAGCTTCATCCTGCAGCGGCTCAAGCCGTACCGCCGTGAACTGGTGTGCCTGGTGCTGTCGCTGGGAATGGCGACGGCGTTCGTGTCGCCATTGAAAACCATCACCGCCGTGCAATGCCCCTGGAGCCTCAAGGAGTTCGGCGGCCAGGAAACCTACAGCGAACTGCTCAGCCCGCGCCCGCTGACCGATAAACCCGGCCGGTGCTGGCCCGGCGGGCATGCCGCCACCGGGTTTGCCTTGTTCGCCTGGTTCTTCGCGCTGCGGGATCGACGGCCACGGCTGGCGCGCTACGCGTTCATCTTTGCTGTCGGCCTGGGCAGCGTGTTTTCAGTCAGCCGTATGCTGCAAGGGGCGCATTTCTTTTCCCACAATGTGTGGACAGCGATCTTTTGCTGGCTGATCTGCCTGGGGCTGTATTGCTTGTTGCTGTACCGGCCTTCACGGCAAGCCGTAATGCCGGTCAGTTAAGCGAATGCAACGAAGATCAAATGTGGGAGCTGGCTTGCCTGCGATTGGCCATAAGTATCGACACAACTTTGCAGCGGTCGACGGCAACTACAACCTCGATAACCACGCTGGTCGAACGCAGGCTTGAACTCCTGGTAACCCGGCAGGATGCCGGGTTAGCCGCCGTCAGGGCGGCCCCTAGATGGCCGTTGCCTGACTAACGGATATGAACGCGCTCTGATCCGACATTCCTGCAGGCTGGCAGGCCGTCTTCGCAGGCAAGCCAGCTCCCACATTTTGACCGCCGTGCATCAGTTAGATAAGCGTGGCTGTCAGGCCGCCGTCGGGTGGGTACAGCCGTGCATAAAAAAGCCCCGCCTGCATCACTGCAGGCGGGGCTTTTTATAGCGCCGGGTAGGCTGGCTTACATCATGCCGCCCATGCCACCCATGCCGCCCATGTCTGGCATACCGCCGCCAGCCGAGCCTTCTTTCTTCGGTGCTTCAGCGATCGCAGCTTCGGTGGTCAGGATCAGACCGCCGATGGAGGATGCTGCTTGCAGCGCGGAACGAGTCACCTTGGTTGGATCCAGGATGCCCATTTCGATCATGTCGCCGTACACGCCAGTCGCAGCGTTGTAACCGTAGTTACCTTTGCCGTTCTTGACTTCGTTGACCACAACGCTTGGCTCGTCGCCGGAGTTGGCAGCGATCTGGCGCAGCGGTGCTTCAACGGCACGACGCAGTACAGCGATACCTACGTTCTGGTCAGCGTTGTCGCCGGTCAGCTCAGTCAGGGCTTCCAGAGCACGGATCAGCGCAACGCCACCGCCAGGTACCACGCCTTCTTCAACGGCTGCACGGGTTGCGTGCAGGGCGTCTTCAACGCGGGCCTTCTTCTCTTTCATTTCAACTTCGGAGCCAGCGCCAACCTTGATCACTGCAACGCCGCCAGACAGCTTGGCCAGGCGCTCTTGCAGTTTTTCACGGTCGTAGTCCGAGGAAGTCTCGGCAACCTGTGCACGGATCTGAGCGATACGGGACTCGATGTCGCCTTCAACGCCAGCACCGTCAACGATGATGGTGTTTTCCTTGGACAGGGTCACGCGCTTGGCGCTACCCAGGTTTTCCAGGGTGGCGCTTTCCAGGCTCAGGCCGATCTCTTCGGAGATAACGGTACCGCCGGTCAGAACGGCGATGTCCTGCAGCATGGCCTTGCGACGGTCGCCGAAGCCTGGCGCCTTGACGGCTGCAACCTTGACGATGCCACGCATGTTGTTCACAACCAGAGTCGCCAGGGCTTCGCCTTCAACGTCTTCAGCCACGATCAGCAGTGGGCGGCCGGCTTTGGCAACGGCTTCCAGCACTGGCAGCATTTCGCGGATGTTGGAGATCTTTTTGTCGACCAGCAGGATCAGCGGGCTGTCCAGCTCGGCAACCATGGTGTCCGGCTTGTTGACGAAGTACGGGGACAGGTAGCCACGGTCGAACTGCATGCCTTCTACAACCGACAGTTCGTTTTCCAGGCCCGAGCCTTCTTCAACGGTGATCACGCCTTCTTTACCGACTTTTTCCATGGCTTCGGCAATGATGTCGCCGATGGAGCTGTCGGAGTTGGCGGAGATGGTGCCTACCTGAGCGATGGCCTTGGTGTCGGCGCATGGCTTGGACAGGTTCTTCAGCTCTTTGACGATGGCGATGGTCGCCTTGTCGATACCGCGCTTGAGGTCCATCGGGTTCATGCCGGCAGCAACGGCCTTCAGGCCTTCGTTGACGATCGACTGAGCCAGTACGGTTGCGGTGGTAGTACCGTCACCTGCGTCATCGTTGGCACGGGAGGCAACGTCTTTGACCAGCTGCGCGCCCATGTTTTCGAAACGGTCTTCCAGTTCGATTTCTTTGGCGACGGAAACGCCGTCCTTGGTGATGGTCGGAGCGCCGAAGCTCTTCTCGATGATCACGTTACGGCCTTTCGGGCCCAAGGTCGCTTTTACTGCGTCAGCCAGTACGTTGACGCCAGTGAGCATTTTCTTGCGGGCGGAGTCGCCGAATTTAACTTCTTTAGCAGCCATGATCGATATTCCTTAAATACTTTGTAGTAACGGGAAAATGAGCGAGGAAATCAGTCTTCCAGAACGGCGAGAATTTCGTTCTCAGCCATTACCAGCAGGTCTTCGCCGTCTACTTTCACAGTGTTGCTGCCGGAGTAAGGGCCGAAAACAACCTTGTCACCCACTTTCACGGCCAGTGCGCGTACATCACCGTTCTCCAGGGTTTTGCCTGGGCCAGCAGCGACGATCACACCGTGGTTGGCTTTTTCAGCAGCCGAACCTGGCAGAACGATCCCGCCAGCGGTTTTCTTTTCTTCTTCGCTGCGACGGATTACGACGCGGTCGTGCAGAGGACGAAGCTTCATTGTCGATCTCTCCTAATTGTGTTTTTCATCGGCCGGTATCAATTCCGGCGGGTTAAATTCCGGCGGTGCCGGTCGCGGCTCGCAGGGCGAGACGCGGAAGTCTGTCTGATGTCACCACCAGAAACCTTGCGGTGACCGTTACATAAGGGCGCCCAGGCTTATTACAAGGGGCCGAGGATGAAATTTTTTGTGTCGGCTCAAGGGTAAATGCAACACGGCACCCGAAGGTGCCGTGCCAGTGAAGCGGTTACTTAGGGTCGCGGTGTTCGAACTCGCCTTCGATCACATCACCTTCACGCCCCAGGGGTTGGCGTGGAGCCGGGCCACCACGGGGTTGCAGGTCGTCGGCGAACGCACGCTGGCGCATCGCGGCCTCTTCAGCACGCTGGCGCATTTTGCCGGCCAGCAGCTTGCGGGTGAACGGCAGCAACAGCACCAGGCCGAGCACGTCGCTGATAAAGCCCGGCAGGATCAGCAGGCCACCGGCCAGGGCCATCATCAGGCCCTCAAGCATGGTCTGGGCCGGCAGTTCGCCGCGGTTCAGGCTTTCACGGGCACGCAGCGCGGTGGCCAGGCCGGCGACACGCAGCACCAGGACGCCGAGCATGGAGCCTACGATGATCAGCAACAGCGCCGGGAAGAAACCGATCGCACCGCTGACTTTAACGAATACGAACAGCTCCAACACCGGAAACAGCAGAAAGAGCAATAAAAAAGGGCGCATCAAATGGTTCCTCAACGCAAGAATGCCTTGCCAGTTCACCTTAGATGACGTCGCCGTTGTGTGAATTCAAGCAGTAGCCGCGGTTTTTTTCGGCCAGACTTCAGCGTGCGCCAATGAAACCAGGGCTTCACGCACTTGTGTCGGCGTATTGCAGGGCTCGGCAAACCCTAGCCAATGTAACGATTGGCCAATGCGCAGGTGCATGCCTTCGCTGTCGATGCCGGCCAACTGTGCAGGCTCGGTGGTCGGCAAGCCGCCCAGCTCGACGTAATGGGCGATGGCCTTGGTGTGATCGCTGTTCATGTGCTCGATCATGCTGCGCTCGGCCTTGCCCGCAAACGGGTTGGCCAAGGTTAACTGGTCGACCCAATGGATCGCGCCAAACCCACCGATGTAACGGTGACGGACGGGGTTGAGCACCCAGAAATCGAAATCGTGGGCCTTGTGGTAGTTGGCCGAATCAGGGAAGTAGCGGTAGTAGCGCTCGGCCGCAGCTTCGATGACGGCGGGGTCTTCCAGCTTCTCGGCTTCGGCCAGGTAGGTCAGGCGCCCCACGGCTTGCACATCATCGGCCTCGCGCTCACCCACCAACAGCGAACACTTGGGATCTTTTTGCAGGTTGTGGGTGTGCTGGGCAATGCGGCTGATCAGGATCAGCGGGCGGCCCTGCTCGTCCAGGCAGTAGGGCACCACCGAGCCAAAGGGAAAGCCGGGCATGGCTTTGGACTGTGTGGCGAGCGCCCCACGGTATTCCTTGAGCAACAGCTCTCGGGCGTTCTTGGCAACCTGCGTGCTCAATAGATGACTCCTCGGGTGTTCCGCCGCCCATGGCATATGGGAATGGATCTCAACACAAGGTAATCAATATCTGCGCAGGTTGCCAGAGTGGCCGACGCCGGTTTACCAGGCCACGCCGAAGCCTGCGGTGTAACGGGTCTTGCTCAAGCTGCTATCGGAGTCGCCGCTGATGACGTCACGCTCGGCCTTGAGATTGAGGGACGCCCATTCGGTGACTTTGTAGCGCAGGCCCATCTCGGCATCCAGGGAGTAATCGGCCGGGCCGTCCAGAGGCTTGCCCAATTCGCCGTTGGTGAAGAACTCCACGGTCTTGCCCACCAGGTAGCGGTTGTAATTCCACTTCATGGCCAGAGAGTAGAAGTTGTCCTTGCCGCCGTCGGCATATTCGTAATCGGTACGGTTGACCAGCGATCCGAGGGAGAACGCGCCCAACTCATCGTCCCAGAACTGGTAGCCCGGGCCGGTACCCACGGTGCGCTGGCGCGCCAGGTCTTCGACCTTGTCGCGTTTGTAGGTCAGGCGCCCCTGCCAGAACCAGTGCTCGGTGATAAAACGGTCCAGGTCGTATTCCAGGGCCCAGTTGTCGGTGGTGGTGACGTCGTCCTGGAACTCGCGGTTATATTCGCCCTTGCCCGTATGACGCCACTGGCCGTGACGGGCCGAGGTCTTGAAGTCGATGTCGTAGTCGTTGGTGTCTTTGTCCGCGCGTTTGTAGTCCAGCGCCAGGTCGACATTACCCTTCCACACCAGGTCTTCGATCACGGGCTTGGGCTTCATGATCTGTTGGATACTTGCCAGTTCCACCGTCTTGGGCGCCTCGCCATTGGCCAGCACCACCTTGCCGTCATCCGATGCCTGCAAGGACTTGGCCTTTTCACCGCTGTAGGCGTCCTGCTTGACCAGCAGCTCCTGGTCACTTTCCAGGGTTTTGACCTGCTTCCAGTCCACCGGAATGGAGCCTGCGTAGGTGGTTTGGATCAGCAACTTGCCACCGTCGAAGACTTTTATCTTGCCAGTGAGCCGGTCACCGTTTTTCAACCAGACGGTATCGGCAAGCAAGGGCGTGGAAGCACTGAAAACAGCAAGGCACAACAGGGTTCTGGACAACATAAGCAGGTACGGGGCTCAGGATAGGCGAAAAAAGGGGCGTTATAGTGTTACATGGCTAGAACTGACTCAAGGATTTATATTGAGTTCAATACTCATCGTCATGTTTACAGACGTTTCTGACAAAACAACGACGATCTCAACGGATATCTCCACAGTGATCCCACCTGCAGATGCACCACAAAGCCCCGCCGAGATGCGCCGCACCGCCTTGTACCTGACGTTATCGCAGGTGCCCGAAGGCTGCGTGGTGAGTTACGGCGAGCTGGCCCACCTGGCGGGTCTGGGCCGTGCTGCCCGCTGGGTCGGGCGCACCCTGAGCCAGTTGCCGCAAGACACGCGGTTGCCCTGGCATCGGGTGCTGGGTGCCGGTGGTCGGATAAGCCTGCCGGTGGGCAGTGCCTCGGGCGACGAACAACGTGCGCGTTTACGTAGCGAAGGCGTCACTATCCTGAACAATCGTGTTGATATTCAGCGTCATGGCTGGCGCCCGGTAGAGCACAGCGGTTAGAGTGCGCGCTTTGTTTCCGCAAATCTGAGGCAGACTCCAGCCCATGCCCCGTAAAACCTGGCGCGCCGCGCTCGCCGCCTATGCCAGCCCTTCGACGTTAGTGCTGTTGTTGCTCGGTTTCGCCGCCGGCATGCCTTACATGTTGGTGTTTTCGACGCTTTCGGTGTGGCTGCGTGAAGCCGGTGTGGCTCGCGAGACCATTGGCTATGCGAGCCTGATCGGCCTGGCCTACGCCTTTAAATGGGTCTGGTCGCCGCTGCTCGACCAATGGCGCCTGCCGTTGCTTGGCAAACTGGGGCGTCGTCGCTCCTGGCTGGTGCTGGCCCAATCGCTGGTGATCCTCGGATTGATCGGCATGGGTTTTTGTGACCCGCAAAAACACTTGTCCTGGTTGATCGCCATCGCGGTGATCGTCGCCTTCGCGTCGGCCACCCAAGATATCGCCGTGGATGCCTACCGCCTGGAAATCGCCGACGACAGCCGTCAGGCCGCCCTGGCGGCAAGCTACATGTCCGGCTATCGCATTGCCGCCCTGTTGGCCACCGCCGGTGCGCTGTTCTTTGCCGAAGGCTTTGGCTCCACCGGCTTCAACTATAAACACTCGGCCTGGACCGGCACCTATGTGCTGTTCGGCGTGTTGATGGTGCCGGCGTTGCTCACCACCTTCCTCATGCGTGAACCTGATGTGCCACTGCGCACCCAGTTGCAGGCCGGCCGCTACAGTTTCATGCACCAGTTGGTGTCGGTGTTTGTGCTGATCGTGCTGTTGGTCTCGGTGCCGGCGATGTTCACCCAGTTGTACAACACCGACTTCGCCAGCGTGCTGTTCCAGGGCGTGAGTTTGTGGGAACTGCTGATGGAAGACCGCGCGTTCCTGCGCGCCATCCTCTATATCATCCTCACTACCCTGTGCCTTTCAGCCATGGGCCGCCGGGGCCTGGCGCCCGTGCTCACGCCGGTCAACGACTTTATCCTGCGCTACCGTTGGCAGGCGCTGCTGCTGCTCGGGCTGATTGCCACCTATCGCATGTCCGACACGGTGATGGGCGTCATGGCCAACGTGTTCTATATCGACCAGGGTTTCACCAAGGACCAGATCGCCGGAGTGAGCAAGATCTTCGGCCTGATCATGACCCTGCTCGGCGCCGGCATGGGCGGCCTGTTGATCGTGCGGTTCGGCATATTGCCGATCCTGTTCATCGGCGGCGTGGCCTCGGCCGGTACCAACCTGCTGTTCGTGATGCTCGCCGACATGGGCCCCGACCTGCAGATGTTGATCGTCACCATCTCCCTGGACAACTTCAGTTCGGGCATGGCCACCTCGGCATTCGTGGCTTACCTGTCGAGCCTCACCAACCTCAAGTTCTCCGCCACCCAATATGCGCTGCTCAGTTCGATCATGCTGTTGCTGCCACGTTTGATCGGCGGCTATTCAGGCGTGATGGTGGAGAAGTTCGGTTACCACAACTTCTTTATGATCACCTGCCTGTTGGGCGTGCCGACGCTGCTCCTGATTGCGTTGCATTGGTTCCAGGAGAACCGCCGCGCCCGGCTGAATCCCCCGCCGGAAGACTGACACGACTCAGTCAATGTGGGAGCTGGCTTGCCTGCGATAGCGGTGGTGAACCCAGCGCCGCTATCGCAGGCAAGCCAGCTCCCACACAAGCGACCGTTACGACAGATACGCCCCGCCACCTCACGCCTGTACTCCGGCGACAAGCGCCCGTACAATCCCAAGTCATTTCAAGTCCAAGCAACCGACAACGGCCTACCATGCGTACCAGTCAATATTTGCTCGCCACACAGAAAGAAACGCCTTCCGACGCGGTTGTAATCAGCCATCAGCTGATGCTGCGCGCCGGCATGATCCGCAAACTGGCCTCGGGCCTGTACACCTGGTTGCCCATGGGCTTGAAGGTGATGCGCAAGGTCGAAGCCATCGTTCGTGAAGAAATGAACGCTGCCGGCTCTCTGGAAGTGTTGATGCCGAGCACCCAACCGGCTGAGTTGTGGCAGGAATCCGGGCGCTGGGAAGAGTACGGCCCTGAGTTGCTGCGCTTCAAGGACCGTCATGGCCGCGATTTCTGCGCCGGCCCGACCCACGAAGAAGTCATCACCGACCTGATGCGCAACGAGCTGAGCAGCTATAAGCAGTTGCCGCTCAACCTGTATCAGATCCAGACCAAGTTTCGTGACGAGATCCGCCCACGCTTCGGCCTGATGCGTGGCCGCGAGTTCATCATGAAGGACGCCTATTCGTTCCACGCCGACCAGGCTTCCCTGCAAGCGACCTACGACCGCATGCACCAGGCCTACTGCAACGTGTTCACGCGCCTGGGCCTGAAGTTCCGCCCGGTTGAAGCGGACAACGGCTCCATCGGCGGTGCCGGCTCCCACGAATTCCACGTGCTGGCCGAGTCTGGCGAAGACGATATCGTGTTCAGCAACGGTTCCGACTACGCGGCGAACATCGAGAAGGCCGAAGCCATACCACGTGAAACCTCGCGCCCTGCTCCCACCGAGGAGCTGCGCCTGGTCGACACGCCAGACACCAAGACCATCGCGGCCCTGGTGGAGAAATTCAATCTGCCGATTGAAAAGACTATCAAGACCCTGATCGTGCGCGCCGAAGAAGAAGGCAAGCTGATCGCCCTGGTGATCCGTGGTGACCACGAGCTCAACGAAATCAAGGCCGCTAACCAGCCTGGCGTAGCCAGCCCGCTGGTCATGGCCACCGATGCCGAACTGCGCGACGCCATTGGCGCCGGTGCCGGTTCCCTCGGCCCGCTGAACCTGCCACTGCCGATCATCATCGACCGTTCCGTTGAGCTGATGAGCGACTTCGGTATCGGCGCCAACATCGACGACAAGCACTACTTCGGCGTGAACTGGGAGCGTGACCTGCCGGTTCCGACCGTGGCCGACCTGCGCAACGTCGTGGCCGGCGACCCGAGCCCGGATGGCAAGGGCACCCTGGAGATCAAGCGCGGCATCGAAGTCGGGCACATCTTCCAGCTGGGCAACAAGTACAGCAAGGCGATGAAGTGCGAAGTACTGGGTGAGAACGGCAAGCCGATCACCCTGGACATGGGCTGCTACGGCATTGGCGTATCCCGCGTGGTGGCCGCTGCCATCGAGCAGAACAACGACGAGAAAGGCATCATCTGGAGTGACGCGCTGGCGCCGTTCCAGGTGGCCCTGGTGCCATTGCGCTATGAAACCGAGCAAGTACGCGAAGCCACCGACAAACTGTACGCGGAACTCACCGCTGCCGGTTTCGAAGTGCTGCTCGATGATCGGGACAAGAAAACCAGCCCGGGCATCAAGTTCGCCGACATGGAACTGATTGGCATCCCGCACCGGATCGTGGTCAGTGACCGCGGCCTGGCGGATGGCAATCTGGAATACAAGAGCCGGACCGAAGCCGAAGCCCAACCGTTGCCGGTGGCTGACGTGCTGTCTTTCCTCCAGGCGCGTATTCGTCGCTGAAAACCAGATCAAGAGAAGTCATGTTCAAGCGAAACACCAGAGCCCTGGGGGGCGCCGCCTTGTGCGGCGCCCTGCTGGTCAGCGGCTGCGCCAATCAGATGTCGCAACGCAGTGAACACGAGGAGCGGGTCGAGCGTAAGTTGCTCGACCACAGCCTGCAGATCGATGTAGGCGAACCCAAAGTGCTGGAGCTGCCGCAACGCCGAGTTCGCATTCATGAGCAAAAGACCTTCGAGGTCACCGAATTCGAAGTCACCCGTCGTTACGATCGCTACACGCCCTACCAACCCTGGCGCAAACTCTATGAGATGCCGCTGGGTGCCGTGGCGTTAGTGGCAGGCGTGGGTGCCAACGTGGCGAATATCTTCGCCCTCGGTAACCTGCCCACGAGCGTGACGCGAGACTGGCTGAGCTACGGCGTGGACGGCATCAACCCGTTCATGAACGTGCAATCCCACGGCCGTGCGCAACAGAACCTGGCGGCTATCGATGAAGTCCAGCGTGACAAGCGCCTGGAGTATTCGAGCCTGCCCTGGAGCGAGCGCCCGGTGCAAGTCACCGCCGGCAAGCAGACCCACGAGCTGACCACCGACCGTAACGGCATACTGCGCCTTAACCTGTTGGACAGCCCCTTTGCCGAGCAGGACCTGAACCGCGTCACCACGCTGAAAATCACTGTGGCGGATGGCCAGGACGACGTGCATACCGACTCGACCCTGGCGGTCAGCGACACGCTGCGCAGCAAGCTGCTCGAAGCCCATGCCCTGATCTATGACGACCTGGAAGATGACGAAGTGAACCAGTGGGTACACCGGGTCAAACGCTTGTCGGAGCTGGGCCTGGAAGAAGAAGCCAGCGAGCTGGAACAAAGCCTGATTGAACTGACGCGCAATGATCCGGAGTTGCAGCAGGAGTTTGTGCAGGCGTTGACCAAGGATGGGGGGCGGTTAGTCGCCGATCCTGGCGCACGCTGATCGTGCAATACCTGTGAAGATCAAACTGTGGGAGCTGGCTTGCCTGCGATAGCGGTGTATCAGTTAAAGCATTCTTGACTGACACTCCGCTATCGCAGGCAGGCCAGCTCCCACATTTGTTTCGGGTTTTTACCAGGAAAACTCGAGCTGTTCGTTGCCGCCGCTCAGGTCTAGCAACCGTACGCCTATCCCCAGCAACCGCACCGGCTTGCCCCCGCGATTGAACGCCTGGGTCATCAACTGTTCATAACTCTCCAGATCCCGTCCTGCCCCGGCCTGCTCCAGCGTCGTCTGGGTAAAGTCATGAAACTTCACTTTCACGAACGGCTTGCCCGCCCGGTAGCTACTGTCGATACGCGCCATGCGCCCGGCCAGGGTCTCCATCAGCTCCGGCAGTTTCGCCAGGCAGCTTGAAAGATCCGGCAAGTCCACATCGTAGGTGTTTTCCACGCTAATCGATTGCCGACGGCTGTCGTTTTGCACCACACGGTCATCAATTCCACGGGCCAGGCTCCAGAGGCGCTCGCCAAAACTGCCGAATTCGCGCACCAGCGCCAGTTTGTTCCAGTCGCGCAATTGCAGGCAGTCTTCGATGCCCAGGCGCGCCAGCTTGTCAGCGGTGACCTTGCCCACGCCATGCAGCTTGCTGACACGCAACTGCGAGACAAAGTCTTCAACCTGATCCGGCGTGATCACAAACAGGCCGTTGGGCTTTTTCCAGTCGCTGGCGATCTTGGCCAAAAACTTGTTGGGCGCCACGCCGGCAGACACAGTGATATGCAACTGGTTGGAGACCCGGCGCCGAATGTCCTGGGCAATACGCGTGGCGCTGCCGCCAAAATGCGGGCTGTCAGACACATCAAGGTAAGCCTCATCCAGCGACAACGGCTCGATCAAGTCGGTGTAGTCGCGGAAGATCAGTTGGATTTCTTTCGACGCTTCTTTATAGGCATCCATGCGCGGCTTAACAATGGTCAAGTCCGGGCAGAGCTTCAAGGCATGACGTGACGACATCGCCGAACGCACCCCATACGCTCGCGCCTCGTAGTTGCAGGTAGCGATCACCCCCCGCCGGTCCGCCGAACCGCCCACCGCCAAGGGCTTTTGCGCCAGGCTCGGGTCGTCACGCATCTCGATGGCGGCGTAGAAGCAATCACAGTCAACGTGGATGATTTTGCGCTGCGTCATATAAACGGGGTGTGAACCAACGGGTGGCCAGTATCGCATTCACACCTGTATATAGCACCAGTAGTTTGATTCTTCCTTCCAAGTGGTAGGAAGTTTCCTTGAGGAATTTATTTTTTCAATCGAATTCGGGCTTCCGATAGAGCTGAAAGCCTTGGCCTGACTGGCCCAGAGCACTTCACGCCCCCTCTTTGGAGAGCTAACCGATTGAACCACAAGCGCTTTTGTTTGATTCACAGGTTGACACACTCGCGTTCCTCTGTAGAATGCCGACACACAGACGCGGGATGGAGCAGTCTGGTAGCTCGTCGGGCTCATAACCCGAAGGTCGTCGGTTCAAATCCGGCTCCCGCAACCAAACATCAAAAAAGGCTACTCGAAAGAGTGGCCTTTTTTGTGCGCGCTTGTTTTTGCCTGCACAATGCAGCCAACACCTTGATTTCAGAATAATTAGCGCTTATTTCAGCGATCAGCTCATTAACGGTTGACACCCTGCCGCTGGGCTGTAGAATGCCGCCCACAGACGCGGGATGGAGCAGTCTGGTAGCTCGTCGGGCTCATAACCCGAAGGTCGTCGGTTCAAATCCGGCTCCCGCAACCAAACATCAAAAAAGGCTACTCGAAAGAGTGGCCTTTTTTGTATCTGACGAAAAAGTTCTTCTGAAACAATGACATGGCATCTTTCATGAAACCGTAGACGGTTTGCAGAGTCCATCTCATTGCACGCTATGCTCAATGCTCAAGCGCTACCCCTCTACGACCAATGGCCGCAGTCGCCGCGCCCGGTGATCCGCGTTAATATTTGTAATTATTTTGTCCATAGGGATTGGTAACTTGGCTGGATACCTCCATCCTGTCGCGCACAATCCACGAGGTGATTGATGCGCGCCAACTCGTCTGAACCACAAGACACCGTTACAGCAGAACAACCGATCACTCCCACCCGTTTGCGGTGGCTGGACCTGTTGAGCAAATACCGCCAGCCCATCGGCCTGGCCGTGACGCTTCTGCTGTTTGCAATCGCCCTGATCGCCTGCCGGCACCTGCTGCTGGAGCTGGACCTCTACGCCCTGCACGATTCGATCCTGGAAGTGCCCAAGCCGGCCCTATTGGGGGCCTTTGCGGCGGCGGTCGCCGGTTTTGTAATCCTGCTCGGCTATGAGTTCTCCGGCGCGCGTTATGCCGGCGTGCAATTGCCCGCCAAGACCCTGGCCCTGGGTGGTTTCACCGCCTTTGCTATCGGCAACGCCATTGGCTTGTCGATGCTCTCGGGGGGTTCGGTGCGTTACCGTTTATATGCACGCCATGGCATCGGCGCCTCGGAAGTGGCGCACATGACCGTATTTGCCAGCCTGGCCCTGGGCTGTGCCCTGCCGCCGCTGGCCGCGCTGGCCACGTTGAGCAACTTGCCGGCCGCCTCCACTTACCTGCATTTATCGCAAAGCCTGCTCGGCGGCATTGCCGGCGCCGTGCTGCTGTTGTCGGCCCTGCTGTGCATCGGCATCTATCGCCGCCGCCTGCCGGAACAGCCCTACCCCGACAACCTGCTGGTCAAGGCCGGGCGCCGTACCCTGCGCCTGCCTGGCCGACGCCTGACTTTCCTGCAACTGATCATCACCGCACTGGACGTCGCCGCAGCCGCCACCGTGCTGTATCTGCTGTTGCCGGAAGCTCCGCCCTTCGGCCCGTTCCTGTTGGTGTACCTGCTGGCCCTGGCCGCCGGTGTGCTCAGCCATGTGCCGGGCGGGGTGGGGGTATTCGAAGCGATCCTGCTGGCGGCCTTTGCCGACAAACTTGGTGCCGCGCCCCTGGCTGCTGCCTTGCTGCTGTACCGCATGATCTACGTGGTGCTGCCGCTGCTGATCGCCTGTGTATTCCTGCTGGTCAACGAGGCCCAGCGCCTGTTCCAGACCCAGCAAAGTCTGCGGGTAGCGTCGGGGCTGGCAGCGCCAGTATTGGCCGTCCTGGTTTTTTTGTCCGGCGTGGTCCTGCTGTTTTCCGGCGCCACGCCAGAGATCGACTCACGCCTGGAAAACATCGGTTTCCTGATTCCCCATCGTCTGATTGACGCGTCGCACTTCGGTGCCAGCCTGATCGGTGTGTTGTGCCTGTTGCTCGCCCAGGGCCTGCGCCGGCGGTTGTCGGCCGCCTGGATGCTGACCATGGTGTTGCTGCTGGTTGGCGCCCTGCTTTCGCTGCTTAAAGGCTTCGACTGGGAAGAAGCCAGCCTGATGACCATGACCGCAGTGCTGCTGGCCATCTTCCGGCGCTCGTTCTACCGCGCCAGTCGCCTGACCGAGTTGCCGTTTTCGCCGCTGTACCTGGTGGCCAGTGTCTGTGTGCTCGGCGCTTCGATCTGGCTGTTGCTGTTTGCCTACCAGGACGTGCCCTACAGCCACCAACTCTGGTGGCAGTTCACCCTCGACGCCAACGCCCCACGTGGTTTGCGTTCGCTGCTCGGCGCCGCCGTGTTGCTGGTGATCGTGTCGCTGACCTGGCTGCTGCGCACGGCACGCCCGGTCATCCACCTGCCGACCCCGGAAGAGCTGGAGCGTGCCAGCAAGATTCTGATGGCCTCGTCCCAACCCGACGGCGGCCTGGCGCTCACCGGCGACAAGGCGCTGCTGTTTCACCCTAACGATGAAGCCTTCCTGATGTATGCCCGTCGCGGGCGTAGCCTGGTGGCCTTGTACGACCCGATCGGCCCGACCCAACCGCGCGCCGAGATGATCTGGCAGTTCCGCGACCTGTGCGACATCCACCACGCCCGTCCGGTGTTCTATCAGGTACGCGCCGAGAACCTGCCGTATTACATGGACATCGGCCTCACCGCGATCAAACTGGGTGAAGAAGCCCGCGTCGACCTGAAACGCTTTGACCTGGAAGCCAAGGGCAAGGAAATGAAGGATTTGCGCTACACCTGGAACCGTGGCACCCGGGACGGCCTGTCCCTGGAAATCTGCGAACCGGGCAAGGCGCCGATGGATGAATTAAAAGTCATCTCCGACGCCTGGCTTACAGGTAAGAATGTGCGGGAAAAGGGCTTCTCCCTGGGCCGTTTCAGCGATGACTACCTCAAGCACTTTCGTATCGCGATCATTCGCTTCGAAGGGCGCCCGGTGGCCTTCGCCAATCTGCTCGAAACCTATAATCATGACCTGGCCAGCCTCGACCTGATGCGTGCCCACCCGGACGCGCCCAAGTTGACCATGGAGTTCATGATGGTGGGCCTGATTCAACACTATAAGAGCCACGACTACGCGCGCTTCAGCCTCGGCATGGTGCCGTTGTCGGGCTTGCAACCGCGCCGTGGCGCACCGCTGACCCAGCGCCTGGGCTCGATGGTGTTCCGCCGTGGCGAGCAACTGTATAACTTCCAAGGTTTGCGCCGCTTCAAAGACAAGTTCCAGCCCGACTGGGAACCCCGTTACATGGCCGTGCCCGCAGGACTGGATCCGCTGGTGGCATTGGCCGATACCGCCGCCCTGATCGCGGGCGGCTTGACTGGATTGGTGAAACGCTGATGATTCGACGCTCCTGGCGGTATGTATTGGCTTTAGTGGTGCTGCTTGCGCTGATCGCGGCGGGTGGCTTCTGGTACTGGAACCGCCCCGCCCCGCAACCGACCCTGGAGCACTTGCCCCAGGCCGACGGTTCGGTAATGACCCGCGTAACCCCGGCCAGCAACGCAAAAGCCCGCGTGGCCGTGGCGGTGATGGCCGACGAAACCCTGACCGACAGCCAACTGATTGCCCTGAGCCAGGGCGGTGCTGCGCAACTGGTTCAGGTGGTGCTGCCCAAGGATGACTGCGCACTGCAGGAAAAAGCCCTGCAAGGCGCCCTGGCCCAGCTCAAAGGCCCGGCAACCCTGGTCAGCGGCATCGGCCCTGGCGCCGCACTCGCCTGGCGCTGGCTGGCCACCCAGAACGACGACAAGGCCAACGCCATCTCCGTGGGCTTCGCCCTGAAACAGGAAGGCTGCAACGACCCGCTGCCGAAAACCGCCGCCCATGGCAGCTGGCTGGTGGCGTGGAACGATAACCCCGACGATGAAAGCGCCAGTTTCGTACGTGACACACCGCGCGCTACTACCAGCATCAGCGACTACGACATTCATTACCCACAGGTGCTGAATAACGAACTGCGCAAGCAACTGGTCGGTTCGGACAACGGCGGCCTGGCGATTCCGGTGGTGGAAGTGCCTGCCGGCCAAGCCAAGGACACCGTGACCCTATTCCTCTCCGGTGACGGCGGCTGGCGCGACCTGGACCGCGACGTGGCGGGCGAGATGGCGAAGATCGGCTACCCGGTGGTGGGCATCGACACCCTGCGCTACTACTGGCAGCACAAGACGCCGGAGCAAAGCGCCAAGGACCTCACCGAGCTGATGCAACACTACCGGCAAAAGTGGGGCACCAAGCGCTTCGTGCTGACCGGTTACTCGTTCGGCGCCGACGTATTGCCGGCCATCTACAACCGTATGCCAGAGAACGAACAGCAACGGGTGGACGCGATCATCCTGCTGGCCTTCGCCCGTACCGGCAGCTTTGAAATCGAAGTGGAAGGCTGGCTGGGCAACGCCGGCAAAGAAGCCGCCACCGGCCCGGAAATGGCCAAGCTGCCGCCTGAGAAAGTCGTGTGCATCTACGGCGCCGAAGAAGTCGACGAGAGTGGCTGCACCGACAAGACCGCCGTGGGCGAAGCCATGAAGCTGCCGGGCGGGCATCACTTCGATGAGAACTACCCGGCGCTGGCCAAGCGCTTGGTGGATATTATCGTCAAGCATCAGGCCAAAGCCGAATAACTCCAGCTTAACCTAAGACCCAATGTGGGAGCGGGCTTGCCCGCGATAGCGGTGGCTCAGTCACAGTAGCGTTGACTGACACTCCGTCATCGCGGGCAAGCCCGCTCCCACAGTGGTACGTGGTGTTGATGAAAACTAGCGCGGTTCGATGTGCGCAATCATCAGTTGCACGGTTTCATTGCCACGAAATTCATTCACATCCAGCTTGTAGGCCAATTCCACCCAACGCACCGTCGGGTTTGGCCACACTTCGCGGTCCACACCAAAGGCGATGCCATCGAGCTTCACCGACCCGCACTCGCTCTTGAGCACCACTTTCAAATGCCGCTCGCCCACCACCCGCTGCTCCACCAACTGGAATACCCCGTGAAACAACGGCTCGGGAAAGTGCTGCCCCCACGGGCCGGCATGGCGCAGGGCGCGGGCCAGTTCCAGGTGAAATTCTTCCACCGCCAGGGTGCCGTCTGAAAGCAGGCGGCCGGTGAGGTCTTCTTCGCGCAATTGCCGACGCACTTCGGCATCGAAGGCTTGCGCAAACAACGGGAAGTTGGCCTCGGGCAAGGTCAGCCCCGCCGCCATGGCGTGGCCGCCGTACTTGGTGATCAGGTTGGGGTGCTGGCTGGCGACGACCGCCAGCGCATCGCGGATATGAAAGCCTTGCACCGAGCGTCCAGAGCCCTTGAGCAGGCCATCACCGGCATCGGCGAAGGCGATGGTCGGGCGGAAATAACGCTCCTTCATGCGTGACGCGAGGATCCCGATCACCCCTTGGTGCCACTCCGGGTCAAACAGGCACAGACCGTACGGCATCGACTCCACCGGCAGGTCCTTGAGCTGGGCCAGGGCCTCGCGTTGCATGCCTTGCTCGATTGATTTACGGTCCTGGTTCATGCCGTCCAGTTGCGCGGCCATTTCCCGTGCGGCGGCGAAGTCCGTGGTAAGCAGGCATTCGATGCCCAGGCTCATGTCATCCAGGCGCCCGGCCGCGTTCAGGCGCGGGCCGAGGATAAAACCCAGGTCGGTGGAGGTGATACGCCCATGATCACGCTTGGCCACTTCCAGGATCGCCTTGATCCCCGGCCGCGCCCGACCGGCCCGAATACGCTCCAGCCCCTGATGCACGAGGATGCGGTTGTTGGCGTCCAGCGGCACCACGTCAGCGACGCTGCCCAGGGCCACCAGATCAAGCAGTTCACCGATGTTCGGCTGGGGCTTGTTGTCATACCAACCCAGGCTGCGCAACCGTGCACGCAGGGCCATCAATACATAGAAGATCACGCCGACGCCGGCCAGGGCCTTGCTGGGAAATGTGCAGCCCGGCTGGTTAGGATTGACGATGGCGTCAGCGGCCGGCAGTTCATCGCCGGGCAAGTGGTGGTCGGTCACCAGCACCTGCAACCCCGCCGCTTTCGCCGCCGCCACGCCTTCGACGCTGGAGATACCGTTGTCCACGGTGATCAGCAACTGCGGCTCGCGCTCCAGCGCCACCGCGACGATTTCCGGGGTCAGGCCGTAGCCGTATTCGAAGCGGTTGGGCACCAGGTAATCGACATGGGCCGCGCCAAGCAAACGCAGGCCCAGGGTGCCCACGGTACTCGCCGTGGCGCCATCGGCGTCGAAGTCACCGACGATCAGGATGCGCTGGCGTTGCTCCAGGGCCGTCACCAGCAAGTCCACCGCCGCATCGATGCCCTTGAGCTGCTGATAGGGAATCAACCGCGCCAGGCTCTTGTCCAGCTCGGCCTCCGACTGCACCCCGCGTGCGGCGTAAAGGCGGGTCAACAGCGGCGGCAGTTCACCGAGAAAAGGCAGGACGGCGGGCAATGGGCGGGGATCGATACGCATGGGGTGACGGGAGCTTCTCTTCTAATACATCGGTTAAACACAGAAAGTGAACGCAGCAGAGATCAAGTGTGGGCGCTGGCTTGCCTGCGATGCATACGACTCGGTACATCAGACACACCGAGTGGATGCCCTCGCAGGCAAGCCAGCTCCCACCTTTTCAACCGCGCTCGCCGACCAGCCATTGCAGTTGCACTTCATGCTGGCCACGGTCATCGGTCACAAAGATCGTGCCTTCGCTGATCATCACGTCCCACTTGATCACCCGCGGCATGTCCTTGGCCAGGGTCTCCAAGACTTCCTGGGGCACGGCAGCGATGTGCACGTTTTTCAGGTTGTTGGCCACCGGCACCACCTTGCCTTCCCACACGCGCAGGCTGCCATAGGCCAGCAGGCTGGTGCGTTCGGTGCGACGCGAGCACCAGGTCAGGCGGTCGGCATCTGGCTGGCCGACTTCGATCCAGTGCAAAACCCGATCATCCAGGCTTTTTTCCCACAGGGCCGGTTCGTCTACATCCGACAGGCCACGCCCGAACGCCAACTGCTCGTTGTACCAGAGGGCGTAGGCCAGCAGGCGCACGGTCATGCGCTCTTCGGTTTCCGAAGGGTGGCGGGCGATGGTCTGTTTGACGCTCTCGTACACCGAGCGGTCGAGGTCGGTGAGGTTGAGTTCGAATTTGTAGGTCGTGGACGGCTGGGCCATGAACGGGCTTCTAAAGACAAGGAAAGGCGGCCAGTCTAACCGATGGCGAGGGCATTGAACGAATACTGCGCTGCATCCGGGCGGCTCGCCTATGTTAAAAAGCAGGACATCATCGTCCCGCGCTCGTAAGGATCCCCATGTCGCTCACTGCCAAACCACTTGCCGGCCTGAAAGTCATCGAACTGGGCACTTTGATCGCCGGCCCGTTTGCCTCACGCATTTGCGCTGAATTCGGCGCCGAGGTGATCAAGGTCGAATCCCCGGACGGCGGCGACCCGCTGCGCAAATGGCGCAAGCTGTATGAAGGCACCTCGCTGTGGTGGTTCGTGCAGGCCCGTAACAAGCAGTCGCTGACCCTCAACCTCAAGCACCCTGAAGGCCTGGCGATCCTCAAGCAACTGTTGGCCGACGCCGACATCCTGATCGAAAACTTCCGCCCAGGCGTGCTAGAGAAACTCGGCCTGAGCTGGGAAACCCTGCACGCCCTCAACCCCAAGCTGGTGATGGTACGCCTCTCGGGCTTCGGCCAGACGGGACCGATGAAGGACCAGCCGGGGTTTGGCGCGGTGGGCGAGTCCATGGGCGGCTTGCGCTATATCACCGGCTTCGAGGACCGCCCGCCGGTGCGCACCGGGATTTCCATCGGCGACTCGATTGCCGCGTTGTGGGCAGTGATCGGCGCGCTGATGGCGCTGCGTCACCGCGAAGTCAACGGCGGCTTGGGCCAGGTGGTGGATGTGGCGCTGTATGAGGCCATCTTCGCCATGATGGAAAGCATGATCCCCGAGTTCGATGTGTTCGGGTTTATCCGTGAGCGCACCGGCAACATCATGCCCGGTATCACCCCGTCCTCGATCCACACCACCGCAGACGGCAAGCATGTGCAGATCGGCGCCAATGGCGATGCAATCTTCAAGCGCTTCATGCGGGTGATCGGCCGTGACGACTTGGCGGACGACCCTGCACTGGCCAGCAATGACGGGCGTGACGCTCGCCGCGATGAGCTGTACGGCGTGATTGATCGCTGGGTCAATTCGCTGTCTCTCGACCAGGTGATTGAGCATCTGAACAAAGCCGAGGTGCCCGCCAGCCGCATCTACAGCGCCGAAGACATGCTGGGCGACCCGCAATTCCTGGCCCGGGAAATGTTCCTCAAGGCGCAGTTGCCGGGCGGCAAGGACTTCAAGATGCCCGGCATCGTGCCCAAGCTCTCGGACACACCGGGCAGCTGCGAATGGGTCGGCCCGCAACTGGGTGAACACAACAGCCTGGTGCTCAATGCCTTGGGCTACGACGCGGCGGCTATCACTCGCCTGCGCGAGGATGGCGCGATCTGACAAATCCCAGGCAAAAAGAAACCCCGAGCAGTGGGGAGACAACTCGGGGTTAAACGTGGTCTACAAAAAGACCCGCACAGCAAGCGACAAACACCGGAGCACAATGCCTGCTCTTGCTGTTACAAACTCTGACTGACCACCTTGTAGGAAGGTTCCGAAGAAAAATAATGTTTCATGCCAGTGCGCCGCCACGGGTTTGGGAGGCGTTGCGCAAGGCAGCGATGACTGAAGGTTCCAGGCGCCCTTCGGCGATTTTCAGGTCGCGGAGCAGGCAATCCACCACATCCACCAGCGCGCGCTTGTCGCTCAATTGCGCACGATCGACTTCACGTTCAACCACGATGGCACCACCGGGGTTCTTCACGGTTACCAGGCAGTCGTCGCGCATACCGGCAGAGGTCAGCGTAACCTGATAAGGGCTCAGTGCTTGGCTGAGCAATAGGTTGATACTTTCCATCTCGATCACCACTCAATCATTCGAAAAAGGTTCGAAAAACAAAAATGTCACGAAGAGGCTGACATTCAAGTGACCCGTGCTCAAAGCAGAAAGTTCTACCTTTTGTGTAATCCACTGCTTGAGGAAAACGAGCATGCACGGAAAAGATGACAGAGAAAAAACAACGGCGCACAGGCTAGAATCCCTGGATTGTCCCGGGAGCCTGCCTTGAGAGCTGCGTCTGAACCGCCCTTGCGTATCGTGATTGCCGACGATCACCCGATTTTCCTGATTGGCCTGCGCGCCGTGCTCGAGCGTGACACGCACATCAGCATCGTCGGCGAGGCCAATTCCCCCCAGGCCCTCAGTGCGTTGTTGCAACACTGTGCCTGCGATGTGGTGGTGACCGACTTCATGATGCCCGTCGAGCCCCAAGCCGACGGGTTGCGCTTGATCGAGCAACTGCGCCGGCACTATCCGCACCTGCCCATTGTGGTGGTGACCATGCTCAACAATGCCGGGTTGTTTCATTCCATCCTGGCGTTGGGCGTGATGGGCTTGCTGAGCAAGGCCAGCCTGGCCGATGAGCTGCCCCAGGCGATCCGCCAGGTTCGCCAGCAACGTACCTATGTGGCCCAGACCATCCGCCAGGCGCTGAGCCTGGCCGGGGAAGTCGGCGCTGATCGCCTGCACTCCCAGGAGCACCTGTCACCCCGGGAACTGGAGGTGATTCGCCTGTTGGCCAGTGGCATGACGGTGGGCGAGATCGCCGCGCACCTGCACCGCAGCAAGCAGACCGTCAGCGCGCAAAAAGTCAGCGCCATGCGCAAGCTGGGGCTGGTCAACGATGCCGCCCTGTTTATTTACGTGCAGGAACACGGGCTGGCCTAGCCTGGAACGCGATCCATTGCTTGAGCGTCTCGGCCTCCATCGGCCGGGCGATAAAGCAACCTTGCAGCCACGCCGCGCCCAGTTCGCCCACGGCGTGATAATCGGCGGCGGTTTCCACGCCGGTGACCACCACGGCGACATCCAGGCGCGCCGCCATGCTCATGGCGCCCGCCACCACAGCGGCCTTGCGATCATCATTGGCCATCCCACAGGCAAACGCCGGGGGAATTTTCAGCTCGGTAAAAGGCAGTTCCAGCAAATGCTGCAGGCTGGTGCCGCCCATGCCGAAGTCGCCGATGGACAACTGGCAACCCAACATGCGCAAGCGCAGCAACCCAGTGACATGGGCGCTGTCGGTTTTCAGCGTCGAGGTTTCCACCAACTCCAGGGTCAGGCTATGGGCGGGCACACCATGAAGTTGCAGCAAACCTTGCAGCACCTGGGGGAAGTGCTCGCGCTCCAGCATACGCCCGGGAATGTTCACAGCTACCGGCAGCACTCGGCCGCTTTCGCCCATCACCTGGTTCGCCAGGCCAAGCGCCTGCTCCAGCACATGCCAGGTAAACGCCTCTTCCATGCCGGCAAACTCCAGCACTGGCAGGAACTCGTCAGGCAGCAATAGCTCACCGTCCTGCAACTGCCAACGCGCCAGCGCCTCCACCCCTTGCAACACACCGGCCTGACTGACGATGGGCTGGTACCAGACCCTGCCACAAGCTGCGATAGTCGCCTGGCTGACATCCGCCGAGGGCGGCAGTTGTTCCTGCTCGCTCAAGCTCAGCAGTTGACGGACGCGCTCCCAGGACAGCACCGCTGGCCCTGGACGCAAGTGCTCCTGACAATCGCTCAATACTTGCCCGATCAGCTTGGCCGAGGCCGGCTTGGGCAAGCACGCCAAGACCTTGAGCCCCAATTGGCGAGCCATGTTCGCCACGCCTTCCAGCACGTCGGGCTCGGCGTTGCTGAGCAGGATCAACACCTGGGCCAGGCGGCGTTCGGCCAACTCACGGATCAACGCCAGGCCATCGCCCTGCTCCAGGTACAGGTCGCAGATGGCGATATCCACCGGGCCTTTGCTGTCCAGGGACTGGCGGGCAATTTCGACCGTTTCCGCGGCCCGCACATTGAACACACCGTTAGCATTGAGCATCTGGTGCAGGGCCATCAGTTGAAACGGGTTGTCTTCGAGGATCAGGACGTTCAGGGATCGCATGGGTAAGGGTGTCGGTACAGAGAAAGTCCTGCACAGTAGCCATACGCTGCGCCGTATCCCATAGGACGTGTCCTAAAAGCTTCTTTAAATGTGGGAGGGGCAAGCCTTGTCGGTCAAGCGCAGACCTCCTGTGGGAGCTGGCTTGCCTGCGAAGGCGGTGTGTCAGTCGCTACATCTGTTACTGCACTACCGCTATCGCCGGCAAGCCAGCTCCCACATTTGATCTTCGTTGCCTTGAGCATTGCGTTCGCTTGGCTGATCGGCATACGGGCTGGGTTACGCATCCAGATAAGGTTGCAGGTCGCGACGAAACGCCTTGAGCACCTCGGACAAGCGCAACCAGGGTTCTTCAAGCTCGGCGCCGCGCTGTTCACGGGCGCATTGCTCAAGGGCGACACAGGCCTTGGCCAGTGGCAGTGCGTCCACCAGCGAGCAAATGCCCTTGAGCCGGTGCAGCGATGCATTCAAGCGTGCCACGTCGCGCTCGGCCAGGGCACCCGCCAACACCTCGTGTTCGTGGTCCAGGCTCTTGGCCAGTTCCTGCAACATGCTTTGCAGCACCGGGCCATCGGCCTGGGTCATGGTGCGCAGGGCCTGGATATCGAACGAACGCTGGGGTGCCAGGCGTGCCAGCACTTGGGTCCAGTGTTCCAAGGTCACCGGCTTGACCAGCAGTTCATCCATACCGGCGTCCTCGCAGCGGCGTTGTTCATCTTTCATGGCGTTCGCGGTGCAACCCACCAGCGCGCTACGAGGCCGTTGCTCCTCGGCTTCGAGGCGCCGTATCGTCGCACTCAAGGCATAACCGGACATGCCGGGCATCTGGCAATCGGTGACCAACACGTCAAAACGTTGCTCACGCCAGCGTTGCAACGCGGCCTCGGCCGACTCCAGGGCGACCACTTGATGACCGAGGAACTGCAACTGCTGCGCCAGCACCAGGCGGTTGGCCGCCAAATCATCCACCACCAGTATCGACAGGCTGCGCCCCGTCGGTGACAACGTCGCGGTGGGCGTTGCCGGCACATCATCGGTGCTGACCCGGTCTAGGCGCAGGTCAATGCACACCACCGTCCCCTCGCCCACCACGCTATCGAGGTGAATGCTGCCGCCCATCAATTCCACCAGTTGCTTGCAGATACTCAGGCCCAGCCCGGTGCCACCGTGTTGCGCAGCGGTCAAGGCGCTCACCTGAGTAAAAGGCTTGAACACCCGCGGCTGTTGCTCGGCGCTGATGCCCGGGCCACTGTCCTTGACGCACAGGTGCAGGTATTCGGTATCGGTCTCATCCCGTTGGCAAGTCACGCTGAGGTGAACCCCGCCCCGCTCGGTAAATTTGAACGCATTGCCCAACAGGTTGTGCATCACCTGGCGTAACCGCAGCGGGTCGAACCAGTAATAACCCTGAGCAGCCGGATCAAACGCCAGGGTCAGGTGCAGGCCCTTCTTTTGCGCTGTGGCTTCGAACAGGCTCTGAATGCCCTCGAAAAAACGCTTCAACTCGGTGGTCTGTGGCGCCAGTTGCAGGTGGCCGGCCTCGATCTTGGCCAAGTCCAGGCTGTCGCCCATCAGCGCAATCAGCTCGCGCGCCGAACGATGGGCCACCTGCAGCGCCTCGGAAACCGGCTGGCCGCTTGCCAGGCAACGCTCTTGCTCCAGTTCGAGCAAGCCAATGATGGCAGTCATGGGAGTGCGAATCTCGTGGCTCAAGGCCGAGAGAAATGCACTTTTGGCGTAGTTCGCTTCGTCGGCGGCCTGGCGTGCGTCCATCAACTGGCGCTCCAGGTCTTTGCGTTCGTTGATATCGATCCAACCGCCCAACAACCCCTGCAGGCGGCCCTGGGCGTCAAAAAAAGGCACGGTCCACTGGTAGACGTGATAACTGCCGCCGTTGAGTTCCAATTGCCGGTCGACAAACAACGGCTGCTGCGTGGCCAATTGCTCCATGTGGCCTTCGTGCAGGCGTGCCGCTGTGGCGTCGGGCACGACCTTGCTCTCCATCAGCGTCAGGCCCTGGATCAGCTCCAGCCGGGTCGCCAATTGCTGTTCATAACTTTTATTGCAGGTCACTAGGCGCCCGTCCAGGTCGCGGACGAACAGCGGGTTGGGCATGCCGTCGAGCAGTGCGCGCTTGAACGCCAACTGGTCGTTGAGCCGTTGCTCGGCCTCCAGCCGTTGGCGAATCTGGCGCTTGAGCCGGCTGTTCCACACCAGCGACACCAACACAAACAGCAGCGCCGTGGCCACCGTCCAATAGGCCCATGGCGGTACGCGTTGCCAGGCCGGCAGCGGAATCGCCACGGCACCGATCCAACGCAGGCGCAACGCACTCAGCTCAGCCACCGGCAACGCCTCCAGGGCCTTGTTCAGAATGCTCAGCAGCTCAGGTTGGTCCTTGCGCACCGACAGGCAGTTGGACGACCACTTGCCATCGACACTGCGTCCGATACGCAGACCATCTTCCGGGTAACTCTGCACTTCCACTTCAGTTTGAATGGTAGCGGCCGCTTCGCCCCGTCGTACCAGCTCACGGGCCTGGTTGTAATTGTCTACCAGGCGCAAGGTGATGTTCGGATGCGCATGGCGAATATCATTTTCCAATACATGACGTGCCGGCAGCGCCAGCACCTTGCCGTCCAACTGCTTCAAGCCCGTCAGGGGCGAGGCATCGGCACGTTCGATAAACACCCAGCCGGACCCACCATACCCATGGCTGAAGTTGAGCACTGTGCTGCGCTCGCGGTTAACGGCCAGGGTCGTGTTCATCTGCGCCCTGCCCGTTTCCAGCCATTCCAGGGTTTGCGCGGTGGAGTGCACCTCTTCAAAGACAAATTGCAAACCGGTCATGCGCGTGATGCGATGCAACAAATCCACATTCAAGCCAACCCAGTGGCCATCCTTATCCTTGAATATATACGGAGACATCTGCTGGGCCACCACCACGACATGGGGATGCTCACGCACCCAGGCCTGTTCCGACGCCGACAACGCAATGCGCTCACCACTGATACCGACGCCGAGCCCGGTGGTCCAGCGCGCGAGAATTTCGCGCTGCACCGACTCGTCGAGGCTTGCCAGCGCGCGATTCATCATGGCCCCCAGCAACGGATCTGCCTGGCGGGTGGCGAAGGCAAAACCGATGGGCGCCAGCCGGCTCTGCTCCTTGATCTGCAACCCCAGGTAAGGCCGCAGCGATTTATAGGCGCGCACAATCACTTCGTTGCCGATAAACGCATCGACGTCACCTTGCTTCAAGGCTTCGAGGCCGCTGTAGAGGTTGGGGGCGAGCATGATGTGGCTGTCGGGATACGCCGCGTGAACCTTCTGCACGTTGGCGTAGCCGTCGAGCAACACCAGCTTCTTGCCAGCCAGATCGTCGCCTTGGGTATCGTCGCGACGCAGCACCACCACCGAGCGGTCGGGCATGTAGTCCGGGGTGAATTGCAGGCCAGGTACGTCACGCTCGTAACCATTGGCACTGGTGAGAATGTCGATGGTGCCGTTGCGCAGCGCTTCGACCGCCTGGGCGCGCTCGGAGAAGCCCAGCACTTGCATGGGCACACCCAGCCGCGCGCCAACCAGGCTCAAATAATCGGCGCTGATGCCCTGGTAGCGATTGCGGTCGCGGGTGATATCGATCGGCTGGTAGTCATCTATCGAGATACCCACTTTGAGTGTCCGATGCGCCGCCAACCACTGCTGCTCCGTTGGCGCCAGCGGCATAGGTTCAAGCGGGATAAACGCCGGGACCAGTTTGAACGGCAGGCTGACGGCGGCCAGGCTCATGGGCACCTGGATGAGCCACAACAGGCACACCAGCTTCAACGTCCATTGGATCAACACCTGCACCGGTTGGGTTTCCTTGATTGGGCGACTGGGCAAGTATGGCTCGCCAGAATGAAAAAGCCCGTCACGAGGACGGGCTTGGCCGACTGCAAAAAGCTGAATGCATACCTGTAGCAGCCTGATATCCGCCTCAGGGTCAGCGGGTGAGTTAGCTGAATGTGGGAGCCGGGCTTGCCCGCGATGCAGACGCCTGGGTATTCAGTCGTACCGAGGCGCCTGCATCGCAGGCAAGCCAGCTCCCACACAAACCCGCTACCCCATTCTTGATTAGAGCGGTTTGCCCCGATTGCCATGCTGGCTGACAAACGCCTGCACTGTCTTCAGGTCATTGGCCAATACGGTGCAGCGCTCTTCGCGCTCGAACAGGTCGGTCAAATGCTCCGGCAACTCCAGGGCCTTGCCAATGCCGGCTTTCTCGACCGCTTCCGGGAACTTGACCGGGTGCGCGGTACCGAGGATCACCATTGGAATATCCAGGCTGCGGCGGCATTCGCGGGCGGCTTTCACGCCGATAGCCGTGTGCGGGTCGAGCACTTCGCCGGTTTCGGCATAGACCTGCGCGATGGTTTCGCAGGTCTGCGCATCGTCCACGGCCAGGGAATCGAACAGCTTGCGGGTTTCGGTCCAGCGCTCTTGCTCGACGCTGAAACCGCCACCTTGCTTGAAGCTGTTCATCAACTCGGCCAGGGCTGCGCCGTTGCGACCGTGCATGTCGAACAGCAAGCGTTCGAAGTTCGACGAGACCATGATGTCCATGGACGGCGACAGCGTGGCGTGCAGGGTTTCCTTCACATACTGGTTGCCGCTCATGAAGCGATGCAGGATGTCGTTGCGGTTGGTGGCGACGATCAACTGGTTGATCGGCAGGCCCATGTTGCGTGCCAGGTAACCGGCGAAGATGTCGCCGAAGTTGCCGGTCGGCACCGAGAACGACACCGAACGCGCCGGGCCGCCCAACTGCAGCGATGCATGGAAGTAGTAGACGATCTGGGCCATGATCCGCGCCCAGTTGATCGAGTTCACCGCCACCAGACGCGTGCCCTTGAGGAAGCTCTGGTCAGCGAAGCTGTTCTTGACCATTTCCTGGCAGTCGTCGAAGTTGCCTTCGATGGCGATGTTGTGAATGTTCTCACCGAAGATGGTGGTCATCTGCCGACGTTGCACCTCCGACACGCGCTTGTGCGGGTGCAGGATGAAGATATCGACGTTTTCGCAGTGCTTGCACCCTTCGATGGCCGCCGAGCCGGTGTCGCCGGAGGTGGCGCCGATGATTACCACGCGCTCGCCGCGCTTTTCCAGCACGTAGTCGAGCAGGCGACCGAGCAGTTGCAGGGCGAAGTCCTTGAATGCCAGGGTCGGGCCGTGGAACAGCTCCAGTACCCACTCGTTGCCGTTCAACTGGCGCAGAGGTGCGATGGCGCTATGGGCAAACACGCCGTACGTCTCTTCCAGGATCTTTTTAAAATCCGCATCCGGAATGCTGCCGGTGACGAACGGGCGCATCACTCGGAAAGCCAGCTCGTGATACGGCAGGCCGGCCCAGGAGGCGATTTCTTCCTGGGTGAAGCGTGGCAGGTTTTCCGGCACATACAGGCCGCCGTCGGTGGCAAGGCCTGCCAGCAGAACGTCTTCGAAATTCAGGGCCGGTGCCTGGCCGCGGGTGCTGATGTAACGCATGACTGGCTCCTCTAAAACATTCTCGAACAGGGGCCGCCGAATGGACGGGGCCCCTGGAACAAATCGGTTAGTTCAAGTGTTCGACGCGAATCCGCACCACCGGGCCGACCACGCCTTGTAAGGCTTCCAGGGCATGGATGGCATCGTTGATGTGCTGTTCGAGCACGCGGTGGGTCAGCAAGATCATCGGCACCTGGCCGTTTTGTTCCTCGACTTCCTTCTGCATGATCGACTCGATGTTGATACCGCGCTCCGACAGGATGCTGGCCACTTGGGCCAGCACGCCTGGATGGTCCTGGGCCTGGATGCGCAGGTAGTAGGCACTTTCGCAGGCTTCGATCGGCAGGATCGGGTGGGCCGACAGCGAGTCCGGCTGGAAGGCCAGGTGCGGCACACGGTTTTCCGGGTCGCTGGTCATGGCGCGAACCACGTCCACCAGGTCGGCGATCACTGACGAAGCGGTCGGCTCCATGCCGGCACCGGCGCCGTAGAACAGGGTGGAACCGGCGGCGTCACCGTTGACCATCACCGCGTTCATCACGCCATTGACGTTGGCGATCAGGCGGTCGGCCGGGATCAGCGTCGGGTGCACCCGCAATTCGATACCGGCCGGGGTGCTGCGCGCTACGCCCAGGTGCTTGATGCGGTAGCCCAGGGCTTCGGCGTAGTTCACGTCGGCGGTGGTCAGCTTGGTGATGCCTTCGGTGTAGGCCTTGTCGAATTGCAGCGGGATACCAAAAGCGATGGACGCCAGGATGGTCAGCTTGTGGGCCGCGTCGATGCCTTCCACGTCGAAGGTCGGGTCGGCTTCGGCGTAACCCAGGGCCTGGGCTTCGGCCAGCACGTCTTCGAAGGTACGGCCCTTCTCGCGCATTTCGGTGAGGATGAAGTTACCGGTGCCGTTGATGATGCCGGCCACCCAGTTGATGCGGTTGGCGGACAGGCCTTCGCGGATTGCCTTGATCACTGGGATACCACCGGCCACCGCGGCTTCGAACGCCACGATCACGCCTTTCTCGCGGGCCTTGGCGAAGATCTCGTTGCCGTGCACGGCGATCAGCGCCTTGTTGGCGGTGACCACGTGCTTGCCGTGCTCAATGGCCTTGAGCACCAACTCGCGGGCCACGGTGTAGCCGCCAACCAGTTCGATGACGATATCGATCTCAGGGTTGGTGGCCACGGCGAACACATCGTTGGTAATCGCAATACCGGTCGTTTCGAACTGAGGCTTTGGCGAACGCGTGGCAATCTGCGCCACTTCAATCCCGCGACCTGCGCGGCGGGAAATTTCTTCAGCGTTACGCTGAAGTACGTTGAAGGTACCGCCACCGACGGTCCCTAACCCACAGATGCCTACTTTGACCGGTTTCACTGAAGAACTCCCCATGAAACGGCCGACGCTAGGTCGGCCGTGAAAACAGCCGCACAACTGCGGCTCTCAATTAATGACTCGCCGACGGTTCGGCGGGCCATGATCGTCAAAGGCTCAACGATAAATGCTTACTTGGCACCCAGTGCCAGTTTGGCAACTTGCGGCGCCGGCTGGTAGCCCGGAATCACCTGGCCGTCGGCCAAAACGATGGCCGGTGTACCGTTCACACCAATGGACTGGCCCAGGGCGAACTGCTTGGAAACCGGGTTGGCGCATTTGGCCGATTTGATTTCCTTGCCGTCGACCATCTTGTCCATGGCCGCCTTTTTGTCGGCCGAACACCATACGGCTTGCAACTGCTCGTCACCCGGCGAACCCAGGCCCTGGCGCGGGAACGCGACGTAGCGCACTTCCACGCCCAGCTTGTTCAACGCCGGAATTTCGGCGTGCAGCTTGTGGCAGTACGGGCAGGTGGTGTCGGTGAACACGGTGATGTGGGTCTTGGTCTCGCCGATGGCCGGGTACACCACGGTTTCAGCCACCGGGATACCGTTGATCAGCTTGGACACACCCAGGCGCTCGGCCTTCTCGGTCAGGTTGACCGGCTTGCCGTCCTTGAGCTGGAACAGGTAGCCCTGGACGATGTACTGGCCATCGGCGCTGGCGTACAGCACACGGCTGCCCTTGAGCTTGACTTCATACAGGCCGGCCATGGGGCTGGCGCTGATGCTTTCGATCGGGGTATCGAGCGCCAGGTTGGCCAGGCTCTTGCGAATGGTCTGCTCGGCCGCATCATCGGCGACCGCAAAGGTGGAAACCAACGCAATGGCTGCGGCGGCAATAATCTGGGTCAAGCGCATGGGAACTCCTGAAGGCAGAGGCAGGGACGGGAGCAGAATACTGATCTGGACCACAATGGATGCCGTCCCCTTTGCGAACCGGCAAAGCCTACCACAGTTGGGCGGGAGGGCAGACCGCGACAGGTAAAATGGGCCATTTCTGACGGTTTTATCCGCGCGGGTGATGCTTGGCGTGCATATCCTGCAAACGTGCGCGCGCCACATGGGTGTAGATCTGGGTTGTGGATAAGTCGCTGTGGCCGAGCAGCATCTGTACCACGCGCAAATCCGCGCCGTGGTTGAGCAAGTGGGTGGCGAAGGCATGGCGCAAGGTGTGGGGTGACAGCGCCTTGCCGATCCCGGCCACTTTGGCCTGGTGCTTGATGCGGTGCCAGAAGGTCTGGCGGGTCATCTGCTCGCCGCGCTGGCTGGGGAACAGCACGTCGCTGGGGCGCCCACCCAGCAGTTCGTGGCGCGCATCGCGCATGTAGCGCTCGACCCACACAATCGCCTCCTCGCCCATGGGCACCAGCCGCTCCTTGCTGCCCTTGCCCATCACGCGCAACACGCCCTGGCGCAGGTTGACCTGCTCCAGCGTCAGGCTGATCAGTTCGGTGACGCGCAGGCCGCAGGCATACAGCACCTCAAGCATCGCGCGGTCGCGCTGGCCGATGGCCTCGCTCAGGTCTGGGGCCGCGAGCAGGGCATCGACGTCGGCTTCCGACAAGGATTTTGGCAACGGCCTGCCGAGTTGCGGCATGTCGATTTGTAGGGTCGGGTCGACGGCAATGAGTTTTTCCCGCAGCAGGTAGCGATAAAAGCCACGCACGCCGGAGAGGAATCGCGCAGTGGAGCGCGGTTTGTAGTTCTGCTCCAGGCGCCAGGCCAGGTGATCGAGGATCAGCTCGCGCCCGGCATTTTTCAGCTCAAGTTTTTTCTCCTGCAGCCAGCCGTTAAACAGCGCCAGGTCACTGCGGTAGGCCTGGCGTGTGTTGTCCGACAGGCCTTTTTCCAACCAGAGGGCGTCGAGGAAGCGGTCGATCAGGGGATGGTCAATGGCAGGCATGGGCACTCAAGCGACTTAGCACAAGGCAATACGCGTATTATTTAAGGAACTGTGACAAGAGCCATTAGTCTTTCATAGCCCGCTATTTCAAGGAACAGGAAGCTTTAATGAACGAACAACAGATTTTGTTGGCTTTTGGCGGCATTGGCGTGGCCGCACTCGGCTGCCAGTGGCTGGCCTGGCGCCTGAAACTGCCAGCGATTCTGTTTCTTCTGCTGAGCGGGATTCTGGCAGGGCCGATACTCGGATGGCTCGACCCGCAGGAAATGTTCGGCCCTCTGTTGATGCCATTGGTGTCATTGGCAGTGGCGCTGATCCTGTTTGAAGGCAGCCTGACCCTGCACCTGTCGGAGTGGAAGGAAATCGGCAGCGTGGTGCATCGCTTGGTCACGGTTGGCGCCCTGTCAACCTGGGCAGTGATCACCCTGGCCACCCACTGGCTGCTGGGTTTTGACTGGATGCTGGCGCTGCTGTTCGGCACGCTGACTCTGGTGACCGGGCCAACCGTGATCGTGCCCATGCTGCGCGTGGTACGCCCCAAAGCGTCCATCGCCAATATCCTGCGCTGGGAAGGCATCGTCATCGACCCGATTGGCGCACTGCTGGCGGTAGTGGTGTATAGCTTTATCATCGCCAGTGCGTCGGGCGATGGTTTGAGCCACAGCCTGCTGACCTTCGGCGGCGTCATCCTCTGCGGCAGCCTGTCCGGCATCGCCGGTGGCTGGGTACTGGGGCAGATCATGCGCCGCCAGTGGTTGCCGGAATACCTGCATAACCTGGCGACACTGGCGGGCGTGCTGGGTATCTTCATCGCTTCCAACCAGGTGATGCATGAGTCCGGCCTGCTGGCGGTCACGCTGATGGGCATGTGGATGGCGAACATGAAAGGCGTGGATGTACGGCACATCCTGCACTTCAAGGAAAACCTCAGCGTGTTGCTGATTTCCGGGCTGTTTATCCTGCTGGCGGCACGCCTGGACCTGAACGCCATGATCGCCCTGGGGCCGTTCGTGTTGATCCTGCTGTTGATCATCCAATTCATTGCACGCCCGTTGAACGTGGCGCTTTCGACCTTTGGCTCGGGGTTGAACTGGCGCGAGCGCGCACTGCTGGCCTGGATCGCCCCACGGGGCATTGTGGCGGCGGCGGTGTCAGCGATCTTTGCGATCCGCCTGGATGAGGCTGGCCACGAAGGCGCGTTGTTGCTGGTGCCGCTGACCTTCGCGGTGATCATCGGCACCGTGGTGCTGCAAAGCGCCACGGCACGCCCCTTGGCCCGCCTGCTCAAAGTCGCTGAGCCGGCGCCTAGCGGCTTTTTGATCGTGGGTGCGAACGGCCCGGCGCGAGCACTCGGCAAGGCGTTGCAGCAATTGGGCAGCCGCGTGTTGCTAACGGATTCCAGCTGGGAAAACATCCGCGCCAGTCGTATGGAAGGCTTGCCTACGTACTTCGGCAACCCCGCCTCCCAGCATGCCGAATCCCATCTGGACCTGGTCGGCCTGGGGCACCTGCTCGCCCTCTCGCCTTCTGGCGAACTGAATGCCTTGGCCACCATGCGTTTTCGCCATGACTTCGGCCATCGCCTGTTCGCCCTGGCCAGCAGCCAGGAAAACCGTCGCACCGACAAGCACAAGGCCAGTCATGAACACCGCGGACACTTGCTGGGCAGCCAACCCTTGAGCTACACCAAATTGGCCAGCCTGCTGGGCCAAGGCGCCGAGTTGTACAGCACCAGCCTCACCGACGGCTTTGGCTGGGAGCAGTACCAGGCGTTGCACGGCGAGCGCGCCACCTTGCTGTTTGCCAGGGACACCAGCGGCTGGGTGCACGTGGTCTCGCCCGAGAGCAATTTGAAGCCCGTAGCGGGCTGGACCTTGCTGGCGGTCATTCAACCGCAGGCCAGCACCGCCGAGTAATCAGTCAACAAAGCCAGGCAGTACTGGGACAGGGCGTTTATCTGCGTCAATCGCGACAAAGCTGAATACGCCCTGGATCGCCTTTTCACGGCCATCAGCGCTCATGCTCTCGACGAACACTTCAACCTCGACCTTGAGGCTGGTGTTGCCGACCTTGATCACCCGACCGATCAGCTCAACGATAGAGCCAGCCGGGATCGCGTGGTTGAAGTCGATACGGTCGGTGGAGACCGTCACCAAAGGTAAGCGACAGAAACGCGTGGCGGTGATGAACGACACTTCGTCCATCCAGGCCAGGGCAGTGCCGCCGAACAGCGTGTTGTGATGGTTGGTGGTGGGCGGGAACACGGCCTTGGTCACGTGGGTGACGGACAGGTCGGTGCGGCGCTGGATTTCTTCGAGGCGGGTGGTCATGGGTCAATACCGGCAGATAGGCAAATTTCAGGCACAAAAAAGCAGCCCGTAGGCTGCTTTTTTCTGCATCGGGAAGCTGGACTTAAGCCAGTTTTTCCTTGATGCGAGCTGCTTTACCGGACAGGTCACGCAGGTAGTACAGCTTGGCTTTACGTACGTCACCGCGACGCTTGACGGCCATGCTGTCGATTTGCGGGCTGTAGGTCTGGAAAGTACGCTCTACGCCAACACCGTTGGAGATTTTACGAACAGTGAAAGCACTGTTCACACCACGGTTACGCTTGGCGATTACCACGCCTTCGAACGCTTGCAGACGCGAACGGTCGCCTTCCTTCACTTTCACCTGAACGACAATGGTGTCGCCCGGGGCAAAGGTAGGGATCTCTTTGGTCATCTGCTCTGCTTCGAGTGCAAGGATGATTTTGTTAGTCATGCTGTGCTCCTAAGGTAAGTCAATGGACCTACCATCGATACGTTGTTAACTATCGTCCCGCGCGAGGATGTATTCCTCGAGCAGCTTCTTCTCTTCTCCAGAAAGCGAGCGGCTTTCCAGAAGATCGGCGCGTCGTTCATAGGTCCGACCAAGGGACTGCTGTAAACGCCAACGCCGGATGTGTGCGTGATTGCCACTTAGCAATACGTCGGGAACACGCTGATCCACATACACCTCCGGACGGGTGTAGTGCGGGCAATCCAGCAAACCATCCGTGAAGGAATCTTCCTCCGCAGAGTCCGCATGCCCTAAAGCTCCGGGCAGCAGTCGTGTAACCGCATCTATCAGGACCATCGCCGGCAGCTCGCCGCCAGACAGGACATAGTCCCCAATCGACCACTCTTCATCGACATGAGCTTCAATAAAACGCTCGTCAATGCCTTCATAGCGACCGGCAATCAGGATCAAACTTTCCTCATTCGCCAGTTCGCGTACCGCCGCCTGTTTCAGCTGACGGCCTTGAGGGGACAGGTAAATTACCTTCGCCTTCTCCCCGGCGGCTGCCTTGGCCTGAACCAACGCATCTTCCAGGGGCTTGATCTTCATCACCATGCCCGGGCCACCGCCAAATGGGCGATCGTCCACAGTGTGATGTCGATCCGTCGTGTAGTCTCGCGGGTTCCAACAGGTGAGCTGCAACAGCCCCTGTTTCACCGCCCGACTGGTGATGCCGTACTCGCTGATGGCGGAAAACATCTCGGGAAACAAACTGATCACTTCAATGCGCAAATTAGCCACGCTTAGAAGTCCGCGTCCCATTCCACCTTCATCTCGCCCGCTGCCAGGTCGACGGCCAACACGCATTGCTCGGTATAGGGCAACAGGCGTTCACGGTCATCCAGGCTGCCAGCGCAAGGCTTGACCACCATTACATCATTGGCGCCGGTTTCCAGAAGATGATCGATTTTCCCCAGCAATTGCCCGAGTTGATCAATAACCTTCAGACCTTCGAGCTGGTACCAGTAGTACTCGCCGTCGGTCAATTCAGGGAACAGGTTGCGCGGCACGCAGATCTCATAACCGGCCAGAAGACGAGCTTCTTCACGATCATCAAGACCCTTGAGCTTTGCGACCAGGAACTTGTCGCTCCCGCGTCCACTGACCAGCTCAACCTGCTTCACACTCCCTTCGCGCTTGAGCGTCCAGGTTTTGTACTGCAACAGGTTTTCAGTCGGATCAGTAAAGGAATACACCTTCACTTCGCCGCGAACGCCATGAACAGAGTAAATCTTGCCGATAACGATCAAATCATCAGCAACAGCTGGCGTCGCGTTCATATTGCTCAGGCTGCGGCCTTAGCCGAGTCCTTCAACAGTTTTGCAACGCGCTCGGATGGCTGTGCGCCAACGCTCAGCCAGTAGGCTACGCGCTCTTGGTTCACGGACAGACGAACTTCTTGACCACGAGCAACAGGGTTGAAGAAACCAACCTGTTCTTTGTGCGAACCGTCACGCGGGTTGCGGCTGTCGGTTACGGTCAAGTGGTAAAACGGGCGCTTTTTGGAGCCGCCAAGGGCAAGACGGATTGTTAGCATGTGAACATCGTTCCTGTAGTCGGTGCTGCAAATCTAAATGCACAGCGGGCATAGGTGCCCGAAAGGCCGCATATTCTAAGGAATATCCGGACTTTTGCAAATGTCTTTTTCTGGCGCCTATCAGCGTGCCATTCAGATCTGCTATAGAGCCGTCGGTTAAAACGGCGAGTCAGCGCCCGCCAACGGCGGGTTTGCTGGAGATCCCACATCCCTGTGGGGCGGAGCGCAAGCAAGGCTTGCGCTCGAATACTTTACATTTTAGGCATGCCGCCGCCGGGCAACATACCGCCCATGCCGCGCATCATCTTGGCCATACCGCCCTTGGCGGAGAATTTCTTCATCATCTTCTGCATCTGCTTGTGCTGCTTGATCAAGCGACCGATGTCCTGCACCTGGGTGCCGGAACCCATGGCGATCCGGCGCTTGCGCGAACCGCTGATCAGCTCAGGGTCGCGGCGTTCGGCCGGGGTCATGGAGTTGATGATGGCTTCCATCTGCTTGAACTGTTTCTCTGCCGCGCCCTGGGCGTTGCCCATTTGCGCCAGGTTCACACCGCCGATGTTGGGCAGCTTGTCCATCAGGCCGCCGAGGCCGCCCATGTTCTTCATCTGTTGCAGCTGGTCGCGGAAGTCTTCGAGATCGAAGCCCTTGCCCTTCTTCAGCTTCTTGGCCAGTTTGTCGGCCTTGTCCTTGTCGAGCGTGGCTTCGGCCTGCTCGATCAGGCTGAGCACATCACCCATGCCGAGGATGCGCGAGGCGATACGCTCAGGGTGGAACGGCTCGAGCGCTTCGCTCTTCTCGCCCATACCGATGAACTTGATCGGCTTGCCAGTAATGGCACGTACCGACAGCGCGGCACCGCCACGGGCGTCGCCGTCGACCTTGGTGAGGATCACGCCGGTCAGCGGGAGTGCGTCACCAAAGGCCTTGGCGGTATTGGCCGCATCCTGGCCGGTCATGGCGTCGACCACGAACAGGGTCTCGACCGGGTTGATCGCGGCATGCAGCGCCTTGATCTCGCCCATCATCTCTTCGTCGATGTGCAGGCGACCGGCGGTATCGACGATGACCACGTCGATGAACTTGAGCTTGGCTTCTTTAATAGCCGCGTTGGCGATGTCGACCGGCTTCTGGCTGAGGTCGGACGGGAAGAAGGTCACGCCCACTTCGCCCGCGAGCATTTCCAACTGCTTGATGGCCGCCGGACGGTACACGTCGGCCGACACCACCATCACGGATTTCTTCTTGCGCTCTTTAAGGAAGCGCGCCAGTTTGCCGGCGGTGGTGGTTTTACCCGCACCTTGCAGACCCGCCATCAGCACGACGGCTGGCGGCACGGCGCTGAGGTTCAGGTCTTCGTTGGCCGCGCCCATCAGGCTTTCGAGCTCGGCCTGGACGATCTTCACAAAGGCCTGGCCCGGGGTCAGGCTGCGGGACACTTCGGTGCCGACCGCACGCTCCTTGACCGAGTTGACGAAGTCCTTCACCACCGGCAAAGCCACGTCGGCTTCCAGCAACGCCATGCGCACTTCACGCAGGGTGTCTTTAATATTGTCCTCGGTCAGCTTGGCCTTGCCGGTAACGTGGCGCAGCGTCTGCGAGAGACGGTCAGTCAAGTTTTCAAACATGCGCGATCCTTTCAGGCCCTACTCATCGAAATGCAGGTAGACCGAGGTAATGGCGGCCCAGGCTGGGGGAAATCGCTATTAAAAACAGCGTTCGCCGAGCCTGCGGCGTGGGCAGGTCGCGGATTATAGCGAAGACTGCGCCCATGCACACCCGCTGTCTGGCCCGGGAGTCTTTCGTGCAACGCAGGTGTGTGCCAAACTCAACGCCTTTCGGGCTTGCCTACCAGGATTTATGCTCCCCTTGTCACCCAGTTTGCTACCCAGCCTCGCCGCCGCCATTTTGTATGCCGCTGCGACCCTCTATCAGGGCACTCGTCTGGCCCAAGGCGCCAAAGCGGACAAACGTCTGCTCGTCGGCCTTGGCGTGCTGGCCCTGCTAGCCCATGCCGCCAGCCTGTTCACCCACCTGATGACCCCGGTCGGCCTGGGCCTGGACTTTTTCAGCGCCGCCAGCCTGATCGCCGCGGCCGTCATCGCGCTGACGCTGTTGGCCTGCTACCGGATTCCGGTGGAGAACCTGCTGGTGCTGCTATTCCCCCTGGGAATGCTCACGGTGCTGCTGGCGCAATTCACCCCTACTGGCACCGTACAGGTGATCGACGAGGAGCCGGGCATCCTCGCCCACATCCTGCTGTCCATCCTCGCCTACGGCATGTTCACCATCGCGGTGTTCCAGGCCCTGCTCCTGCTGCTGCAGGATCACCAGCTCAAGCACAAGCACCCGTCGGGGCTGATCAAGAACTTCCCGCCCCTGCAAACCATGGAAAGCCTGCTGTTCGGGTTCCTGTGGGCCGGCTGGACCCTGCTGTCACTGTCGCTGATCTCCGGCTGGCTGTTCGTCGAGAACCTGTTTGCCCAGCACCTGGTCCATAAAACCTTGCTGGCGTGCCTGGCGTGGGTCGTGTTCAGCGTGCTGCTGTGGGGGCGCAACCGCCTCGGCTGGCGCGGGCACAAGGCCATCCGCTGGACCCTGGCCGGTTTCTGCCTGTTGATGCTGGCCTATTTCGGCAGCAAGCTGGTTCGCGAATACATCCTGCATATCTGACGGGCAGTGATCATGGACAACTTGCCCTTAGGGCCGATGCTCGCCGTAATTGCCCTGCTGATCTTGTGGGCGGCGCTGTTTACTGCCATAGAAGCTGCGCAACAACACCTGCTGGCCCTGCGCCCTGGCACCCGCCAGGGCGACAAGGCGGCCGCCCGCCTGAGCTTCCCGCGCCATAGCCTGATCCTGTGCAACAGCCTGTGTCGCGCCGCCGTGGTGATTCTTTGCACCCTGCTGGCAATCTATGCCTGGGCAGAAAACGGGCCCTGGCTAGGCTGGCTGATTTCCTGCGCAGCGCTGCTGGTGCTGGCCGACTACCTGCCCCGCGCCCTGGCCACCCGTCACCCTCAGGCAGTGCTGGGCTTTGGCAATACATTGCTGGGCGTGCCGCTGAAAATCCTCTACCCCCTGGCCTGGCTGCTCAATGGCATCAGCCTGCTGTTATTGCGCCCGTTTGCACGCAAATCCGGCGTGGCGAAAAACAGCGACGAGCCCCTGCCCGACCATGATGACAACCCAGAGCCCGATACCGACGCCGACCGCACTCCCGGCCTGCCCGGTATCCATGCCCTGGACAACATCACGGTCAACGACATCCTGGTGCCGCGCAGTGAAGTGGACGGCATCAACCTCGATGAGCCAATAGAAAACATCATCGAACAGTTGCGCACCTCGCCGCGCACACGCCTGCCGGTGTTCCACAGCGACATCAACCAGGTGCAGGCCGTGCTCAACACCCGGCAGGTCCAACACCTGCTGCCTGACGCCAGCCTGACCAAAGAGGCCCTGCTCGCCGCCTGCCACGAGCCTTACTTCGTGCCGGAAAGCACGCCGTTGCAGCTGCAACTGCTGAACTTCCACAAACAACAGCGGCGCCTGGGCATGGTGGTGGACGAGTACGGTGAAGTGCTGGGCATCGTCACCCTGGAAGATATTCTGGAAGAGATCGTCGGCGAATTCGAAAGCGATCAGGCGGTGGATAACCCGCATATCGAAGCCCAGCCCGATGGCCGCTACATCATCGACGGCGCCGCTTCGATCCGCGAACTGAACAAAAGCCTGGGCTGGCACCTGCCCAGCGACGGTCCCAAGACCCTCAACGGCCTGGTGACCGAAGCGCTGGAAACCATCCCCGATTGCGCGGTGTGCCTGAAAGTCGGCCGCTATCGCCTGGAAATTCTCGAGACCGAGGACAACCGGGTGAGCAAAGTATTGATCTGGCATACCAGCCACGTGCCAGTGGCCGCCTGACCTCAGCAGGCTCAACCCGGTCAATGTGGGAGCTGGCTTGCCTGCGATGCAGGCGACTCGGTCCTTCAGTTGAACCGAGGTGATGCTATCGCAGGCAAGCCAGCTTCCACATTGATCCAGTTCCAGGCCATAGATCCTCACCAGCCCCTTGTTGGATCCTTAGCCCCCTTCCTATAATCCCTGCGGCTTACCCAAGCCCCGCCCGACCGCGTGCTACCCGCACTCAGCGTGTCCTGGCACCGCCTTACCATGTCCGACCGGCGTTTGCTCCCATCCCGAGCCGCTCCGCGCATAGCCCTGATCCATGGGTGTTCGACCAATAATAATCCGCGTCCAAACGCGCAATAACCGTCAGGGATAACGTTATGAGCACCACCTACCAAGAGGCCGCGAGCGCCGCACCTGCCAACTCGACCGCCCGCGTCGCCACGGCGAGCATCGTCGGCACCGCCATTGAGTTCTACGATTTCTACATCTACGCCACGGCTGCCGCCCTGGTGATCGGCCCGGTGTTTTTCCCACAGACCTCCGGCACCGCACAGATGCTGGCGTCGTTTCTGACCTTCGGCATCGCCTTTATCGCCCGGCCACTGGGGTCGGCGTTGTTCGGTCACTTCGGCGACCGCATCGGCCGTAAATCAACCCTTGTGGCTTCGCTGCTGCTGATGGGGGTGTGCACCACCTTGATCGGCTTGTTGCCGGGCTACGACAGCATCGGCGCCTGGGCCCCGATTCTCTTGTGTGTTTTGCGCTTCGGCCAAGGCCTCGGCCTGGGTGGAGAATGGGGCGGCGCGGCCTTGCTGGCGACCGAGAATGCCCCCAAGGGCAAGCGCGCCTGGTTCGGCATGTTTCCCCAACTGGGCCCGTCGATAGGCTTCCTGGCGGCCAACGGTTTGTTCCTGATTTTGGCCATGAGCCTGAATGACGAGCAATTTCGCAGCTGGGGCTGGCGCATTCCGTTCATCCTCAGCGCCGCGCTGGTGATGGTGGGCCTGTATGCGCGCCTCAAACTGCATGAGACGCCGGTATTCGCCAATGCAGTGGCCAAGGAAAAACCCGTGAAAGTGCCGCTGGTGGAACTGTTCAGCCAGCATTGGCTGCCGGTACTGCTGGGCGCCGCGTCGATGGTGGTGTGCTATGCGCTGTTCTACATCACCACGGCGTTTTCGTTGAGCTACGGCGTTTCCACCTTGGGCTACAGCCGTGAAACCTTCCTCGGCCTGCTGTGCTTTGCGGTGCTGTTCATGGGGCTGGCAACGCCATTGGCCGCCTTGGCCAGTGATCGCTACGGGCGCAAGCCGGTGCTGATTGTCGGCGCGGTCCTGGCAATTCTGTCGGGCTTCACCATGGAGCCGCTGCTGACCCATGGCTCGACCTGGGCGGTGGCGCTATTTTTGGCCCTGGAGCTGTTTTTGATGGGCGTGACGTTCGCACCGATGGGCGCGCTGCTGCCAGAACTGTTCCCGACCCGCGTGCGTTATACCGGCGCATCGGCGGCGTATAACCTGGGTGGAATCGTGGGGGCGTCGGCGGCGCCGTTCTTCGCGACCAAGCTGGTGGCGATGGGCGGGCTGAGTTATGTCGGTGGGTATGTGTCGGCGGCAGCGTTGCTGAGTTTGATTGCGGTGCTGTGCCTGAAAGAGACGCGGGATAACGACTTGAACAAGGTCGCCTGACCCCATGCTCGTTCCCACGCTCTGCGTGGGAATGCAGTTAGGGACGCTTTGCGTCCCCAAGCGCGACGCAGAGCGTCACAAGAGGCATTCCCACGCAAAGCGTGGGAACGAGCGTGGCGGCTTAGAGCTCTACAACAACTGCTTGGGAAGCACGGGTCGCCTTGGCACGAGCCGCTTCAATCGACTCGTCCCGCGCCAGTGCCACGCCCATGCGGCGCTGGCCGTTCACTTCAGGTTTACCAAACAGACGCAACGCTGTATCCGGCTCGCTCAGCGCGGCGCCGAGGTTGGCAAACGCCGTCTGGGTGGACTGCCCTTCCACCAGGATCACCGCAGACGCCGAAGGCCCGAACTGACGGATCAACGGGATCGGCAGGCCGAGGATGGCGCGCGCGTGCAAGGCAAACTGCGACAGGTCCTGAGAAATCAGGGTCACCAGGCCAGTGTCATGGGGACGCGGCGACACTTCGCTGAACCACACCTGATCGCCTTTGATGAACAACTCCACACCAAACAGACCACGACCGCCCAAGGCTTCGGTCACGGCTTTGGCTACGCGCTCTGACTCTGCCAGGGCAATCGGGCTCATGGCCTGCGGCTGCCAGGACTCCTGATAGTCGCCCTTCTCCTGGCGATGCCCTACCGGCGCGCAGAAGGTGGTACCGCCGATGTGGCGCACGGTCAGCAGGGTGATTTCGTAGTCGAAGTCGATAAAACCTTCGATGATCACCCGGCCCTTGCCGGCACGCCCGCCCTCTTGGGCGTAGTCCCAGGCTTTCTGCACGTCATCAGTGCTGCGCAACAGGCTCTGGCCCTTGCCCGACGAACTCATCACCGGCTTGACCACGCACGGAAAACCCAGGTCCTGGACGGCCTTGCTGTAGTCTTCGAAGGTGTCGGCGAAGTGGTACGGCGAGGTCGGCAGGTCCAGTTCTTCGGCGGCCAGGCGACGGATGCCTTCACGGTTCATGGTCAACGACGTGGCGCGGGCGGTCGGAATGACGGTAAAGCCTTCGGCCTCCAGTTCCACCAGGGTCGCGGTGGCGATGGCTTCGATTTCCGGCACGATAAAGTGCGGTTTCTCCGCCTCGATCACCGCACGCAATGCGGCCCCGTCAAGCATGTTGATCACATGGCTACGGTGCGCCACCTGCATGGCCGGCGCGTTGGCGTAGCGATCCACGGCAATCACTTCAACGCCCAGGCGTTGCAGTTCGATTACCACTTCCTTGCCCAGCTCACCGCAGCCACACAGCAAAACGCGGGTCGCGGTTGGCGACAATGGAGTTCCGATTCGGGTCATCTCAGGTCCTCAGGGGAGCGGATCATGGGGGAGAAAGGCCGGCATTTTACATGAACTGTAAAAATTGGCCTCAGTTGGCGACAGCCCGCCGGCGGATGCGCCAGGCCATGATCAGCCAGACCACGGTGACACCGGCGAACTTGGACACCAACGCCGTGCCCGCCACCGCCGGCGTCAGTGCGCCGATCAGGCCGAAAAAGATAAAGGTATCGAGGGGAATGCTCAGCGCCGAACTTATCCACAGGCGGTCATGCAGCGGGCGCTTGGTGATGCTGAACACCAGCCAGTCGATGCATTCGGACACCGCAAACGCCGTGGCACTGGCCAGGGCGATGGACGGGTCGGAGGTGATATAGGACAGCACCAGTGCCGCCAGCATGGCGATGATTGCGCCATGGCCGAAGCGGGTTTGCACCATGTCGCGCAGGATAAATACCAGGCCGCCCCAGGCGGACCAGATGATGTCCAGGTGTGGGGCGGTGGAGAAGGCGAAGTTGATCAGCACGACGCTGCTGATGTAGGCGATCAGGAAAAACATGGAGAATGGACCTGTGGGCAATGCCGCACAGGGTACACAATTACAAGGATGTCGTCTGGCAGGGCCTCATCGCAGGCAAGCCAGCTCCCACATGTGAGGGTATTCACACATCAAGGGTGGGAGCTGGCTTGCCTGCGATGGCGGCCTGTCAGGCGCCAGATTTTCCAGGGGTCATCCACACCATCCCACTCGCCACCGCCCGCTCATGGCACAACCCCAGCACCACCCGGCGCTCGGCGTTGTCCATGCGGCTCCAACGCGTGATTTCATCCACATTGCGCTGGCAGCCGGTGCAGATATCGTCATCATTCAGTGCGCAAATGCTGACGCAGGGCGAGGCGACCGGTCGCTCAATCGTGCTCATTCCTGCTCGACTAGGTCACGGGCATAACGCTGCGAGTTATGCACATAGTGCGCGGCGCTGGCTTCAAGCATGCGCTTTTGCGCCTCGGTCAGCTCACGCACCACTTTGCCCGGCGAGCCCATGACCAGCGAGCCGTCGGGGATTTCCTTGCCTTCACCGATCAGCGAGTTGGCGCCGATGATGCAGTGCTTGCCGATCTTGGCGCCGTTGAGGATCACTGCGTTGATACCGATCAGGCTGTAGTCGTCGACGGTGCAGCCGTGCAGCATGGCGTTATGGCCAATGGTCACGCCGGTGCCAAGGGTCAGCGGGTAGCCCATGTCGGTGTGCATCACGCTGCCGTCCTGCACGTTGCTGTTCTTGCCGATCAGGATCAGCTCGTTATCGCCACGCAACACCGCGTTGAACCAGACGTTGGCGCCCTCCTCCAGCTTGACCTTGCCCACCAGCGTGGCATTCGGTGCAACCCAACTGTTGGGATGGGTCTCGACGCGGGCGTCGCCCAGGCGGTATTTCATGGTTTTTCCTCACGGCATGCCATTTAAACGATGGCTTATAGGTTGATGAAGCTCTTGGGCGGCTGGTGCAGGCTGATCTTGGCATCGTCATAGAGCAGATTGATCAGCTCGACAATCATGATTGCCGTCAGCCCCCAGATTTTGTATTCACCGAACCGGTAGCTGGGCACATACCAACTGCGGCCCTGGTAATCAATGCGATGGGTATGTTCGCGTGGGTCCTGTCGGAAAAAGTCCAAAGGCACGCTGAAAACGGCGGCAATCTCGGCGTCGTTGGCCAGGTATTCGACGTAATCGGGGATCACGCCCACATAGGGCGTTACGCGGATGCCGTGCAGGGAAATCAGCGGGCTCAACGGGCCGATGACTTCAACCAGCCCCGGCGGCAGGCCGATTTCTTCTTCGGCTTCGCGCAAGGCGGTAAAGATCAGGTCCGGGTCTTCGGGGTCGCGGCGCCCGCCGGGAAAGGCCACTTCGCCACCGTGGGTCGACAGGCCGCTGGCGCGCAGGGTCAGGATCAGCTCGGGTTCGTCACTGCGGGTAATCGGCACCAGCACCGCAGCCTCGGGGAAACGCCCGTCGGTTTCCAGAGTGTGGGGGGTGTGGTTGCTTACCCGGCGAAGTAGCTCGTCCAGCATGAGTCATCTCGGTCTGTTGGCTACCTTGCATCATGCACCAAAGCGTGCGAGCGCCCAACCCCAAAACCGCAGCGCTGTCGCGAAACGACAACTTGCAGGAACGCCCGGCACCGAGCCAAGATGTGCCCATTGTCCAGGAACCCCAGCATGAATTTCTGCAGCCAGTGCGGCAAACCGGTAACCCAACGCATTCCCGAAGGCGACGCACGCCTGCGCTATGTATGCGACCACTGCTCGACCATTCATTACCAGAACCCCAATATCGTCGCCGGTACCGTGCCGGTATGGGGCGACCAAGTGCTGCTGTGCCGCCGCGCCATTGAGCCACGCCTGGGTTACTGGACCCTGCCCGCAGGCTTTATGGAAAATGGCGAGACCGTCGAACAGGCCGCCATGCGTGAAACCCTGGAAGAAGCCTGCGCCCGGGTGCGCAACCTGAGCATCTATACCCTGATCAACGTGCCGCACATCAGCCAGGTGCATATCTTCTACCGCGCCGAACTGATCGACCTGGACTTCGCCGCTGGCCAGGAGAGCCTGGAAGTGAGGCTGTTCGACGAAGCCGACATCCCTTGGTCCGAGCTGGCTTTCCGCACGGTCGGGCGTACCTTAGAATGCTTCTTCGCTGACCGTCGCCAACAGGCGTACCCGGTACGTAGCGAATCTGTGCCACCGCTGTCCAAGCCCGCCCAATAACAAGCCGGCCAATGTCGCCAAAGGGATACCGTTTCAATGCGTTGGTTGCTTGCTCTGATCTGCCTGTCGTTCGCCACGCTGTCCCCGGCCTCCACGGTGCAAACCCTTGGCGGTAAAACGGTCGAGAAAGTCCTGGTACTCAAGTCCGCCCACCAGCTGCAGCTGATCAACGACGGCAAGCCGTTCAAGACCTATCGCATTTCCCTGGGCAAGAACCCCAAGGGCCACAAGCTGATCGAAGGCGACCGCCGCACACCCGAAGGCCTCTACTGGATCGACTGGCGCAAGACCAGCGACCGCTTCAACCTGGCCATGCACATTTCCTACCCGAACATCAGCGACGCCGCCCGCGCCCGCCGCGAAGGCGTGAAGCCGGGCAGCATGATCATGATCCACGGCACCCCCGACACCGAAGACTACCCGGAACAGTGGTTCCACACCCTGGACTGGACCGACGGCTGCATCGGCATGCGCAATGTGGATATGCGCGAAGTGTGGAATCTGGTCAAAGACGGCACCCTCATCGAGATTCGGCCGTAATCGCGTGCCGTTCGTAAAATAATTCGAAAATAATTCCTGCCCCAGGCAGCGCCTGCCGGTGAATACCAGTTCACCGCGCGGGACCCTGCACTTGTGCGCGCCACAAAGACCTCTCTAATACCACTTGACCCCAAGCCCCATTAAAGCGCCCTGAAACCGGGATTCGCACCGTTTTGGTAGCATTGACATGGTATTTAAGTGGTATTAGTTTTCGGCCATTACCGGGCGACAACACTCCAATAACGCATCGGAAACCTGACAGATGAACCCCATCCTGGCCCTGCGCCCCGACGATAAGCAATCCACGCCGCTGTACCTGCAACTGGCCCGCAGCCTTGAAGCAGCGATCCATGCCGGCCAGTGGAAATCCGAACAGGCCCTGCCTTCGGAACGCGCCCTCAGCGAGCAACTGAGCATCTCGCGGGTCACCGCCCGTAAAGCGCTGGAAGTGTTGCTGGCTCAAGGCCTGATCCGTCGCAGCCAAGGCTCCGGCACCTTCATCACGCCGCGCCTGGAACAACCCTTGTCACGCCTGTCGGGGTTCAGCGAAATGCTGCGGCTCAAGGGGTTTGTGCCCACGTCTCAGTGGTTGGAGCGCGACATCACCCCGCCGACCCATGAAGAACTGATCCGCCTGGGCCTGTCGCCCACCGACAAAGTGGCGCGCCTCAAGCGACTGCGCAAAGCCGATGACACGGTGATGGCGATTGAAATGACCGCCATGCCGGCCTCGGTGTTGCCCCATCCCCAGGCCATCGGCAATTCGTTGTACGAATACCTGGAAAGCATCGGCAAGCCCATCGTGCGCGCCTTGCAGCATATCCAGGCGATCAATGCCTCGGATGAGTTCGCCGCGCTGGTCGGCATCGCCCCCGGCACCGCCATGCTGCTGATGACCCGCGTGGGCTACACCGCCGATAACACGCCGATTGAAATCACCGACACCTACTGCCGCAACGATTACTACGACTTTGTCGCAGAACTGCGCCGCCATGATTATTCCGCCGAATTGCGAACTTAGAGAACTGCCCATGACTGAAGACAATATCCTCACGCCCAGCGGCTGGATGCGTGGTCGCCTGGTGCACGAGCACGGCAAGGTTGTCGCCATTGACGGCACGCCGTGCGACCCGGCCGACAACGACCTGCCCTACCTGCTGCCGGGCTTTATCGACCTGCATGTGCATGGCGGTGGCGGCGCGGACATCATGGAAGGTGCGGGCGCCTTCGAGACCATTACCCGTACCCACGTGCGTTTTGGCACCACCTCGCTGCTGGCCACCACCATGACGGCGCCGGTGGAAGAAATCTCCCGCGTGCTTGGTGAGCTCGGCACGTTCTGCGAACAGCGCCCAGCCGGCAGCGCTCGCGTACTCGGCGTGCACCTGGAAGGCCCCTACATCAATCCGGGCAAACTCGGCGCCCAACCCAACTTCGCCCACACCGCGTTGATGCAGGAAGTGGAAGCCTACCTGCGCCTGGCGCCGATCCGGGTGATCACCATCGCCCCGGAAATCGCCGGCCACGACGGCCTGATCCGCGCCCTCAGCGAACGCGGCGTGCGCATGCAGATCGGCCATACCCTGGGCAGCTATGAAGAAGGCGTTGCCGCCCTGGCCGCTGGCGCCACCAGTTTCACCCACTTGTACAACGCCATGAGCCCGCTGCATCACCGCGAACCCGGCATCGTCGGCGCCGCGCTGGCCCACGCCCAGTACGCCGAGCTGATCCCGGACTTGCTGCATGTGCACCCTGGCGCCATGCGCGTGGCGTTGCGCTCGATTCCCTGCCTGTATTGCGTCACCGACTCCACCGCCGCCGCCGGCATGCCCGACGGCGAGTACAAGCTGGGCAGCCACACCGTGACCAAATGCCTGGGCGGCGTGCGCCTGGCCGATGGCACCCTGGCCGGCAGCACCCTGACCATGGACCAGGCGCTGCGCAACCTGGTGAAAATCGGCCTGCCCATCAGTGAAGCCTCACAACGCCTGTCGCAATTTCCTGCGGACTACCTGGGCTTGCAAGAACGCGGCCGCCTGCAACCGGGCAGCTTTGCCGACTGCGTGCGCCTGGACCGCTCCCTGACACTCACCGACGTAATGGTCGAAGGAGACACCATTGACTTCAAAAATGCTTGAAGAGGCCCTGGCCTCCTGCGACGCCGTCGCGGCCCAACTGCAACGCCTGGACCCGATGCTGGAAGAAATCGCCGGCCGCCTGCGCCGCCAGCCACCACAGGTGGCGATGACCATCGCCCGCGGCAGCTCCGACCATGCCGCCAGCTACTTCGCCTACCTGGCCATGCAACACGTGGGCATTCCGGTGGCGTCGCTGCCAATGTCGGTGGTGACCCTGTTGCAGGCGCCGATGAAAGTCAGCGGCCAAGTGGCGTTTGGTTTCTCCCAATCTGGGCAGAGCCCGGACCTGGTCAACAGCCTGCGCCTGCTACGCAAGCGGGGTGCCTTGAGCATCTCGATGGTCAACGCCGAAGACTCACCGCTGGAAGCCGCGTGTGAATTTCATGTGCCGCTGTGCGCCGGGCCGGAACTCAGCGTGGCCGCCACCAAGAGCTTCATCGCCACCCTGAGCGCCAGTGCACAGTTGGTCGGCCACTGGAATCAAGAAGCCGACTTGCTGCGAGCCTGTCAGGCCTTGCCCGAGGGCCTGCGTGACGCCGCCAGACAGGATTGGCGCCTGGCCGTCGACGCCCTCAAAGGCAGCCAGCGCTTGATGGTGATCGGCCGTGGCGCCGGGTTTGCCATCGCCCAGGAAGCCGCGCTCAAGCTCAAGGAAACCTCGGCGATCCAGGCCGAAGCGTTCAGCAGCGCCGAAGTGCGCCACGGGCCGATGGCCTTGATCGACGAGAACTACCCTCTGCTGGTGTTCGCCCCACGCGGCGCCGAGCAGGCCGGCCTGCTGAGCCTGGCCGCCGACATGCGCCAACGCGGCGCCCGCGTGCTGCTGGCCGCGCCGGACGATATCGCCGAACGCGACCTGACGCTGAGCCGCGCCGAACACCCGAGCCTGGACCCGATCCTGGCGATCCAGAGCTTCTACGTGATGGCCGCAGGCCTGGCGCAGGCACGGGGCATGGACCCGGACCAGCCGCGCCACCTGAGCAAAGTCACCCGCACGCACTAAAGCGGCGTTTTCCTGATGAGTACCGTGCCCATGCCCAACAACAATAATCCATTGACCCTTAGCGCCCCCTTGAGTGGGCCGGTGCTGGCCCTGAACCGCGTCCCCGACGAAGTGTTCGCCAGCGGCGCCATGGGCGACGGTATCGCTATCGACCCGCTGAACGACTGCCTGCAGGCGCCCTGTGACGGCGTGATCATCCACGTCGCCCGCACCGGGCACGCCCTGACCATCCGCGCTGATAACGGTGCCGAAGTACTGATGCATGTGGGCATCGACACCGTGGAACTCAATGGCGAAGGCTTTGCCTTGCTGGTGAAGGAAGGCGCACGGGTGAGCGAGGGTCAGCCGTTGGTGCAGTTTGATCTGGACCGCATTGCGCGCCAGTGCAAGAGCCTGGTGAGCTTGATCATCCTGACCAACAGTGAGCGCTTTGAGCTGCAACCGATTGCAGGCAAGACGGTGAAGGTCGGTGACGCGCTGATGCGGATTGCCGTGCGCACATCCGCACCGGTTAACACCGCTGTGGATAACTCGGACGCGCAAGTGAGCGCTACAGTGCGCATCACACACCGTGGCGGATTGCATGCACGCCCTGCTGCACTGATCCGCAAGACTGCTCAGGGTTTCAGCAGCCAGTCACAGCTGCACTTCGGTGATAAGACGGCGGCTTGCGACAGCTTGATCGGCCTGATGGGGCTGGGTATTGGTGAAGGTGACGAGGTACGGGTGAGCTGTCGCGGCAAGGATGGCGAGGCGGCGTTACAGGCATTGGTCGCCGCGCTGTCCCTGGCGATCCACGAGGAACACCACACGCCGGTCGCCGCCACACCACGCCGGGCGAATACCGAAGCCAATGTGCTGCAAGGCGTCTGCGCCGCGCCGGGCTTGGTATGTGGGCCGCTGTTCCGCCTGGCGGGCATCGAGTTGCCGGAAGATACCGACACCCATAACGTCGACGAACAACTGCAAAGACTGGATGTGGCTCTTGAGCAAGTGCGTGGCGAAATCCGCAACACTCTGGAACTGGCCCGCCAACGCAAGAACGTCGAAGAAGAGGAGATCTTCGCCGCGCACTTCGCCCTGCTGGAAGACCCGACGTTACTCGACGCCGCCAGCGCAACCATCGAACAGGGCAGCGCCGCCACCCACGCCTGGCGGGATGCGATCCAGGCCCAGTGCGCCGTGCTGCTGGCATTGGGCAAGCCACTGTTTGCCGAGCGCGCCAACGACCTGCGCGACCTGCAACAACGGGTGCTAAGGGCGTTGCTGGGTGAAGCCTGGCATTTCGAATTGCCGGCGGGGGCGATTGTCAGTGCCCATGAGCTGACACCTTCGGACCTCCTGCAATTGAGCGCGCAACAGGCTGCGGGCATCTGCATGGCCGAAGGCGGTGCGACCTCCCATGTGGCGATTCTGGCCCGGGGCAAAGGCCTGCCATGTCTCGTCGCCCTGGGCAATGAAGTGCTCGACGTACCCCAAGGCCAACGGGTGGTGCTCGATGCCGCCAACGGCCGCCTGGAACTGGCCCCCAGCGAAGCGCGCCACGCCGAAGTTCACCAGATTCGCGAAACACAGAAGTTGCGACGCCAGCAGCAACAGGTCCAAGCCCGGCAATCGGCGAACACCACTGACGGCGTGACGGTTGAAGTCGCGGCGAATGTCGCCTCCAGCGCCGAAGCCCAAGTGGCGTTTGACAACGGCGCCGACGGCGTCGGCCTGCTGCGCACCGAATTCCTCTTCGTCGACCGTCGCACCGCGCCGGATGAGCAAGAACAGCGCCAGGCTTATCAGGCCGTGCTGGATGCCATGGGCGACAAGTCGGTGATCATCCGCACCATCGATGTGGGCGGCGACAAGCAGCTCGACTACCTGCCGCTGCCCGTCGAGGCCAACCCGGTACTGGGCCTGCGCGGTATTCGCATGGCTCAGGTACGCCCGGAACTGCTCGACCAGCAACTGCGCGCCCTGCTGCAAGTTACCCCGCTGGCGCGTTGCCGCATCCTGCTGCCGATGGTCAGCGAGGTGGATGAACTGCTGCAGATCCGCCAGCGCCTGGATGAACTGTGCGCGGAATTGGAGCTGACGCAACGCCCCGAACTGGGCGTGATGATTGAAGTGCCCGCCGCCGCGCTGATGGCTGAACAGTTGGCTGAACACGCGGACTTTTTGTCCATCGGCACCAATGACCTGTCCCAGTACACCCTGGCCATGGACCGCGACCACGCAGGCCTGGCCGCGCGCGTCGATGCGCTGCACCCGGCCTTGCTGCGGCTGATCGCACAAACCTGCGCCGGTGCGGCGAAACACGGGCGTTGGGTCGGCGTGTGCGGTGCCCTGGCCTCTGACCCGCTGGCCACGCCGGTGCTGGTCGGCCTGGGTGTCAGTGAGCTGTCGGTAAGCCCGCCGCAGATCGGCGAAATCAAGGACCGCGTTCGCCATCTGGACGCGGCGCAATGCCGGCAGCTGAGCCGGGAACTGCTCAACCTGAGCAGCGCCAAGGCCGTTCGCCAAGCCTGTCAACACCACTGGCCGCTGAGCTGAAAACAACAAGAATAGGGAGACACGCCATGTACCAACACTTTATCGAAGGCCTGCAACGCCTGGGCCGCGCACTGATGCTGCCGATTGCGATCCTGCCAATCGCCGGCTTGCTGCTGCGCCTGGGCGACACCGACTTGCTCAACATCGCGGTGATGCACGATGCCGGGCAGGCGATCTTCGCCAACCTGGCGCTGATCTTCGCCATCGGCATTGCCGTGGGTTTTGCTCGCGACAACAACGGCACCGCCGGCCTGGCCGGGGCGATTGGCTACCTGGTGATGATCTCCACACTCAAGGTGATGGACACGTCCATCAACATGGGCATGCTCGCCGGTATCGCCAGCGGCCTGATGGCGGGCGCGCTGTATAACCGCTTCAAAGACATCAAGCTGCCGGAGTACCTGGCGTTCTTTGGCGGACGACGCTTTGTACCGATTGTCACCGGCTTTTCGGCGGTGGGCCTGGGCGTAATCTTTGGCCTGATCTGGCCGCCGATCCAGCACGGCATCAACAGCTTCGGCGTATTGCTGATGGAAAGCGGCAGTCTGGGTGCGTTCGTATTCGGCGTATTCAACCGCCTGCTGATCGTCACTGGTTTGCACCACATCCTCAACAATATGGCGTGGTTCGTGTTCGGCACGTTTACCGACCCGACAACCGGCGCGGTGGTGACCGGCGACCTGACCCGCTACTTCGCCGGCGACCCGAAAGGCGGCCAGTTCATGACCGGTATGTTCCCGGTGATGCTGTTCGGCCTGCCGGCGGCGTGCCTGGCGATGTACCGCAACGCGTTGCCGGAGCGGCGCAAGGTCATGGGCGGGATCTTCCTGTCGATGGCGCTGACCTCGTTCCTGACCGGGGTGACCGAGCCGATTGAATTCGCCTTCATGTTCCTCGCACCGTTCCTCTACTTGCTGCATGCGCTGCTGACCGGCCTGTCGATGGCCGTGACCAATATGCTGAATATCCACCTCGGCTTTACCTTCTCCGGTGGTTTTATCGACATGGTGCTGGGCTGGGGCAAGTCCACCAATGGCTGGCTGGTGGTACCGGTGGGCCTGGCCTACTCGGTGATCTACTACACGGTGTTCAGCTACTGCATCCGCCGCTTCAACCTGAAGACACCGGGGCGTGAAGATATCCAGGTGGTGCAGGCCGAAGCGATGAGTGACAACCAGCGTGCGACGGCTTATATCCAGGCGTTGGGTGGTGCGCAGAACCTGCTCAGTGTCGGCGCTTGCACTACGCGCCTGCGCTTGGACATGGTGGATCGCAACAAGGCGGTGGATGCTGAACTGAAAGCGCTGGGTGCCATGGCTGTAGTGCGCCCGGGTAACGGCGGCAGTTTGCAGGTGGTGGTTGGGCCGATGGCCGATAGCATTGCTGATGAGATTCGCTTGGCGATGCCGGGGTTTGTTGCCGCAACGCCTGTAGCGGTTGCGCCTGTGGATAAGCCGGTGGCGGTGAATGTACACGAGGCCGAAAAGTGGCTGAATGCCCTGGGTGGCCGAGAGAATGTGCGCCAACTGGAAGCGGTAGCGATGACCCGGTTGCGGGTGGAGTTGGGGGATGATTCGGTGCTGTCTGAAGCGGACCTCACTGCGCTGGGTTGCAAGGGTGTGAGCCAGCTGGATAGCGGGGTTTGGCACTTGTTGATTGGTGACAAGGCTTTAGGTTTGGGTGAGGCTTTGGAGCGGTTGGTTACCCGCCCTATCAACGCCTGACCGATCGTTCCCACGCTCTGCGTGGGAATGCCGCCCCGGACGCTCTGCGTCCCGCCCTGCGCAAGGGTGACGCTGAGCGTCACAGGATGCATTCCCACGCGGAGCGTGGGAACGATCAGTTAGCCGTGGCTGCTGACACTTCGTGAAGATCCAGCACCCGATCCACCATCAACTGGATCCCTTCCACCATCCGATGAATCCCCAGCACTGCATCACGCAGGGGGCCGTCGACATCAAAAGCCAGTTGACCCGCCAGTGACTGCACGGATGCCAGGTCTTGGGAGGCGTTGGCGAGCAGGGTTTCGCTGTTCAGGTTGGTTAGGATGGTGAAGATTTGGTCGGTGGGCTGGGAATCAGATGGGGGATTTGGGCTGTCTTTGATCATGGTAAACCTCTGGTGTGAAGTAAGAACTACCAGCATCACTTGCAGATGATGGGTGGCAGCTGTGTGCGGGCCTGCAAGACCGAGAATCACCAGCAAGTCTCGGTAGACCCGAAGGTCTCCCGCACACAGCTGCCATAAATGGCGACCATGAAAAAGCGCCGCAATTATAAAGGCGCTTGTGACTAACTGGTGAGGTTTCGGCGGGCTTGCAGTCCCGGTCGCTGAATTGGCAGCGACTGACGAAGGTTAGTGGTACCCGTTCCGAGGGACAACCTGAAAGGCTTGTCGGAAAGTTCTGAGGCGCCTGCACCGGCGCCATCGCAGGCAAGCCAGCTCCCACAGTGGGTTGATGCATGACAGGACAACACGATCAAACTGTGGGAGCCGGGCTTGCCCGCGATGAGGCCTTCACAGCCAACAAAAAACCCGCTGACCAAACTGGCCCAGCGGGTTTCTTGTTTATGCAGCCAGCCGATCAAAAATCCGCCAACTGCCACACCTCATACGCCGGTGTCTCATACGGGTGACTGAGTTTCAAAGCAGCCACGACAGCCGCAATCAACTCATCCGCCACCACCAGCTCAACCTTCCACTCTTCAACCACTTCAACCTGGCCGACCTGCCCGATAAACGGCTGGCTGCCGTCCAACGCGCGGAATTGGCCCTGGCCCAGCACTTGCCAGGCGCAGCTGTCGTAGTCGCCGATGCGCCCGCCGCCGGCTGCGAAGACGGCGGTTTTTACCGTCTCCACATGGCTGTCGGGTACGAAGAAGGCGAGCTTGTACACGGCCTTAGTTCACCCACACGCGAGCGTTGCGGAACATGCGCATCCAGGCGCCGTCTTCGTTCCACTCTTCCGGGCGCCACGAGTTTTGCACGGCGCGGAACACGCGCTCCGGGTGCGGCATCATGATGGTCACGCGGCCGTCGCGGCTGGTAAGGCCGGTGATCCCGCGCGGCGAGCCGTTCGGGTTGGCCGGGTAGCTCTCGGTGACCTTGCCGTGGTTGTCGACGAAACGCAGGGCCACGGTGCCGGACAGGTCGGCTTCAAGCAGCGCTTCTTCGCTGCTGAATTCGGCGTGGCCTTCACCGTGGGCGATGGCGATTGGCATACGCGAACCGGCCATGCCCTGCAGGAAGATCGAGTTGGACTCCTGCACCTGCACCATGGCGACACGGGCTTCGAACTGCTCGGAACGGTTACGCACAAAGTGCGGCCAGAACTCGCTGCCCGGGATCAGTTCGCTGAGGTTGGACATCATCTGGCAACCGTTGCACACACCCAGGGTGAAGCTGTCGTTGCGTTCGAAGAAGCCCTGGAACGCATCGCGGGCACGGCTGTTGAACAGGGCCGACTTGGCCCAGCCTTCACCGGCACCCAGCACGTCGCCGTAGGAGAAACCACCGCAGGCCACCAGGCCTTTGAACTCATTGAGGTCAACGCGACCAGCGAGGATATCGCTCATGTGCACGTCGATCGCATTGAAGCCGGCGCGGTCGAACGCCGCCGCCATTTCCACCTGACCGTTGACGCCTTGCTCACGCAGTACGGCAACCTGTGGGCGAATGCCCTTCTTGATGTAAGGCGCTGCGATGTCCTGGTTGACGTCGAAGCTGAGCATGGTGCTCAGGCCCGGGTTGTCTTCTTCCAGGATCACGTCGAATTCCTGCTCGGCGCAGTCGGCGTTGTCGCGCAGACGCTGGATCTGATAGCTGGTCTCGGCCCACTGGCGTTGCAGCAAACGACGCTGACCGGTAAAGACCGTGTCGCCGTTGAAGGAGATATTGACTTCGCCGTTGTTGATCGGCTGGCCAATCACCGCCACGCACTCGGCCAGGCCAGCGGCGCTGAACTGCGCGAGCACGTCTGGGGTAGCGTCCTGGCGTACCTGGATCACTGCACCCAATTCTTCGTTGAACAGGATGCCGTTGATTTCGGCAGCATCCTCGGCAACGCTGTCGAGCACGATGTTCAGGCCGCAGTGACCGGCGAAGGCCATTTCGACGACGCTGGTCAGCAAACCACCGTCGGAACGGTCGTGGTAAGCCAACAGGTGGCCGTCGGCGTTCAGGCCCTGGATCACGGCGAAGAAGGCCTTGAGGTCTTCGGCGTCGTCGACGTCCGGGGCCTGCTTGCCGAGCTTGCCGTGGGTTTGCGCCAGGATCGAGGCGCCCATGCGGTTCTGGCCACGGCCCAGGTCGATCAGGATCAGGTCGGTGGTGCCCTTGTCCATGCGCAGTTGCGGGGTCAGGGTCTGGCGGATGTCGGTGACCGGCGCGAAACCGGTAACGATCAACGACAGCGGCGACGTGACGCTCTTGTCGGTGCCGTCTTCGTTCCAACGGGTGGCCATGGACATGGAGTCCTTGCCCACCGGAATGGTGATACCCAGTTCCGGGCACAGCTCCATGCCGACGGCTTTAACCGTGTCGTACAGGCGTGCATCTTCACCCGGGTGACCGGCAGCGGACATCCAGTTGGCCGACAGTTTGATGTCGGACAGCTTGCCGATACGCGAGGCAGCGATGTTGGTGAGGGTTTCACCAATGGCCATGCGGCCCGACGCCGGAGCGTCCAGCAGGGCCAGCGGCGTGCGCTCGCCCATGGCCATGGCTTCACCGGTGTACACGTCGAAGCTGGTGGCGGTGACGGCAACGTCGGCCACCGGCACCTGCCATGGGCCGACCATTTGGTCACGAGCCACCAGGCCGGTGATGGTGCGGTCGCCGATGGTGATCAGGAAGCTTTTGCTCGCCACGGCCGGATGGTGCAGCACGCGTTCGATGCTGTTGGCCAGGTCCAGCGTGCTTGGGTCGAAATCATCGCCCAGTTCAGCTTCACGGTTGGCCGAACGGTGCATGCGCGGGGCCTTGCCCAGCAGCACTTCCAACGGCATGTCCACGGGGCTGTTGCCGAAGTGGCTGTCGGTGACGGTCAGTTGCGGCTCGGCAGTGGCTTCGCCGACCACGGCAAACGGGCAACGCTCGCGTTCGCAGATGGCCTGGAAGCGTGCGAAGTCTTCAGGACCGACGGCCAGTACGTAGCGTTCCTGGGATTCGTTACTCCAGATTTCGTGCGGCGCCATGCCCGGCTCGTCGTTTGGAATGTTGCGCAGCTCGAAACGGCCACCACGGTCGCCATCGTTGACCAGTTCCGGGAAGGCGTTGGACAAACCGCCAGCGCCGACGTCGTGGATGAAGCTGATCGGGTTCTTGTCACCCAACTGCCAGCAACGGTCGATGACTTCCTGGCAACGGCGTTCCATCTCAGGGTTTTCGCGCTGTACGGAAGCAAAGTCCAGATCTGCCGAGCTGGTGCCGGTGGCCATGGAAGAGGCCGCACCGCCGCCCAGGCCGATCAGCATCGCCGGGCCGCCGAGCACGATCAGCTTGGAGCCGACCAGAATCTCGCCTTTCTTGACGTGTTCTTCACGGATGTTGCCCATGCCGCCAGCCAACATGATCGGCTTGTGGTAGCCGCGCACTTCATCGCCACGCGGGGTGGTGATGGACTGCTCGAAGGTCCGGAAGTAACCGGTGAGCGCCGGGCGCCCGAATTCGTTGTTGAACGCGGCGCCGCCCAGCGGGCCTTCGATCATGATGTCCAGCGCGGTGACGATGCGCTCAGGCTTGCCGTACGGCACTTCCCACGGCTGTTCGAAGCCCGGGATCTGCAGGTTGGACACGGTGAAACCGGTGAGGCCCGCCTTGGGCTTGGCGCCACGGCCGGTGGCGCCTTCGTCACGGATTTCGCCACCTGAACCGGTGGCTGCACCCGGGAACGGGGCAATCGCGGTCGGGTGGTTGTGGGTTTCAACCTTCATCAGGATGTGCACCGGCTCCTGCACCGCGCCGTACTGGCGGGTTTCCGGATCCGGGAAGAAGCGACCGGCGACGGAGCCGACGATGACCGAGGCGTTGTCCTTATAAGCCGACAGAACGCCTTCGCTGTGCATCACGTAGGTGTTCTTGATCATGCCGAACAGGCTTTTTTCCTGGCTTTGGCCGTCGATGTCCCAACTGGCGTTGAAGATCTTGTGACGGCAGTGCTCGGAGTTGGCCTGGGCGAACATCATCAGTTCGATGTCGTGGGGGTTGCGCTTCAAGCCGGTGAAGGCGTTGACCAGATAGTCGATCTCGTCTTCGGCCAGGGCCAGGCCCAGCTCGGTGTTGGCCTTCTCGAGGGCGGCGCGGCCGCCGCCGAGCACGTCAATCGCGGTCAGCGGCTTCGGCTCGGCATGGCTGAACAGGCCGGCAGCCTGTTCCAGCTGGCTGACGATGATCTGGGTCATGCGGTCGTGCAGGCTGCTGGCGATCAGTTCGGCTTCGGCATCGCTGAACTGGCCGGCGACATAAAAGGCGATCCCACGCTCCAGGCGCTGGATTTTATCCAGGCCGCAGTTGCGGGCGATGTCGCTGGCCTTGCTCGACCAGGGCGAGATGGTGCCGAACCGTGGCAGAACCAGGAACAAGCGGCCAGTCGGCTCTTGAACGGGAACGCTTGGGCCGTACTTCAGAAGGCGTGCCAGCACTTGCTGTTCGTCGGCGGTCAAGACGCCGGTTACGTCGGCGAAGTGAGCAAATTCAGCGTACAGGCCTGTAACAGCTGGAACCTTCTGGCTCAGTTGCTCAAGGAGTTTGCTGTGGCGAAAGGCAGAAAGGGCAGGAGCGCCGCGCAGGATCAACATCTTCGGGACAGCCTCGGGAAGGGGTGTGCTTTGAGGCCGTGCATTCTAGCGTAAACCTTCGCCAACGGCACCCGAAACGCTACCGGTGGCCGCCGCCGAACGTCAGTTGGCACGCTTTGCCTGCGATCACGGCGTGATGCAGGGCATTGGGCGCAGTTATTTTAACCGTCACAATCGCTCGCCAAGCCCCGTTTCTGCGGGCTGCAGCACAGTTTTACGCTGGCTAGCAGACAAGTGCGCCGCTGTCGAGATATGGCGCCGTGAGCCGTTTGCGTATACTGCGCAGATGTTCTTCCCAACTGTTTCGCGCCTGCGATGCGTCAAATGGCTCATCGCCACCTTGCTCTTCCTGATGCTCAGTGCCTGTGTTGATAAACCCAGCACACTGGAGCGAATCAAGGAGGATGGCGTATTGCGGGTGGTCACTCGCAACAGTCCCGCTACGTATTTCCAGGATCGCAACGGTGAGACCGGCTTCGAATACGAACTGGTCAAGCGCTTTGCCGACGACCTGGGGGTGAAGTTGGAAATCGAGACGGCCGACAACCTCGACGACCTGTTCAGCCGGCTGGGCAAACCCAATGGCCCGGTACTCGCCGCCGCCGGCCTGGTGAGCAGCGACCAGCGCCAGCAGCAGGTGCGCTTCTCCCACCCGTACCTTGAAGTCACCCCACAGATTATCTACCGCAACGGCCAATCACGCCCCACCAACGCCGCCGACCTGGTGGGCAAGAAGATCATGGTGCTCAAGGGCAGCACCCACGCCGAGCAACTGGCGGCGCTGAAAAAACAGAACCCGGCGATTGAGTACGAAGAATCCGACGCGGTGGAAGTGGTGGATTTGCTGCGCATGGTCGACGAAGGGCAAATCGATCTGACCCTGGTGGACTCCAACGAAGTGGCCATGAACCAGGTGTACTTCCCCAACGTGCGCGTGGCCTTCGACCTCGGCAATGCCAGCAACCAGAGCTGGGCGGTGGCGGCCGGTGAAGACAACAGCCTGCTCAACGAGATCAACAGTTACCTGGACAAGGTCGAGAAGAATGGCACCCTGCAACGCCTGAAGGACCGCTACTACGGGCACGTCGATGTACTCGGCTATGTCGGCGCCTATACCTTTGCCCAGCACCTGCAACAACGCCTGCCCAAGTATGAGAAACACTTTCGTGCGTATGCCAAGGCCGAGAAAGTCGATTGGCGGCTGCTGGCAGCCATTGGTTATCAGGAATCGCTGTGGCAACCCACGGTCACCTCCAAGACCGGCGTGCGCGGCCTGATGATGCTGACCCAGAACACCGCGCAAGCCATGGGCGTGTCCAACCGCCTGGACCCCAAGCAGAGCATCATGGGCGGCGCCAAGTACCTGGCCAGAATCAAGGATGAGCTGGACGACAAGATCGCCGAGCCCGACCGCACCTGGTTCGCCCTCGCCGCCTATAACGTGGGCACCGGCCACCTGGACGACGCACGCATCCTGGCGAAAAAAGAAGGCCTGAACCCGAACAAGTGGCTGGACGTGAAGAAGATGCTGCCACGCCTGTCGCAGAAGCAGTGGTACAGCAAGACCCGCTACGGCTACGCCCGCGGCGGCGAGCCGGTACATTTTGTGGCGAACATCCGGCGTTACTACGACATCCTCACCTGGGTGACCCAGCCGCAGCTGGAGGGTAACCAGGTGGTGGAAGGCAACCTGCATGTGCCGGGCGTGGACAAGACCAAGCCACCGCAAGACAGCCCGCAACTCTGATCACGACAGCCCGCACACAGCAAATCTCTGTGGGAGCCGGGCTTGCCCGCGATGGCGGCCTGACAGTCAAGGTATTCGGCGCCTGACACACCGCTATCGCGGGCAAGCCCGGCTCCCACATTTGATCATCGTCGCCTTATAGGCTGGTGAGCAGGTGGAGCACGCCGCCCGGCAGTACCATCACGGCGGGTATACCCGCGGCCTTCAACGCCGACTCATCCAAACGCCCCGCCTCGCGCAATTGCACGCGCACCCGCGTGAGTGCCACGCGCTGCTGTGACGTGACGTTCTCCTCCCCGCCCAATGCACTCACCACATCGGCCGACAACAGGCTCGGCGTCGTCGGCGTGACCGTCTCGGCCACCAAATCAGGCGTCAGGGCTTTCCAGAACGCCCGCTGCAATTTCTCGAACATGCTCAGTGCTCCATGACAGGTGAGGTTTCAACGGTGGCCGCGTGGTACAGGCGCAGGGCCTCGCGCACTTGGTCGGCTTCTTCCAGGCCCAGCACTTGGCGGGCAATGATCTGGCAGTCGTGCAGGTCCAACTCGCGCACGGTGGCCTTGATGGTGGGGATCAGCGGCACGCTGACCGACAGCTCATCCACGCCCAGGCCGATCAACACCGGCACCGCCAGGGTTTCGGATGCCAGCGCACCACATACGCCCACCCACTTGCCGTGGGCATGGGCCGCCTTGACAGTGATGTCGATCAGCCGCAGCACCGCCGGATGAAAACTGTCGGCCTGGCTGGCCAGGCGCGGGTGATCGCGGTCCATGGCCAGGGTGTATTGGGTGAGGTCGTTGGTGCCGATGGAGAAGAAATCCACATGGGGCGCAAACACATCCGCCATCAACGCCGCACTCGGCACTTCGATCATGATGCCCAGCTTGGGGAGTTCACTCAGGCCAAGCGTCTGCGCTTCCTCTTCGAGCATTTTGCGCGCCAGATGCAGCTCCGACAGCAGGCTGACCATTGGCAACATGATATGCAGCCGCGCCAAGCCTGCACTGGCAAGAATCGCACGCAACTGTTCACGCAACAGTTCGGGACGTTCCAGGCACAGGCGGATCCCGCGCAGGCCAAGGAATGGGTTGGTCTCGCTTTCCATCGGTACATAGGCCAAGGGTTTATCGCCGCCCACATCCAGGGTACGCACCACCAGATTGCGCTCGGTGCCGAGGGCGCGGGCGATGGCGCTGTAGGTGTCGGCCTGCTCCTCTGCGCTCGGGGCACGGTTGCGTTCCAGGTAGAGGAACTCCGAACGCAGCAGCCCCACGCCTTCAGCGCCCAGGGTCAGTGACTGTTCCACTTCCTGCAATGAGGCGACGTTGGCTGTGACCTCGATGTGGTGACCGTCGCGGGTGACCGCCGCCTGTGAGGCCTGTGCCACTTCACGCTGCAGCCGTAGCTTTTGCTGTTGACGAACCGCCTGCAGTTGCTCGATTTCAGCCAGATTCGGCTCCAGCTGCAGCTCGCCTTTATCGGCATTGAGCAGTACCCGCTTGCCGTTGGCCAAGGCCAATACTTGACTGGGTACACCGCAAAGGGATGGCAGGCCGAGGGCCCGGGCGAGGATGGCCACGTGGCTGGTAGCCCCACCGGCGACCGTGACGAAGCCCAGCACTTTGCTGGTATCCAGGCCGGCGGTTTGTGAGGGGGTCAGTTGTTCGGCGACCAGAATGGCGCACTCCGGCAGCTCCATGGAACGCTCCGGCACCCCCAGGATCAACTTGAGCACGCGCTGGCCGACGTCGGCCAAATCCGCCGCACGCTCAGCCAGCAGCGTTTTACCCAAGCCTTCGAAGAGCCTGGCGGTCGCCACCGTGGCCGTATTCCAGGCAAAGGCCGCGCTCTTGCCTTCGGCCAGCAGGCTATGAGCTTGTTCAAGCAGGGTCGGGTCTTCGAGCAGTTCCTGGTGGGCGCGGAAAATCTCGGCCTGGGCGCTGCCGGCCGCCTTGGCCTGCAACGCTTGCAGCGCCTCGTTTGCCGCCCGCAGGCCACGGGCCAATGCGGTACGTTCGAAGGTTTCTCCCGCACCGGCTTCGGGAATGTCGAGCGTCGGTTCAGCCACCTGGACCACCTGGCCGAACGCCGAGCCCGGCGACGCACAGACGCCTCGCAACACGGACGCCGAAGACGCCGACGCAGCGGGCTTGCTGATTTTCTCGACGGCTACCGGCAGCGTCTCGCCACAGCCGTCGAGCAACAACGCCACCAGCGCCTGGATCGCCGCCTCGGCATCTTCCCCCGCCGCGCTCACTTGCACGCTGTCGCCCTGGGAGGTCTGCAGCGCCATGATCGCCACAAGCGACTTGGCATTCGCGCTCAGGGTTTGCTTGTGCAGAAATATGCTTGAACTGAACCCCTTCGCCGCCTGAGCAAACACCGCCGCAGGGCGGGCGTGCAAGCCGCTGGCGTTGGGCAGGGTTACTGGCTTGGAGAACAGCGCATTGCCCTCCTCCTCGTCCACCTCTGCGGGTATCTGCCCCGGTGAGACCTGCAACAGTGGCTGGCCGGACTCGACCAGCGCCTGACCGGCCACCAACGGCACAAACGGCTCGCCGCTTACAATGAGCATCAACGTCAGCAGGCTACGTGCATTGAGCGCCACATAGTCGGCATCGAATTCGATCAGCGGCTGCCCGGCCTCCACCCGCTGGCCCTCCTCGACCAGCCGGGTGAAGCCCTGGCCCGCCAGGTTCACCGTGTCCAGGCCAATATGCAGCAATATCTGCACACCGTTATCGGCGGTGACGCTGACGGCGTGGCCGCTGTCCTGAATGTTGCTGACCACCCCGGCCAACGGCGCGCAGAGGGTCTGCGAAGTGGGGTCGATGCACAGGCCATCGCCAATCACGCGGCCGGAAAATACCGGGTCGGGGACCTGATCCAGCGCCAGCAAAACCCCGGACAAGGGTGCCAGCAGTTCCAGGGGTTGAGATGTGGTCATGACTTCACCTGTTTGTGTTGTTCTTTAAAAATCATTGAGTCGATGCAAGGTTGAGGATGACGAAGGTCAAAGGTGGGAGCGGGCTTGCTCGCGAAAGCGGTGTATCAGGCGACACATTCATTGACTGACCTACTGCATTCGCGAGCAAGCCCGCTCCCACACAAGCGCGGATTACTTCCACCAATATTCGACCTGCACACCGACGTTCGACCCATGCCGCGCCGTGCCATAGGCGCCGGTGTCGGACAAAGCCGAGCCCGCCGCCAGCTCATTGGCCGCACGCTTGGCCGCTTTATTCCAGGACGCATAGGTGTAATACAGCCGTACTTCCGGCCGCGCCCAGAACTCAGGGCCTTTGGGCGACCAGGTCGGGGCGAAGGTAAATTTGCTCAATTTGCGCGTACCGCCGGTGGCCTCGACCTGATCGTGCCCCAGCTCAGTAACCAGTTTGAATTGCTCGCTGAGCGCATACGCCGGGCGTACACCCAGGGACATCCAGTTCTGATCCTGACGCCCAGGGCGCACATCTTTCTGGTACACCGCCTCGACTTGCCCGCCGAAACGCGGAGTCACTTGCCAATCAAAGAACTCCACGGCGCGGTAACTTTTGCTGCTTTTGTCCAACGTGGTATTGCCGGTGTAACCCAGGCCGGTGCCAGGGCCTTCGCCGTACTGCAGGGCAAACTTGTTCTTGCCTCCCAGGAAAGCCGCTTGTACATGCTGCGCCGTCAGCGCCCAGCCACTGTTGGTGTCACGGCCACCGGCCTTGGCGATGTAGCTCAAGCCTAGTTCCAGTTCGCCACCGGGGTTGGTCTTGAAACCTGCGACGTTGAAGTCGTGACGGGTGGCGTATTCCTTCTGGTACAGGTTGTCCTTGCGCGACAGGGCGTAGCTGTATTTCAAGCCGCCGATCAACACGTCCTCGATCCCACCGCCGGTGGCGCTCTGGTTCCAGTAGTAGAAGTCGGAAATATGGATGTCGTTACGTTTGTAGTAACGCCGCCCGGCCCACAGCGAACCGCCATTGAGACTGGGCAGGTTGGACCATTGCGCATACATCTGCGGCATGCGCGCCGAGCCGTTGTTTTCACCCTGGAACTTCAGGGCGCGGTCGTACCGGTTGTAGAGGGACGCCATGGCATCGACGCTGAACACAGAACCGTCGTCGAGGGTCAGCAAATCCTGACGCAGTTCCAGCTCGGCGTACTGCTCGCATTCGTTACCCAGGCGGTATTTGGTTTGCGCACCCGGCAGTTGGAAACATTGCTGCTTGCCGCTGCCCGTTGACGTGCCCACGCCGCTGCGCAAATACCCGGCAAACTCCAGGGCTTGCGCGCCAAAAGGCACCGTGAGGCAGGAGGCAATAAGGCCCAGCTTTATTGTTGTTTTCATGAAACGCTCCTTTTATTTTTATTGTTTTTTCTTACTGTCTTGCATGACGCGATCCCTGTAGGAGCGAGCTTGCTCGCGAAAAACTTCCTGCCTCCACGCAACACCTGGAGGGGCGCGTTTTCGTTGACGATCTTCGCGAGCAAGCTCGCTCCTGCAGGGGGTGTTTCAATCAGTCAGGTGCAGCACGAAGGATTCATAAGGACGTAACAGCACAGTGCTCGTGCGCAGGGGGCAGTCGGGGTAGTTGCTGATCAACAGGCGTTGCTCGCTCTCGGCGTTGATCACGCCTTCTGGCAGCTGGATCTCGCATGGCGATCCATAGAAGTTGTTGAGTACCAAAAGGCGCTCGCCGTGGCCTTCACGCAGGTACGCCCATACCTGGCGATGGTCTTGCAGCATCGGGCGGTAAACGCCTTGCTTCATCAGCGGTTCGCGACGGCGCAGATCGATCAGCCTGCGGTAGTGATGCAGCACCGAATCCGTGTCATCCATCTGGCTTGCGACGTTGATCTGCGCAGCATTCGCGGGAATGCCGATCCAGGGTTCACCGCGGCTGAACCCCGCGTTCGCTTCGGTGCTCCACTGCATGGGCGTACGCCCGTTATCGCGGGACTTCTGCATGATCGCCGCCATGCTCGAGGCTTCGGACTCTCCCGCGTCGCGCTTGAGCCGGAAGATGTTCAGGGTTTCCACATCGCGGTATTGCGAGATGCTGTCGAAGCCTGGATTGGTCATACCCAACTCTTCGCCCTGATACACATACGGCGTGCCCTGCAGAAAGTGCAGCGCCGTGGCGAGCATCTTGGCCGAGACCACGCGGTATTGGCCGTCGTCACCAAAGCGCGAGACCACCCGTGGCTGGTCGTGGTTACACCAGAACAACGCGTTCCAGCCGCCGCCGGCCTGCATGCCCATCTGCCAGTCGGAGAAAATCTGCTTGAGTTGCAGGAAGTCGAAGTCAGCCTTCACCCACTTTTGCAGGTTGGGGTAATCGACTTTCAGGTGGTGGAAGTTGAAGGTCATCGACAGTTCTTTAGACGCTGGATTCGAGTAGCGAATGCAGTGTTCCAGGCGGGTGGATGACATCTCGCCCACGTTGATAAGGTCATGGCCTTCAAAGACTTCACGGTGCATTTGCTGCAAGTATTGGTGCACGTTCGGGCCGTCGGTGTAGAAGCGGCGGCCGTCGCTGTTGTCCTCGGGGAAGTCGGCGGGCTTGGAGATCAGGTTGATCACATCCAGGCGGAAGCCGCCCACGCCTTTGTCGCGCCAGAAGCGCATCATCTTGAACACTTCGGCGCGCACCTGGGGGTTGTCCCAATTGAGGTCGGCCTGTGTATGGTCGAACAGATGCAGGTAGTACTGGCCAGTCTGCGCTTCGTACTCCCAGGCCGAGCCGCCGAACTTGGATTCCCAGTTGTTCGGCTGGTCGCGCCAGATGTAGAAGTCACGATAGGGATTGTCGAGGCTGCTGCGCGCCTGCTGGAACCATTCGTGTTCGATGGAGGTGTGGTTGACCACGATATCGAGCATCAGCTTGATACCACGCTTGGCGGCTTCGCTGATCAGCAGGTCGCAGTCGGCCATAGTGCCGTAGCTGGGGTCGATGGCGTAGTAGTCGCTGATGTCGTAGCCGTTGTCGCGCTGGGGCGAACGCAGGAACGGGGTGACCCACAGGCAATCCACGCCCAGCCATTTGAGGTAGTCGAGTTTGTCCACGATGCCCAACAGGTCACCGGTGGCGTTACCCGCGTGGCTGTGGAAGCTTTTGGGGTAGATCTGGTAGATCACCGAGTGTTGCCAGGTTTGCATGGTGGGTTCCTTCAGTAGAGTTGGGTGCTGGCCCTTCTGGCCTCATCGCAGGCAAGCCAGCTCCCACACTTGAATGTGTTCACAAATCACTGTGGGAGCTGGCTTGCCTGCGATAGCGATCTTCAGGCGACCCGATAACCAGGCCGAACGATCTTCATGCTCAACATGCACGTCAGCGCAAACGGCACGACCATCGCCACGACCATGCCGATCACGAACATCGGAATCGCGCTCGGCACGATCGAGATAAACCCGGGCAACCCACCGACGCCGATGGCCGAGGCCTGCACCTTGTTCAACGACAGGAAAATGCTGCCCAGCGCCGAGCCCAGCAGCGCGGCATAGAACGGAAATTTGAAGCGCAGGTTCACGCCGAACATCGCCGGCTCCGTGATGCCGAAGTAAGCGGAAATCGCCGAGGTCGAGGCCATGCTTTTGTCCCGCGCGTTGCGGGTCATGTAGAACACCCCGAGGGCGGCGCTGCCCTGGGCCAGGTTGGACATGACGATCATCGGCCAGATAAAGGTGCCGCCCTGGGTGGAAATAAGCTGCAGGTCCACGGCGAGGAACATGTGGTGCATGCCGGTGATTACCAGCGGCGCATAGAGCAGGCCGAAAATCGCGCCGCCGATCATCGGGGCGATCTCGAACAGGGTCACCAAACCTTCGGTGATCAGGATGCCAAGGTGACGGGTCACCGGGCCGATAATCGCCAGGGCCAGCACGCCGGTGACGACGATGGTGGTGATCGGCACCACCAGCAGTTGAATGGCATTCGGCACCCGTGCCCGCAGCCACTTTTCGATCACGCTCATGACAAAGGCCGCCATCAGGATCGGCAGGATCTGCCCCTGGTAACCGACTTTCTCGATCTGGAACCAGCCGAAGATATCGAAGTACGGCAGGCTCTGGCCGTCGAGGCCGGCAACCGCCTTGCCGTAGTTCCAGGCGTTGAGCAGGTCCGGGTGCACCAGCATCAGGCCCAGCACGATGCCGAGGATTTCACTGCCGCCGAACCGCTTGGCCGCTGACCAGCCCACCAGTGCCGGCAGGAACACGAAGGAGGTGTTGGCCATCAGGTTGATCAGGCTCCACAGACCATCCAGGTTCGGGTAGGCCTCCAGCAGCGTCTTGCCTTCGATGAACATGCCCTTGGCGCCCATCAGGTTGTTCACGCCCATCAACAGGCCGGCAATGATCAGCGCGGGCAGGATCGGCATGAACACATCGGAGAACACCCGCACCAGGCGCTGCATGGGGTTGGTCTTGTCGCCGCCGGCTTTCTTGACGTCGGCAATGGTCGACGCGGCCAGGCCGGTCAGCTCGCGCAGGGCGGCGTAGACCTTTTCCACTTCGCCGGGGCCGATCACCACCTGGAACAGGCCACCGGTAAAGAACGAGCCCTTGACCAGGTCGACCTGGTTCAGGGCACTGCTGTTGACCAGGCTGGGGTCCTTGAGCGCCAGGCGCAGGCGGGTCACGCAATGGGCGGCCTGCTCAAGGTTTTCACGGCCCCCGAGGTTGTCGAGAATCTCGCGGGCAATCGTTGAATAGTCGTGGCTCATGCTCGTTTTCCACTGTGATTGTTTTTATGGGTGGCAGTCGTTGGCAGCACGCCGAGGAGGGAAAAGTACTCGTCTGTACGAGTTAAATCAACAACTCGTCTGTACGAGTTACACTTTTGTTTATGCCTGCGAGCTTTCTGTCAGATTTTTCCCCGGCTCGCACCGCTGTCCAATGGACAAACCCCACCTCTGCCACTATGGTTCCTGCCTTGAACGCGCAGTCCACCTTCATAACGCCGGGCAAGAGCCATCCCATGAGCAAATACAACCAGATCTATACGGATCTGCTTGCCAGCATCACCACCGAGCGCCTGCAACGCGGTACGCGCCTTCCCTCCGAAACCGAACTGATGGACGCCTACCAGGCCAGCCGTGGCACCGTACGGCGCGCCATCGAGCAGTTGCAGGAACGTGGCTTTGCGCAAAAGATCCACGGCAAGGGCACCTTTGTGTTATCGCCCAACCCGATCGAGTTCCAACTGGGCGGCATCGTCAGCTTCCACGAAACGCACGCTGACCTGGGCGATGACGTACGTACTGACGTCGTCGAGTTCACCCAATTCCCGCTGGAAGGTTCTCTGCTACAACACATCGAAGCCGAGCCGGGCACACTGATCACCCGCATCAAACGGGTACGCCGTATCGGCGGCAAGCGGGTGATTCTCGACATCAACCACTTCGTCGCCGACCTGCTCCCCGGCCTGGACCGCTCGATTGCCGAGCAGTCCATCTACGCGTTTATAGAGCAAACGCTGGAGCTGCAGATCAGCTATGCACAGCGCACCATCGAAGCCCTGCCGCGCAGCAAGGACGACCAGGCGCATCTGGATCTGGATGGGCAAAGCCATGTGATTGTGGTGAGTAACCAGACGTTCTTGCAGGATGGAACGCAGTTCGAGTACACCGAGTCGCGGCATACGTTGGATAAGTTTTATTTTTCGGATATAGCGCGGCGGTAAGCGTAAGCCGTGAAACCCACTGACACCACGAAAAATACCCTTCACGAAAAACCTTCTTCGTAGTGACTGCATTAACTGTTGCGCAGACGCCGTACACATTATTCGAGTCAAACCAAGGGAGAGAATACGATGTTCAGGAAGAGCCTGGTGTCGAGTATGTACGCGTTGCTATTGATCGGCTGCACCGGCAGAGGCTTTCAACCACCGCCGCCGGAATTTACCAATTGGAAGAAGATCGGGGTGTCTGAAGAGGACGTCAAACACGCCATGACCGCATGCGGCTATACCAACCTGATAGGGACGGGCGACAGAACCCCGATTGACCAGGTGCTCACGCGGTTTTATTGCATGAAAGACGCAGGTTTCAAGCGCACAGATAACATTGACCTTTGCAAGGAAGGCCGCATCGGCGAATCACCCGTTTGCGAAGGCCGCCGGTAATCCGTCAGCGAAAAGACACAAGGTACTTGGCGATGCACAAGGCTGCCAGAATTTGCCAGACCCAAAAAGCCAAAAGCCCGCAATTACGCGGGCTCCAGGGTATTTCTTTCTAGTGGGGGCCCGGCAATGCCGGACGTCCCATCACTCCCACTCTATTATCAACAACGGTTAAAAGCCATATAAAATCAATAACTTAGAGATTAAGTCTGCAAATAAACCATGAAATATACCATTCTAATGAATAGTCGCTAATTTGAGCTCTGTGCCGTCGAGACTCCACACTCCATTCTTCCCGAACGCCATGGTCGCATGTCGCAGCACGATAGCCAGCTCAGCCAGGTCGCCATTACGACGTACCTCGTTTAGCAGCTCAGTTGCATAGGCCGGATTTTCACGAAAATACTGGGCCATTGCTTCATCGTGAGAGCGATGCTTCATCGAATGGTATCCTCATTGTTAAGGCTACGAGCAGCAGTCAGCGTCGCCAGTGGTCGGGAAGTTTCAGTTGATATTGCTTAGCCACATACTCTAAAGTCAAAATAATCGACTTTAACCGGCCTTGGCTATAGCTTACGCCGCTGGCCCGCGCTTTGAGTATGCTTTCGAGCTCGATCAAGTTGAAAAGCTCCAGCCTATAAAAATTACCCCAAGAAGGCTCACCAAAAAGATTATAAACGGTAGCCGTTCCGTCCCGTTCACTGGCCAGCCGTTTTTCTCCGACAAGCTTAGAATGAGCCATTTCACCTTCGTCACGATCTTCAAAAGTATAAATTAGCTTCATAGCGACCATCTGGGGCTCTGACGTTAAAGATCGTCCGGACCAAATCCTGCAGCGTCTTGAGGAGTATAAACCTGGCGACGACTTTGAAATATGGGAGGATTACCATAAAGCAGCTTTCCGTATTGCATCACATACGCAACCGGAATCTTGGGATTGTTTATATCCTTACGACCATCGGCATGCCACTTTTCCTCCCACTTCTTAAAATAAAATTCGAGGTCATGAGGTTCCAAAATATATACTGTATGTAGTTCAATGTGCCGATAAATCGCAAACACCCATGGAACCTGACGATATTTTGCAATAATTACAGGGTTCATGTGATGATGAGTAGAAAACCCTTTGGTTAACTCAATATTCACCGATTTCAGTTCATACTCGCGGCCATTGGCATCAACAGCGTCATTCCCCTCTCGACCAGGAAGCACTGTAAGATTCATTAACAACAGAACCTGAAGTAACTTCCCGCCATTATCTTGAAAAATATCATCAATGCCGTGCGCCGTCGCAAGCGCCTGATATTCTTTTACTGCGGGCCAAACCGCAGTTAATTTCTGATAATCTGCATGAGAAACTAAGGGATTAATCGCCAACTTTTTCTTCCTCCATTAAAGATGCTGGAGTGGATCCAAGGGCGACCGCTAGTTTCTCTATGTTATCGATAGAGATATTTCGCTCCCCCCTTTCCACTGACCCTACGTAGGTCCTATGAAGCCCGGAAGCGTCTGCCAAGGCCTCCTGAGACCAGCCAAGCTTTTCCCGCGCCATCCTCAGATTCAGGGCGAACAGACGTCTTGTCGCTGAGGGGTTTATCTTCTTGATCATGCGGGGGATAATGGAGCGATGATGACTATGGATCTACAGCCGATGAGTAGCAATTCGCCACGTTTGAGCACCAAATTACAGCCTGCCTACCACACTGACCACGGGGCCACATTCGTGGGTGACTCACGAGAATTATTGGAGGGCGTTCCTGATAACAGCGTAAACTTAGTCATAACAAGTCCGCCTTTCGCTCTTCAGCGTCAAAAAGCTTATGGAAATCTCGATCAGTTCGAATACATTGATTGGTTTTTAAGTTTTGCAGAGGTTGTGCATCGAAAACTAACTGCTGATGGCAGCTTTGTAGTCGACTTCGGCGGAGCTTATATGAAAGGCGTTCCTGCCAGAAGCTTATATAATTTCCGCGTATTAATTAAAATGGTAGACGAGCTAGGTTTTTTTCTAGCCGAAGATTTCTATTGGTTTAACTCCTCAAAGTTGCCTAGCCCTATTGAGTGGGTGAACAAGCGTAAAATGAGGGTTAAAGACTCAGTAAATACAGTTTGGTGGTTCAGCAAAACAGAGTGGCCCAAAGCGGATGTAAGTAAAGTTCTAGTCCCCTACAGCGACAGAATGAAAAAACTTATTGAAGACCCTGATAAATTCTACACGCCAAAAATGCGCCCCTCTGGACATGACATAGGTAAGAGTTTTGCAAAGGATAATGGTGGCGCTATTCCACCAAACCTTCTTCAAATTTCCAATTCCGAATCAAATGGCCAGTACCAAGCTGGATGTAAGGCTGTGGGAATAAAGGCTCACCCCGCACGTTTCCCAGCAAAGCTGCCAGAATTTTTTATAAAAATGCTAACCGAGCCTGGTGATTTAGTTATCGACATCTTTGGCGGCTCAAATACGACTGGACAAGTAGCCGAAGCTGAAGGAAGAAGGTGGATGACGTTTGAACAGCTTCCTGAGTACGTAGCTGCGTCAGCATTTAGATTTATTGAGAAGGGAGAATCTCCAACAGAGATACAAGCAATTTTCGACCGAATTATTGCCGGTGAATCCGTGAGCATGGTTGATCGAAAACGCCAGTCCTCTATGGCCATCTAAATGAAATGAGACAATCTATGCTTTTCGCCGCTTATCTCCGAGCGGCGGGAGCAGGACAATCCCGGCAAGATGTCTCGGGAGGCTCAAACAGCCTTTTTGCCCGTTGTCATTTCTTTTCATATACAACCTTACTCATAAGCGCCCTTACTTCCCCTTGGCACCGGCGGAATTCTCTCATCAAGGCATCAACGTCCATCGCTGGGGCGCCTTGTCCGCGCTTCTCTTCTAGCCACAGTTTCAGCAAGCCAGCTACCCGGCCGAGATCGCCATTGACCTTGGCTAGATCGGATACCGCTTTCAGATCAACAACCGACCTAAGTGGTGTGTTTATACCAAGAGCTCGAAGGTAGCCTGACCGGGACATACCAGCTTCGTCGGCTTTTTCCGTAATAGCCACTTTTTCCTCATCAGTAACCCAAACCTCGATTGGCTTGCCACGTCGGCGAGCTGATGCTTTTTCTTTGGTGCCGATTGCCATGGGCGCTCCTGTGTTTGCCTTGCTTTTGCTCTTAGACGCGGCAGCGGTTGTGCGCCTCGCAGAGAAAGATACGTTGAGCCGAAGGCGAATAAGGGGAGGTGTTGGTAGGGTGCGGGCTTGCCCGTACCCGTACAACACACATCTTGCCGTCCCGTTGTAAGCGATTCAATGCGACTCAAAACAAAAAACCCCTCAATCAAGTTAAATTTCTATAAATCGCATACAGTCGCATTGAATTGCTTAGATCCGACTTAAATCTCCTTGAACTGCATATAATCGCGTTATATTTCATTAATTTTCTCTACCTAGTTATTCTGTGTTTTCCTATGCTTTTATCCATGCTAGAACTAACAGCATCAACAGGAGGGAAGCCGATGCAAAACAATAGTCTAAAGCCTATAAAAAGAAGAGCTGGCCGCTCTGAGTTCTTCTCGGTCAGAAAGGAGTTAGAAACGAAAATACTACTCGGCTACCCTCTTGCATGGATCTATGCGGAATACGTTGATCGATTTAGCTTTGGATATGTGCAGTTCACACGTTACGTCGCTCGTTACTGCAAGCAACCACGTTAATTCATTATGATAGGTAAGCACTGGAGACAAAAAATGGCAAAAGGATGGAGATTGTTATTAACAGCTTTTACGTTAATTCTCACCGAACAGAACGCCTTTGCTATCTACTGCACAAACTGCTCTACATTCTATCAACAGATGTTCGAGTACGCTGAAGCAGTCAATACGGCGCTGAACACGGCAGAGCAGCTTTCGACGCAAGTCCAGCAATACAACAATATGGTCACGCAGGGCGTTTCGTTGCCGAACAGCATGTTTGGCAGGATCACCCAAGACATGCAGCGCGTGGCCAGCATCTACAACCGGGCTCAGTCATTGGGTCGCGACGTGGCGAAACTAGACTCGCAATTCAACACGCAGTTTCCCGGCTATGAGACGTATTTGCAGAAGTTCATCCAGTCGAGCGGCAAGGCAACGGACGTGATGCCGGATCGCTATGAAAAATGGTCAGCGCAAGGCTTCGATAACGCCAAGACCTCGATGCAAGCAGCGGGCATGAACATCAGCACGTTTGAGACAGAAGATGCGCACCTTGAACAACTGGTGAACCGTTCGCAGTCATCGGTTGGTCGCATGCAGGCGATCCAAGTCGGGAACGAGATTGCAGCGTCAAACGTTCAGCAGCTCCAAAAACTACGTGACTTGGTCGCGACCCAAATAACCCTGCAAGGCAACTACATTGCTCAAGAAACCGAGCGCCAAGCAACAAATAATGCTGCTGTTGAACAATTCCAATCACGCCCAAACACTCGCGGCCCATCTCAGGGGTTCTAAACATGATGATTCAAAAATGGTGTCTGGCTGTACTGATCACTGTATCGGGAATTAGTGGCGCGGCCTTGAACAACATTGTTTCTGCCGGGAGTGACTGCGCAACAATTGGTGAAAAAATTAAACAATCTGATGCAACCACTCGAAAATTCCAAGAGCGCCCGAATACTCGCGGCCCATCTCAGGGATTCTAAAAATGAGACGCACAACTATTTTCACAGTAGTTCTAGCATCACTGTTGCTGCCCTTTGGAAACGCAATGGCTGCGGGTCTTGATTTGGCGCAAAGCAACACGTCAATGACAGGACTTTTAGTGTTAATACAAAATGCCTCTAATGACTGGGGGCCTCGTCTTCATGGCTATGCCGTAACTGTATTTTGGAGTTTGGCCCTTATCCAATTTATATGGACGTTTGTCCCATTGGTGTTCAAGCAGGCGGATTTCAGCGAGCTAATCGGCGAATTGATCCGTTTCCTTATGATCATCGGATTTTTCAATATCCTGCTTGACCACTCAACGGAGTGGGCAGGTGCCATTATTGATAGCTTCAGGCAAGCAGGTGCACACGCAGCGAGTTTGCCAACTTCTGAGCTGATGCCAGGTGACATGTTTGCCATGGCGGTTGAGTTTTCGCGGTCGATTCTGAGCGGAATAAGCATCTTTAACGGGTCACTAAATATCGTTGTTGCGCTCGCCGCCCTCATTGTTTTGCTGTCTTTTTCCTTCATTGCGGCGTTCGTCTTTGTGACTTTGGTTGAGGCTTATGTTGTTATTAATGCCTCTGTTTTGTTTATGGCCTTTGGCGCATCCCAATGGACGCGGGAATACACGCTGGCCGTTATTCGCTACACCGTTTCTGTGGGTGCTAAGTTATTCATAGTGACGCTGATAGTTGGCCTGATTTTGTCTGTAGCCGAGAAGTGGCAAGCTGCTTATACCAATGATGAGGCTTCTCTGATGACTTTGGTTGGATTGTCGTTGATGTGCGCTTACCTAACCAAAACCATCCCTGATTTGATAGCGGGCATGATTAACGGCTCGTCTATGGGTGGCGGCAGCGCTCTCGGTGGTATGGCTGCGGCTGGTGCGGCTGGTGCAGCCGCCGCAGTGGCCACTATTGCGACCGCAGGCGCCGCAGCTCCGGCAGCCGCAGGGGCACTCGGCGCTGCCGGAAGTGGTGCTAGTGCTGCAAGTGCGGCATCCGGTAGTGGAGGCCTTGCCGCATCGATCAATTCCAGCTTTTCCGGTGGTAGTAGTGCGGCCGGTGCAGGTGGTGGCGCAGTCAGCACTGGCGCGGGTAGCGCGGGCGTCGGTTCTGGCACTGGCGGCAGTTCTGCCGCTAAATCGGCTGGTGCCAAGGTCGGGGGGAGCGCCTCTGGTGGCCCTAGCGGTAGCGGCCCAGTTCCGCTGTCAAGCCAAGGCGTACAGCAAGCGGCCAAACAGGCCGGGAAAGCGGCGCAACGCAACGTGGACGATCCCAAGGGCGAGGCCGCCGCGACCCCACAAGGGGTTCAAGGCGGCGGTCGTTCGCAATCACCCCCGCAAGCGTCCCAACAACGCACTGGCGACGCGCAGGAGGGTAGCGGCGGCATTAGCGGACATCAGGTGGCCAACGCGCTAACGCGAGGCGCTGGCATCCTTTCTGCTATCTCTGTGCCCGGAATGGAAGGCACGGCAAGCATGGGTGGCGGGTTTGGTGGCGATCAAAGTCAGGTCGATAGTGGTTCTGGTAGCAGTAGTGATAAAAGCATTGAAGCAAGCGAGACGTCTAACATCATTCGCCCGGCTCAAGAGCCAGCGGCAGTACCTACTCAATCCCAAAACGACACTAATAAACCGGAGCTTCCCTAATGATCGAATTTATCCTTTTTTGTGTGTTTGCCACTGCTTACGCCTTTGGTATGCAGCTCCTCGGCCGCTGGCTACGCTCGCGTGGCCATGGTGCAAAACTGGAAGCTGTCGGGAAGCATTACTATGCGTTGCAGTCCCGGATCAGCCCGCTGGCCCTGCCTGTGGCTGTTGGTCTGTTAGGCGCGGCTCAATCCTACAACCGGTTGCCTCTATTCGGCAGTAAACGACAAGCTGCACAGCTCGATCAGGTGCGTGCTGATATGTCGAACAACAGAAAGTAGCCTCAACTCTAACCCTCTTAAACCCAAGCCCTGCACATGCAGGGCTTTTTTGTGGACACCAAAAGGAGAGCAGTGGTCGGCCCCGTCTATTACACACTCAGACGCCCTGAAGGGTCGCGCACTGGACGACAAGCCAAACAGGCCACCCTTTATGTCAACCTCCTGGAAGTGGTTGCAATACGCGGCAAAGACCGAATTGCGGCTGCTTTACCTGCCACATGGGGTCGATTGCCCCTACCCTTTCTTTTTTGTTGTAAATCTGAACGCACTGACGACACGATTTGTCAGGTGCGCTGATGGTGTGTACTCGACGGACAGTCTCACTGCTCGCAACGAGGCCAATGCAGAGACCCGGCAAGTGCCCTTCCCTTTTGGTGTTCAACGGCCGTAGGCCGACCAAGAGCAGCAAGCTATGCGCTGCGCCTTCAAGGCGCGGCGCGAAGCGCGCATGTTGGAGATTCTTAGAGAATCTTGGATGGAATTCGCAAACTGCCCGCAAAGGCCTACCGCTGCTGGGTTTTCAGAAACTGGCCGGGTGCCGTTAACGTGGGGTTTGGGTACTGAAAACGTGGGAGCTGGGTACTGTTAACGTGGGGCGGATGCCGTTATCGTGGCCCTTGGGACGCCCGATTTCCCATTTAGCCTTGGCATATTCGTCCAGCTTCCAACCCACAGCGACCAACTCGACCAACGCCTTGCGTGCTGTTTTACGGCGCTTTTTGATAGTATTTGGGTTCGTCGTCTCGTCTGGCCAAACATAGCCACAAAGTGTGTCCAGCTCGACCAGCCGCGACTTGCCGAGGTCAATAAAGCCACATAGACGTTGATGGATCAAACGGGCGGGATCAGTCTGCAGCCCCCTCACTTCATCCATGTTTATGCGGATGTGTTGCCCGCCCATGATTGCGCGAGCAATCAGAGGGTTCAATGCCACGTATAGTTTGCCGTCCTGCTCGTCGCTGGCGTATTCGGACAACAGGCGAAAGCCCTGCCGTTTACTTCCGTTTTGAGCAATGATGGAGACTTTCCAGAGCCTCTCGATGCAATCGCGTACTCGTTCGGTATCGTTTTTATTGGCATAGCCAACTTCGCTGGCCAACGATCCATAACTGCCTTTGACCACCATTGCATTCTGCTGGACTGCTTCCCACTTTGGCTCAAGGAATAGCCGTAGCTGCCGACCGGCTTTTGTCTGTGGGTCGGGGGACAGCACAAGGCCATAAGGCCCGGCCATGGCCACAAGTCCTTGCAAAATACGGAGATCGTCGACGCCCAGCGGCTCCGGTCCACTGAACTCGATACGCTTACCATTGCCGTAGTCATATACCACGTCTAGCTTGCTGCGCTTACGCTCTCGTTCTCCTTTTTTGAGGCTACGGAACAGGCCCGGTGCCAGACAATGCACGGGGTCGTGACGGGCGTGTGTCAAGTCATGCTTGCTCACGGTGCCGCCCCTTTCCACCATCCTGTTTAGCTACCAGCAGGTCCACTGGCAACAACACGCCACTGCCGTGCCTCAAATACCAACGATCAAGCTGCGTAGCAGCGTAGTTCTGTTTGGACACGCCGAAGCGCACAAAGCACCCTCGCCGGTCATCCCCGATGGGGTGCCTGTCATAAGCACGATCACTGAGGCCCTCAGCCTCGTCTTTTGTCATCTTTGCCACGAAACCGCACCAACGGGCATTGTCGATAAGCGCGGACGCACCACGCGCTGCTTGCTGCTGATCGGTCTGGCCTTCGCGGGCGCTTCCCTTGCTGACGTGGTGCAGATATAGGACTGACGCCCCGGTGCTGGCCGCGACGTGCTCAAGAGTGGCGACAAGTCGCGCCATGTCTCCGTTACTGTTTTCGTCCCGGTCGTGAATCCGACTCAGGGTATCCAGCACAATCAGCCGGGCACCGTCGCAAAATTTGATTAAGTCAGCACGTTGCTGGTCATCCATCACGTTCATGAGCTTGCCCATGATGGGCTTGATAGTTAGATTCTCCGCGATGGCCTCGCGAGCCTGCTGATTCAGGTGCTGACCTATGGCATGAACGCGGCACACCAACGCGACTTCCGGGTCTTCTCCGGCGAAATAGACCACACGTCCAGTGCGCTTAGGGCCAAGCCCTACAAGGTCGCCACCGGCAACAGAGCACGCAATGGACATTGCGGCTTCCAACGCCCAAAAGCTCTTTCCGGTGGCTCCGGGAGCCACAAGCGCTCCGACCGTTCCCGCGAGAAAACCGGACCATATAAAGTCCAGCACAGGCGGTTCATTCTCGAACGCCGCCCGTAAATCAATAGCCATAATTCAGGCCCCTGTTCCGGGACGAACCGCGTGAATGCCCGACGATTTACGTGCGTCAATCCATTCTTCGATTTCAGTCAGATCCCACGCAACATTCCGACTGGTTAGCGCGATACGGCGCGGGAACTCGCCCCGCTGCTCCATGTTGTAGATAGTGCGCTCAGCAAGCGGGATCATCGCGTGCAATTTCTTGCGGTTGATGAGTGTCTTGCTCTTTGCTTTGTTCTCCATGAGGTCACTTTCCTTCAGAGTTGTCAGATGCTTGACAATGCCCTCTAGCGCCAGAACTAAAGCGCAGAAAAGTTAGAATTTGGTTGTCATTCAGCGCTATCATCAGACGATGAAAAAAAACGAAAAAGCGTCGAGCACCTACGACCCGCTTCTGCAAATGCTGGTTAGAGAAAGCGATACGTCGTCTGATCGCATCCGGTCGAAGTTGAGCAGTCAGTACGATTGGGGCTTCTGCGAACTGTGCTGGCGGTCTACCGAATATGCGATCAGCATGGCGGCGCCAAAGGTGTTCAAGCGTCTGGAGCGCGGAAATGTCAAAGCAGTGCCGCTAACAAACTCTATGCGTATAGATGCTCAGGAAAAAACCGCTAACTTGGTCGCTCGCTACGAACGGGCATTGGAGGGAGAGTTCGGCAAATACGAAGCCTCTCGTATGCTGGGGAGATACTGCGACTGGCAGGAATTACGTGGAGACTTTTCGGTAGAAGCATTCCGTGAGCACGTCGAGCGTCGAATGCTCGTTTCTACCTGGGCGTGCCAGGGCGAGTTAATGTGGCCTGCGGCTTTACCGAGCCATCCCGAAGGCGCATCGAGACCGAGCAAACTTTACTGTGAGGCTCATAACCCGCGGCGTAGCGATGAAGCTCGGCGCGCTTATCAGCGCGACCGGAGGTATGCATTAGAGTATGAGAATTTAATTGCAAAAATCTGGTCCCAAGGAGCTGCTGTTCTCCCGAGGTGGGATATAGAGACATGGGCTGAGGTCAGGAAAACGGCCTATAGCCAGCTCCAGATACTCAAGTCACCAACAAGCTCGGTGGATGACTTGCTGAATCAAGGCATTACCAATCAGGCTGAAATTGCCCGGCAACTTGGCGTATCACGCCAAGCAGTATCTGCGGCCATCAGACGACGAGCTCGAAAGCAGCCATCATCATAAGATCGAAAATTCTAACTTCATTCTTTTCCGACGTTGCTTCGACGTGGCCGGTTAAGCGTCCACTCGTCAATCATATCCGCCCAGTCCTGCAACATCGCCCGACGCTGATCACGGTATTCAGCCTTGTTGTAGACGGCTCTTACCCCCTTCTGCTCGTGCGCAAGGCACTTCTCAATCCAGTCTGAGTTGTAACCCGCCTCATGCAGCAGTGTGCTCGCTGTGCGCCTCAAATCATGCGGTCCGAACTTGCTCAGCGGCTGCCCTTCTTTCTGCGCAAGCCGGTAGGTGAGCGTCAGCACCTGATTGATCGTCGCGGTGCTCATAGGCAAATCAGAATCGTACCGGGAGGGAAAGACGTAATCTGAACCACCGGCAAACGTCTTCAATGCAATGAAGAAATCCAAAGCCTGCTGAGATAAGAACACCAAATGGGGATTGCGGCGCTTCATCCGCTCTTTCGGAATGGTCCACAAGGCTTCGCTGAAATTGATCTCATTCCAGGTAGCGTTGGTCAACTCACTTTTGCGAACCATGGTCAGCAACAGGAGCTTAGCGGCGACTCTCACGGATGAGGCGGTGCCGATGCGGTCCAGGTACTGATACATCAACGCGATTTCGTCAGGCCCTAAAGCGCGGTCACGCGGCTCGAATTTAGCGATGCTCGCAGGGCGCACCAGATCAGCCGGGTTCTCGACCTTCTGACCACGCTCAATCGCCCATCGAAACACCTGCATCACAATCTCGCGGGAGTGCACGGCCGTGGCTGGAGCTCCACGCTCCACGATTACATCAGTCAGCGTTCGCAGGTCCTCATGATTGATTTCCACCAGTTTCTGATTGCCGAATTGCGGCTTGAGCTCACGCTCGTAAACAGATCGGCGCATGTCACGGGTCGAGTCAGCCATCTGATACCCACGCAGCCATTTCTCAGCCCACGCATCAAACGTCTCTGCCCCTTTGGTGCGTGCCTTGGCACGGGCTTTCTCTTTGGCAGGTGACTTACCCGCCGAAACCATCTTTTTAGCCTCGCCCAGGCGCTCTCGGGCTTCCGCAAGTGTGATGCCACCCACGCCATAACGACCGAACGTGATGGTCTCCTGACGGCCATTGATTGAGTAGTTGTAACGAAATGAGATGGAACCGGCAGCAGTGACGGCCACATACAGCCCGTCGCGGTCGTTCACCTTGTAGAGTTTTTCTTGCGGTTTGAGGTTACGCAGCTTGGTATCGGTCAGCATGGCAGTTACGGATTCCATGGAAAAAATACCATGCTCAGAAAAGCACTCATGCACCACGATAAAACCCAATGAAACCGGGCTGATGATGAGATTTGATACCATGCCCTTCCCTACTAGGGCGACATGGTATCGAGCACCGAACATGGCATTTGGCTCAGTCAATGCCCCGTACCATGCCACATAAACACGCTGCTTGGCGATGCACAAAGCTGCCAGAACTTGCCAGACCCAAAAAGCCAAAAGCCCGCAATTACGCGGGCTTCAGAGCACTTCTTGCTAGATCGTGCCGGTCAATGCCGGACGTCCAATCATTCCCACTCAATCGTCGCCGGCGGCTTGCTCGACACGTCATACGTCACGCGGGAGATACCTTCGATCTCATTGATGATACGGCCGCTGACCGTCTCCAGCAGTTCGTAAGGCAGGTGTGCCCAACGCGCTGTCATGAAGTCGATGGTCTCTACGGCGCGCAGCGCAACAACCCATGCGTAACGACGACCATCGCCGACAACGCCCACCGATTTCACCGGCTGGAACACCACGAACGCCTGGCTGACCTTGTGGTACCAGTCGGCCTTGCGCAGTTCTTCGATGAAGATGTGGTCGGCGCGGCGCAGCAGGTCGGCGTATTCCTTCTTCACTTCACCCAGGATACGCACACCCAGGCCCGGGCCTGGGAATGGGTGGCGGTAGACCATGTCGTACGGCAGGCCCAGTTCCAGGCCCAGACGGCGGACTTCGTCCTTGAACAGCTCGCGCAGCGGTTCTACCAGCTTGAGGTTCATTTCCTCAGGCAGGCCACCCACGTTGTGGTGGGACTTGATCACGTGGGCCTTGCCGCTCTTGGCGCCGGCCGACTCGATCACGTCGGGGTAGATGGTGCCCTGGGCGAGGTACTTGATGTTGTCCAGTTTGGTGGACTCGGCATCGAATACGTCGATGAAGGTACGACCGATGATCTTGCGCTTCTTCTCCGGGTCGGACTCGCCGGCCAGGTTGTTGAGGAACTGGTCCTCAGCGTTGGCGCGGATCACCTTGACGCCCATGTTCTCGGCGAACATGGCCATCACTTGCTCACCTTCGTGCAGGCGCAGCAGGCCGTTGTCGACAAATACGCAGGTCAGCTGGTCGCCGATGGCCTTGTGCAGCAAGGCCGCCACAACCGAGGAGTCAACGCCGCCGGACAGGCCGAGCAGCACGTTGTCGGTACCGACCTGGGCGCGCACTTGGGCGATGGCGTCTTCAGCGATTTTAGACGGGGTCCACAGGGCTTCACACTCGCAAATGTCGAGGATGAAACGCGACAGGATGCGCCCGCCTTGCTTGGTGTGGGTCACTTCCGGGTGGAACTGCACGCCGTAGTAGCGACGCTCGTCGCTGAACATGCCAGCGATCGGGCAGCTCGGGGTGCTGGCCAGGATGTGGAAGTCTTCCGGCATTTTGGTGACCTTGTCACCGTGGCTCATCCACACGTCGAGGCCGAACAGGCCGTCGGCGTCGATGTGGTCTTCGATGCCGTCCAGCAGGCGGCTCTTGCCGACCACGTCCACACGGGCATAACCGAATTCACGCAGCTCGGAACCTTCAACCTTGCCGCCCAGTTGCTCGGCCATGGTCTGCATGCCGTAGCAGATGCCAAATACCGGCACGCCCAGGTCGAATACCGCTTGCGGGCAGCGCGGGCTGTTGGCTTCGTGAACGGACTCGGGGCCACCGGCGAGAATGACGCCTTTGGGTGCGAATTCGCGGATCGCTTCATCGTCCATGTCGAACGGGTGCAGTTCGCAGTACACGCCGATTTCACGCACGCGGCGGGCGATCAGTTGGGTGTACTGGGAACCGAAGTCGAGGATCAGGATGCGGTGGGCGTGAATGTCGAGGGCCATGAAGTCAGTCTCGTCTAATGAATCAGAAACAACTCGGGGCTGAAGAACAGCCCCGGTTACTTAACATTTTGCTGGAAGGCTCAACCTACACGGTAGTTTGGCGCTTCCTTGGTGATCTGCACGTCGTGGACATGGGATTCAGCCATGCCGGCGCCGGTGATTCGCACGAACTCTGGCTTGGTGCGCATTTCTTCGATGTTGGCGCTGCCGGTGTAACCCATCGAGGAACGCAGGCCGCCCATCAGTTGGTGAATGATCGCGCTCAGGGTGCCTTTGTACGGCACACGGCCTTCGATACCTTCCGGTACGAGCTTCTCGGCGCCTGCCGAAGAGTCCTGGAAGTAACGGTCGGAAGAGCCTTGCGCCTGGGACATGGCGCCCAGCGAACCCATGCCACGGTAAGCCTTGTACGAACGGCCCTGGAACAGTTCGATCTCACCTGGCGCTTCTTCGGTACCGGCGAACATCGAACCCATCATCACGCAGGAGGCACCGGCAACGATGGCCTTGGACAGGTCACCGGAGAACCGGATGCCACCGTCGGCGATCAAGGGTACGCCCGTGCCTTCAAGGGCGGCGGCGACGTTGGCGATGGCGCTGATCTGCGGCACGCCCACACCGGCAACGATGCGCGTGGTGCAGATGGAACCTGGGCCGATACCGACCTTGACTGCGTCGGCGCCCGCTTCGGCCAGGGCCTTGGCGGCAGCGCCGGTGGCGATGTTGCCGCCGATCACCTGCACGTCAGGGAAGTTCTGCTTGACCCAACGCACGCGGTCAATCACGCCTTTGGAGTGGCCGTGGGCGGTGTCGACCACTACCACGTCAACACCGGCGGCGACCAGGGCCGAGACCCGATCACCAGTGTCTTTACCGGTACCGACGGCAGCGCCAACACGCAGACGACCTTGGTCATCCTTGCTGGCCAGCGGGTAAGCCTTGGCTTTTTCGATGTCGTTGACGGTCATCATGCCTTTGAGGGCGAATTTGTCGTCGACGATCAGCACGCGCTCGATGCGGTGCTTGTGCAGCAGTTCGCGCACATCGTTCTTGTCGGCGCCTTCCTTGACGGTGACGAGGCGCTCTTTAGGCGTCATCACTTCACGGACGGTGACTTCAAGGCGGTTCTCGAAACGCACGTCACGGGAAGTGACGATGCCGACCAGGTCGCCATCGTGCAGCACCGGGACGCCGGAGATGTTGTGCATACGCGTGAGTTCGAACAGGTCACGCACGGTGGCGTCAGCTTCGATGGTGATCGGATCTTTCACCACGCCGGCTTCGTAACGCTTGACCTTGCGCACTTCGGCAGCTTGCTGCTCGATGGTCATGTTCTTGTGGATGATGCCGATGCCGCCTTCCTGAGCCATGGCAATGGCCAGACGGGCTTCGGTGACGGTGTCCATGGCAGCGGAAACCAGGGGAATATTCAGCTCGATGCCACGGGTTAGGCGGGTCTTGAGACTGACTTCGTTAGGAAGCACCTCGGAATAACCGGGCACTAGGAGAATGTCGTCGAATGTCAGAGCTTCTTGGCTGATACGCAGCATCGCGGGGGCTCCCGAGCGGGAAAATGGAAGCGCGCCATTATATACATGCACCCTGCCCGGCTCAATGTAAAACTCTGACAAACTTGGTAATACTGATAGATGGATTAAAGCTCGACTTTGACCCAGCTCATTTTCTGGTCCAACCAATCGGCAAATTCGTCGATAAAGCTCTGCTTGAACCCCGCCTCCGCCCAGTTGTTGAAGATGAACCCCAGGTTGGAAAACCCGCATTCCTGCAGGAACAGAAAACCGTTGATGTCATCTTCATGCCCACACAGCGGGCAGGTGAAGTTGTCGGTGTGGCCAGGCATCCAGTCTTCCAGGCTTTCGAACAGCGCCTCACCAACTTCCTTCAGGCATTCCGGGCAACCGGCTTCTTCAAGAAACCCCTTGGCCGGGGTATAGATGCAACGCTTGTAGATGATCTCCAGGCCATTGACCGGCTCGTTGAACGGCAGCGCCTCGGGGTGCAGCACCACGGCGCGGGCGCCATCGGCCAGGGCGTAGCCCATGCGGTTGCCGGTACGCCCGCAAGTGGTGAGTTCTTCCTTGATGATGTTCTTGCGCACCAGCCAACGCACAATCGCCCGGGCGCGGGGTTCGTGGACGGGCAAGGTGGAGATTTTCGGGACAAGGATGCTTTGGGAGTTCATGGGAGTCCTGCGGTGTGGCTATTGGCGCCATCGCGGGCAAGCCCGGCTCCCACAGTTGATCGCATTCCAATGTGGGAGCCGGGCTTGCCCGCGATGACGCCCGGGAGGACGGCAGCTTAATCCCTGAAAAAATCAGGTCAAGTACTCACATACCGCCCGATCAACGCAATACCACTGGCCAATACCAACCAGGTCACCAACCGCACGAACGCCTCCCGGGACAGCCGCATCGTCAGCCTGCGCCCACACCACAGCCCCAGGGCCATCGCCGGCAACAGACAAACCGCCAACATCAATAACGGCAAATCTGCATACACCCCGGCAATCAGGAACAAACTCAAACGCACGACCGTGCTGCAACTGATCAGCGCGCTTTGCGTGGCCCGCGCCTCGTCTTTGGGTAAACGGCTGTTAAGGTAAATCGCATATAAAAAGCCGCCACTGCCAAATAGCGCACCAAACAGGCCACCCACAGTGCCCATGGGAATCGACCAGCCCGCCGCCAATTGAGTCGGCCGTGCTTTCACCGCCAGGCTGTAAATCGCGTAGGCACTGATAAACAGCCCCATCAACAACAGCAACACGTCCGAATGCAAGTTGAGCAAAAACCCCACGCCCAGGCTGCAGCCGATGGCCAAGCAGGGCAGCAACCGCAACAGTTCCGGCTTGTTCACATCGTGCCGCGCTTGCAGCAGGCCGCCAAACGCCGCGACAAAATCCAGCAGCACCAGCAACGGGATGATCTTCGACAGCGGCATGAATAGAATCAGGATTGGCCCGGCGACCAAGGCCGTCCCGAACCCGGCAATGCCAAACACCACATAGGCCAGCACCACACCCAGGCCGATCACCAGCCAATCCACAGCCCCGAACGACCACTGACTCATCAACTCAACCAGGCTCATGGGTTATTCCTTGCTGGACATGGCCTTCACTTTAGCCATTGTCTACTGTTGCGACTAATATCTTCAAAGCCAGCCACTCATCTCAAAAAGGCATGACTCGTGATCTCCACGCGGCAACTGCGTTACTTCGTCGAAATCGCCGAGAGCGGCAGCTTCAGTGCCGCGGCCGAACGCCTGTTTGTGGCGCAGTCGGCCTTGAGCCGGCAGATCAAGGAACTGGAAAATCAACTTCAAACCCCATTGTTCGAACGCACCGCACGCCAACCGCGGCTCACAGCAGCCGGTGAAGCGTTCTACCCACGGGCGCGCAATTTGTTGAGTGAGTTGCTCAAGGCCAGCGAAGTGGCGACCCTCGTAGGCAATGGCCAGCTTGGCACGCTGCGCCTGAGTCACTCGAGCACCGTGCCGATGAGCGGCGCGTTATTGCACGGCATCAGCAACTGGCTAGAGCGCTGTCCGGGCGTGTCGGTGGATATTGCCAAGCTCTCCTCCGAAGCTCAGTTGGAGGATATCGCCGAGGGTCGCCTGGACGTCGGCCTGCTACGCTTGCCCGTACTGCGCCAGCGCGACGGCGTGCGTGTGCTGCCGTTGTACACGGAGCCGTTGGTGCTGGCGGTGCCGCCGAATCATCCGTTGGCACGCAGCGACGCGCCGGTGGAGTTGGCACAGCTAAAGGACCAAGCGTTTATCTCGATCCCCCATCCCCAACGCGGCGGGCTGAGTTATCTGTCGGCCGAATTGTGCATGCGTGCAGGTTTTTTCCCCAAGGCCGCACGGGTGATGTCGCGCAAGACCACGCAGTTGCAATTGATCCAGGCCGGTTTCGGTATTGCCTTGTTACCAAAATCCATGCAGGACATCGCCCCCGCCAACCTGCACTTTTTACCCCTGGCCGACCCGGACTGCCACAGCACCGTGGCCCTGGCCTGCGCGCAAGTGCAGAGCCCGCTGGTGGAGCAATTCTGTCAAACCTTGCACGAATGCCTATAAACTGCCGCCCATGATTAAAGATCCTTTTGCCCGTTTGGGCCTGGACCGCGAAGTCCTGACTGTCAGCCAGCTCAACGGCCGTGCGCGGGTGTTGCTGGAAGACGTGTTCACCAATATCTGGGTGGAAGGCGAGATCTCCAACCTCGCTCGCCCAGCCTCCGGCCATGTGTATTTCACGCTCAAGGACAGCGGGGCCCAAGTGCGTTGTGCGCTGTTTCGCAACAACGCTGCACGCGTACGCCAGGCGTTGAGGGACGGGCTGGCGGTGAAGGTGCGCGGCAAGGTCTCGTTGTTCGAGGGCCGTGGTGATTACCAACTGATCCTCGATACCGTGGAGCCAGCCGGTGACGGTGCGCTGCGCCTGGCCTTTGATGCACTGAAGGAAAAGCTGAGCGCCGAAGGCCTGTTCAGTGCCGAACGCAAGGTGGCGCTGCCGGTGCATCCTCGGCGCATCGGCATTATCAGCTCGCCCACCGGCGCGGTGATTCGCGACATTATCAGCGTGTTCCGCCGCCGCGCGCCGAACATTGAACTGACCCTGATCCCTACCGCCGTGCAAGGCCGCGAAGCAATCCCGCAGATCGTGCGGGCGCTGAAACTCGCCGACGCTCGTGGTTTCGACGCGCTGATCCTGGCCCGTGGCGGTGGCTCCCTTGAAGACTTGTGGTGCTTCAACGAAGAGGCGGTGGCCCGTGCAGTTGATGCCTGTGTTACCCCTATCGTCAGCGCCGTTGGTCATGAAACCGATGTGTCCATCAGCGACTTCGTGGCGGACGTCCGCGCCCCTACTCCCTCCGCCGCCGCCGAGTTGTTGGCTCCCGACGCCAGCCATCTGGTACGCCAGGTAGAAAACCTGCAGCGCCGCCTGGTGATGCTGATGCGCAACCGCCTGAGCCACAGCCGCCTGCGCCTGGAAGGCATGGCCCGGCGCCTGCGTCATCCGGGCGAGCGCTTGCGCCAGCAGGCCCAGCGTCTGGATGACCTGGACATGCGCTTGCGCCGTGCCTTTGAGCGCAGCCTCAATACCCGTCGCGAGCGCTTGATCCGCCTGGAGACCCGCCTCGCCGGCCAGCACCCGGGCCGTCAACTGGCACTCTTGCGCCAGCGCCTGGACAGCCTCGCCGAACGCCTGCCCCGCGCCATGCGCGAAGGTCTCAAGGCTCGGCGTCTGCAACTGCAGAGCCAAGTGCAGACATTGCAGGTGGTCAGCCCGCTGGCGACCCTGGGCCGCGGCTACAGCATCCTGTTGGACGAGCGCGGCCAGGCGATTCGCAATGCCGCGCAAACCCACACCGGCCAGCGCCTCACCGCGCGCCTGGGTGAAGGCCAATTGCAAGTGCGGGTGGAAGACAACCACCTGACACCCGTCACCCTTTCATTATTGGATTGATCGATGCCACGCCTACTGAGCCTGTTGATGCTGTTGTGCCTCACGTTTAATGCCCACGCCGACAGCTACATCACGCGAACCCTGAACAAACCGGTGCCTGGCGGCGTGGCCGTCGTCGAGCTGGGCCCTTCGGCCACGGCGCCGAAAGCCACTTACCAGGGCAAGCCGGTGCTGGTGGTCAAGGAGCAGGACAACTGGCTGGCCATTGTCGGCATCCCGTTGACGGTCAAGCCCGGCAACGAGCGCATCAGCAGCGGTGGGCGCAACCTGCCGTTTATCGTCGGCTACAAGAAGTATCCGGAACAGCGCATCACTTTGAAGAACAAGAGCCAGGTCAACCCTGACCCGGCCCAGCTCAAGCGCATCGAAGGCGAACTGGCTGTGCAGCTCAAGGCTTACCGCAGTTTCAGCCCGAACCTGCCGAGCAACCTGGTGCTGGATAAACCGGTGAGCGGGCCGCTGTCGAGCAAGTTCGGCGTGCGACGCTTCTTCAACGGCGAAGAGCGCAACCCGCACTCGGGCCTGGACTTCGCCGTGCCGGCCGGTACGCCGATCAAGACGCCCGCCAACGGCAAGGTCATTCTGGTGGGCAATTACTTCTTCAATGGCAACACGGTGTTCGTCGACCATGGCCAGGGTTTTATCAGCATGTTCTGCCATATGTCCAAAATCGACGTGAAGGTGGGCCAGCAACTGGTGCGCGGCGCGGTGGTGGGCAAGGTGGGTGCGACTGGCCGGGCGACTGGCCCGCACATGCACTGGAACGTCAGCCTGAACGATGCACGTGTAGATCCAGCGATCTTTATCGGCGCGTTCCAACCCTGATATCAAATGTGAAACTACGGGCCTCATCGCGGGCAAGCCCGGCTCCTCCATTGGAAGGCTGCCCAGTGTGGGAGCTGGCTTTCCTGCGATGGTGCAAGCCGTCGCCTCAATTGCGCACCTGACAAACCCACAGCAACAAAAACACACACCACTCGAAATTACGGCAATAAAATCTCGATTTTCGAGGCAGCAAAAGAACTTATCTCAATTTTTCTCGACTGCTTGCCATCTTTCACCCCGGCGGTTAGGGTTGAGCTTATGAAAACCTCTCACACCCTCATTCAGCTCCGCCAGCACCGCAGCCTGTGCCTTGTCAGCGCACGACTGCCAGGCTGAATCGATCTGCCTCGTCCTAAAGTTTTATCCCCAATAACAGTTCTACGGCAGGCCGCCTTTTTTCGGCCCCTACAACCAAGGATTTTCCGATGAGCATGCTCAAAGACCCGTCTTCGAAATACCGCGCGTTCCCGACCATCGACATCCCGGACCGTACCTGGCCGTCGAAGACCATCACCCAAGCGCCGATCTGGTGCAGCTCCGACCTGCGTGATGGCAACCAGTCGCTGATCGAGCCGATGGACGCGGTGAAAAAGCTGCGCTTCTGGAAGACCCTGGTGGCCGTTGGCGTAAAGGAAATCGAAGCCTCGTTCCCTGCCGCGTCGCAAACCGACTTCGACTTCGTGCGCACCCTGATCGAAGACAACCACATCCCCGAGGACACCACCATCCAAGTGCTGACCCAGGGTCGTGAAGACTTGATCGCACGCACCTTCGAATCCCTGCGCGGCGCGAAGAAAGCCATTGTGCACTTGTACAATGCCACCTCGCCGTCGTTCCGCCGCATCGTGTTCAACCAGGACAAGGACGGCATCAAGGCGATCGCGGTCAACGCCGCCAAGCTGTTCGTCAAATACGCCGCCCAGCAGCCGGAAACCCAGTGGACCTTCGAATATTCCCCAGAGACCTTCAGCGCCACTGAGCTTGAGTTCGCCAAGGAAGTCTGCGACGCGGTGATCGAGGTGTGGAACCCCACGCCTGAGCACAAGATGATCCTCAACCTGCCCGCCACGGTTGAATGCGCCACCCCTAACATCTATGCCGACCAGATCGAGTGGTTCGGTCGCCATATCAACCGTCGTGACAGCGTGATCATCAGCCTGCACACCCACAACGACCGTGGCACTGGCGTGGCGGCCACCGAGTTGGGCCTGATGGCCGGCGCTGATCGTGTGGAAGGCTGCCTGTTTGGCAACGGCGAGCGCACCGGGAACGTCGATTTGGTCACCGTGGCGCTGAACATGTACACCCAGGGCCTGGACCCGCAGTTGGACTTCTCGGACATTGACGGCGTGCGCAAAGTGGTCGAGGAATGCAACCAGATCCAGGTGCACCCACGTCACCCGTATGTCGGCGATCTGGTACATACCGCGTTCTCCGGCTCGCACCAGGATGCGATCCGCAAGGGCTTCTCCCAGCAGAAAGACGATGCGTTGTGGGAAGTGCCGTACTTGCCGATCGACCCGGCCGATATTGGCCGCAGCTACGAGGCCGTGATCCGTGTGAACAGCCAGTCAGGCAAGGGCGGCATCGCCTACTTGCTGGAGCAGGAATACGACATCAGTTTGCCCCGTCGCATGCAGATCGAGTTCAGCCAGGTGGTACAGGCCGAAACCGATCGCGTGGGCCTGGAGATGACCGCGCCACAGATCTACGCCTTGCTGCAGCGTGAGTACTTGCAAGCCAACACGCCGTACGCGCTGGTCAGCCACCGCCTGCAGGAAGAGAACGGCAACAGCTTTGTCGAGGTGGAAGTCTCCGGCAAAGGCCAGGGCGAAACCAACCTGCACTGGAAAGGCAAAGGCAACGGCGCGCTGGAAGCCTTGGTGGCCGGCTTGCCGATTGGCGTTGAAATCATGGACTACAACGAGCATGCGATTGGTGCGGGTACCAATGCCAAGGCGGCGGCTTACATTGAACTGCGCGTGAACGGCGAACGCCCGGTGCATGGGGTGGGGATCGATGAAAACATCACTACCGCCAGCTTCAAGGCGCTGTTCAGTGCGCTGAACCGCTCGTTGAGCCAGTTGGAAGCCAAAGCGGCGTAAGCATTGCCGTAATGCAAAAGGCCCCTGGGTGAGAATCCAGGGGCCTGATCGTTCCCACGCTCTGCGTGGGAATGCAGCCCTGGACGCTCTGCGTCCGCCCTTAGAAGCGGTACGCAGAGCGTCCCAAGAGGCGTTCCCACGCAGAGCGTGAGAACAATCTCAGAGCCTCAGACAAACTGAAAGCTATCGGCATCCAGATTCGCCGGGAATCGTGTACGGTAAGCCGCCAGCTCCGTCGCATCCAGGATCACCTGGAACACCCCATCCGCCTCCCCTGCACTCAGCAAAGTCTCACCCTGGAAATCCAACACCTGGCTATCGCCGGTGTAGGCAAACCCCTTGCCGTCGGTGCCCACCCGGTTCACCGCCGCCACGTAACACAGGTTCTCAATGGCCCGTGCCGGCAACAGCCGATTCCAATGCTGACGCCGAGCGCCCGGCCAGTTGGCGGTGTACAGCAGCAGGTCCGTATCCTGGGCGTCGCGGCTCCACACCGGGAAGCGCAGGTCATAACAGATCAGCGGGCGAATGCGCCAACCCTTCAGCTCGAACTGCACCTGGCGTTCACCTGGGGTGTAATGGTCATGTTCACCGGCCATGCGGAACAGGTGGCGCTTGTCGTAATGCAAGACCTCACCATCCGGCCGCGCCCACAGCAGACGGTTGCGGTGGCTGCCATCGGCGGCCTGGATGATCACGCTGCCGGTAATCACGGCCTGATACTTTGCCGCCTGGGCCTGGAGCCAATGATGGGTGGGGCCGCTTTCCGGCTCGGCGAGGGCTTCTGATTCCATGGAAAAACCGGTGGTGAACATCTCTGGCAACACAATCAAGTCGGCGCCTTTGGCCTGCTCCAGCAGCAACTCGAAGTGTTCGAAGTTGGCTTGGCGGTCATGCCAGGCCAGGCTCGTCTGCACCAGGGCAATGTTCAGATTGGGCAGTGCACTCAGATCGCGCATAGTTTTTCCGCCGCTTGTCGCAACGTCTCCTCGCGTTTGGCAAAGCACAGGCGCACCAGGCGCTGGCCTTGGGGTGGGTGCTGGTAGAACACCGAAACCGGAATGGTCGCCACGCCATGTTCGCGGGTCATCCACAGGGACATGGCGACGTCATCCAGGTCTGGGCGAATCTGCGAGTAATCCACCAGTTGGAAGTAAGTGCCGGTCACCCGGGTAAAGCTCAAGCGCGATGGCGCCAGCAGGTCGCAGAACAGGTCACGTTTGGCCTGGTAAAAAGCCGGCAGTTCGTCGACATGCTCCGGATGTTCGGCCATGAAGTCTGCCAAAGCGTACTGCAAAGGGGTCACGCCGCAAAAGTTGACATATTGATGCACCTTGCGCAGTTCAGCTGTCAGGGCCGGCGGCGCGACCACGTAACCGGTTTTCCAGCCGGTCACGTGATAGGTCTTGCCGAAGGAGCTGACCACAAAGGCGCGCTGATACAGTTCCTGATGGGCCAATATGCTGACGTGGGGCACACCGTCGAATACCAGGTGTTCGTAGACCTCATCGCTGACCAGATAAATATCACGGTCGCGGATCAGTTCGGCCAACTGGTCCAGCTCGGCGCGGCTGATCAGCGCGCCGGTGGGGTTATGTGGCGAGTTGATGATGATCATGCGCGTGCGCGGTGAGAGCGCGGCCTTGATCTTGTCAAAGTCGAGGGCGAAGCCTTGCAGGCTCAATTGCACATGCACGCAGCGACCACCGGCCAGCTCGACCGACGGCTCGTAGCTGTCGTAGCTGGGGTCGAACACGATGACTTCATCGCCGTTGCGGATGACCGCCTGGATCGCGCAAAAGATCGCCTCGGTGGCGCCTGGGGTGATGGTCACTTCGCTGTCGACATCCACTGTGACGCCATAACTGCGGGCGATCTTGGCCGCCACTTGCTGACGCAACACGGGCAGGCCGGTCATCGGTGCGTATTGGTTATGGCCGAGGGCGATATGCTTGCCCACGGCATCGAGTAAACCTTGCGGGCCATTGAAATCGGGGAAGCCCTGGGACAGGTTGAGCGCGCCGGTTTCAGCGGCGAGTTGCGACATGGTGGTGAAAATGGTCGTGCCGACATTCGGCAGCTTGCTGGTGATCATCGGAAGCCCCTGCAGGTGAGCCACAAGTTTTAAGCTGCCCACTGCATCGGGTCAAGGCACAAACGGTCGCGCATAAAAAAGGGCTCCAAAGGAGCCCTCTCTTGCAGCGTGTCGCTTACAACGCAAAGCTGCCGTTATTTCTTGTCACGGCGCTTCTTGTCGGCTTTCTTGTGGTGAGTCATCAAACGACGCTTCTTGTTCACCTGACGGTCGGTCAGTGTGTTCTTGTTGCCTTCGTATGGGTTCTCGCCACCCTTGAACTCGATACGGATCGGCGTACCGACCAGTTTCAAGACACGGCGGTAGGTGTTTTCCAGGTAACGCACGTAGGACTTGGGCACCTTCTCGATCTGGTTACCGTGGATCACGATAATCGGCGGGTTGGCACCACCCAAGTGGGCGTAACGCAGTTTGATCCGGCGGTTGTTGACCATCGGCGGCGCGTGCTCGCCCACCGCGTCTTCCAGGATCTGGGTCAGGCGGTTGGTCGGCCAGCGGGTAACCGCGGACTTGAACGAGTTCTGTACGGACGCGTAGAGGTTGCCCACGCCGGTGCCGTGCAGTGCCGAGATAAAGTGGATATCGGCGAACTCGACGAAGAACAACCGACGCTGCAGCTCGATTTTGACGAAATCGCGCTCGCTCGGCGTCATTCCGTCCCACTTGTTGATCGCGATCACAAGGGCGCGACCGGCTTCCAGGGCAAAGCCCAGCAAGTTGAGGTCGTGGTCCACCACGCCTTCGCGGGCGTCCATTACGAAGATCACCACGTTGGCGTCTTTGATCGCTTGCAGGGTTTTGACCACGGAGAACTTTTCAACTTCTTCGTGGATCTTGCCGCGCTTGCGCACACCGGCGGTGTCGATCAGCGTGTACTTCTCGTCGTTACGCTCAAACGGGATGTAAATACTGTCGCGCGTGGTGCCGGGTTGGTCATAGACGATAACGCGGTCTTCACCGAGCATACGGTTGACCAGGGTCGACTTGCCGACGTTCGGGCGGCCGATGATAGCGATCTTGATACCGTCTTTTTCGCTCGGGCCAGGAATGCGCTTGGCTTCCTCACCTTCAGCGACGATCTCTTCCTCGCCCTCTTCTTCCTCGACGTCATCCTTGGGGAAGTCGCGCAGGGCGATTTCCAGCATCTGGGTGATGCCGCGACCGTGGGCACCGGCGACCGGGATCGCATCGCCCAGGCCCATCGGGCTGAATTCGGCACGGGCGGCCTCAGGATCGATGTTGTCGATCTTGTTGGCGACCAGATAGGAGCGCTTGTTGCGCTTGCGCAGGTGCTCGCCAATCATCTGGTCGGCAGCGGTATAGCCCGCGCGGGCGTCCACCAGGAACAACACGACATCGGCTTCTTCAATGGCCAGCAGTGACTGCTCGGCCATTTTTTCGTCCATGCCATGCTCGTCACCGGAGATACCACCGGTGTCGACAATAATGTAGGAGCGCCCTTGCCACTTTGCCTCACCGTATTGGCGATCACGGGTCAGACCGGACAAGTCGCCGACAATGGCGTCGCGAGTCCTGGTCAGGCGGTTGAACAGGGTGGACTTGCCGACGTTAGGTCGGCCCACCAGGGCGATTACGGGAACCATGCGGCTCTCCACTTCGTTATTTCAGAAAATACAAAAGCCGCTGCAGGGCAGCGGCTGGTGCTCGGGGCAGCATCGTCAGATGCCGCATGCCCCGCCGAAGCAGGGCCGCCTGGGGGTTACCCCAAGCATAGTCAAACCTTTACTTGATGGTCAGGGCTTCCAGCTTGCCGCCGTTGCCATACACATAAAGCATGTTACCCACCACCAGCGGACGCGCACGCAGGCCGTCGCTGTCGATACGCTGGCGACCGACAAAACGACCGTCCACCTGGCTCAGCAGGTGCAGGTAGCCTTCAAAGTCACCGACCGCGACGTAGCTGGAGAAGACTTCCGGTGCAGACAGTTGACGGCGAGCCAGGGAGTCATTGCTCCACAGTGCAGTGGTGGAACGTTCATCCACACTTTCAACGGTGCCGGATGCCAGGCTCACATAGACGCTGCCAAACCCTTGGGCGACACCCGCATAGCTGGAGGCATCACGCTGCCAGTTGATGCGACCGCTTTGCAGGTCCAGCGCGGCAACACGACCCTGGTAGGTGGCGACGTAGAGGGTTTCACCCGACAGCAGCAAGCCGCCGTCGATGTCGACCACGCGATCCAGTTCGGAACGACCTTGCGGGATGGCCACACGGGTTTCCCAGGCCGGCACGCCGTTCTGGGTATTCAGGGCAACCACTTTACCGGTCGACAGGCCAGCAACGGCCAGGTTGTTGGTCACAATCGGACCACTGGTACCGCGCAGGGTCAATACCGCTGGGGTGCTGTCGTACAACCAGCGTTGGTCGCCGGTGGAGGCATCCAGGCCGATCACGCGGTCATCCTGGGTTTGCACCACGACGATATCGCCGTTGGTCGCCGGTGCCGAGAGCACTTCACTGGTCACGCGAGCGCGCCATTTCTCTTCACCGGTGCTGGAGTCCAGCGCGACCACGTCACCCTTGAGGGTACCGATCAGCACCATGCCGTAGCCGACGCCCACACCGCCGGAAACCGGCAGTTCGAGGTCTTTCTTCCACTTGACGTCGCCGCTCATGCGATCCATGGCAACCACGACACCAGTGGAATCAGTAGCCACGATGTTGTCGCCGTCAATCGCCGGCTGCAACAGGTTGTAGAGGTCGCCCTGCCCATCACCAATGGATTGGCTCCATTGTTTGTGCAGGACCACTTCTTCCTTGAAGCTGGTCAGCTCGGCAGGAGGCAGTTCTTTTTTGCTGTTGCTGCTGCAACCCGCGGCCAAAACGGCCAGAGCCAGCAATGCTGCATGTTTCCAACGGATCACGTCACGCATCCCCTTTGGCCAAGTCGTCGAGCTTGATTTGTAAGCCACCGACCGCCGCTTCATCAGACAGCGCCGCCTTGGCTTTTTGGTACGCAGCATGGGCTTCGTCGGTACGACCCAATTGGACCAACAGGTCGCCCTTGAGCTCTTCGCGAGTGGCCACGAATGCCTTGTCAGCATCGCCGTCGAGCAGTTTGAGTGCTTCGTCAGCCTTGTTCTGTGCCGCCAATACCTGTGCCAGGCGCTGACGTGCGATTTCACCCAGGGTCGGGTTGGTCGGCTTGTCGGCAATGGCCTTCAGCTCGGTGACGGCGTCATCCAGCTTGCCGGTATCGACCGCGACTTTCGCGACGAACAGGCTGCCGTACTGGGCGTAAGTGCTACCGCCGAATTCGTTCTTCAGCTTGCCGGCCAGATCCGCCACCTGCGCAGGGTCAGGCTTGCCGTCCGGGGTCAGGGTAGTTTCCAGCAGTTGCTGATAAACGATCGAGGCACCTTGGGACTGGTTGGCCTGATACTTGGTCCAGGCTTGCCAGCCGAACACCACCACTAGCGCCAGCAGGCCGCCTGTGACCAGGGGCTTGCCGTTACGCTGCCACCAGTCCTTGAACTCGGCCAGTTGCTCATCATCAGTACTCGACACCCCAATACTCCTTAATCGCTAAATTCGGCTGTTCGACAGCTTCAACCCTGCACGATGCAGGTGGCCAAGTGCGCAGCGAGCGCATCAAAGGCAATGTTCTGTTGTTCACCCTGGCCACGCAGGGGTTTGAAACCTATCACTTGCTGGGCCAGCTCGTCATCGCCGAGGATCAGTGCGTAAAGCGCACCGCTCTTGTCGGCCTTCTTGAACTGGCTCTTGAAGCTACCAGCGCCGGCATTGATCTGCAGGCGCAGGTTGGGCAACTGGTCACGTACTTTTTCGCTCAAGGCCAGGGCCGCCAGTTCGGCAGCCTCGCCGAAAGCGCACAGGTACACGTCCACCTGACGGGAAATCTCTTCCGGAACCTGCTCCAAGGTTTCCAGCAGCAGGATCAGCCGCTCGATGCCCATGGCAAAGCCTACGCCGGGGGTCGGCTTGCCGCCCATTTGCTCGACCAGGCCGTCGTAGCGACCACCGGCACACACGGTGCCCTGGGCGCCGAGCTTGTCGGTGACCCACTCGAACACGGTCTTGCTGTAGTAGTCGAGGCCACGCACCAGCTTGGGGTTGATCACGTAGGGAATACCGGCTGCATCCAGACGAGCCTTGAGGCCCTCGAAATGCACGCGGGACTCGTCGTCCAGGTAATCAGCCATTTTCGGCGCATCGACCAGCACGGCCTGGGTGTCGGCGTTCTTGGTATCCAGCACGCGCAACGGGTTGGTCTTCAGACGGCGTTGGCTGTCTTCGTCCAGCTTGTCCAGGTGGGCCGACAGGTATTCGACCAGGGCTTCGCGATAGCGACCCCGGGACTCGCTGGTGCCCAGGCTGTTGAGTTCAAGCTTGACCGCATCGCGGATGCCCAGTTGGCCCCATAGGCGCCAGGTCAGCACGATCAGCTCGGCGTCGATGTCCGGGCCGTCCAGGTTGAAAACTTCGCAACCGATCTGGTGGAACTGGCGGTAACGGCCTTTCTGCGGGCGCTCGTGGCGGAACATCGGGCCGATGTACCAGAGCTTCTGGGTCTGGCCACCACCGGTGATGCCATGTTCCAGTACGGCACGCACGCACGCGGCCGTGCCTTCCGGACGCAGGGTCAGGGAGTCGCCGTTGCGGTCTTCGAAGGTGTACATCTCTTTTTCGACGATGTCGGTCACTTCACCGATGGAGCGTTTGAACAGCTCGGTGAACTCGACGATCGGCATACGGATCTGCTTGTAACCGTAGTTATCCAGCAGGCGCGCGACAGTGCTCTCGAAGTAGCGCCACAGTGGCGTCTGCTCCGGCAGGATGTCGTTCATGCCACGAATGGCTTGCAGAGACTTGCTCACATCAGATCCTTAAATTCGTTCAATCAGCCGCGAGCGATCAGCGCTGCGTCAGCGGCGACCTTCTCGGCCGCTTTCTCGCGGATCAGCTTTTCCAGCTCGTCCACCAGATTGTCATTCGTTAGCTTCTGCGACGGCTTGCCGTCGATGTAAATCAGGTTTGGTGTACCACCGGTCAGGCCCACATGAGCCTCTTTGGCCTCGCCCGGCCCATTGACCACACAACCAATCACTGCGACATCCAGCGGCACCAGCAGGTCTTCGAGGCGCAACTCCAGGTCGTTCATGGTTTTCACCACGTCGAAGTTCTGCCGCGAGCAGCTCGGGCAGGCAATGAAGTTGATACCACGGGAACGCAAACGCAGGGATTTTAGAATGTCGTAACCGACCTTCACTTCCTCAACGGGGTCTGCCGCCAGGGAGATGCGGATAGTATCGCCAATCCCTTCGGCGAGCAGCATACCGAGACCCACCGCAGATTTCACTGTGCCTGAGCGCAAACCGCCAGCTTCGGTGATACCCAAGTGCAGCGGCTGCACGATTTCCTTGGCCAGCAGGCGATAGGCTTCTACCGCCATAAACACGTCGGAAGCTTTTACGCTGACCTTGAAGTCCTGGAAATTCAGACGTTCAAGGTGTTCAACGTGGCGCAGGGCCGACTCGACCAGCGCCGCCGGAGTGGGCTCGCCGTATTTCTTTTGCAGGTCTTTTTCCAGGGAGCCGGCGTTGACGCCGATGCGGATCGGAATACCGCGATCACGGGCAGCGTCCACCACAGCACGCACGCGGTCTTCACGCCCGATGTTGCCGGGGTTGATACGCAGACAGTCCACACCCAGTTCGGCCACGCGCAACGCGATCTTGTAGTCGAAGTGAATGTCGGCAACCAGCGGTACCTTGACCAACTGCTTGATACGACCAAAGGCCTCGGCTGCGTCCATGTCCGGAACGGACACCCGCACGATGTCCACACCGGCCGCTTCCAGACGGTTGATCTGGGCCACGGTGGCCGCTACATCGTTGGTGTCGCTGTTGGTCATGCTCTGCACTGCGATAGGGGCATCGCCACCCACCGGCACCGAGCCGACCCAGATCTTGCGCGATACGCGACGTTTGATTGGAGATTCGCCGTGCATGACTATTGTCCCAACTTGAGGCGAGCGGTCTCGCCACTGGTGAACGGCGCCACGTCTACAGGCTGGCCGTTGTAGGCCACTTGCGCGCCACGGGCGAAGCCCAGACGCAGCGTCAAAGGAGGCTTGCCGCCCTGGTCAAGCGTATCGCCCTTACGCTTCAAACCGCTGAACAGCACTTTGCCGTTGCCATCGGTAACTTGCGTCCAGCAGTCAGCGATGAAGGTAATTTGTACGCGCCCGTCGCCGGCGATCAACGCCGGAGTGGTGGGAGGCGACATCGCCGGCGCTGCGGGTGCGGCTGGCGCAGGGGGCGCAGGTGCAGGGGTCGCAGGTGCAGGAGCCGCCGGAGCCTGTGCCACGGGTGCTGCGGGAGCGGTCGGAACAGCCGGAGCCGGTACCGCAGCAGGGTCCACGCCAGCATCTGGCGTGGGCTGTTCGGCAGTGGCCGGCGCTTGCGGCGCGGCTTGCCCTTCTACCACGGCCTGGTCTTCCGGCTCGTCCAGCGGATGAATCTGGGTGGTGCCATCGGCGCTTTCGACTTCGACGTGCTCCATGGCGTTGCTGGTCAGGTCTTTGCTGCGCAGGGAGGCTTGGTCTTGCCACCAGACGAAACCGCCGCCGACCACGGCAACCAGCAACAACAGGCTGACAATCCGCAAAATCGTGTGGGAAACCCGCGTTGGCTCTTCGATGCGCCCAAGGCCATGGACATTACTGCCCTGTGCATCGGTACCGGTGAACTGGTCGAATTCCTGCACCAGTACGGCCTGGTCGATACCCAACAATTTGGCGTAGGCGCGGATATAGCCGCGGGCAAAGGTATGCCCAGGCAGCTTATCGAACGCGCCGGCTTCCAGGTTGGCCAGGGAGGTGCTGGTCAAATTGAGCTTGAGGGCCACTTCCGCCAGCGACCAACCATTGCTTTCGCGGGCCTGGCGCAAGGTTTCGCCTGGGTTGACGCGATTAGCTGCTACATCTTCCGGGTGCGCGGCTTTCATCATTGCTCCGACAGGTATTGCTGATATTCCGGCGTACCGGGATAGAGTCGTTCGAGTTGCTGGCCAAAACGTGCGGCCGTGTCGTGTTCTTCATGAACCGTCGCCAGGCGCACACCGAGCAATAGACTACGTGCATTTTGCCCGCTGAGCAGGCTAAAACGCTCGTAATAGTCACGTGCTGGCACATAATGCCTGTCTTCGTAAGACAACTCAGCCATTTCGAGCAATGCCCGTGGCTGGCGACTGTTCAGGTGCAGGGCTTTTTCCAACTGCTGGCGGGCGCTGTCGCGCTGGCCGAGGCGCATCGAGGTCACACCAAGGTTCTCGAACACCCGCGAACGCTGCGGGTAGAGAGTATCGGTGGCGGCTTGCTGGAAATAACGTGACGCCAGGTCATACCGTTTCTGCTCGAACAGGAAACTGCCGTAGTTATTCAGCAGCCGCGGATCGGCAGGGCGGGAGGCCAGGGCCTTGTGAAAATAGCGGTCGGCCAGCTCGGGCTCGGCCTGAGCCTGAAACACCAGGGCCAGCGCGGCATTGGCATCGGCATCATCAGCGTCCAGCTCAAGGGCCTTTTTCAACGGCACCTTGGCCTGCTCGCTCATGCCTTGGCGCAGGTACCCCAAACCCAGTTGCACATAGGCAACCCGCGCCTCATCACGGCCTTTATCAGTGCGCAACGGGCTGTCATGGCCCGATGAAACGCAACCGGCCACGAGGCCGGTAAACAGTAAAAGCAGCGCAAGGCGCAAGGGCATAGAGATCCTCTCAGATTCGATTCACAGCGATTTGCGGCAAATCTTCAGCGGCGTTAAGTTCGCGCACGGCGATATAACGTTCACTGCGGCGGGTGCGGTCCATCACCTGCCCTACCAATTGGCCACAGGCGGCATCGATGTCTTCACCACGAGTGGTTCGCACAGTGACGTTATAGCCGGCCTGGTGCAGTTGATCCTGGAAACGACGGATGGCGTTGTTGCTCGGCCGCTCGTAACCAGAATGAGGAAACGGGTTGAACGGGATCAAGTTGATCTTGCACGGGGTGTCCTTGAGCAATTCGATCATCTCGACCGCGTGCTCCAGCTTGTCGTTGACGTCCTTGAGCATGGTGTACTCAATGGTCAGCACACGCTTCTCACCCAGGGTCGCCATATAACGCTGGCACGATTCGAGCAGCATCTTAAGCGGATACTTCTTGTTGATCGGCACCAATTGGTTACGCAATGCGTCATTAGGTGCGTGCAGCGACAACGCGAGGGAGACGTCGATGTGCTTGGCCAGCTCATCGATCATCGGTACCACGCCGGAGGTCGACAGGGTCACGCGGCGCTTGGAGATGCCGTAGCCCAGGTCGTCCATCATCAAATGCATGGCCGCAATCACGTTGTCGAAATTCAGCAGCGGCTCACCCATGCCCATCATCACCACGTTGGTGATGGCACGGTCGACGGTCGCCGGGACGCTGCCAAAGGATTTGTTGGCAATCCACACTTGGCCGATGACTTCGGCGGCGGTGAGGTTGCTATTGAAGCCTTGCTTGCCGGTGGAGCAGAAACTGCAGTCCAGGGCACAGCCTGCCTGGGACGAAACGCACAAAGTGCCGCGCTTGCCCTGGGGAATGTACACGGTCTCGACACAGCTACCGGACGCCACGCGCACCACCCATTTACGGGTACCGTCGCTGGAAATGTCCTCGCTGACCACTTCGGGACCACGCACCTCGGCAATGGCCTTGAGCTTGTCGCGCAGGGCCTTGCTGACGTTCGTCATGGCGTCGAAATCGTCGACGCCAAAGTGGTGAATCCACTTCATTACCTGACCGGCACGGAAACGCTTCTCCCCGATTGAGTCGAAGAATTTCTCCATTTCCGGCTGAGTCAGACCCAGCAGGTTGGTTTTAACAGTCGATGTAGTCATGGATTCACCCTCACTCTTTAAGCCGATGCTTAGCGAGCGGTTACTTCAGTAGCAGCGAAAAAGTACGAGATTTCGCGAGCAGCGGCAGCTTCGGAGTCCGAGCCGTGTACAGCGTTGGCGTCGATGGACTCAGCGAAGTCAGCACGGATGGTGCCGGCAGCTGCTTCTTTAGGGTTGGTAGCGCCCATCAGCTCACGGTTCAGAGCGATAGCGTTTTCGCCTTCCAGAACCTGAACAACAACAGGACCGGAGATCATGAAGGCAACCAGGTCGCCGAAGAAGCCACGAGCGCTGTGCTCAGCGTAGAAGCCTTCAGCTTCAGCCTTGGACAGTTGCTTGAGTTTCGAAGCTACAACCTTCAGGCCGGCTTTTTCGAAACGAGTGGTGATCTCGCCGATGACGTTTTTTGCAACAGCGTCAGGCTTGATGATGGAGAAAGTACGTTGAACAGCCATGGTGTAACTCCAGAAACGGTAATTTACGAAAAATTAAACCCGCGAATTATACGCGGGTTATCGGGTATTGCCTAACTGCGTAAAAAGGCGGCTCAGTCTGCTTCTTCGATCCACAGGCCTTGAATCGCCTCAAGGACCTTTTCGCCACCCCGGTCAGGGATGTCGTCAAAATCCGGCAGTGCCATTACTAGGTCGCGCAGCTTGACGAAGTTCACGGTAAGAGGATTGACCTCAGGATGAGCTTGCGCAAGTTGTATAGCGATTTCTTGTACATCAACCCATTTCAGGCTCATGACATTTCCTTGAATCAATGCGGCGCTTCGGCTGCATGGTTGAGCGAATATTTCGGGATTTCGACGGTGAGGTCTTCAGTCCCCACTTTCGCCTGACAACTCAGGCGCGACGTCGGCTCCAGGCCCCACGCCCGATCAAGATAGTCTTCTTCCAGGTCGTCAGCCTCATTGAGGCTGTCGAAACCTTTACGAATGATGCAGTGACACGTGGTGCAGGCATTCACGCCGCCACAAGCACTTTCGATCTCGATGTGGTTGTCATGGGCGACGTCAAGCAGGGACTTGCCGGTCTCAGCCTCCACGACCATGCCGTCAGGGCAATGTTCGGCGTGCGGTAGAAAAGTGACCTGCGGCATCAGTTATTCCTCAATTTCATTCAGGTTGCGGCCCGCCAGCGCGGCTTTAACCGTCTGATCCATACGGCGGGCAGCAAAGGCATCAGTGACTTGCGACAGGCGCTTGGTCTGTTGCTCGATGGCGTAACCATCGTTGCCTTTCATCAGTTCGGCCAGTTCCTGCATTTGCAGGTCAATGACCATGCGCTCTTCGGCATCCAGCAAGCGCTCGCCGTCGGCTTCAAGGGCGCCCTGCACCGCTTCGAGCAGGCGCTGGGCATCCACTTGTTGCTCGCGCAATACGCGGGCGACCTTGTCGTCACCGGCATACTGGAATGAATCCTTGAGCATCTTGGCGATTTCGCCATCGGTGAGGCCGTAGGACGGCTTGACCTGGATGCTGGCTTCAACGCCAGACGCCAGTTCGCGCGCAGCGACACTGAGCAGGCCATCGGCATCGACCTGGAAGGTCACGCGAATTTTCGCCGCGCCCGCGACCATCGCCGGAATGCCACGCAATTCAAAGCGCGCCAGGGAACGGCAGTCGCTGATCAGCTCGCGCTCACCTTGCAGCACATGAATCATCATGGCTGTCTGACCGTCTTTGTAGGTGGTGAAGTCCTGGGCGCGCGCGACGGGGATGGTGGTGTTACGCGGAATCACCTTCTCCATCAGGCCGCCCATGGTTTCCAGGCCTAGCGACAGCGGAATCACGTCGAGCAACAGCAATTCGCCGCCATCACGCTTGTTACCAGCCAGGGTATCGGCCTGGATGGCAGCGCCGATGGCGACGACTTGATCCGGGTCGATTTCGGTCAGTGGTTGGCGCCCAAAGGCTTCGGCTACCGCTTCACGCACGCGCGGAACGCGGGTGGAACCGCCCACCATGACCACTGCGCCAACGTCCTCCAACTCGATACCGGAATCACGCACAGCACGACGGCAGGCCTTGAGGCTGCGGGCGACCATCGGCTCGATCAGCGCATCAAAGGCTTCGCGAGTCAGTGGGGCCGACCAATTACCGTAGCAAACGTCAACAGAAGCAGCGTCAGTCAGCGCCTCTTTGGCCGCGCAGGCAGTTTGCAGCAGGTTGCGCTGCGCGCCTGGGTCCAGATCAGCCGACAAGCCGGCACTGCTGATGATCCAGCCAGCAATGGCGTGATCAAAATCATCGCCACCCAGGGCGCTGTCGCCGCCGGTCGCGAGCACTTCGAACACACCGCCGGTCAGGCGCAGGATCGAAATATCGAAGGTACCGCCGCCCAGGTCATAAATAGCGACCAGGCCTTCAGCGTGCTGATCGAGGCCGTAGGCCACAGCTGCCGCAGTCGGCTCGTTGAGCAAGCGCAGCACGTTCAGGCCGGCAAGTTTCGCCGCGTCCTTGGTGGCTTGACGCTGGGCGTCATCGAAATACGCCGGAACGGTGATAACCGCCCCTACCAGCTCACCACCCAAGGTATTTTCCGCACGCTGGCGCAGCACCTTGAGAATATCGGCCGACACTTCGACCGGGCTCTTGGGCCCCTGGACGGTGTCGATGAACGGCATATGGGACTCGCCGCCGACAAAGCGGTACGGCAGTTGGTCACCCAATTGCTTGACGTCGGACAACCCACGACCCATCAAGCGCTTGACCGACAACACCGTGTTCAAGGGGTCTGCGGACGCGGCGAGCTTGGCCGACTCGCCCACTTCAGTGCGATCTGCGTGATAACGCACAGCGGACGGCAGGATCACCTGCCCATCGGCGTCAGGCAGTGGCTCGGACAGGCCGCTGCGCAAGGCAGCAACCAGGGAATTGGTGGTGCCCAGGTCAATCCCGACCGCCAGGCGACGCTGGTGCGGTTGAGGGCTTTGGCCGGGTTCGGCGATTTGCAGTAGAGCCATGGTAATCAGGTCTTATCTGTCTATCAGGCGTGCATCACGGGCAGCACTGGGTTAATCGTCGAGGCGCTCTTCTAGCTGGCGCACTTCGTAGGTGAGCTTGTCGAGAAACTGCATGCGCCGCATCAGGCGCTCGGCCTGTTCGCGTTGCGCCGCATCATCCCAACAGGCTGCGAAGCTTTCGTTGAGCTCATCCTGGGCGGTTTTCAGACGACGCTTGAAGACCGCGACACCCGCCACATCGGCTTCGTCCTGCAGTTCTTCGAGTTCTTCACGCCATTGCATCTGCTGCATCAGGAAGTCCGGATCATGCACGGTGACCTCCATCGGCAACTCACCGCCCTTCATCGCCAGCAAATAGCGCGCGCGTTTGGGGGGGCTTTTGAGCGTCTGATAGGCTTCGTTGAGGCTGGCCGATTGCTCAAGGGCCAAGCGCTGCTCACGCTCGGAAGCGTCAGCGAAGCGGTCCGGATGCACCCCACGCGCCAATTCACGGTAGCGCGTGGCGAGCTGCTCAAGGTCCAGCCGAAAGCTCGGCTGCAGCTCGAATAAAGCGAAATGACAAGGAGTACCCACGAGTAGCCTCAGATGTTGAAGCTTTCGCCGCAGCCACATTCACCGCGCACGTTAGGGTTGTTGAACTTGAAACCTTCGTTCAACCCTTCCTTGACGAAATCGAGTTCGGTGCCGTCCAGGTAGGTCAGGCTCTTGGGGTCGATGATCACTTTCTCGCCGTGACTTTCGAACACTTGATCCTCTTCAACCACCTCGTCGACAAACTCCAGCACGTAGGCAAGGCCGGAACAGCCCGTGGTGCGTACACCCAGACGAATCCCCTCACCTTTACCGCGCCCATTCAGGGAGCGGCGAATGTGCTGCGCAGCCGCTTCTGTCATGCTGATAGCCATCGTTGACTCCTTACTCGTCGCCAAATGCTTAGATCAAGCCTTTCTTCTGCTTGTAGTCGCGAACAGCTGCCTTGATGGCATCTTCAGCGAGTACGGAGCAGTGGATTTTCACTGGCGGCAACGCCAGTTCTTCGGCCAGCTGGGTGTTGCTGATGGTGACAGCCTCATCCAGGGTCTTGCCTTTCATCCATTCGGTCGCCAGGGAGCTGGAGGCGATGGCCGAACCGCAGCCGTAAGTCTTGAATTTGGCGTCTTCGATAACACCGGCATCATTGACCTTGATCTGCAGGCGCATTACATCGCCGCACGCCGGGGCGCCGACCATGCCGGTGCCGACATCTGGATCTTCCGCGTTCATCTTGCCGACGTTGCGCGGGTTTTCGTAGTGGTCGATGACCTTTTCGCTGTAAGCCATGGTACTGAATCCTCACTCATCAGGGCCGCTCTGGAACCCTGTAGAAACGCCTGCGTTTTCCGCCACGTTCCTACAGAGCTTGGGTGGCGGCTTCTATAGTTAGTGTGCCGCCCACTCGATCTTGGAAATATCGACACCGTCTTTGTACATGTCCCACAGTGGCGACAGAACGCGCAGCTTGTTGACGGCTTCGCAGACCTTCTGCGCGGCGTAGTCGACTTGCTCTTCGGTGGTGAAGCGGCCGAACGTAAAGCGGATCGAGCTGTGGGCCAGTTCGTCGTTGCGGCCCAGGGCGCGCAGTACGTACGAAGGCTCAAGGGACGCCGAGGTGCAGGCCGAACCGGACGATACCGCCAGGTCCTTGAGCGCCATGATCAGCGACTCGCCTTCGACGTAGTTGAAGCTCAAATTCAGGTTGTGCGGTACACGAGCGGTCATGCTGCCGTTGATGTACAGCTCTTCAAGGTTTTCGACCTGCTTGTAGAAGCGATCGCTCAGGGCCTTGATGCGCACGTTTTCGGCAGCCATGTCTTCCTTGGCCACACGGAAAGCTTCGCCCATGCCGACGACCTGGTGGGTCGCCAGGGTGCCCGAACGCATGCCGCGCTCGTGACCGCCGCCATGCATGGTGGCCTCGATACGTACGCGCGGCTTGCGGCTTACGTAGAGAGCACCGATGCCTTTAGGGCCGTAAGTCTTGTGGGCCGAGAACGACATCAGGTCGACTTTCAGCTTGGACAGGTCGATATCGACCTTGCCAGTGGACTGAGCAGCGTCGACGTGGAGCAACACGCCCTTGGAGCGAGTCAGCTCGCCGATGGCGGCGATGTCGTTGATAGTGCCGATTTCGTTGTTCACGTGGATCACCGAAACCAGGATGGTGTCTTCACGCATCGCGGCTTCGATCATGGCCGGGGTGACGATACCGTCGGTGGTTGGCTCAAGGTAGGTAACCTCGAAACCTTCACGCTCCAGTTGGCGCATGGTGTCCAGGACAGCCTTGTGCTCAATCTTGGTGGTGATCAGGTGCTTGCCTTTGGTCGCGTAGAAATGCGCCGCGCCCTTGATAGCCAGGTTGTCGGACTCGGTGGCACCAGAGGTCCAGACGATTTCGCGCGGGTCGGCATTGACCAGGTCAGCGACTTGGCGACGAGCGTTCTCGACCGCTTCCTCGGCTTTCCAGCCGAATACGTGGGAACGGGAGGCCGGGTTGCCGAAGTTTCCGTCGACCAGCAGGCATTCGCTCATTTTTTGCGCGACACGCGGATCAACCGGGGTGGTCGCTGAGTAATCAAGGTAAATCGGCAATTTCATGGACTTTCTCCTAAATCAGGCTGGCTGGCGTGCCGTTAGCTCTTCGGCTGTCACTCGACGGCGGACGCTTCAATCTTGTCCAGACGCGGCGCCTTGGTGTTGCAACGGCGCTGGTCCTGACGCTGGGCTACTTCTTGCACCTCACGGCGAGTCACAAGATCAGCCAAGCTGATACCACTCAAAAACTCATGGATCTGCAGGCTCAAGTCACACCACAAGTGGTGCGTCAGGCAGGTGTCACCGGCATGGCAGTCACCCAAACCCTGGCATTTGGTGGCATCGACGGATTCGTTGACCGCGTCGATCACCTGGGCCACCTGAATGCCCTGCATGTCGCGGGACAACTGATAGCCACCACCCGGACCGCGAACGCTGGAAACCAGATTGCTACGGCGCAATTTGGCGAACAACTGCTCGAGATAGGACAGGGAAATGCCTTGGCGCTCGGAGATATCGGCCAGGGACACCGGCCCAGTTTGCGCGTGCAAGGCCAAGTCGAGCATGGCGGTCACCGCGTATCGGCCTTTTGTAGTCAGTCTCATGGACAAGTACCAAGGTGTTTCAGAATGGGAGCAAGTATGCGATTCCCGAGTATTTAAGTCAACTATAAGACCTAGTACTTTAGTCAGGAATACCCGTAAAAAGGGCGCGCGAATCATAGCAGGATGGGGTGGGATCGAACAGCGCAACCAGGCCTGCTGCAAGACCACCGAGCCAATGGAGATCAAATGTGGGAGCTGGCTTGCCTGCGATTGCGGTGGGCCAGCAACCTATAAGCAAGCTGATAGACAGCTATCGCAGGCAAGCCAGCTCCCACAAGAGTCCGCATTCAGCCCGCCTTGGTGGTAGCGGCCTCGTCCTTGATCTCAGCAAAATCCTCTTCACGCAGTTCAGGCAGGTCTTTGGCGCAGTACGGGCTGCCCAGCTCCTTCAGCGCCCCGCACATGCCCTCCAGCTTGCCATCCACCGCCTGCAGATGATCAAGCAATTGACCAATAGCACGAGCCACTGGATCGGGCATGTCTTCACTAACGCCATAGGCATCGAAACCAATCTTTTCGGCCATCGCCTTGCGCTTGGCCTCTTGCTCATCACCGTCTTGCGGCTTGACGATGATGCGGCCTGGAATACCCACAACCGTGGCACCCGGCGGCACAGCCTTGGTCACTACCGCGTTGGAGCCAACCTTCGCGCCCGCACCCACGGTAAACGGCCCGAGCACCTTGGCGCCCGCCCCTACTACCACCCCATCGCCCAGCGTTGGGTGGCGCTTACCCTTATTCCAGGTGGTGCCGCCCAGGGTCACGCCTTGATAGAGGGTGACGTCATCGCCGATCTCGGCTGTCTCGCCAATCACGATGCCCATGCCGTGATCGATAAAGAACCGACGGCCCACCTTGGCACCCGGGTGGATCTCGATACCGGTCAACCAACGTCCAAAGTTCGATACCAGCCGCGCCAGCCACTTCCAGCCCATGCCCCACAGGGCGCCGGACAAGCGGTGGATCCAGATCGCGTGCATGCCCGGGTAGCAGGTCAGCACTTCAAAGGCGTTGCGCGCCGCCGGGTCACGGTGGAAAACACTTTGGATATCTTCTCGCAAACGCTCGAACATTTTTAATCCTTCCGCTTAAGAAGCTCACCACGGGCCGCTTTCTGGGTTTCCGTGAGGATGCCACGCAATATGTTCATTTCAGCCCGGCTCACCGAGCTGCGGCCGTACAAACGACGCAGGCGCGCCATCAAGTGCCGTGGCTTTTCAGGGTCGAGGAATTCGATGGCGACCAGGGTTTGCTCCAGGTGCTCATAGAACCGTTCCAGCTCGTCCATGGTGGCCAACTCACCACTTTTGGTCGATGCAACCTCTTCCTTTTCCACCTTGCTCGGCTGGCCGGCAGCGGCCAGCCAGGCCATGCGCACTTCGTAAGTCAGCACCTGCACCGCAGCCCCGAGGTTCAGCGAGCTGAACTCAGGGTCTGATGGGATATGCACGTGGTAATGACATCGCTGCAGCTCTTCGTTGGTCAGGCCGGAGTCCTCACGGCCGAATACCAAGGCGATCTCAGCGCCGCCAGCAGCCTCCTCCACCACTTTAGTGCCGCATTCGCGCGGATCCAGCAGCGGCCAAGGGATACGACGGTCACGGGCGCTGGTGCCGAGCACCAGATTGCAGCCGACCAAGGCGTCCTCCAAGGTGGCGACCACCTGGGCATTTTCAAGCAAGTCATTGGCGCCGGACGCACGGGCATCCGCCTCGTGGTGCGGGAATACCCGCGGTTCGACCAGCACCAGGCGCGTCAGCCCCATGTTTTTCATGGCTCGCGCCACCCCGCCGATGTTGCCGGGATGACTGGTATTGACCAAGACGACACGAATGTTTTGCAGCAAGGGAGGCGCTCGCGGACACAGGAAAGGGGAGCAAATCTTACAGAACCGCCTAAGGTTATGCCATGAAAGCGAACGTCGTCCTTCACCTGAGGAAAGTTTCTGCTAGAATGCTCGGCTTTCTTTAACAACCTTAGGTGACCTATCCATGCAGCCCATGCTGAATATCGCGCTGCGCGCCGCCCGCAGCGCCAGTGAATTGATCTTCCGCTCCATCGAGCGCCTGGATACCATCAAGGTCGACGAAAAAGACGCCAAGGATTATGTATCCGAGGTGGATCGCGCCGCCGAACAGAAAATCATCGACGCCCTGCGCAAGGCCTACCCTACCCACGGCATCCTCGGTGAAGAAACCGGCCTGCACAAAGGCAGTGGCGAAGGCGAAGACTACCTGTGGATCATCGACCCACTGGATGGCACCACCAACTTCCTGCGCGGCATCCCGCACTTTGCCGTGAGCATCGCCTGCAAATACCGTGGCCGCCTGGAACACGCCGTTGTGCTGGACCCGGTTCGCCAGGAAGAATTCACCGCCAGCCGTGGTCGTGGCGCCCAACTGAACGGTCGTCGCCTGCGTGTCAGCGGCCGCACCAGCCTGGAAGGCGCTCTGCTGGGTACCGGCTTCCCATTCCGTGACGACCAGATGGACAATCTGGAAAACTACCTGGGCATGTTCCGCGCCCTGGTTGGCCAGACCGCCGGCATCCGCCGTGCCGGTGCAGCCAGCCTGGACCTGGCGTATGTAGCTGCCGGTCGCTTTGATGCGTTCTGGGAGTCGGGCCTGTCCGAGTGGGACATGGCAGCAGGCGCCCTGCTGATTCAGGAAGCAGGCGGCCTGGTGAGCGACTTCACCGGTGGTCATGACTTCCTGGAGAAAGGCCACGTCGTGGCTGGCAACACCAAATGCTTCAAGGCAGTACTGACGGCGATCCAGCCGCACCTGCCGGCTTCGCTGAAGCGCTAAGCGAGCGAGCACAAAAAAAGCACCCCTCGGGGTGCTTTTTTTATGCCTGGGATTTAGCAAAAAACCAACTCCAACTGACTCAATACAAGCCAATGTGGGAGCTGGCTTGCCTGCGATAACAGCCTGCCAGCCAACTCACGGGTTACTGACCCACCGCCATCGCAGGCAAGCCAGCTCCCACACTTTAACCTTGCAAGGCTTGGGATTACTGCTGGTTCTGACCTAGGATCAAACGACCTTCCTTATCCACCGGAATCTGGCTGCCAGGGTCACGCTCCATACGCACGGTACCTTCCTTGCCATCCAGGTTGTAACGCACGTCATAACCGACCACCTTGTCGCTGATGTCGTTAACGGTGTTACAGCGAGTTTGTGTGGTGGTGTAGGTATCGCGGTTCTGCATGCCTTCCTGAACCTTGTTACCGGCATAACCGCCACCGACAGCACCGGCCACGGTGGCCAGCTTCTTACCGTTACCGCCACCAATCTGGTTGCCCAGCAGGCCACCCGCAAGGGCGCCCACCACGGTACCGGCGATTTGATGTTGGTCCTGCACCGGACGCTGTCGGGTCACGGTGACGTCCTTGCAGACCTCACGCGGGGTTTTGATCTGGGTTTTCACCGGCTGTACCGCCAGTACTTGCGCATACTCAGGGCCGCTTTTTACCAGGCTGTAGGTGGCAACAGCGCCTCCGGCAGTCACACCGACAGCACCCAATACCGCACCAACCAGCAACGACTTGTTCACATGAACCTCCTGACCATCACAAGCGGACCGAAAGATCCGCGCTATACCCAGCCTTGGAGCAAAAAAAAAGGCGCGAGTTCAATACTCGCGCCTTTCTTGTAACAGCGGATCAACAAACGCCCATCAAGGACGGTCGTCGACCTCCTTGTCGGTAGCGGCAGGAGGGATCAAGTCTTCGCTGTTGAGGTTCAGCCAGATCAGCACCACGTTGGCGATGTAGATCGACGAGTAAGTACCCGCCAGAACGCCGATAAACAGCGCCAGGGAGAAGCCCCACAGGTTATCGCCACCGAAGATCATCAGCGCAGCAATCGCCAGCAAGGTGGAGATCGACGTCGCCATGGTCCGCAGCAGGGTCTGCGTGGTGGAGATGTTGATGTTCTCGATCAACGTCGCCTTGCGCAGCACCCGGAAGTTCTCACGAACCCGGTCGAAGACCACGATGGTGTCGTTGAGCGAATAACCAATGATCGCCAGCACAGCTGCCAATACGGTCAGATCGAAGGTGATCTGGAAGTAGGCCAGGATACCCACGGTCACGATCACGTCGTGGATCAGCGACACAATGGCGCCGACACCGAACTTCCACTGAAAGCGGAATGCCAGGTAGATCATGATGCCGACCAGCGCCATCAGCATGCCGAGGCCGCCCTGATCGCGCAGTTCTTCACCCACTTGCGGGCCGACGAACTCGACGCGCTTGACCGACGCCGGGTTATCGCCGCCCACCTTCTGCAAGGCCTCGGCTACCTGGTGACCCAGTTGCGGGTCTTCGCCAGGCATGCGCACCAGCAGGTCGGTGGTGGCACCAAAGCTCTGCACCACGGCTTCGTGATAGCCGGCCTTGACCAGCTCGCTGCGCACCAGGGTAACGTCGGCCGGCTTCTCGTAGGTCAGCTCGATGAGCGTACCGCCGGTGAAGTCCAGGCCGTAGTTCAGGCCCTTATGGAACCAGCTGAACAACGCCAGAACGGTAAGGAGCACGGTGACGCCGAACGCAATATTGCGAACGCCCATGAAGTTGATTGTACGTAACATGGCAGCCCCTTAAATCCACAACTTCTTGAAGTCACGCCCGCCAAAGATCAGGTTGACCATTGCGCGGGTCACCATGATGGCCGTGAACATCGAGGTAAAGATCCCGAGGGACATGGTCACCGCAAAACCTTTCACCGGGCCTGTGCCCATGGCGAAGAGAATCCCGCCGACCAACAGTGTGGTCAGGTTGGAGTCGAGGATCGCGGTAAATGCCCGGCCGAAGCCTTCGTTGATTGCACGCTGCACGGTCATACCGGCGGCGATCTCTTCACGAATCCGCGAGAAGATCAGCACGTTGGCGTCCACCGCCATACCCATGGTGAGTACGATACCGGCGATACCTGGCAGGGTCAGTGTGGCGCCCAGCAACGACATCAACGCCAGCAGCATCACCATGTTGCCCGCCAGGGCGACAGTGGCGATCACACCAAAGAAGCGGTAGATGGCGATGATGAACAGCGACACGAACAGCATGCCCCACAGCGCGGCATCGACACCCTTGGTGATGTTGTCGGCACCCAGGCTCGGGCCGATGGTACGTTCTTCAGCGAAGTACATCGGTGCCGCCAGGCCACCGGCACGCAGCAGCAACGCCAACTCGGAAGACTCGCCCTGGCCGTTCAGGCCAGTGATACGGAACTGAGCACCCAGCGGCGACTGGATGGTCGCCAGGCTGATGATCTTCTTCTCTTCCTTGAAGGTCTGCACCGGCACGTCTTTCTCGACACCGTTGACCATCTGCTTGGTGTAGGTGGTCACCGGGCGCTGCTCGATGAAGATCACCGCCATGCTGCGACCAACGTTGCTGCGCGTGGCGCGGCTCATCAGTTCGCCGCCATGGCCATCCAGACGGATGTTCACTTCAGGCGTGCCGTGCTCGCCGAAACCGGCCTTGGCGTCGGTCACCTGGTCACCGGTGATGATCAAGCCACGCTCGATCAGCGCAGGAGGACGGTTGCCTTCACGGAATTCGAATTCTTCGGAAGTGGCACGCGTAGCGCCTGGGTCTGCCGCGAGACGGAACTCCAGGTTGGCGGTCTTGCCGAGGATACGCTTGGCTTCAGCAGTGTCCTGTACGCCTGGCAGCTCAACCACGATGCGGTTGGCACCCTGGCGCTGCACGATCGGCTCTGCCACACCCAGCTCGTTGACGCGGTTACGGACCGTGGTCAGGTTCTGCTTGATGGAGTATTCGCGGATTTCAGCGATCTTGGCCGGGCTCATCGCCAGACGCAGTACCGCTTGGCCGTTCAGGTCGGCAGGCACGATGTCGAAGTCATTGAAGTTCTTGCGGATCAGCGCACGGGCCTGTTCGCGGGATGCTTCGTCAGCAAAGCCCAGCTGGATGGCGCCATTGAGCTGCGGCAGGCTGCGATAACGCAGCTTCTCTTTGCGCAGGAGGCTCTTCACGTCGCCTTCGTAGACCTTCAGACGTGCGTCCAGGGCCTTGTCCATGTCGACTTCCAGCAGGAAGTGCACACCGCCGGACAAGTCCAGACCCAGCTTCATCGGGTGCGCGCCAATGCTGCGCAGCCATTGTGGCGTGGTCTGGGCCAGGTTGAGCGCGACAACGTAGTCGTCACCCATGGCCTTGCGTACGACATCTTTGGCCGGCAATTGGTCTTCTTGCTTGGTCAGGCGCAACAAACCGCCTTTGGATCCAGCCGCCAAGGTTGCCGCTTTAACCTGGATACCCGCGTCGGTGAGCGCTTTGCTCGCACGGTCCAGGTCAGCCTGATTGACTTGCAGCGAAGTGCTGGCGCCAGAGATCTGGATCGCCGGGTCATCAGGATAGAGATTGGGAGCGGAATAAATAAAACCGATCGCCAGCACCGCCAGGATCAGTACGTATTTCCACAGAGGGTATTTGTTCAGCATCACGCCGCCCGCTTATAACGCGGGGCGCCTTGCGCGCCCCGTCGATTGGTAAAGGTTGTTACTCAGATCGCTTTGAGCGTGCCTTTAGGCAGCGTGGCGGCGATGGCGCCCTTCTGGAACTTCATTTCCACGGTGTCGGAGACTTCCAGTACCACGAAAGCATCGGAAACCTTGGTGATCTTGCCGGCGATACCGCCAGTGGTCACGACTTCGTCGCCTTTTTGCAGGCTGCCCAGCAGGTTTTTCTGCTCTTTGGCGCGCTTGGCCTGTGGACGCCAGATCATCAGGTAGAAGATGACCAGGAAGCCGACCAGGAAAATCCACTCGAAACCACCGCCCATAGGGCCGGCAGCAGCAGGCGCAGCGGCGTCAGCCATGGCGTTAGAGATAAAAAAGCTCATTTAGCACTCCAGTTGCAAATAGTGAATCTTAGGGTCGGAAAACTCAGTCCAAGGGCGGCACAGGGAGGCCACGCTTGGCATAGAAGGCATCGACGAAGGCGGCCAATGTACCCTGTTGAATAGCCTCGCGCAAACCAGCCATCAGGACTTGGTAGTGACGCAAATTGTGGATGGTATTCAACATGCTACCCAGCATTTCCCCGCACTTGTCCAGATGGTGCAGATAAGCACGGGAGAAGTTCTGGCAGGTGTAGCAGTCACAGGTAGGATCCAGCGGCGAATCATCATGGCGATGGAACGCGTTACGGATCTTCAGCACGCCTGTATCGATGAACAGATGCCCATTGCGGGCATTACGGGTTGGCATCACGCAATCGAACATGTCCACACCGCGGCGCACACCCTCTACGAGATCTTCCGGTTTGCCAACGCCCATAAGGTAACGAGGTTTGTCTGCGGGCATCAGGCCCGGCAGGTAATCCAGCACCTTGATCATTTCATGCTTGGGCTCGCCCACCGACAAACCGCCGATGGCCAGGCCGTCGAAGCCGATCTTGTCGAGGCCTTCCAGCGAGCGTTTGCGCAGGTTTTCATGCATGCCGCCCTGGACAATACCGAACAACGCCGCGGTGTTATCGCCATGGGCATTCTTCGAACGCTGGGCCCAACGCAGCGACAACTCCATGGAGATACGCGCCACGTCTTCATCTGCCGGGTACGGCGTGCACTCGTCGAAAATCATCACGATGTCCGAACCCAGATCGCGCTGTACCTGCATCGACTCTTCCGGGCCCATGAACACCTTGGCGCCGTCGACCGGCGAGGCAAAGGTCACGCCCTCTTCCTTGATCTTGCGCATGGCGCCCAAGCTGAACACCTGGAAACCACCGGAGTCGGTAAGGATCGGCCCTTGCCACTTCATGAAGTCATGCAGGTCGCCGTGCTTCTTGATCACTTCCGTGCCCGGGCGCAGCCACAGGTGGAAGGTATTGCCGAGGATAATCTCGGCACCAGTGGCGACGATGTCGCGGGGCAACATGCCTTTGACGGTGCCGTAGGTGCCGACCGGCATGAAGGCCGGGGTCTCCACAGTGCCACGCGGGAAGGTCAGGCGACCACGACGGGCTTTGCCGTCCGTAGCGAGCAATTCAAACGACATACGACTCATAAGTTGTCCTCAGGGCCGCGCGGCGCCGGGTTACGGGTGATAAACATCGCATCACCGTAGCTGAAAAAACGGTACTCGTTAGCGATGGCGGCCTGGTAGGCAGCCATGGTTTCCGGGTAACCGGCAAATGCCGACACCAGCATCAACAGCGTGGATTCGGGCAAATGGAAGTTGGTGACCAGGCAATCGACCACATGAAAGGGTCGCCCTGGAAAAATGAAAATATCGGTGTCGCCACTGAACGGCTTGAGCACGCCATCACGCGCTGCACTCTCCAGCGAACGCACACTGGTGGTGCCCACGGCAACCACTCGACCGCCACGCGCCTTGCACGCCGCCACCGCATTCACCACGTCCTGGCTGACTTCCAGCCATTCGCTGTGCATATGGTGGTCTTCGATGTTATCCACACGCACCGGCTGAAACGTACCGGCCCCCACGTGCAGGGTTACATAGGCGGTGTCGACGCCCTTGGCGGCAATCGCATCCAGCAGTGGCTGGTCGAAATGCAGCCCGGCAGTCGGTGCGGCGACGGCGCCGAGGCGCTGTGAGTACACGGTCTGATAGCGCTCGCGGTCCGCGTCTTCGTCGGGGCGGTCTATATAAGGAGGCAACGGCATATGGCCGACGCGCTCCAACAGCGGCAACACTTCTTCGGCAAACTTGAGCTCGAACAAGGCATCGTGGCGCGCCACCATCTCGGCTTCGCCACCGCCCTCGATCAAGATGCTCGACCCCGGTTTGGGCGACTTGCTGGAGCGCACATGGGCCAGCACGCGGTGGCTGTCCAGCACCCGCTCCACCAGGATTTCCAGCTTGCCGCCGGACGCTTTCTGGCCAAACAGCCGCGCCGGGATCACCCGGGTGTTGTTGAAAACCATCAAATCGCCTGGGCGCAAATGCTCAAGCAAATCAGTGAATTGACGGTGTGCGAGGGCACCGCTGGGCCCGTCCAGGGTCAGCAGTCGACTGGCGCGACGCTCGGCCAAAGGGTGGCGAGCGATCAGCGAATCAGGGAGCTCAAAAGTAAAGTCAGCAACGCGCATGATGGGGTTCGTCTAGCAGGGCCGGGAAGTCTAGCGGAAATAGTGAAAATAGACCATGAAACGTGATTGACCAACCGTAATCTCATCTCTATACTTCGCCGCCATTGAGCCCTGATGGCGGAATTGGTAGACGCGGCGGATTCAAAATCCGTTTTCGAAAGGAGTGGGAGTTCGAGTCTCCCTCGGGGCACCATCTTAAAGAAAGACCTTGAAATTCAAGGTCTTTTTTTTCGCCTGCAAAAAAGTGCCAGGCGTGGCAGTGGAGGGAGCGGGACCATGGAGTTGACGCTTGAAGCGGTTGCGTTGTTCGCGTTGAAGCTGGTGCATGAGACTGACGACGGTAGCCCGTTGCTGCGCGATGATCCCGTGATGGAGGGCTATGATCGCGAGGTGTTTGGGTTGTTGGTGCGCCAGGGAAACCTGGCCGAGATCCAGTTGAAGCTCGATGAGTGCATCACCCAGGCGTTGATTGCATTGGGTGGAGCGGACAGCGTTCTCGGGCGTGAATTGCAAAGGCTATCCACCGATGTGCAAAACATCGCTCGTCTTGATGAGTTGACCTGCCCGCTGACCGTACTAAAGAGCTATCTGAAAGATGTGCAATGAATCGGTAATCAGGGTAACGGCCAGGTAAACCATCAACACCGCCACCCCTGCATCCAGCCAGCGCCAGACCGCAGGCTTGCGAAACAATACCGTCAATCGCTGACAGCACAGCGCCAACACCACGAACCACACGAGTGATGCCGTCATGGCGCCTGTCGCGAACAGCGCCTGTTGGCCCGCAGGTTTCGTGGCACCGATGGAACCAATCAACACCACGGTATCGAGCCAGGCGTAAGGGTTGGCAAAGCCGAGTATGACCGCCGAGCGCAACAGCCCTCTTTGCGAGTTGCCGCCTTGAGCGTCCGGCATGGACTGATCCCGGATGCAGGCCAACAGACGTTGGCCACCAAACCAAAGCAGATACGCAGCGCCGGACAACAGCAATAGTGCCATCACCTCAGGCCGGCTTCCCAACAACGAACCTAAACCCGTGACCCCGAAAGCGATCAGGAAAATATCGGCCATTACGCAAATAGCGACAACGCCCCAGATCGGCCCGCGACCGACACCTTGGCGGATCACCAAGGTGTCTTTCGGGCCAGGGGCGGCGAACAGTCCGATACCCAAGAGCAAACCTTCGATGTAAAGGGCATTGAAGTGAGGAAACATGGACTGTTCGAGCCCTCCAGGACTATTTAGCGCAGTTGAATCGGTTGATTACCGAAACCGGTATGACGAGCATTCACAGTACTGCCCAGGTCAATGGATTTCTGGCGGTAAAAGGTCGTCAGCAACTGATCCGGATTGGGATTTGCAAAGTAGATCAATGAGCTTCTGGCGACCGGTTTGCTGGGCGCAAGTACAGCATGGTAGGCGGCAGGCACGGCATGATCGGAGAGCTCTGTCAGCAAGGAACCCGCCAGCACCGCGACCTCGTTCTCCAGAAGGCGTACCGGCTCCAACGATCGTCCTTTCATCAAAACCAGCCCTTCGCGGGTAGGCTTGATAAACGAAAGCATATGCCCGTCTTCATGAGGATCCTGGGCATATTGACGAGAATGGTCTTTCGCCTGTGGACCATAGACACACAGCTGGATGTACGATGCCGCGCGAAAGGGGGCCAAGGGGGCAACGCCAAATTCCTCGCAAATGCCATCCATAACTCCCTGGGCCAACTCGCTCATCTGTCGTTCAAAACTGCCGACTGCGACAACGAAAGTACTTCGGGTGAATTCGAAAGCGGTTCTTTTTGAAGCGTGCGCGGGCCAGTAACAAAACCGCTCGCACAGGTCCGGGTGATCCTCGGCAAGGGAGTACTCGGCGCCAAAAGGGAAAAAACCATCCGTGTCCTGGGCAAAGGAAAACTCATCCTTGATGGCCTGGGGAATGGCCGAATAGCCATCAATGATCTTTTTGTAGTCCTGCAACATCGCATCAGGAATTTGCAGGATGCCAAAGCCTGATCGGGCAATGGATTCACAGCACGCTTTCATTGGACTCATAGCTATATCCACAGATAGATGTAAAGGAATGCAACACACACAAGGTTCGCAAGCATGTGAGAAACCGCGACACTGGATATGCCAACCAAACCGGGACCTATCCATGTCTTTCACAACGTCGCCAGCAAGACCAAAGTCTGAATCGCTCTGTAACCGTGACGGCGGGCAGGTTGTCCTTTTTGGCTTACAAGATGACGACTTCCACTGGAAACGGGTTTGCAAAATATGAGCATCAAAACTGGCGATACTCTTCGAGCGCTTGTTGTACGACGCAGCCGAGAACTGGGAAAACCCCTGACTAACCTGGCTAAGGAGGCTGGCATCTCCAGAACCTACCTTTATGCATTGGCGGACGGTGCTTCAAAAGATCCGTCCGTACGTACCCTGATCAAATTAGCCAAAGCGCTACGTGTCTCCCCGCTGCTGCTGTTTCGCTACTTTGCCGACCTGACCGGTGCTCCAACTGATGCTTACTCAATGGCTATCACCAACCGGGCCATTGGCTTGCACGACCCATCTGACATTGCCGTATTCAATGCAGACGTGACCACGCCTGACCAGACCGTAGTGCTGCCCGGTGAAACCTTTCAGAAAACCTGGGAGATCCAGAACCTCGGGATTCGCCCCTGGCGCGGGCGGCGATTGGTGAGAGTGGACGGTGAGTACGTGATCGCCCGTCGAACCGCTTCGGGGGAGCCATTGGAAGTGGTGATGGATAGCCATCTGCGAAGCCTGAATAACGATATTCCGATAGCAGATACTTTGCCCGGCCAGCCAGTGCATATCACCGTGGAGTTCGGAGCCCCGAGGGAGACCAGTACCGTCACCTCAATCTGGCGTATCGAAGATGAACATGGGCAGCCTTGCTACGGGCCAGCATTCATCCTGCATGTGATTGTCAACGTCATGGCGCGCTGAAAGCAGCCTTACTTGCGCCCCTCTACCGCCATCCGCACCGCCAAACCCATCAACACCGACCCCATCAGCCAGCGCTGCAGCACCTGCCAACCAGGCCGGGTGACGAAGAACACCGCGATGGAACCCGCCATGCAGGCAATCACCGCGTTGACGCTCACGCTGATAAGAATCTGCAGGGAGCCCAGCGCCAGGGATTGCACCAGCACACTGCCATGACCGTTCGGGTCGATGAACTGGGGCAGCAACGACAAATACATCACCGCCACTTTGGGATTGAGCAAGTTGGTGACCAAGCCCATGGTCACCAACTTGCGCGGGCTGTCCTTGGGCAAGTCGCGCACCTGGAATGGCGAGCGCCCACCCGGCTTGACCGCCTGCCAGGCCAGATACACCAGATACAACGCCCCGCCGAGCCGCAGCGCGTCGTAGGCAAACGGCACAGCCATCACCAACGCCGTGATACCCAGCGCCGCGCATACCATGTACACCACAAACCCCAGCGCCACCCCGCCCAGGGAAATCAACCCGGCCGTGCGCCCCTGGCAGATGGAGCGGGAAATGAGGTAGATCATGTTCGGCCCCGGTGTCAGTACCATGCCGAGTGAAATCAGGCCGTAGGCGAGCAAGCTGGATATATCAGGCATGGATTGGCTCCTGTTTTTTTAGGCTGCCAGCGTGAAACCCTTCGCCGACGCGGTCGTGTTGAGCGTCATGCTAGGGGCTTGAAGGCCCAGGCGTTAGATACAGATCCGCAAGCAAAACGTCATACACCGACGGCACCACTTACCCAGGACAGGCACATGATCGACTTCAACAACAAAGGTTTCTTCAAGCTCAAGCAAAACAACGAATACGCCGAACGCGTAGCGGCCCTGCTGCTGGACGGCGAAGAAGTGGTCGACGCCTACAAGGCCATGCGCGACGGCGTCGTGTTCACCACCAAACGCATCATCGCGGTGAACGTGCAGGGGATTACCGGCAGCAAGAAGGATTTCACCTCATTGCCGTACAAGAACATCGTGGCGTACTCGGTGGAAACGTCCGGGACGTTTGACTTGGATTCGGAGTTGGAGATTTATTTTTCGTCGTTGGGGAAGGTGAAATTCGAATTCACTGGCAAGACTTCGATCGTGGAAATCTCCCGGCTGATTTCCAAGCACCTGCTGAGTTGATCCGCAGGCACCCAAAAGACCTTGGTGTTTCAAGGTCTTTTTTATTGCGGTTCAGCTGACGTACACCGGGCTCATCCTGCTCACAGCATCATTTCATAGGGTCCCATTGCCTTGCTAGTCTGCACCAAGCCCTGCCGCATCAACATCTCAAGATAACTTCCCGCCTCCATCGCGGGCTTCTTCAACGCCCTCCTCTGCTTCTGCGCCGCTCCCAACACTGCCGCCTGATCCAAATCCCAGAGATCCGAAATAAAGTCATCCGGATGCATCGGTTCAATGTCATAGGCAGCCAATATATGAGGTGGAAAGTCTTTCAAATTGAAGGTCACAATAACCTCAGCTTTACTCCGAATTGCCGCCGCCAACACATGCCGGTCATCCGTGTCTGGTAAATCCAAACTCGAACACAGATCCTCATATCCCGTCACCAACGCGTCAGGTATAGCAATGTCCATTAGCGCCGACGTGCAGTCCACCTGAGCCGCCGTAAGATCGGGTCGGTTCTTAAGTACGTTTCGCTTCCACTCATCCTGAATCTGGCCAGTCCATCGCGCTCGATACAAACCAGACAAACCAAGCCACATGAGTAAGTCCCTAAGTGCCGCAGGATAGAGAACACAAGCATCGTACACCGCAGTAAAGGGCGAACACCTCATCCGTCATACCCCATTCCCAACTCTTGGGCCTGTTGAACCAGCGCTTCCATTGCCTCTTGGCTTTGCTCGTCACGCCGTTGCTTGAACGCCATCAAATCCGAAAAACGGACTCGCCGATGTCGGCCCGTTTTTGTAAAGGGGATGGCGCCTTCCTCCAGCATCTTGACCAAATGCGGGCGTGACACATTAAGCAGGTCGGCAGCCTCCTGCGAGGTCAACTCGGCATGAACCGGCACTACCTTGACGGCATTGCCCAGCGCCAATTCGCCCAGAATATCGACCAGCAGACGCAGTGCGGAGGTTGGTAGGACAAGCCTGTGTGGCTTGTCTTCTTTGTCGAAGATATCGATGCGCTGGGTTTCAAATTTGGTCGACAATAGGGACGCTAATTCACGCTGACCTTGCACTGCCGCCTCGACTTCTTTTTCCAGCGGAAGGATCGTTTTGGGAAGATTGTTGATGGTCATGATGCAACTCCGGCCTTACGCAATTCAGTTGAGGTCAACGCTAAACGAAACAAACGAAAATCGCAATATTCGAAACAATGCTGGCGACTCACGTACCAGTCAACTTTTCCCACATCAACTGACAAATTGAGCTGATATCGGTTTCTGACTCCCCCTCATAGGCTCACTCCCTCGCACAAGGAAGTGAATCGGTCATGTCAGAACGCTTTTATCCACCCACCGAACAAGCGTTACTCAAGCGACGAATCCTCACCCGGCAACCGTCGCGTGTGCCGTATTCGCCTACTATCGATTTTTTCGAGCCATCCCCTGCCCAGCCACCTACACCAGCCCAACCTCCAAGCTGCGTTTTCATAAAACCATGCCAACTGCCTGACGGTATCGCTCATTACTCGAGCCCCACCGGTTTTGTCCCACTGGAACTGATCAAGGAGTACGGCCATGTAAGTCTGTTGGGCGGGCGCGAAGTGGACGCCCGGGGCGCGGTTGCCTTGCGCAAGATCAGTGGCAGCGCACTGCCAGCCGGCTTAGGGCAGTTGGCATTGCGTTCAGCGTTTTTGGAGTCGGCGGCGACAGTCAGCGCATCCGTCGCTGGTAGCCTGTTGACAGGATTGGTAGCGCTGGCTTGGCCGTCGGATCTAAATGATAGCGCGCTCTACAACGAGGAACAGTTGCGTTCGCTGCAACGAGCGCGTTCGCAAATGCGGCTGCATATCGAGCAACGCGACGACGGCACGCTTAAGGGGTATGGGTTTTACACAGGTAACAATGCCGATTGGCAGATGATTGACGTGGTGCAGTTTCAAAACCGCAGCGGCCAGTTAATAGCAGATTTGAATAATGGCGTAGAGCTGATCTGGACGCCCTCCGTTGATCCAAATGACACCTTAGGTGTTCCGGCATTGGAGGCTGCGCCGCAAGCACCCGTGATCTGGATCTACCCACCGACTGAGACGGCGGCGCAGATTCTGGTTAACCCTATTTACCCACCGGCCTATCGGGATTTTATTCTGGTGTTTCCGGCGGGGTCGGGGGTTCGGCCGCTGTATGTGGTGGTAGGTGCCAAGTCTGGGGATCACAAGTACCACAAAGCGCCTGACACTGAACAAATAACTGGCTTTGAAAAACTGATAAAAGCAAAACCCAAGACTCCCAGACAAGGAGGCGCCGGGCTGAGAGAACGCTGGATTGAGGAAAAAGGTCGGAAGATCTATGAATGGGACTCTCAGCACGGAGAGCTGGAGGTTTATCTAGCGAGTGATGGGAGCCATATAGGTGCGTTCAACCACATAAGCGGCGAGCAGCTAAAAGGGCCAATCAGAAAACGAAACATCAAAAAATATCTGTGAGGGCTACATGGGACTAAAAATAAGGTTGGAATGGTTCGACAGAACTACAGAGAGGCTAAACGGAACGGAGAGTTCAGCGGACTGCGGAGATGACTACTCGGTGATTTCCACGCTCGGGTTGTTGAGCGCAGTGGACGTCAATAACGGCATGTTTGAATTGCGCAGGGAATGGCTATCAGTGATACAGCCACACTTTTTTCATGAAATTGCTCTTTCAGAAAGTGACTACTTCATCGCATTTGATTACGAAGTTGCAAACGAGTAATGCAGACTCAAAGAATTCAGCCTGAGCTGTAGTAGATGAAAAAGCAAATGGTGCACAAGTGACCCGAACATCCATCATAAAAATAGACCTGACCCGCATTCAGAACCCCAAAGAGCTTCACGCCACGCTGGGCACTTCACTCAACTTCCCCACCTGGTATGGCCAGAACTGGGATGCTTTTTGGGACGCCATCACCGGCTTGGTAGAAATGCCCGAGACGCTTGAGTTTTCTGGTTGGGATATTTTTTCAGAGTGCCTACCTCACGATGCCAAGATGCTGCGGCAGTGCTTGGCTGAGCTCGCGACCCATTACCCTGACCTTGCGTCGCGGGTTCGCTACTGATGCCCGTCAGCCTGGGCGCCTCACTTGGGCTGGAATGTCGCTAAGTACGCCAGGATATTTTCAATCTTCTCTTGGTCACTGATCCCCCAGAAGATCATCCGCGTGCCACTCACCACCGACTTCGGATCTTCAATGTAGGCCGCCAGTTTTTCCCGTGTCCACACCACGCCTGAGTTCTTCATCGCATCCGAATACTGATAGTCCGTGGTAGTACCGGCAGGCCGGCCAATGATGCCGTTCAGTTCCGGGCCAAAACCACCCCGCGCGCCTTCACCAATGCTGTGGCAGCCACCGCAGGTCTTGGTGAAGAGTTTGCCGCCCGCGTCGGCGTCGCCCGCAGCGAACGCTGGTGCGGCGATAACGGTCAGGACGAGGGTCAATAACACATACTTCATTCACGTATCCCTATCGGCTGTTGCCGTGGATTATGCCTGTTCGACCGGCCTTTCTCCCAGCCGCTGCACCAGACGCACCAGATAACCGTCCGGGTCTTGCACGATGAACTGGCGCTGCCCGGCCTCCACGTCACCGGCTCGGTACCAGGCATCTTCAACATCGCGGAACAATGGCCAGCCAATGTGCGCCAACCGTTGCAGGATAGGCGCCACGGCGGGCACATCGATTTGCAGGTTGATGCCGCGCCCGAACGGTGGCTGCAACGGTGCGGTCAGCCACTGGCCGGCGTCGGGGTCGTATTGTTCGAGCATGATTTGCGCGCCGTTAAGGTCAAGGTAGGCAAAGCCTTCTTCAGCGCGCTGGTAGGCGATGGTGAAGCCTAACTGTTCTACCCAGAACGCCAGGCTGACACTGAGGCGAGTGACAATCAGTTCCGGCACGAGCGGGTTACGGTTAAACATGGCATTCCTTGGGACGGCGGGGTGGCGTTCACCTTAACGGATTGTCGTGCCCATGGCTCACAAGCAGTCAAACGACCACCCATCGATTAAAAAACATCCAATCGAACCTATCCGGCCACCTTCCACTCCACCTTACTGAACCCCCTGATGGTGGAGTAAGGATCATGGCTCAGCCATCGATTTTGGTATTGGAAGACGACGAGATCATTCGGGCGTTGATGGTAGATGTGCTGGAAGACTTTGGTGCGGTGGTGACATCGTTTGCATCGGCAGACGAAGGGATGATTTACCTGGAGCGCGGCGATGACCCGGTGGATTTGATTGTCAGTGATATTCAAATGCCCGGCTTGCTCAATGGTTATGACTTGAGCCGTGTGGTCGCCCACCGCTGGCCTGAAGTACAAGTAGTGCTGACCTCAGGTAATACGAAAATCGCCGCCGAGTTGGGCAGTTCCGTGCGGTTTCTGCCCAAGCCCTGGAGTACCGACCACTTGCTTGAGTGCGTGCAGACAGCATTGACGCACTAGGGCCTGCCCCTGCATTGATAGCAGCGCGATATCATTTCAACCGAACTTGAGGGCCAGTTCTGCGGTCATGTAAGGTGCAGGGAGCGACTTTTCTGATCCGCTGGTCAGCCTTTTCGCTTCTGCGTTCAGCTGACGACAATGAGTTGTGTAGAATCGTCGCCCATTTTCACGCGTCATTCATGGCCGACAGGCCCACAGTTCGAGCTCATTGAATGCATTCACAGGCCCATGACGTTAGTGCGCCCTCCTTGTTGGAAACGTTGCGCACGGGCACGGGCCTGCTGCATGTGGCGTTGGAACAGCGCCTGCCGTTTTTTTCCGAGCGCCTGGATGCCCAGTGGTATCGGCGCCTGCTGCAAGCGTACTACGGCTTTTATCAGCCGATGGAAGCGGCGCTGTATGACAGCGGTTTGATTCCCGATGGATATGAGCCTGTGTTGCGTGTGAAAACGCCAACACTGGTCCATGACCTGCACGCACTCGGCCTGACTGACCACGCCATCCATGCCCTGCCTCGCTGTACCCAACTCCCCGTATTAAACACGCCGGCTGCGTGTCTCGGCGCCCTGTATGTGCTGGAAGGCGCCACCCTGGGTGGCCAAGTGCTGCGCCGGGAAATGGCCCTGCGCCTGGATGTGAACGCCGACAACGGCGGTGCCTTTCTCAATGTATACGGCGCCGAGACCGGACGGCGCTGGAAAGATTTCCTCGATTATCTGAGCCGCCAGCCACTGGATACAGGTGCCGCCGCGCGCGCGGTGATGGCGGCCCGTTCGACATTCAGCGGCTTTGAGCGATGGCTCGACAGCCAGGAGGTATTGCTATGAAACCCGAAGATTTTGAAGAGCTGCTTGCCAACTGCGCCGACGAACCCATTCGTTTTCCGGGGGCCATCCAGCCCCACGGCGTGCTGCTGACTTTGTCGGAACCTGGCCTGAACATTATTCAGGTAAGTGCCAACGTTGGTACGTTGTTCGGCCACGCCCCCGAGGCGCTGTTGGATCAACCGTTGCACAGATTGATTGGCGAGGAGTACGCCCAGGCCGTGCGAACCATGGCCGAGGACAGCGCATTCCTGGACTCGCCGCCCCTGCTGATCACCTTCAAGGGTGAGCAGTTCGAAGGCCTGTTGCATCGCCACCAGGGCGTGTTAGTGCTGGAATTCGAACCACGGCTCAAGGATTTCAAACCCCGAGCGCACAATGGCCGCACCAGCGATCTGGGCAAGATGCTGCACCGCCTGCAATCGGCAAAGACCTTGGAGGCGCTCTACGCCATCACCGTCAACGAAATCCAGGCCATGACCGGTTATGACCGGGTGCTCATCTATCGCTTCGAAGAGGAAGGCCATGGCCAGGTGATCGCGGAGGCCTCGGCGCCGTCAATGGAATTGTTCAACGGGCTGTTCTTCCCCGCGTCCGACATCCCCGAGCAGGCTCGGGAGCTGTATCGCACCAACTGGCTACGGATCATCCCGAATGCGTCCTACGAACCGGTACCGCTGGTGCCCAAATTGCGCCCGGACACCGGGCAGCCCCTGGACCTGAGCTTCGCCACCCTGCGCAGCGTGTCGCCGATTCACTGCCAGTACATGCAGAACATGGGCGTGTTGTCGTCCATGAGTATTTCGTTGATGAAGGGCGACAAACTCTGGGGCCTGATCAGCTGCGGCAACCGTGAGCCGCTGCTGGTACCTAATGACCTGCGCATGGCCTGCCAGACCATCGGCCAGGTGCTGTCATTGCAGATCAGTGCCATGGAGGCCCTGGAGCTGACCCGCCAGCGCGACGAGAAAGTCCAAGCGCTGGCGCTGCTGGACCTGGCGATGAAAGCCTCTGCCAATAACGTCTTCGACGGCCTGGCCCAACAAGGCCGAATGCTGATGGACCTGACCCTCTCCGGCGGCGTGGCGATCATCGAAGATAAACAACTGCACCGCTACGGCAATTGCCCGGAACCGGCGCAGATACGCGCGCTGCACAAGTGGTTGCAGGCCAACGGTGAACCGGTATTTTCCAGCCATAACCTGGCCTCGGTTTACCCGCCTGCCGCTGAGTTCCAGAGCGTGGCCAGCGGCGTGCTCGCCATGAGCTTGCCCAAGCCTGTGGATAACGGTGTGTTGTGGTTTCGCCCGGAAGTCAAAGAGAACATCCACTGGAGTGGCGACCCGCAGAAGCCGCTGAATCTGGAAACCTGCGACGCGGGCATGCGCCTTCGCCCACGCACCTCGTTTGAAATCTGGAAGGTGGAGATGGCCGGCATCTCCACCAAATGGAGCCATGGCGACCTGTTTGCCGCCAACGATTTGCGCCGCTCGGCCCTGGAGAACGACCTGTCCCGCCAAGTGCTGCGCGAGCAACAAGCGGTGCGTGCGCGGGACGAGCTGGTCGCGGTGGTTTCCCACGACCTGCGCAACCCCATGACCGTCATCTCCATGCTCTGCGGCATGATGCAAAAAGCCTTCAGCTCCGATGGTCCACACACCTCACGCCGTATCTCTTCCGCGATCGACACCATGCAACAGGCCGCCGGGCGCATGAATGTGTTGCTGGAAGATTTGCTCGACACCTCGAAGATCGAGGCCGGGCGCTATGTGGTCAAGCCGGTGGCGCTGGACGTCAGCCAGATCTTTGAAGAAGCGTATTCGTTGCTGGCCCCCCTGGCCTCGGAAAAAGGCATCGACCTGTCGTTCAATGTCGAGCCCGGCCTGCAGATCAAGGCCGACCCGGAGCGCTTGTTCCAGGTGCTGTCGAACCTGATCGGCAATGCGATCAAGTTCACCCCACGCCAAGGCAACATCGGCATCAGCGCCATGAGCAACGGTGAGGAGATTGTATTTTCGGTGCGAGACTCCGGTGAAGGCATTGCACCGGACGATTTGCCCCATGTGTTCGATCGCTATTGGACCCAGACTGAAAACAACCCCACCGGCAGCGGGTTGGGGCTGTATATCACCCAGGGGATTGTCCAGGCTCATGGTGGGCGCATCGAGGCCGAAAGTGAGTTGGGGTGCGGTAGTGAGTTCAGGTTTACGGTGCCAAAGCCTGCCTGAAACGCGCCCATTTTCTAAACCCAACATGCGGATACCTTTGGCCGGGAACGAACAACCCGGCCAATGCCACTGAAACGGTGCGCACTCAAAGGGAGTATTGGTGCGACAACAGTCCTCCAATTGAGTAAGGGGTTTACCGATGATCATTGGCAATTCGTTTGACAGCTTGAGCTATAACATCCAGCAAGGCATGAAAGCTAACCAGCCTTCAGCCAATCCCGCCCCCACCTCTTCGCCGATTGGCAGCCCCCCACAGGGGCAGGACACGCGACCAAAACCCAAAGATTCGGGTATGACCTCTCTCGGAGGAGGCAAACTGCTTTAAACCGTTAGGAGTCACCGGCAACGAGTGCAACGCAACGCGCTGCACTTGCGTTAACAAAACACTGACATCCTCTGCGTTATCCTTTCCAGTCCCACTTGGTATGAGCTGCATTCTTCATGGGTCAACCTGAAATCCTGCCTGCCGTGATCGCCGGCCCCTTGCTAAGACGCCTGGAACCACAGCGCCTGGTTATCTGGTTGGTGGGCAGTCGTGCCCTGCCCCTGTGCTTGCGGCTGCAATTACCCTCGGGCGAGGCGCTGGATATCCCGCTCGATGCAACGCACTGCCAAGTCGTGCCCGTCGGCCGCCATGCCGTTATCCACCTGATCGACATAGCCCTGAGCCACGCCCTGCCACAGGATGAAATCATCGGTTACGACCTGTTGATCGACGGCCTCGGCATTGCACAATGGGCACCGCACTTGCTGTATGGCGACGCGACTACGCCAAGCTTCGTGCTGCATAGCCGCATCCATCACTTGGTGCATGGCTCGTGCCGCAAACCCCACCATCGTGCCGACGAAGGCTTGCTGTGTGTCGACCGTCTGTTGGCGGACGCCCGCACACCGCTCGAACGCCCAGCCTTGCTGATGATGAATGGCGACCAGATCTACGCCGACGACGTCGCAGGGCCCATGCTGCGAGCCATTCACGGGCTGATTGCGCGCCTGGGCCTGTTCGATGAGTTTCTAGAGGGTGCGGTGGTGAGCGACAGCGCCAGCCTTTATGGGCATCGCGCCAGCTATTACCACCGGGCCGACCTGCTCCCTGCGCTGGACAGTAACGAGACCTTGCGCGAACGCTTTTTCGGCGGTGTGAAGAAACCCATCTTCACCAGCAGCACCGCCGACAATCACCTGGTGACCTTTGCCGAAGTGATCGCCATGTACCTGCTGGCCTGGTCGCCGGTACCCTGGACGCTGATCGCACCAGAACCGCCGCCGCTGAGTGCGCAAGAACAACAACGCTATGCCCGCGAACAGGTTCATATCGATCAGTTCCGCGACGGCCTGCCTGGGGTAGCGCGGGTGTTCGCGCACCTGTCGACGCTGATGATGTTCGACGATCACGACATCACTGACGATTGGAACCTCAGCGCCCAGTGGGAAGAAACCGCCTACGGCCACCCCTTCTCCAAGCGCATCATCGGCAATGCCTTGCTGGCGTATCTGTTATGCCAGGGCTGGGGCAACCAGCCCCAGGTGTTTGGCGAACTGCTGGACCAGACCCAGGCACTGACCGGCCGGGTACAGGCCAATCATCTCGAGGCGACGGCGCAAGACGCGTTGCTGGAGGCCTTGCTGAAATTCCAGCAGTGGCACTACGTATTGCCCACCACCCCGGCGCTGGTGGTACTCGACACCCGCACCCGACGCTGGCGCAGCGAGTTCACCCTCAAGCAACCTTCCGGCCTGCTGGACTGGGAAGCCTTGAGCGAACTGCAACAAGCGCTGCTGGACCATCCATCCGCCATCATCGTCTCGCCCGCGCCGGTCTTTGGCGTCAAGCTGATCGAGACGGTGCAAAAGGTCTTCAGCTGGTGCGGTTTTCCCCTGCTGGTGGACGCCGAGAACTGGATGGCCCACCGCGGCGCCGCCCAAGTGATTTTGAATATCTTCCGCCACTCACGCACGCCAGGTAACTACGTGATCCTTTCCGGTGACGTGCATTACTCGTTTGTCTACCAAGTGCTGATCCGCCACCGCAACGGCGGCCCCAAGATCTGGCAAATCACCAGCAGTGGCATCAAGAACGAGTTCCCGCCGCGCCTGCTGGAATGGTTCGATCGCCTCAACCGCTGGCTCTACTCCCCGCGCTCGCCCCTCAACTGGTTTACCCGCCGCCGCACCATGCAGGTGATGCCTTATATCCCAGAGCATGCCGAAGCGGGTGAGCGGTTGTGGAACTCGGCGGGCATTGGCCAGGTGTTTTTCAATGAGCAGGGCCAACCGCAGGCCATTTACCAGCACAACGCGGATGGAAGACATCGAACAAAGATGATGGCGCCAGAAAAATAGCGTTTCGCCACTCGTCATAAGCAGCACACCTGCCCTATTCAAAGCGCGCAAGCGCCGATGTACAGTAGCGCCAGCCACGGAGTATCGGCGTCAACCATGACTGGCCTTGGGCGCCAGCCCCCCGCAGGAAGCGCGCAGATGGACGATACATCCGGCAAAGAACCGCTACGCAATGAGGTGTCCGACCTTAACGTCGACCTGTTGCACGCCATCATGGAACTGGTCAGTGATGGCATCTGGGACTGGAACGCCAATACCGGCTTCGTCTACCGCAATCCCGGCTGGTACGAAATGCTTGGCTACTCCCACCACTCGCTGGAAAACAGCGTCTTCACCTGGGAGAACGTGATCCACCCCGAGGATTACCCTCGCGTGATGGCGGTGTTCGATGACTACATCAGCCAACGCGCCGCTCATTACCGAGCCGAATACCGTTGCCGAAAAGAAGACGGTACGTACCTCTGGATCGAGGACCGCGGCTACGTCATTGCCCGCAACCCCGACGGTTCCGTGGCGCGCATGGTCGGCGCACACCGCGATATCCATACGCGCAAATGCTCCATCGAACAGTTGCAAAAGCGCAACCAGTCTCTGGAAGCGCTGGTCGCGGAGCGCACCCTCGAGTTGTCGCGCGTCAACCAGCAACTGCAATTGCAACTGGACGAAAACCGCTCTTTGGCCGAGCGGGACGCCCTGACGCGCATCGCCAATCGGTATCGCCTGGAAAAGGTGCTGCTGGAGGAATGCGACCGCGCCGAACGCTTCCGCCTGCCCTTGGCACTGGTGGCCATGGATGTCGATGACTTCAAGCCGATCAATGACCAATATGGCCACGGCGTCGGCGACCAGACGCTGATACGGGTAGTGGAACACCTGGAAGCCTGCGTACGTAAAAGCGACTTGCTGGCGCGCTGGGGCGGCGACGAGTTTATGGTGGTGCTGCCCAAAAGCAGCCTGGACACGGCCAAAGAGTTGGCCGAAAGGATTCGCCATAAAATCAAGGCGGCGGCCCCCTTGGGCGCGTTGAACGTTACCCTGAGCCTGGGCGTAGTAGAGCGGCGCATGGGGGAATCGCCGGCGGCGCTGATGGCGCGGGCCGATCAAGCCTTGTACCGATCCAAGGCGGCGGGCAAGGATGGGGTGTCGGAATAGGCCGCAGCTCCTTCCAAGGTGGAATGACCCGGCAACTTTATTTCGTTTGCGGCAAGGCCAGGCGCGCGGCTTAGATAGCGCTGCGCCCACCACTGCCGAGTCCCCGAGTCATGAGCCACGCTAGCATCAGCCAGTCGATTTCCATCGTTCACCCCATCAGCCTGAGCCACGGTAAAAACGCCGAAGTCTGGGACACGGCGGGCAAGCGTTACATCGACTTTGTCGGCGGTATCGGCGTACTCAACCTGGGCCATTGCCACCCGGCCGTGGTGGCGGCCATTTGCGAGCAAGCCACCCGGCTAACCCATTACGCGTTCAACGCCGCACCGCATACGCCCTACATCGAGTTGATGCAACGTCTCAGCGCCTTTATCCCGGTGGGATACCCCGTCAGCGGCATGCTCACCAATAGCGGTGCCGAGGCGGCGGAAAACGCCCTGAAGATCGCCCGTGGTGCCACCGGGCGCACGGCGGTGATCGCCTTCGACGGCGCCTTCCACGGGCGCACTCTGGCGACCCTCAACCTCAACGGCAAGGTCGCGCCCTACAAGCAGAAGGTCGGTGTACTGCCCGGCCCTGTGTATCACCTGCCCTACCCCAGTACCGATAACGGCGTGTCCTGCGCCGAAGCGCTGAAGGCCATGGAGCGTCTGTTCAGCGTAGAGATCGACGTAACCGATGTGGCCTGCTTCATCATCGAGCCGGTACAGGGCGAAGGCGGTTTTCTCGCCCTGGACACTGAGTTCGCCCAGGCGCTGCGGCGCTTCTGCGACCAGCACAACATCCTGCTGATCATTGATGAAATCCAGTCGGGTTTTGGTCGCACCGGCCAGCGTTTCGCCTTCTCGCGCCTGGGCATCGAGCCGGACCTGCTGCTGCTCGGCAAAAGCATCGCCGGCGGCATGCCGCTGGGGGCGGTGGTCGGGCGCAAGGCGCTGATGGACAACCTGCCCAAAGGCGGCCTGGGCGGTACCTACTCGGGTAATCCCATCGCCTGTGGGGCGGCGCTGGCGACCCTTGAGGTGATGAGCGACACAAACCTGCACGCCTGGGGCGTCGCGCAGGCGGCCGCGATTGTGGGCCGCTATGAAGCCTGGCGCGCACAGCAACTGTCGCCCTACCTGGGCCGCCTCACCGGTGTCGGCGCGATGCGGGGCATTGAACTGGCCCATGCCGACGGCACACCCGCCCCCAAGCAACTGGCGCAACTGCTGGAGCTGGCGCGAGAGGCTGGATTGCTGCTGATGCCCAGCGGCAAGTCGCGGCACATCGTGCGCTTGCTGGCCCCGCTGACCATTGAGCCTGAGGTGTTGGAGGAAGGTCTGGATATTCTCCAAGCGTGCCTCGAAGAACTGGACGAGTAACATGTATCAACAGGTTTGACGCTGCTCCACTCAGTCGTTGAGCTTGTTCGTGAAGTCCGGGCGAGGTGGATGACCGTTGATAAGATTCCCGTTGTGGATATGTACGTATTTCTGTACGTTAAACCCACCCAACAAGGAGTCCCCATGGAAACTATCAACTACACCAACGCCCGAGCCCATCTGTCCGAAACGATGGACCGCGTCAACGATGATCACGTCCCACTTCTACTGACTCGACAAAAAGGCGAGCCCGTGGTGATGATCTCGTTATCAGAGTTCAATGCTCTGGAAGAGACGGCTTACCTGCTGCGCTCGCCTAAAAATGCCGAACGTCTCATTAACTCAGTCAACAGCTTACGAGCAGGCAAAGCCAAGCCAAGGCGGTTGATTGAAGAATGAAAATACTCTTTACCCCTGAAGGCTGGGACGACTACCTCTGGTTTCAACAGAACGACAAAGCCGGGCTCAAGCGCATCAATCTCTTGATCAAGGCCATACAAAGAGACCCGTTCGGCGGCGTGGGGAAGCCTGAACCCCTCAAACATAACCTGAGTGGTTTCTGGTCTCGACGAATCACCGCGGAGCATCGTTTGGTTTATGGCATCGAGGATGATGAAGTACAAATATTGATGTGCCGCTACCACTACTGAAATTATTCTGACGCCCCAGCCACCTTGACCTGATCCCCCCACCCGCTGAAAATGCCCGACGTTTTTTGTCTCTCCGCATACTACGCAGTGAAATTTTAATGTCTGATTCCTACACCGAAAAATCCGCCGAAGAATCCGTAGTCGCCCTGCACGCCAAAGCCGAATACGAAAACGCCATCAATCTTTCACAGCATGTGCCAGCCGCCAAGATCATCAGCGAGATGGTGCTGGACGCGTTTCACACCTCCAAAGAAAGCGACCAGATCCGCGAGCTGCGCGTTGCCATCCGCCAGGCCCACGATGCCTTCGATGATGACAAAGCCTATGAGCTGATGGGCCAGCTCAAGCAATTGAAAGACGCCGAAGCCGCAGACAACGCCGCCCTGGAACACCTGAGCAGTCAGTTCTCGATCAGCCGCATCCTGTCCAGCTTCAAGGACGATCCCGAGTTCCAGGAACTGGTCTATGGCCTGGCCCTCAAGGTACTTAACCAGTCGCACCAGGCCATCAGCAACCCGAGCGCCGGCAAGGGCAAAGCTGCACGCGCCAAGAAAGACAGCGAAGTGTTTGTGATCAGCAAAGATGGCATCAGCGTCACCCTGCCGCTGCGCACGCCGCGCTCCAAGCTCAATGTGGACCGCGAAGCACTGGAGTTCCTGGGCTTCACCTTTGTAGGCGAAGGCAGCGAGGCGGAGCTTGCGAGCGAAACCTTCATCGACAACAGCGGCGCCGAGCAGCCGGTCACGCGCAAGAGCATCGTGACCGCGCTGCAACAGCAAAGCGCCTTTGACGGCTACGCCATCGCCGCCCAGTAAGTGCCCAACACTACAAACTTCGCAGGGTCAAAAGAGCCTGCTCGACCTGGGCGAGAGTGATATGCCGGCCCACCGAGGCACGCACAAAGTGTGTGACGCCCAGGTCCTTAAGCAACAACGGAGTGTGAGCGGTGGTGCCTGCCCACAAGTTGAGCCCCAGCTCGCGGGCTTGGCCGACAAATGCCTTGGCCGGCAGGTTGTGCGGCACAAACGAGACAATTCCAGTCTGCTCGAACTGGTCGCACATTATCGTCAACTGCGGCAAGCGTCGCAATTCCTTCGCCAGCAGCGCATAGGGCTCTGTACTCACCTGTCCGCCGCCGACCTGCACATACTCCTGCAGCGCCGTATGCATGCCCACCTGGGCCGAGAGGCTTTTTTCAGCAATTTCCAGCACCCGCGCACTGGCCACGTCCAGCCGGTTGACCTGGCCATCGGTGCTGGCGGCGTGCAAGTCGGCAAAATTGAGCTGCAATTGGCCAAGCAAGCGTGGCGACACGTAAGCAACCCCACTGCCACGGGGCCCGCAGAGAAACTTGCGGCCCGCACCTGTCAACAAATCACAATGGATATCCCGCACATCCAGCGGTAACTGCCCCAACGACTGGCAGGCATCCACCACATACAACGCATTCGCGTCCTTGAGCAACGCGCCCAGCGCTTCCACCGGATTGATCACCCCACAGCACGAAGGCAGGTGCGACACACTGACCAGGAACACATCATCGTCCAAATGACGCCGCACCCACTCCAGATCCAGCGGGCTGGTGGCCGTGGTGGGGATCACTTCGACGCGAATGTCACTCGATAACTTGAGGTAGTTGAAAAAGATCAGGTTGGCCGCGTACTCAGAAGTTGACACCCAGACCCGCTTACCCCGGGGAAATTGCAGTTTGCCGAGGATGCTGGTCCAGGCTTCGGTGGCACTGCTGAAAAAACCAATCTGTGAAGACTGAGCATTCAACAGACCGGCCATCACTCGGTACAAGTCGACGTTGAGCAACTCTTCATAGGCAAGCTCGGCTTCATAGCTGCCTATCTGCGCTTCAATGGAGGTAAAACGCTGTATAGCATTGAGCGTGGCCGACGACATCAGGCCCGCACCGGCGGTGTTCAAATGCACCCTATTCATTTCATGCTTCCTTGTTCCACAAAACAGCCGATCCTTTCATCACGCCCACTGCCACTGCGAACAACAGCAATACCGTACCCGCCAGCAGCCACGGCGAAGGCAGGGATGGCTGTGACATCAGCATGAACGCCAGCGGCGGTGTGATCATCACGCCGATATTCACCCCCGCCGAGTAATAGCCGAGGTTGCGGTCAACGGTGTGACGGCTGGAGATACTGCTGACGTAGTGGGTGATACCGGGGAACACAACCATCTCCCCCAGGCTCCAGAGCACGGTGGCGGCCAGCAACAATGCACCGATATGGCTGAAGCCCATCAGGAAAAACCCTACGCCGGCCATCAGGAAACCCGCCACCAGTGAGCGACTGCTCGACAGGTGCGACATGCGTTGGTTAATCGGTACTTCGAATAGAATCACCAGCAGTGCATTGATAAAAAAGATGATACCGACGTAGTAGGCCGGCAACTCGGTGTAGTTGATGATGTAGGCCGACAGAAACGTTGGCGGCAGCGCATAGGCGATGTGCACCGGCAACGCTGCCAGTAGAATCACCAGCAAGCGCGAACGCTCGTGCATTGCGCTTTCCGGCAGCCCATTGCCTTTACTGGCAACGCCAGCCCCTTGTGTCACCGGCACCGTACGCCCAAACCACAGGCAGGCGATAAAGGCGACAAGGGACAACGCCGCGTTGAGGTAGAACACCGCATCGGCGTTACTCAGGAAAATCAGGCTGCCCAAGAGCGGCCCGATTGCCATGCCGATGTTGATCGCCAGGCGGTTGCAGGAGAACGCCACTTTGCGCGATTCGCTACTGCTGTGAGCCACTGTTTCGGAGAACGTGGCGGGGGTGAATGCTTCGTAGCAGCCCCCCCATAGAAACGACAGCACAAACAACACCACGGTGTTATCCACCGACGGAATGATCAGCAGCAGCACCGCATTGAGCAGTAACGAACCGAGGATCACCCGATTGGCAGAAAAACGCTTGATCACCCCGCCGATGATCAAGTCCACAAACAACGCACCCGCGCCATACACGCCCACCAGCAAACCTGCGGTGCCCGCCGATACGGCGTGCTGATGAATCAGGTACGCCGCATAGAAAGGGAACGCCATGGTGCCCATGCGGAACACCAAGGTGATCAGGAACAGCAACTGCAAGCGGGCATTGAGCCCACGTAAAGCGCGATAGGTGCCCATCATCAGCGGATCACATAGACGTGGTCTTTGTTCTGGCGAATCTGCTCGTAATCCTCGTCGATACTGCGCTGGCTCTCCGATACCAGAAACACCCGCAGAGGGCTGCTGAGCAGGTCCACGGTCTTTTTCATCAACTTACCGGCCTTGTATTTGACGCTCAGCTTATGCACCGAGGGCAGCGCCTCGATCAGTTGGATAGCTGAGTCGTTGAAGCCAGTGACCTCACCTTGCAGCGTAGTATCGGTGTTGATGACACAGGCTTCCTTGAGCTTTTGATAGCGCTTGCCGGCATAGTTTGCCTTGAACGCCTCACCATCGCAGTACGCCAGATAGGTGAGCTGCGCCTGGTTGCCGCCCAGGCTGATGTCGTGGAATCGGGGCTCCATGTTGCCGTTCAAGCGAGCACCGACTTCTACCAGCGCAGGGCCGGCTTCAGTGAGGATCACTTCCGAATGGGCTGGGCCGTTATTGATACCCAACGCCTTGAGCGCCTGCACGATGTAATCGACCAGTACGTTGGCCTCGGCACTGTCCGGCGCAATCAGAACGTCACGGTCATAGATGTTCTTGCCGCCACTGATTTCACGCTTCACATAACGCCAGATCCCACAGACGTAGGCCTGCCCATCACGGCTGACGGTATCGACGATATACTCCGGGCCCTTGAGGTAGGACTGGCAAAGAATTTCGGTGTTGGCCAGGCCGAAGATATCCAGGTTGGATATGACTTCCTCACAGGCGCGCTTGACGTCCTCGACGTTGTGGCAGATCGAGACGCCGTCTGTCGAAGCCGAGCTCAGCGGTTTGATCACGCACGGAAACACATGGCCGGCCTCTACCCAAGCCAGCAGTTGCTGGGGGTCCGAGGATTTGATCTGGCGGGCGGTCAACAGGCCCGCGGCCGCGACTTTATTGATCATCTCAAACTTGTCGCGGCGCGCACGTGACCCCGCGCTGCCGTTGGAAGTGGACAACTGCAGTTGTTCGCTCAAGTAGTCGGCAAATGGCACGCCTGGCTCCTGGCCAGCAATGACGGCGACTACGTTGAATTCGCGCAGGCGTTGCACGATCTCTTCAGCGTTGTCGTTGAACGCCAAATTGTGTTCGAACTCCGACAGATTCGGCCCGAGCATGCTCGGCATCAACTCTGGGGTACTCTGTACATGGATCAGGCTGAAGCCCGCATCCCGAAAATATTGCGGCAGGAAATTACCGCTCGAGTAGACATCCACCAATGCGACGTACTGCTTCATAAGAATGTCCTTTTTCAGTAATGAGTGGCGGTTTCAGAGGCCCGTGGCGAAGCCACGTCATCCAGCGCCAGGAAAATGTTCTGCGGAAACTCAGCCACACGGTGCAACAGGTGCAGGTACCAATTGATGCCATACACCGCCGACACGCGGGCCTTGACCTGACCCTGGTTTTTCACCTTCTGAATCAATTCAGGGCGCACACCGTGAAGCATCTCCAGCTCGCCTCGGTCGGCGATGCGGCTGGTGAGGATTTCTTCAACCAGCTGTGGGTCCTGGGTCGCGAAAGCGAACGGGCCACGGCCGCCATTGATTCGGTCCAGCAACCCCAGGTAACGCTCGTTGAGCGCATTGCCACGCGGTAAAGCAATCGCGGCAGGCTCAGCATAGACGCCTTTGACCAAGCGTACTTTGCAGCCAGTTTCCAGGACCGCCCCGAGGTCATCCGGGGTTCGATTCAATTGCGCCTGCAAGGTGATACCCACGTTGGGAAAGCGCCCGCTCAGTTGCAGGAAGATATCGAGGATCGAATCCGTCCATTGAGAACGCTCCATACTGATGATCACACCGATATCCTTATCGGCTGCATGGGTGAGGATCTTCGAGCAGTTCTCAATCGCCAGTTCGCGGGAAATGATGGTGCCGACGTTGGACAGGTCGAACCCCAGCTGCGGGGGTTCTTCAAGCTTGGGATGCTGTGCAATCAAGTCGATGAGTTTCAGGTACTCATCGGTAGCCGTGGTGACCTCGGCTAATGTCGTCGCTTCCTCGCCAACGAACTCGACACCGGTGCGATAGCCTTTCTCCAGCAGGGCCCCAAGCTTATCAAGCATCTCCAGGCGATCTTCGGAGATGATGTAACGAAGAGCGGCGGGCCGCAGGAAATCGCGCAGCGTCTCGCTCTGCAGGAACAAATCGCGATAGGTTTTGTTCGCCGCCAGTTTCTTCAGGGCCAGGGTTGCCAGCAGGCTGTTGTCGGTCGTGTTCATGGCATTAAACCCCGTAGGACTGGTTGAGCATACGACGTGCGAAACTCGAATCGTCGGTGTGGTTGGCAATCTTGTGAGCGCGGAACTTGGACGCGTAACTGAGCAACGTTTCCTTGTGGCGGCTCTGCCGATCACGGGTAAAGATCCCGGCCCACAGGTTGTCCCAGCGCGCGTACTCAGGGTGAGTCATCAGCAGCTTATGAGCCTTGCGCATATTCCAGTGGGGAATGGACGGATGTAGGTGGTGCACGAGGTGGTAATTGTCGTCGTGGCGACCGAAAAAGAAGTTCTCCAAAACATTGCCTTTACGGTTGCGGGTCAGCAACAACTTGTCGGTCTCAACCGCCGGCATCGGATAATGCTCGGCCAACTCGATGATCCAGCCTACGGCCACGGCGGTGGTAAACAGCGGCACCAGCCAGAACAACACCCATTCAGCGACCACCCCAAACCAGGCGACCACAGCAAAAATTACCGCCCAATAAGCCCACATCATCATGCGTTCCTTGCGGATGCGCGGGTCTTGCCCCTGGACACGGTCCTTGACCACATACTTGATGTACTGAAGGGTTCTGTAGCCGGATAGCGCCATCACGACGTTCTTCAAGAAGAACTCGCGCTCGCTTTGTTGAAGGTCATACAGGCCGCACTTGAGATGGAAATTGTAGTCAGGGTCTTTTTCTGGATGCCCCAAGTGCACGTGGTGGTTCTTGATGTGCGAAGTGCTGTAGGACTGGTACAAGTGGAAGACCAGATACCCAGAAAGAAACGTACCGGCAAACCAGTTGATCGCACGGTTTTTTGCCAACACCTTGTGGGTTGACTCATGTAGTACGTTAGTCAAAGCACGTTGGGTGGTGCCGATTAGAAACAGCGAAACCGGGTAGAACCAATAGCTGATGCCCAACGACAGGTAAATGGCAAACGCAATAATTGCATAGTCCTTACCCAGTGCGATGGCCCAGTGATAGTTATCTTTTTTACACAAGTGTTTAAGCATCCCGAATGTTTCCCGGGAAATACCGGCAGCGTATTCGCTAGCAGGTTCTTTGTTTTTATCGACCAGCATAATCACTCCATAATTAAGCGGCGCGCTGCAGCACTCGATCCGCGCAGGGCGAAGATGATTTTTTGAGTGCTGCGCCTATTGTTTTTTTTGCCTGAGCTAGACTCATCGGCTGCAAAAAAACTAAAGCACCGCTTAACAGTGAACAAGCTGCCCTTTTAGACAGGTAGCGCCAAATCACGCGCGCACGCGCGCGCTCGCCGATGAAAATTCATCGGCGAGCGCGGTATTTTTACGAGGGGGGACTGCCGATCAGGCCTGTTCGCGGATGTAGCCCAGTTGCAAGGCTTTACGGATTGCGGACTTGCCGTTGGTGACATTCAACTTGCTGAAGATATTCTTCATATGAAACTTTACCGTACGCGGGCTCATGGAGACCAAGAGCGCTATTTCGTTATAGGTCTTGCCCAGGCTGGTCCAGGACAATACCTCTGTTTCGCGAGGCGTCAGCACGGTTTCGCGTACAACAGGGGCAGGCGAGGTTGCACCACTTTCCAGCGCCTCGTCGTAAACCGAGACCAGCAGCATCTGCAGTTCGCTTTTGTTGGCCAGCACTCTTTCGCGAAACTGTTGATGCTCTCCGAAACTGCACAGGTTGAGAATGGAATAAAAACCCTGGTTGCCATGCACAATAAAACTGGCGCCCTCGCCCACAGGCGCACACGGCCCCGGCACCGGCACCGCTTCTGCCGCAGGGGCCAGGATGTTTTCATCGCTCCAGAAAAACGGTTTTATGCGGCGCTTGGACAAGGACAACAAATGACCGCGTTGGTAAAAATCATCCGCCGCGTCACCGCGGTCCAGCGCATCGGGGTAATTGGTGATGATTTCCGCTTCGTCCAGCGTCGGCCCGCATTGATAAACCTCGAAATGCCCGAGGCCACGTCGACTCAGCTCGGCATCGAGCAATTGACGCACATCAGCGGGCTGAATGAGCGTGTTGTTATTGGCTTGACCATCGCTTCGCATGAATATCATCCCTGATGAGTGACAACGGGGTGAAGCTAGCGATCTGACGGAAGTGCTTCAATCCGGAAGCTTCTGATCAGAGCCGACCCACTCCGTAGGAAATTTCTCTAAACAGGGGAAAGAATGAAACACGCCTGACGGCCTTGTCCAGTGCTTCCGATGGCGAACCGACCGTGAGCAGCTATAGCTGCCGCCTGATCAGACCACCTGCGTCGCAAAGGCCTCGCGAAAACGCTCCATCTCCCGCGAGTTGCCCACCGTCACCCGCACCCAATGCGGCCAGTCCTTCCATACCCGCCCAACCAACACATTCTGCGCCGCCAACTGCTCAATCACCTGCTCTGCCGGCCGCTTCACGTCGATCATGAAGCAGTTGCTGTGGGAGATGGTGCAGCTAAAGCCCCGACCCTTGAGCCACGCGATCGTTTCATCGCGCAACCTGGCATTGAGCGCTTTGCGTTGGCCCACCAGTTGCGCGTCTTCCAGGCTGGCACGGGCGGCCAGCACGCTGGCGCCGGCCGGGACGTTGTCGCCGCCAAACACCGCCAACCGCTCCAGCAACGCCGGGTGGCCGATCGCCAGGCCCAGGCGCGCACCGGCCATGCCGTAGATCTTGGAGAAGGTGCGCAGCACCAGCAGGTCGTCGTGGTCGTTGACCCAACTCACGCAACTGGGGGTATCGCAGAATTCGATATAAGCCTCGTCCACCACCAGCACGCTGCCCTTGGGTTTGTGCGCCAGGGCCCGCCGGATGGCATCGGTCGAGGTCAGGGTGCCGGTCGGGTTGTTGGGGTTACACAGGTACAACATGCCGGCCTGTGGGTCAGCCGCGAGCATGGCGGGCACATCATGGGCATGCTGGGCATCCAGGTTCACTTCATGCACCGGCGCCTTGATCGACTCGGCCGCCTGGCGCGGGACTTCGTAGGACGGCGTGGCCATCACCAGGCCGCGGGTCTGGCTGGCAAACGCCAGCACTGCGTAACGCAACGCAGCCATCGAGCCGGCAAACACCCCGACGTTGTCTTCGGCTATACCCTGTTGTTGGGCGAACAGCGCGGCCAATGCGTACATATCGGGGTAAGGGTAACGTCCGGACGCTGCAATCGCGCGCTGCATTGCCTGGCGAGCCGCGTCTGAAGGGCCGTAGGGGCTTTCGTTGTAATTGAGCAGCACCTGGTCAGATTTTGTCGGCGCTGGGCTGGCGAGGGCCCATTTGAGCTGCCCCATCACAGGCAGGGCCGCGCCCAGCGCGAGAAGGGATCGACGACTGACACGCACCATGGTGACTACTCCTTGTAGAGGCGCGAGGGATTCGCGCAGGCCGTATAGAAGACTATGACGAGAAAGCCGTTGCCTGATTTACCACCAAGGCGTATCCCTGCACTCAGCACTTTATTGTTATAGCGGGCGCATGCAACACTTTCACTGCCGCGAACCTTCAAGAACGGGTTCTGCCGGCATGGACTGATGACTAAATGGAAGTGGTGAGCACTTGATACACAGACGGGAAAAAACCGAGCACTTGAAGAGCAACATCAAGTACTTGATCAAGAGTCGTGGCGAAACCCAGCTTTCGTTAAGCAGTGCCGCCGGCCTGACCAGGACCACCATCTACAACATCCTGGAAGGCAAGGTCGTTAACGTACAGCAGTCGACCATTCGCAAAATCTCGGACTTCTTCGGCGTCTCCTACGAAGAAATCGAGACCATCAGTTTTGAGGCCAAGGAAGTCATCGAGAGCAATGTTTCCCCACTGGGTAACAAGAACCCGGCGGCAGTGCCTGTGCTCAAGGAAAGCCTGCTCATGCAGAACCTGGGCAAGCGCATCGGTGAACTGGCCACGCTTCATCCGCTGACGTATTACTTCGGCAGCGCCTGCAACTTGATCGGCGTGCGCCTGGAGCACGGGATTCCGGGCCTCAATGAACCGGGGGACTTGCTGATCGTGCAGAAAGGCTCGTCGAGCGACGATAAAGAAAAGCTGGTGTACGACCGGGCCACCAAGAAGCTGTTCATCACCCTCGAACCCTGCGGGAACTCAGAGCGTTTGTGTGTCATCGGCGACATCCTTGAGGAGCGCTTCAATGACAACGTCTGAGGGCGCCGTGGAAAACAGCAAATACAAGTTACTGGGCTTTGAAAACGACAAACGCCTGGCGGTGATCATGGTGATCGCCACGGGCAAGGTCCTCAAGATCAAGCTGAGTGAAGTGCTCAGCAGTGAAATGATGGACAACTTCAACAAGATGGAAATCAAGAATCTGTACAAAAAATTCTACTCCCAAGACGGGACACTGACCGCCTACGATATAAACGACCGCAATGAAAACTCCTGGATGATTTACATCATCCTGAACTTGCTGCTGTTCACCTTCTATATCTTCACCAGCATTGCCGCGACCAAACCGATTTACCTGGAGTCGTTGGGCATCATCGTCACGCCGGGCACGTTCCTGTACCCACTGACCTTCTTGATCGTGGACTTGCTCAACGAGAATTTTGGCTTGCGCCTGGCCAGGCGAGCCATTCTGTTTGCGTTTGCCAGCAACGCGATGATCATCATCCTGCTGTATGGCTCCACGTTCCTGCCGGGGCTACCGGGCTGGAAGCTGGATGGGCCTTATACCGACGTGATCCTGCAAGTGTCGTCGGTGCTGGTGGCCTCTTCGGTGTCGTTCCTGGTGTCGGAGAATATAAATTCCTATTTGCTGTGCAAGATCAAGGAGCTGACCAACTCCAGGTACCTATACCTGCGGATATTCCTCAGTACGTTCTTTGCAGTGATTATCGACAGCTTCCTGTTCTGCTTTATCGCCTTCTACGGGGCGATGCAGACCAGCGACATACTCAGCATGATCTATGTACAGATCGCGATCAAAGTCGGCTTTGCGTTCTTCAACATCCTGCCTGCCTACGGGGCACGTTCATTGTTCAAGCGCTATCAATAATCCTGTAAGAGCGAGCTTGCTCGCGAAGAACCCGAGCGCGCCGCGTTCAACCCGATGCGCTGCGTTATCGTTGACGTTCTTCGCGAGCAAGCTCGCTCCTACAAGGGTTATTTCAGCTGCAACTTGTGCTTGAGGCTCTGCATGACAGTTGTCTTGTTCTGCAGGTAGTCATTCAAGCCCCGAGCGCGCAGGTTGCACGCGTCACACTCGCCACAGCCGGTACCGATGATGCCGTTGTAGCAAGTCAGCGTCTGCTCGCGCACCAGCTCCAGTTGCCCGTGATAGTCGGCCAGGGCCCAGGTTTCGGCCTTGTTCAGCCACATCAACGGGGTGTCGAGGCGCACGTCGTATTCCATGCCCAGCTTGAGGGCCTGGTTGAGTGCTTTGACAAACTCATCCCGGCAATCGGGGTAGCCTGAGAAGTCGGTTTCGCACACACCGGTGATGACGGTCTCGGCCTTCACTTGATAGGCGTAGATCGCAGCCAGGGTCAGGAACAGGATGTTGCGCCCCGGCACAAAGGTACTCGGCAGGCTTTCACCCGAGCTGTTCACGGTCGGTACCGGGATGTTGTCGCGCGTCAGGCTGCTGATCGCCAGCTCATTGAGCAGGGACACATCCATCACTTTGTGCACAGTGGCCCCCAACTGCTTGGCCAGCTTCTGGGCCACTTCGATTTCTGCCACATGGCGCTGGCCGTAATCAAAGGTAATGCAGTGCACTTCGTCATACAGCGGCAGGGCCTGGATCAGACAGGTGGTCGAATCCTGCCCGCCACTGAAGACCATCACGGCTTTTTTACTCATTTCATTGCTTCCTGCATTTGTAGAATTGGGATGTAGGAGTGCGCTCGCTCGCGAAAAACGTCAACGATAACGCAGCGTATCCGGTTTAGCGCAGCGCTCAATAAAAAACCCCGCGCGACTTTCGAAGGCGGGGCTTTTTTACCGCAAGACCACTCAGTGGGCGTAGGTCAGCAACAGCTCTTTCGGCACTTGGAAATCCAGGGACATCATCACGCTGAGCGCGGTGATGGTGAAAATCGAGAACACGAACAGCTTGCGCGCCCAGACGGTGTCATCCACCGCCTTGTAGCCGGTCCAGGCCATGTACAACCAGTACATACCCATCGCGGCGGCGACGGCGAGGTAGCTCATGCCGGCGTAGCCACTGAAGGTCAACATCAAGGTCGCCACGAGGAAGGCCAGGATGTAGAGCAGAATGTGTTTCTTGGCCACCTGGATGCCACGCTTGACCGGCAATACCGGAATCGACGCAGCCAGGTAGTCATTGAAGCGGAAAATCGCGATGGCGTAGGAGTGCGGCATCTGCCACAGGCTGAACATCACCAGCAGCACCAGCGCGGCCATGTCGAAGCTATTGGTCACAGCCACATAACCAATCACCGGCGGCATCGCCCCCGACAGACTGCCCACCAGCGTGCCGTGAACCGACTTGCGCTTGAGGTACAGGCTGTAGAGACCGACGTAGATGACAAAGCCAATCACGGCAAACAGCGCCGCCAATGGGTTGGCCACCTTGTACAACAGGGCCACACCGGCAACACCCAGGACGGTCGCAAAGATCAGTGCCAGCTTCAGGGAAATAAGCCCCTGGACCAGCACGCGATTCTTGGTGCGCTCCATCTTGATATCGATGTCACGGTCGATGCAGTTGTTGAATACGCAACCGGAAGCAACCACCAGGGACGTACCGATCATTGCTGCCAGGAAGATGGCCAGATCGACATGTCCCTTGGAGGCCAGGAAGAAACCGCCCGCCACAGAAAGCACGTTACCGAAAATGATCCCCGGTTTGGTGATTTGGATAAAGTGCTTAAGCGACATCGGGTCTTACCTCACTTCGCCATCATGTAGGTGTGGATGCTGAACATGATCCACAGCGACAGACCAACCAGCAGAACGATCACCAGGCCTGCGAACACAAACGCGATCACGTTCTCGCGCTGCTCTTTGGAGCGGTCCAGGTGCAGGAAGTACACCAGGTGAACCAGAACCTGAATCACCGCGAACGCCAGGACGATCATCAAGGTGATCGACTTCGGCAAGGTTGGGTACATCACCAGGCCGAACGGGATCAGGGTCAGGATGACCGACAGGATGAAGCCGATGGCGTAAGACTTTACGCTGCCGTGGCTTGAATCGTGGCTGTCATGGGAGTGTGCATTAGCCATTACAGAGTCCCCATCAAGTAAACGACGGTGAATACGCAGATCCAGACCACGTCCAGGAAGTGCCAGAACAGGCTCAGGCAGCTCAGGCGGGTCTTGTTGGTGTTGGTCAGGCCGTGCTTATTGACCTGATACATCATCACTGCCATCCACAGCAGGCCAGCGGATACGTGCAGACCGTGGGTGCCGACCAGCGTGAAGAACGCCGACAGGAAACCGGAACGGTGCGGGCCGTAGCCTTCGGAGATCAGCAGGTGGAACTCGTTGATCTCCATGCCGATAAAGCCCAGGCCGAACAGGAAGGTCAGGCCCAGCCAGCTCAGTACGCCCTTCTTGTTGCCCTTGTAGAAGGCCAACATGGCGAAGCCGTAGGTGATCGAACTGAACAACAGCAAGGCGGTTTCGCCGAGCACGTAAGGCAGTTCGAAGATGTCGTGGCCCGACGGGCCACCCGCTACGTTGTTTACCAGTACCGCGTACACCGCGAAGATCGACGCAAACAAGATGCAGTCGGTCATCAGGTAGAGCCAGAAACCGTAGACGGTTATTGGCCCCGAGTCGTGGTGGTGGTCATCGTGCCCATGGTCATCGACATGGGCGTGTCCAGCATTGGTCACTAAGTTCGACATGGTTTAAGCCTGTTCCAACGAGGTTTCTACACGGTTGGCCGGGATCTTCTTCTCGGCTACCAGGCGAGCGTGCTGCTCGGCTTCGATGCGTTCGATCGTTTCGACCGGCACCATGTAGCCTTGATCATCACGGGCAGCGTGAATGATGAAGTAACCGATAGTGCCCACCAGGCTCGCGATTGCCAGCCACCAGATGTGCCAGATCATCGCGAAACCGAACACGGTCAACAGCGCACCCATCACCACGCCAGTGGCGGTGTTGTTTGGCATGTGGATCGGCTCGTAGTGCTTGGGCTTCTGGTACGCAGTACCGTCTTCCTTGGCTTCGGTGAACGCATCAATGGTGTTCGCAGTTGGGATCACGGCGAAGTTGTAGAACGGTGGTGGCGACGAGGTCGACCATTCCAGGGTGTGGCCGTTCCATGGGTCGCCGGATTCGCACATGTTCTGCTTGCGATCACGCACGCTGACGTACAGCTGGATCAGCTGGCAGGCGATACCCACAGCGATCATCACCGCACCGAACATGGCAACGTACAGGTACGGTACCCACTCAGGGTTGGTGGTGGCGTTCAGACGACGGGTCATGCCCATGAAGCCCAGTGCATAGAGCGGCATGAACGCGACGAAGAAGCCCGAGATCCAGAACCAGAACGCAGCCTTGCCCCAACCTTCGTGCAGCTTGAAGCCGAACGCTTTCGGGAAGTAGAAGCTGAAACCAGCGATGTAGCCGAATACCGCACCACCGATGATCACGTTGTGGAAGTGAGCGATCACGAACAGGCTGTTGTGCAGCACGAAGTCAGCACCCGGGATGGCCAGCAGTACGCCGGTCATGCCGCCGATGGCGAAGGTCACCATGAAGCCCAGGGTCCACAGAACCTGGCTGGTCATGCGCAGACGACCGTGGTAGATGGTGAACAGCCAGTTGAATAGCTTCACCCCCGTCGGGATGGAAATCAGCATCGTCGCCAGGCCGAAGAAGGCGTTGACGCTGGCCCCCGAGCCCATGGTGAAGAAGTGGTGCAGCCATACCATGAAGCCCAGTACGGAGATTGCGCCCGAGGCGTAGACCATCGAGTGGTGACCGAACAGGCGCTTGCCGGTAAAGGTCGAGATCACTTCGGAGAAGATACCGAACGCCGGCAGGATCAGGATGTACACCTCAGGGTGACCCCATGCCCAGAACAGGTTCACGTACATCATTGGATTGCCACCAAGTTCATTGGTGAAAATGTGGAAATCCAGGTAACGGTCAAGCGACAGCAGCGCCATGGTAGCGGCCAGGATCGGGAACGAAGCCACGATCAGCACGTTTGCCCAGGTGCAGGTCCAGGTGAAGATCGGCATGTCCATCAGTTTCATGCCAGGGGCGCGCATTTTCAGGACGGTGGCCAGGAAGTTGACCCCCGTCAATGTCGTCCCGAGCCCTGATAACTGTAGCGCCCAGATGTAGTAGTCCACACCCACGCCCGGACTGTATTGCAAGCCCGACAATGGCGGATACGCAACCCAGCCGGTCTTGGCGAATTCGCCGACGCCCAGGGAAACGTTGATCAGCACCACGCCGGAAACCAGCAGCCAGAAGCTCAGGGAGTTCAGGAACGGGTAGGCAACGTCACGCGCACCAATCTGCAGCGGCAAGGCAAGGTTCATCAAGCCGGTGAAGAATGGCATCGCCATGAAGATGATCATGATCACACCGTGAGCGGTGAAGATCTGGTCATAGTGTTCAGGTGGCAGGTAGCCAGGCGAACCCTCGGTGGCCATGGCCAACTGGGTACGCATCATGATGGCGTCGGCAAAACCACGCAGCAGCATGACCATGGCAACGATGACGTACATGACGCCGATTTTCTTGTGGTCGACCGAGGTCAACCACTCGGTCCACAAGTAGGACCACTTCTTGAAATAGGTGATACCCGCAACCAGCGCCAAACCACCCAGCGCGATCATGGCGATAGTCACCATTACGATCGGCTCGTGGAATGGGACCGCGTCCCAACTTAATTTACCAAACATCGTTTACTCCTCTGCCCCAGCAGTTGAATGCGCGCCCGTATCAGAACCTTCAACCACGGCCACTTCTTTCTTCTCGTGCTTGACCGGCTTGCCTGGCTTCATACCTTCGTACTTGTCGACGATTTTCTGAAACAGGTCCGGCTCATACGCGGAGTACAAGGCGACAGGGTTGTTCTGGCTCGGTTTGGTCAGAGCGTCGTATTCAGCTTGATCAAGCTGTTTAGGTGCGGCCTTGACTGCAGCTACCCAGGCGTCGAAATCTTCCTGGCTTGTCGAGATCGCTTTGAATTTCATGCCGGTGAAGCCAGCGCCGCTGTAGTTGGCGGAGATGCCTTCCATTTCAGCTTTCTGGTTGGCGATCAGGTGCAGGCGGGTCTGCATGCCTGCCATCGCGTAGATCTGGCCACCCAGTGCTGGGATGAAGAACGAGTTCATCACGGCGTCGGAGGTGATCCGGAAATTAAGCGGGGTGTGCTCCGGGAAGCGGATCTCGTTGACAGTGGCGATACCCAGGTCCGGGTAGATGAACAGCCACTTCCAATCCAGCGCGACCACTTGGATGTTCACAGGCTTGACGTCGGACTCCAGCGGACGGTACGGGTCCAGCGCGTGGGTCGACTTATAGGTGATGTAACCCAGGGCGATGATGATGAGGATCGGAACCAGCCACACCGCGATCTCGATCTTGGTGGAGTGCGACCACTTCGGCGCGTAGGTAGCGCTGGTGTTGGACGCGCGGTATTTCCAGGCGAAGGCGAAGGTCATCACGATCACAGGCACCACAACCAGCAGCATCAGCAGGGTAGCGGTGATGATCAGGTTTCGTTCATCCAGACCGACCTGTCCTTTTGGGTCGAGCAAGGTCCACTTGCAGCCTCCCAGCATTAACATCATGCCAAGCAGCGGCAAAAAGCCTAGTAATCGGGGGTACCTGTTTTTACTCATCTCACGACCTCTAAAGCAGCTTGCGCAATGCAGTTGGGTTTTGATCGCCAACACTTCACCCTGCCAAGGGTTGGCATTTCTCTTCGATTGAATAAGAGCCTGCCCGACACGTCATGACTGTACGTTTCACGGACCTGCAGTGAGTTCTTATTCGATTTCGTGGCTAAAGGCCTTGTTACAGACCAATTCCATTTGGTGCGGATAGTTGAAAGGCTGCCGGAACCTGGGGTCGCATTGAGCCTTCCATCTGCTCCTCGACCGCTCCAATGCTCAAATATTGAACAGCACCGGACATTCAGTGCGGGCGATTGTAGTTAGCTAGCGATGTATAAACCATGTCTTATAAAGAAATAATTTTTATCGATTCCAGCAACAATCCTTCACCAAAGTTGCAAAGATTCGCGATCTTATCGTGTTCGATTCTCAACAAAAACCACAAAAATTGCCGTGTTATTGGGCACAGTGCCACTTCCCTTACGGCTTGTAAGGGCATGCGGATGCCGTCCAAGTCCCCATAAAACAAGGCATTCATAGAGGCCGCAGGGGTTGGAGCCGCACACAAATCGGGCCACTGCACGAACCACGAACTGACAGCACAATTTGTGCGCCGGGTGCAAATTAAAGGGCCGATTTGGCGGGTCAGAAACGTCCTGCGACAGCGTCCGTGTGACAACATGTCGCACGCTGCGCGCACCTTCCGTTGCCCCTCGTCACGGTGCTTTCACAAATCCCTACAAACAAAAACGCTCCGGCCTTCATTCAGAAGGAACGGAGCGTTTGGCAGCCGCGGCGACTCAGGCTTTGGGGTGACGGTTGCGATAGATGCACAGGGGCACCAGGATCGCCGTCAGCACGAATGCCACCAGTGCCCATTGGGCCAGGGACAGGCCGAGGATCGGTGGGTAGGGGGTGCTGCAGAAGCCGTCGACCTGGAAGCCCAGGGGAAACACCTTGGCCAGGGGCAGGTCGTCGACGATCGGCTGCAACACATCGATGCCGCAGCTGACCTGGGGGAAAAACTGGGTGTACACATGGTGGCCGGCCGCAGCTACGCCACCCAAGGCGCTGAGCACCACCCACCCTTCAAAGAACGTCAGCGCGCCCTTAGTGCGCATGGCGGCGCCGATGAACGCGAAGAGCGCAATCAGCAGCAAGGCGTAGCGCTGCAGAATGCACAGCGGGCACGGCGCTTCGCCCAGCACCACTTGCATGTACAGCGCCCCGCCAATCAGCGCCAGGCAGATGATGCCCAGCAACACCAGAAAGCGCCGCTCCCTGCCTAAACGCATGTCGTCAATCATCCCCGTCTTTCCCTTTCTCTGATTATGGTTGTGCCTGATGGCAACGAGTTTACACACAGGCAGTGGTTAAAACAGAGGGGGGTTAACAGCGGATTAATCGTGGCAAATGTAATGATCGTGCGGACGCCATCGCGGGCAAGCCCGGCTCCCACATTGGAATGCAATCCTCTGTGGGAGCCGGGCTTGCCCGCGATGATGTCGATACGGTCAATTGGCCAAATTCTATTCCAACGCCGCCGCCGGGCCAAAGAACTCATAGCGCGCCTGCTTCTCCGGCACACCCAGCGCCTTGAGATGGCGCTTGACCGCCGCCATGAAACCCTTGGGGCCCAAGAAGTAGGCATCAATATCACGCTGCTCAGGCAACCAGGCTGCCAGTTGCTCCTGGTTGAGCATCCCGACCTGGTCTGCCGCCGGGCTGATACCGTCATCCTCGGCATAGCAGTAGAAACGCTTGAGCTGCGGATGCTGGGCCGCCAGCGTATCCACCCAATCACGGAACGCATGCACCCCGCCGTTACGGGCGCAATGGATGAAGTGCACCGGGCGTTCGGTTGCCAGGGCGGCTTCGAGCATCGGCAGTGTGGGCGTAATGCCTACCCCGCCGCTGATCAACACCAGCGGTTTATCACTGGCGGCCAGGGTGAACTCACCCGACGGCGGGAACAGGTCAATGGTCGCGCCGACGTGCATCTGGTCGTGCAGGTAATTGGAGACCCGCCCGCCCACTTCGCGCTTGACGCTGATGCGGTACAGCCCGGTGTCGGTGAGGGCCGACAGGGAATAGTTGCGGCGCACTTCTTCGCCATCGAGCACCAGTTTCAGGCCGATGTACTGGCCGGGGGCTGCGGCCAGGATCGGGCCGTTGTCCACCGGGGCGAAGTAGAAGGAGATGATCTCGTCGCTCTCCTCCACGCGCTTGACCAGCAGGAACGCCCGCGCACCCCGCCAGCCGCCGGGCGCCTGGGCTTTTTCGTCGTAGATGGCCGCTTCGGCGCCGATCAGAATGTCCGCCAACTGGCCGTAGGCCGCGCCCCAGGCACTCATGACCTCGGGGGTGGCAATCTCGCTGCCCAGCACTTCGGAAATAGCCCGCAGCAGGCAGGCCCCAACGATGGGGTAATGCTCCGGCAGAATCTGCAAGGCCACGTGCTTGTTGATGATCTTGGCCACCAGGTCGCCCAGTTGGTCCAACTGGTCGATATGCCGCGCGTACATCAGCACGCCATTGGCCAGGGCGCGAGGCTGGTCACCACTGGCCTGGTGGGCCTGGTTGAACAGCGGACGGACTTCGGGATACTCGGACAGCATCATGCGGTAAAAATGGGTGATCAGTGCTTCACCGCCGCTTTCCAGCAGGGGCACAGTGGATTTAACAATGGCACGGTCTTGGGCACTCAGCATGGGAGACTCCTCGGTCTTTTTACTCATTACCCTTAGGTAGTCAGTATTCGTGCCAACTAATAAACCAATGTTTTTCAATAGTTTAAACATTATGTAGTCAGTATGACCTCCTGCGCTTTATAGTCATATCGACTACAAGGAGTCATTATGACTGCAAAACCGCTGCTCACCGCCCTGCTGCCGCTGGTCGCCGATCTGTCCCGGGAACTGCCCGAAGGCGAGCGCTACCGCCGCCTGCTGCAAACCATGCGCGCCCTGTTGCCCTGCGATGCCGCCGCGCTGCTGCGGCTGGATGGCGAGTGGCTGGTGCCGCTGGCGGTGGATGGCTTGAGCCCTGACACATTGGGCCGACGTTTCAAGATCAGCGAACACCCGCGCTTTGAAATACTGCTGAGCAGCCCCGGCCCTACCCGCTTCGACAGCGACAGCCAATTGCCCGACCCCTATGACGGCCTGGTCGCCGGTTTACACGGCCACCTCGAAGTCCACGACTGCATGGGCTGCCCGCTGTTTATCGACGACCAGCCGTGGGGCCTGCTGACCCTTGACGCTCTCGACAACGAGCGCTTTGAACGGGTCGAACTGGACGCCCTGCAAGCCTTCGCCAGCCTCGCCGCGGCCACCGTCAACGTGGCTGAACGCATCGAGCGCCTGGCGCTGCGGGCCGAAGACGAGCACCAGCGCGCCGAAATCTATCGCCAGGCCAGCGGCCAGCAGCACAAGGAAATGATCGGCCAGAGCAAGGCGCATAAACGGCTGGTCGAGGAAATCAAGCTGGTAGGAGGCAGCGACCTGACCGTGCTGATCACCGGCGAAACCGGGGTCGGCAAGGAGCTGGTGGCCCAGGCGATCCATGCCGCGTCATCGCGTGCCGACAAGCCGATGATCAGCCTCAATTGCGCCGCACTGCCGGAAACCCTGGTAGAAAGCGAGCTGTTCGGCCATGTACGCGGCGCTTTCACCGGAGCGCTGAATGAGCGCCGAGGCAAGTTTGAACTGGCCAACGGCGGCACGTTGTTCCTGGACGAAGTCGGTGAACTGTCATTGAGCGTACAGGCCAAGCTGCTGCGCGTGCTGCAAAGCGGCCAGTTGCAGCGCCTGGGTTCGGACAAGGAACACCAGGTGGACGTGCGCCTGATTGCCGCCACCAACCGCGACCTTGCCGAAGAAGTGCGCAATGGCCGCTACCGTGCCGATTTTTACCACCGCCTGAGCGTGTACCCGCTGCAAGTGCCGGCACTGCGTGAACGCGGGCGTGATGTGCTGCTGTTGGCTGGCTTCTTCCTTGAACAGAACCGTTCGCGCATGGGCCTGGGCAGCCTGCGCCTGACCGGCGATGCCCAGGCGGCGTTGCTGGCCTACAACTGGCCCGGCAATGTGCGCGAGCTGGAGCACTTGATCGGCCGCAGCGCGTTGAAAGCCCTGGGCAACTGCCGCGAGCGCCCGAAAATTCTCAGCCTGAGCGCCCTGGACCTGGACTTGCCCGACGTGAGTACGGCGGTGGCAGAACAAGCACCGGCCCAAGCCCTGCCCATGGTCAGCGGCGACCTGCGCCAGGCCACCGAGCACTACCAGCGCCAACTCATCAGCGCCTGCCTGGAACGCCATCAGCGCAACTGGGCCAGCGCCGCCCGCGAACTGGGCCTGGACCGCGCCAACCTGGGGCGCATGGCCAAGCGGCTAGGCCTCAAATAAAGCAGGCACCTCCGTTGATCGTTCCCACGCTCCGCGTGGGAATGCCTCACCCGACGCTCCGCGTCATGGCCTCGAGAGCGGACGCGGAGCGTCCCCAGCGGTATTCCCACGCAGAGCGTGGGAACAATCGAGCGCACGGGGCTTACGAAACACCAGCACATTCCCCAGCATCACCAGCACCAGCCCCATCAACGCCGGCGCCGTCCACTGGTAGCCCTCGGCCACGGCCGACACATTCAGCGCCACCACCGGAAACAGCACCGTGCAATACGCCGCCTTCTCCGGGCCCATGCGGCCCACCAGGGTGAGGTAAGCGGTAAAACCAATCACCGAACCCGGGATCACCAGGTACCACAGCGCACCGATATACCGCGCACTCCAGTCCATCTCGAAGGGAATGCCACGCACCGCGCAATAGGTCGCCAGCATCGCCGCCCCATAGGCCATGCCCCAGGCATTGGTGGTCAACGGCTTGAGCCCAGCCTTCTGTTGCAAGCTGGACAACAGGTTGCCCGCCGAGAAGCACAGGGTGCCCAGCAGGGCCAAGCCCAGGCCCAACAGGGTTTGCGGGCTAGCGGTATGCCCAACCAGCTCCGGCCAGAATAAAAAGCCCAGCCCCAGCAACCCAAGCGCCCCGCCCATCAACACGTTACGCGCCACCCGCTGGCCGAAAAACACCCGGGCATTGAGCGCGTTCCACAAGGTCGCCGTGGAGAACACCACGGCCACCAGGCCACTGGGGATCCACTGGCTGGCAGTGAGAAAGCACATGAAGTTGACGCAGAACAGGCACAGCCCTTGGGCCAGGCAGATCAGGTGCCCGCGCCGGTTCATCACCTGCAACTTGCGGCTGAGCAGCAACAGCGCAAACAGCACCAGCGCCGCCAGGCCGAAGCGATAGACAATCGACACGGGAATCGCCACCACGCCCAGCTGCCACTTGAGCGCAATCCAGGTGGTGCCCCAAATCAGCACCGTGAGTAAATACAGGAAGAGGTTCATAGCAGGCTCCGTCGTTTGAGCCACAGTGTTGCCTTCAACCACCCTGAGGTTCTTGCACATTCTTGCGCTTTTGTCGGGCGATGGGCTCACAGCGCCCGCCGCCGGGAGTAGGATGCAAGACGTCGGAGAACACACCATGCCAGAGCTGGAATCGCTGCACGTCTTTCAATCCCTCAACCGCTCGCCTCACGCACGCTTGGAAGCCTGCGCCGAGCTCGGTGACGGTTTGTCTGCGGCCGTGTGGAGCAACCACCACGATGCCCAGGACTACCAGGCGCCCAGCCATCACACCTTGTCCTGTTATATCGGCGGCGGCACGGGCACCTTTCGCCGTGACCGGCCAGGCACCAAGGGCGGCCCCGACAAATTGTGCATACTGCCGGCCGAGCACCAGTCGGCGTGGGTGATCAATGGCGAGATACGCCTGGCCCATGTGTATTTCAGCCCGGAGCAATTTGCCCTCGGCTGCGTCACCCTGCTGGACCGCGAGCCGCGGGAGTTGCAGTTGCGTGAGACGACCTTCCTTGAGGACGCCCGTCAGGCCCGACGCTTTCACCAGTTGATTAGCCTCAACTGGCTCGAACCCGGCGAGCGCCTGCTGACCAGCGGCCTGGCCCATGAACTGCTCAGCCACACCCTGCTCAACCAGGTCGGCGTGCGCGACGGCCTGCGCCTCAAAGGCGGGTTGGCGGCGCACCAACGGCGGCGTTTGGTGGAGTACATCGACCACCATGTTGAAGATCCCATCAGCCTCGGCCAGTTGGCGTCGATGTGCGCGCTGTCGGAATACCATTTCGCCCGGATGTTCCGTCAGAGCTTCGGCGTGCCGCCCCATCAATACCTGCTGGCACGCCGCCTGGCACGCGCGCAAACTTTGCTGCGCAGCGGCTCGTTGCCCTTGGGTGAGGTCGCCTTGAGGTGCGGTTTTTCCAGCGCCAGCCATTTCAACCAACGCTTTCGCCAAGCCATGGGCGCCACCCCGGGTGAATATCGCCAGGCACTGCGCGCCTAGGCCATCAAGCCCAGCGTCTTGGCCTTGGCCACCGCCTGAGTGCGGCGCTCCACCCCGAGTTTGCTGTGGATGCGCCGTGCATGGGTCTTGACGGTGTGCAAGGAGATATACAGGCGGTCGGCGATTTCCAGATTGGAGTTGCCCAGGGCGATCAACTGCAACACTTCGAGTTCGCGCTGGCTCAGAGGGTTTTGCGTCGCACCGGCAGGCGTGACCTGAGGCTCCAGGCCCAGCTCACTCAATAGCCCGGGTGCACGCAAGCGCAGTTCGCGAATCGCCTGCTGTACCTGGCAACGAGCCGCCAGCGCCAGCCCGGCCTGCAATGCACGACGGGCCAACGCCGGGTCACCGAGTTGCCAGGTCACCTCACCCAACACCAGGTGCAGTTCGGTTTCCAGACACAGCATGCCGCGCTGCCGGGAGGTTTCGAGCAAGGCATTGAGCCGTGCGATAGGTTGCTCGGCACAGCCCAGCCTGACCTCGGCCAGCACCAGCAAATACTCCAGACGCGGGATCAGTTCCAGGGTCGCCGGCGGTGCCTGCTTGGCACTGGGCCCACGGAAATGGCGCAACACCCGGCGCACCGCTTGTACCGTCAATTCAGCCCGGCCCTGTTGTAGCCACAGGTGTCCGCTGACCAACAACAACACCGCGCGATACACCGTCTCCGGGACATGGCGCTGCTGCATCAGGCGCTCGGCGTCGCGCAATTGAATGAACGCCTGGGCGTAGTCGCCACGGTTGGCCGCCAGCAGCGCCAGGCCGAGATAGCCATATAGCACGCGCTTGTCCTGGCTTTGCAGGCACAGCGTCAAGCCGGTCTCAAAGCATTCGCACGCCAGGGCGTCCTGGCCTTGCCGCAAGGCCAGGTGCCCACGGCGCAGGACGATGCGCCCCACCAATGGCCCGGCCCTGAGCCGCTGGCGAGCCAGCATCGCCTGCACCGTTTCCAGCAGGCTCTGCGCCCGATACGGCGCGCCGCGCTGCTCCAGTAACTGGGCGTGGTCCAATTCCAGCAGGGATTCGAGCACCAGCGAACCGTGAGCACGTGCCAGGCACAATGCTTCGCGGCTCAAGCTCTGGGCGACATCCAACTCACCGCGCAGCAGAGCTTGCTGGGTCAGGCCCGACAGGCACATCAGGCGTGAGGTCCAGGCGCTGTCAGGCAAGGCTTGCAGCGCTTCGAGCAAGTGTTCGCGGGAACGCTCGGCATCACCGCTCAAATGCAGCAACCACCCCCACTGCGCCTGCCAGCGCGCCAGCAGATAGCGCTGCGCGGCGGGCGTCGGTTGCGGGGCGAACCGGGCCAGTTGGTCGATACACAAGGCCGCCTGTTCGAAGCGCCCGGCAAACAACAACGCGGCCGTGAGCAGCCCCACCAGTTGCGCCGACCCCAACATCAATTCATCGCCCTGCTGTTCATGCAGGCGCAACAGCAGCACGGCGTTCTGCTGGCGAAACAAATCCTCGAAACTGAAGTGCTGCAACAGGCTCACCGCCACTTCATATTCCTGCGCCAGCAACGCCTGCTCGAACGCGGCCTGCCAGTCACCCTCGGCGCTGAACCATTGGCACGCGCGTCGGTGCCAGGAGCGTTTGGCCGGCCAGGGCTCATCGCTCAGCAGTCGCGCCAACGGTGGGAAAACGTGGAGCCAGTCGCTGGTGTCTTCCCAGGGCTGGATAAACGCACCCAGTGCCTGCAACTCGCGCAAATGCTCAGCGCCGTCACCACCACCGAACAAGTACTCACACAGGTTCAGGTTGAAACGCGGCAGATGGGCCAACACCCGCCAGGCCTCAGCCAATGGCGCCGACAAGGTGTTGAATAGCTCATGCTGCAGGTAATCGAGCAGGGTTTTGTCGGGGTGGCCGTCGCCCAACAAGGCGATACGCACACCGGCGCACCAACCGGCGCTGAACTGCATCAGGCTGTCGACGGTATGCCCCGGGGCGAGCAGTTGCTCGACTTCCTCGGCGCTGAAAAACAACTCGCTGCACTCCAGCAACTCATCGTCGAGCAACAGGCGTGGCCAATTGCACAACGGGCGCCGTCGCGCGCCCAGCCACCAGGTCAACTGCGGGCTGCCAGCGGCGAGCAAACGGTCCAGCAGCGCATCCAGCTCAGGCGCAGGTGAGCGACAGAAATCATCCAGAAACAACCACGTGGTGTGTGGCCAACGGCCCAAGTCGAGCAATAACGTGGCTTCATCCACAAACGGCAAGCCAAGCTGCTGCGCCAGCCGTGCGCAGAATTCCAAGGGGCTGAGCGCGGCACCGTTGAGTGGCATCCACACCACCTGACACCCCTTCGGCGCCTGCAACGCACACTCGGCGAGCAACGCGCTCTTGCCACTGCCACCCGGCGCGCACAGCAACCTTACCCGCGCCTGCGCCGTCAGCAGCGGCACAGTCAGCCGCGCACGCAACACATGGTGGGCGGACAGCCGTGGCATAAATCCAGAACGGTCCAGGCAGCGGGTCATGGCGGTCATTGCTGCATCCTGCTGTTTTTATTGTTGCGTCACCCTAGACCTGTGGTTGGCGGTTGTTGAAGAAGTATTCAGCGGGTTGATTGAAGACCATAAAAACCAAGGTATACGTCCTTCAGTGTGGGAGCTGGCTTGCCTGCGATGGCGGTGCAACAGCAATCGATGAGCGGCCTGGCCCACCGCTATCGCAGGCAAGCCAGCTCCCACATTTTCAACCTCATTTCAGTGTGGAATCAGCGAACGCCCGCCGATCTCAGTGCAGCCGGGGTGTAGTCCGCCGCCTTGGCTGCGAAACCGAACACGAAGCTGCTCTTCTCCTCGTTCTTCATGCCCAGCGCGATGTAGCGTCCGGCAATCAGGTCGTACAGGGTTTCCACGGTGTAGGCCGGCACCTGGTGGTCGTAGTAGAACTGCGAATGGCCTTCGGCAACGCGCCATAGTTGGCCGCGACCGTCGTAATGGTCTACCAGCGCAACCTGCCAGCTGTCTTCATCGATATACATATGGCGCTTGGCGTAGATGTGCCGCTCGCTCGGTTTGACGGTGCCGACCACTTCCCACACGCGGTGCAGTTCATAACGGGTCAGGTCCTGGTTGATATGCCCGGCCCTGATGATGTCGTCGTACTTGAGGCTTGGCGAATCGAGCTTGTAGCTGTTGTAGGGAATGTACATCTCCTTCTTGCCCACCAGTTTCCAGTCATAACGGTCGGGCGCGCCGGAGAACATGTCGAAGTTGTCGGTGGTGCGCAGGCCGTCGGAGGCGGTGCCTGGGCCGTCGTAGGACACCTGCGGCGCGCGCCGCACCCGGCGCTGGCCGGCGTTGTAGATCCAGGCCAGGCGTGGTTCCTTCACCTGGTCGAGGGTTTCATGCACCAACAGTACGTTGCCCGCCAGCCGCGCCGGGGCGGTGACCGATTGCTTGAAATAGCTGAGCACGTTGGCGGCCTTGGCCGGGTCGATATCCGGGATGGCTTGCGGCACCGCCACTTCTTCTTCGAAACGGATCGGCGTGTAGCTGCCATTGGTCTGTGGCGTGGCCTGGGTGATGATGCGCCGCAGGTTGCCGCCGTGGTAACGGGTGATGTGATTCCACAGCACCTCCACGCCATTCTTCGGGATAGGGAACGCGTAGTAACGGTTGCCGGTAAAATTCTCCAGGCCGTTGCCATCGTTGATCGCCTTCACATTCACGGCGCTGCGCTTGATCGACTCGTAAATGTCCGCCGGCAAGTTGACCGTGCGGTGGCTGGTGTACACCGGAATCTTGTAGGTCTCGGGGTAGCGCTTGAACATCGCCACCTGGCCGTCGGAGAGCTTGTCCTTGTACTTGTCCACCGTGGCAGCGGTGATCACGAACAGTGGTTTTTCACTGGCAAAGGGGTCGGCGAGAAACCCCTTGCTGTCCACCGCGCCTGCATTCTTGGGGATGCCGCCGGTCCAGGCCGGAATCGAGCCATCGGCGTTGCCGGCTTTTTCCGCGCCGACCGGGGTCAGGGAAGTGCCGAGCTTGGCGGCTTCTTCGGGCGATACCGCCGCCATTACGTTGGCGGCCAATACGCTCAGGGCCAACATTGCAATCATCTTACGCATAGGGTCTTGTCCTTCTTTTAAGCCAGATCAGAAGTTCACGCCGAAGCTGAGGGCGAGGAAGTCGCGGTCGGTCAGGGTGTTGTAGTCACCGCCAAAAAAGTCGGTGTAGCTCAGGCTTGCGGTGTAGGTGCTGCGATAGTCCGCATCCACGCCGACGCTGATGGCCTTGGCGCCTTTGTTGAACAGGCCGTTGGGGCCGTAGCCCGCCACGTCGTGGGACCAGGACAGGTTGGGCTTGAGGTTCACACCGGCAATGGCGTTGTTGTAGTCAAGGATCGCCCGCGCCCGGTAGCCCCACGAGGTGGAGGTGACAAAACCGTCGGTGTCACCTTGAAAACCGTAGGCGCCGTACACCGAGTCTCGGCCGTAACGCAGTTTGGTTTTGTCTTCCAGGCCGGCGACGTGCACCACCGCCGCTTCGCCCACCAGGGTCAGGCGCTCGGCGCCCAGTACCTGGTCGAAGAACTGGGTCATGGTGCTCTGGATCTGGGTGATTTCCTTGCGGCGGTAGCCTTTGTTGTCATCGCCGAAATTGCTGCGGATGGGTGAGGCGAGCTGACCCGCGATGGGGTTGACCAGGGCCAGGGTCAGGTCGGTGGTGTTGAGCTGCACCGGCGCATTGGGCCGATAGCTGATTTCGCCGGTCCACGCCGTGCCCGTGGGCAAGGTGGTGGAGAAACTGGCGCCGAACAGGCGGATGTCTTCCGGGTAATCCAGGTAGTACTGGCCGCGGCCGAGCATGGTGCTTTGGGCCAAACCGCCCCCGGAACCGGGTGCCAGGGCGTTGGCGGTGTTGATGATGCGCCCGATGGTGGCTAGGTTGGTATTGGCGGTCAGGGTGCCGACGGTCGGTGTACGGCTGTGGTAGTTCATGAAATACAGGCCGTATTCGGTGTCATCACCCAGCCAGCGCAGGGCCGCGCCGAACTGGCCGGAGTCACGCGCATCGCGGTCACCGGCACGCCGCACGATCACGCCTTCATTGGTCACGCCAAACCCTTGACCAAAGGCAGCGGCCACCGGTTGCAGCGGTCGGATCGCCGGGCTGCCCACGGTGTAGTTATTGGTGCAGCCGTCCGCCGCCACGTCCCCACCGAAGAAGGTGCCGCAGTTGTCGAGCACCGTCTGGTCCCATTCCAGTTGGTAGAAACCTTCCACTGTCAGTTGATTGGTCAGGCTCTGGGAGGCAAACAGCATGTTCACCGGGATCAAGCCTTCCTTGATCTCGGCACCGGGCCTGCGAAACGCCGACACGTCGATCGGGTTGATGCTGTTGATGGAGTTACCGATGAAGGTACTTTCGCCCCAACTGACCACCTGCTTGCCGGCGCGCACGGTGCCGGGCAGGTCGCCCAGGGAGTAGTTGTGGTAGACGAAGGCATCGAGGATCTGCGCACCGCTGGACTTGGCGCCTTCCTTGCGGTTGTGGTCGCTGATGGGCTTGAACTCGCGGTCTTCGTCTTTGAGCTCGAAGTCGTACCAATACTTGCCACGCACGAATACCCCGGTGTCGCCGTACTTCAACTCAAGGTCGTGCAGTCCCTTGAAGATCTTGGAGAAGGTCTCGCCCTTCTTGAAGTTGAGGCGCCCGTCATCCCCGGTGGACGCCTGGCCCGTCCCGCCATTGACCGTGCCGACCAGGCTTTTGTCGGCATCGCGCATGCCCCAACTGGCGCCGACCGATAGCGAGGAGTCGAATTGCCCTTCGATCTCGCCGATGTTGAACGAAACAGCCTGCGCCTGGGCACAGCAGCCCAGCGCAACCGCAGTGGCCACCGCCTGTGGCGTGAAGATGGCGCGCATTATTGTTTTTGTCATGCGTCTTCCCCGGTGAGTGACAGAAGGCCCCACCCTACTGCCGCCCTTGAGGAGCGATAAGCGCACCAAGGAGGTATTCGTGTTGTCGCTCGAAAGGATGACGGGGTTCTCTGGCCGGGCGTTGGCTTGGTGACATGCATGCGATGGATGAAGGGCTATCAGAAGGATCGATGGCGCCCTGTAATTATTGCCGATCTGGTAATAGTCCTTGTCCTGATTCGCTATTACTCATTTTGTTACAACCGACTATTCTTGCCTGGCTTTCAGGGCAAACAGCCCGCTCCCGCATTGGGGAGAAAAGCTGATTTCTAACGGATTGATCCCGTAATCAGTCTGTTCCCGGTGTTCACTGACGTTGATTTGTCGCTCCTTGATCCAACGTCTTACTTCGGCCGCTGCCTATGCAGCGGCCTTTTTTATGCCTGCAATAAAACGGGGCGTCATCGACGCCCCGTGGGATTCATTGATTTACCGGCAATGATCAGAGGCTGAACTTCTGCAAGTTGGCCATCATTTCCTTCAGTGCCTCGATATTGTCCTTGGGGTGCGCAGCCCCTTCGAAATCGCAGATCTGCTGCCAGTGCGCGGCCACATCCTCCGGCGAAAAACCGGCCTCGGGATCAAAACCCACACCCAGGCTGCGCTCCCAACGGGTCTTGCCGATCCAGCCGCCACCCACTTCAAACAAGCCTGCGGTTTCTTCACAGGCGTCACTGCCCAGGTACACCACCAGCGGGCTGACCAGTTCCGGCTTGAGGCGCTCGAACACCTGCGGCGGGATCAGCCCTTCGGTCATGCGTGTGCCACCGGTGGGGGCAATCGCGTTGACCAGAATGTTGTTCTTGCGCCCTTCCAGCGCCAGGGTGCGGGTCAAGCCATACAGGCCCAACTTGGCCATGCCGTAGTTGGACTGGCCGAAGTTGCCGTAAATGCCTGACGTCGACGCCGTGAAGATCACCCGGCCATAACCCTGCTCGCGCAAATGCGGCCAGGCGGCGCGGGTGACTTTGTAGGCACCTTCGACATGCACCCGGTAAACCAGGTCCCAGTCGTTGTCGTCCATTTTGTGAAAGGTCTTGTCGCGCAGGATGCCGGCGTTGTTGACCACCACGTCGACCCGGCCGAAAACATCCAGGGCGTTCTGTACGATCTTGTCGCCGTCGGTGACGGAGTCATGGTTGGCCTCGGCAATACCGCCTGCCGCGCGGATCTGCGCCACCACCCGGTCGGCCGCCGAGGCGTTGGCGCCCTCGCCTTGGGTTGAGCCACCGAGGTCGTTGACCAGCACTTTGGCCCCGTGCCTGGCGAACAGCAGCGCATGGGCCTGGCCCAAGCCACCACCGGCGCCGGTGACGATCACGACCTTATCCTGGAACTGCACTGACTCACTCATACCGAACTCCGCTGGCGACAATGGGATAGGCAGAGTGTCACGCACGCAGCCTTTGGTCACAATAAAGACGGCCGGGGCTGAATGGTGCTTGATAAGGCAGCGGGATGATGCGCGGAATCAGGAATAGGCCGCGCGCGGTGAAGGCTGGCTGATGCGCTCACGAAACGCCTGGTAATGCTTGAGCACCTGGACCGGCGCCTCGATCTGCGGGTAGTGGCCGATATTGGCCAGCCTTATCGTGTCGGGCGCGGGCACCAGTTGGCGATAGCGCTCGACCATATGAGCCCCGGAAATCGGGTCTACTTCGCCGTCGATCACCCGCAGCGGCACTTCACCTCGCTGCATGGCCGTGAGCCAGCGCTCGCGCAGACGACGGCGCTGGGGGATGTAGGCGATGAGTTTGTGCAGGATACGCGGGCCGTCGTTGCAACTGATCAAACTCCAGAAATCATCCAGCACGCTTTCACTGGGCCGCGTCTGGGGGCCGAAGATCTGGTTGAAACTGCTGGCCAAGGCATTGCGCCCAAAGGCCCGACCGATCATCCAGCCCAACGGGCTGAGCAGCAGCTTTTGCACCAGCGCCGGCCGATGGGTTTCCGGAAACAGCCCGCCGTTGAGAAATACACAACTCGCCATCGGAAACCGGCCCTCGTAATGCCGAGCCAATAATTCCTGGGCGACACTGTCGCCGTAGTCATGAGCCAACACATGCACCGGCTGCTCTACGCGCAGGTGCTCAAGCAGCGCCTGTTGCAGATCGGCCTGTTCCAACAGGCAATAGTCGTGGTCCATGGGTTTGGCCGAGTCGCCAAAGCCGAGCATGTCGCAGGCAATCACCAGATTGCGCTGGGCCAGGGGTTGCCACAGGTAGTGCCAGTCCCAACTGGCCGTGGGGAAACCATGGATCAGCAGCAACGGCTCGCCCTGCCCGGCCATCCAATACCGCACGGTGTGGCCACGAAAGACGAAGCCCTGGCCGCGCTTGCGCCAGGCTCTGAGCGGTATCTCGGCGAGTGGCATCAGCTTTTATACCCGGGGTCCTGGTGGTCCAATTTGCGTAGCAGCGCCGGCCAGGCCAGCGCACCACCCATACCTTGGGCGCTTTTTGTGACAGCTGCCACCATCGCCTTGGCACCGGCGAGAATCTGCGGCTCGATGGCGATCAACTCGGTGCCGCCGCTCTGGGCCAGCACCTGGATCTCGCAGGCGCGCTGGAAGGTGAACATCATCAGGAAGGTATCGGCGATGGTGCCGGCGCAGGTCAGCAGGCCGTGGTTATGCAGCATCAGGAAATTGTTCTGGCCCAAATCCGCTTGCAGGCGGGCCTTTTCCTCGTGATTGAGCGCCACGCCCTCATAGGCGTGATAGCCCAGGCTGGACAGTACAAACAGCGATTGCTGGCTGATGGGCAATACACCCTGCTTTTGCGCACACACCGCTACGCCCGCAGCAGTGTGAGTGTGCAGCACGCAGGTCACGTCGTGGCGCACTTCGTGGATGGCGCTGTGGATGGTGTAGCCCGCAGGGTTGATATCGTAGGGGCTCTCCATTTGCTTATTGCCGGCCTGGTCAACCTTGACCAGGCTCGACGCGGTGATCTCGTGGAACATCAGCCCATAGGGGTTGATCAGGAAATCTTCAGTGCCCGGCACCTTGGCCGAAATATGCGTGAAGATCAGGTCATCCCAACCGTGCATGGCCACCAGGCGATAGCAGGCCGCGAGGTCCACGCGGGTTTGCCATTCGGCGGCGCTGACCTGGGCTTTGACGTTTTGTGGCGATGGAGCAGGGGCTAGGCTCATGGCAATGACCTCCTTGGCGCACTTCTTATGGTGTCTAAAGTGAGAGCCAGTCTAGTCAGACGCCGAGGCGCAAGGAGTTTCCTTGGCAGCCAGCTTGATGACTGAGCGAGTCAGTCAAGAGAATAGTACAAATACGTGTCAAACAAGCGCCGTCAATAACGGCGCTCCCTGGGGCTCAACCGCGCAGCGCGGTGATCAAATCGGCCAGCCAAGGCTCGGCGTCAGCTTCCGGGGTGACGCTTTCGCTGGCGTCCAGGCGCAGCATCGGCTGCACTTCGCGGATGCCCAGTTCGGCGAACAATTCGCGCATTTGTTCACCGCCGCCACAGAAAGTATCGCCATAGCTGGCGTCGCCCAGGCCGATGACCGCTCCCGGCAGGCCGCGCCAGGCGGCGGGCAGTTGGTCGCGGATGGTTGAGTACAGAGGCTGCAGATTGTCGGGCAACTCGCCCATGCCGGTGGTCGAGGTCACTGCCAGGAATGCATCGGGAGCAAAGGCCTGCACGTCTGCCAGCGTGGCACGTGCGTTGTGCCAGGCGTTGAAACCTGCGTCCTTGAGGATTTCTTCCGCGTGGCGAGCGACTTCTTCAGCCGTACCGTAGACCGAGCCGGAGAGGATGGCGACTTTCATCAATCTGATCCTGTGGTTGAGTGAAAGCGTGGGATATTAGCAGCCTGTGCCAATATTTCAGTGCGCACCGTGCAACATTCCAGACTTGCCATAAACTGGCAAGGTCAAAACCAGGCCATGGACCGCTCTATGATTAACGCCAAACTGTTGCAAATGGTCGTCAATGCGTCCAACGACGGAATCGTTGTTGCCGAGCGCGAAGGCAACGACAAACCGCTGATCTACGTCAACCCGGCCTTCGAACGGCTGACCGGCTATACCCTCGACGAGATCCTGTATCAGGACTGCCGCTTCCTGCAGTCGGGCGACCGCGACCAACCGGCCTTGATCGCCATCCGTGACGCGCTCGACAGCGGCGGCGCCTGCCGGGAGATCCTGCGCAACTTTCGCAAAGACGGCACGCCTTTCTGGAACGAACTGTCGCTTTCGACCGTGTACAACGAGGTCGACAAGCAAACGTATTTCGTCGGCGTGCAAAAAGACGTCACCACTCAAGTCAAGGCACAACAGCGTGTCGCCCAACTGGAAGCTCAGTTGGCCGAGCTCAAGAGCGAGCTCGCCACACTCAAGGCGACGAGTGGAATTAACAAACTGTAAAAAACGCGGTCTTTAGAGCGATAATGGCTTTTTAATGCCTCAGCCTTGAGCCAGATCAATGCAACGCGACACGCTATTGACGCAGGACGAGCTGGATTTTATCCAGGACATGCAGCACAACCCGCAGCTCAACCTGCGGGATGCATGGTCGAGCCTGACGGTTAATGGCGGCGCACAGATTCGCGATTTGCTCACGCGGCTAGCGGCTCACGACCAGGTCACCATCCAGGCGCAGTTCGACAACCAGCAACTCACCTTCCCGTTGCACCTGGTGGAAGATGAGTTTCATGCCGTGCATTTGCGCCTGGGCGTACCGAGCATTTTTGAAGATGGGCCGATGATCCGCCCGTGGCGCCTGGCGCTTGAAACGCCGGTGGCGCTGGAAAACATCAAGGGCTACTCCAGCGCGCTGTGGGTGCACGAAGTGTCATTCAAAGGGGTGCTGGTAGAAGTGCGTGGCCGGGTCAAACCGCCAAAGACGTTTTCCCTGTGGTTCAGCCCTTCCGGCTACGAACGCATCGCCCTGCGCGGTACGCTGGAGCGGGAAACCGCCCGCGGCCTGTTCGCTTATCGCCTCAGCCAGAGCGATGCCGATGAGATCGAACGGTTACGCCAGTTCATCCTGCACCAGCATCGCCTGGTTCATCCTCACGTTCATGCCTGAGACTCCAGATGGCCGCTGAGCAGTTGCTGCAAGCGGCGCGGCATCAAGCGCCCGTCATTGCCCAGACAACCAATCGATGCCCCCTCCAGGCTGTGTTCTGCCAGCTCTGACGCCTCTCCAGCCAGCAGCAACGGGCAGTCGAGGGTGAAGGCCAGGCGATTGAGCCGCGACGCCAGCTCTGCGCCAGGGGCATGGTTGGAAAACAGCACCAGGGCTTGCGGCCGAGTGCGCTCACAGATCAGCGTCAACTCATCCAGTGGCTGGCCAACGCCCAGGACCTTGACCGCCAGTTTCTCGCTCGACATCAACAAGCCCGCCACCAGCAACTCCAGCTCACGGCACTCTCCGGCAATGGCTGACAGCAATACCCTGGGCGCTGGCGAGGCACAGGCCATTTGCAGGCACCGTGCGACACGCGAGCGCAGGAAATTATCGAAGAACAGCCACTCGCTGGCTTGGCCAAAGCGGCCTTGGTGACGTAACAACTGCTGCCACAGCGGGACCAGAATGTCCTGGAACACCACGGCCGTCGAATAGACGCTGAAGATCTGGCCGTACAACCGGTCGAGCTCACGATCATCAAAGGCACTGATGGCCTGCCGCAATTGCGCCTGCCATTGGCGCCACTCCAGTTCGGTATCGCTGCGTGACGCGGTAGCCGGTTCGTTGGGCTGTGGGTCGCGCGCCAAAAGCTTGCCGACTTTGCTCACCGCCACGCCACGTTCGATCCAGTCGAGGATGCGGTGCACGGTGTCGATATCGGTGCTTGAGTACAGCCTGTGCCCACTTTCGGTGCGTAAAGGCTGGATCAAACCGTAGCGACGCTCCCACGCCCGCAAGGTCACCGGGTTTACACCTGTGAGTCTTGCCACTTCACGAATCGGAAACAGCCCCTCGCAGTCAGAGTGGCTGTCGGCTGTCGTTTCGCGAAGAGGCGCAGTGATTTCGGGCATCAGCGGTCAAAAAACTTGTATGAATTTGAACACCATTTAACGCCGATTGAACTGCATGATTCAAGATCTACGGCGATCCATCCGAAGTTTCTGGCGTATTTGGGCAAATCCGGAATAATCCTTGCCTGTTCTTTTGCGTCGCTGCACCACCCCGCAGCCTCGTTCGTGCACAGCCTACCCGGCTCGGCGCACTTGCTGATTTGGAGATATACGATGTCTACCTCACCCGTCACCTTGATGGTTGCGCGCCGCGTGGCCAAAGGTCGCTACGAAGAACTGATGGCCTGGCTGCGTGAAGGCGAGCAATTGGCGACTGACTTCCCCGGTTACCTGGGTTCCGGCGTGCTGGCCCCGCCACCCCATGATGATGAGTTCCAGATCATCTTCCGCTTTGCCGATGAAAAAACCCTGCACGCATGGGAGTTCTCCGCTTCGCGTAGCGCGTGGCTGAGCCGTGGCAGCGAGCTGTTTGCCGACCCGTCGGAACACCGTGTCAGCGGTATCGATGGCTGGTTCGGCGCAGCGGGTGCCCGCCCGCCACGCTGGAAACAGGCGGTGGCCATCTGGTTGGCATTTTTCCCGGTATCGCTGCTGTTCAACTTCGGCCTGGGGCCGCTGCTCAGCGAGTTGGACCTGTTCAGCCGCGTACTGGTGAGCACCGCAGCACTCACCCCGTTGATGGTTTATTTCTTTATACCGCTGTCGACCCATCTGCTGGCGAACTGGCTGCACCCTTCGCCCCCTCGCAAGGTCACCGAAGCAGCCGCTTGAGTACAGGGAGGCCGGGGCGCTGGTATAGTTTGAGCCTGCCAGCGACTTGAGCCTCCCATGAATGCAACCAACGCTCCGATCCTGATCACCGGTGCCGGCCAGCGTGTCGGCCTGCATTGCGCCGAGCGCCTGTTGGATGAAGGCCAAGCCGTGATTTTCAGCTACCGCAGCGAACGCCCCGGCGTGCAGGCGCTGCGTGAGCGCGGTGCCATCGGCGTGTTTGCCGACTTCTCCAGCGAAGCCGGCGTGCTGGCTTTCATTGGCGCAGTGAAAACCCATACCCAAAGCCTGCGCGCAATCATCCACAACGCTTCAGCCTGGGTCGCCGAAACCCCGGGCGGCGAAAGCCGTGCCTTTATCGACATGTTCAGCGTGCACATGCTTGCGCCGTACCTGATCAACCTGCATTGTTCACCGTTGCTGCAACGCTCGACACCCGCCGATATCGTGCATATCAGCGATGACGTAGTGCGCAAGGGCAGCCGGCAGCACATCGCCTATTGCGCCACCAAGGCCGGGCTGGACAGCCTCACGTTATCGTTTGCCGCACAGTTCGCGCCGCTGATCAAGGTCAACGGCATCGCACCGGCGATGGTGATGTTCAACGAAGGCGATGACGCGGCCTATCGCGCCAAGGTCCTGGCCAAGTCGGCCTTGGGCATCGAGCCCGGGCCCGAGGTGATCTACCAGAGCGTGCGTTACCTGCTGGACAACCCCTATGTCACCGGTACCACCCTGACCGTCAACGGTGGGCGGCATATCAAGTAAGCCGTTTTTGAGGATGTTGTATGACCTTATCCCTGCCCCACCACTACCGCGAGATCCTCAAGGGCCTGGGCGAAGACCCGCAGCGCGAGGGCCTGCTCGACACGCCCAAGCGTGCCGCCAAGGCCATGCAGTACCTGTGTCATGGCTATGAGCAGAACCTGGAAGAAATCGTCAACGGCGCACTGTTCGCGTCCGACAATGACGAGATGGTGATCCTCAAGGACATCGAGTTGTATTCGTTGTGCGAGCATCACCTGCTGCCCTTCATCGGCAAGGCCCATGTGGCCTATATTCCGACCGGCAAGGTGCTGGGCCTGTCAAAACTGGCGCGCATTGTCGACATGTTCGCCCGGCGCCTGCAGATCCAGGAAAACCTCACGCGGCAAATCGCCGACGCCATCCAGGACGTGACCCAGGCCGCCGGCGTGGCGGTGGTGATCGAAGCCAAGCACATGTGCATGATGATGCGCGGCGTGGAGAAACAGAATTCAACCATGAACACCTCGGTGATGCTCGGCGCCTTTCGCGAGTCGAACACCACCCGCATGGAGTTCCTGCAACTGATTGGACGGAGCAAGTAGCAATGCCACAACTTCAACCAGGCATGGCGCGTATCCGGGTCAAGGACCTGTGCCTGCGCACCTTTATCGGCATCAACGAGGACGAAATCCTCAACAAACAGGATGTGCTGATCAACCTGACCATCCTGTATGCCGCCCAGGAAGCCGTGCGTGACAACGACATCGACCACGCCCTGAACTACCGCACCATCACCAAGGCCATCATCGCTCACGTCGAAGGCAATCGCTTTGCCCTGCTGGAGCGCCTGACCCAGGAACTGCTGGACCTGGTGATGAGCAACGAATCGGTGCTGTACGCCGAAGTCGAAGTGGACAAGCCCCACGCGCTGCGCTTTGCCGAGTCGGTTTCGATCACTCTGGCCGCCAGCCGCTGATACCAAGTGAGCCCTATGAACGACCAACAACGCCTCGAACTCGAAGCCGCCGCCTTTCGCCGATTGGTGGCCCACCTGGACAGCCGCAAGGATGTGCAGAATATCGACCTGATGAACCTCGCCGGCTTCTGCCGCAACTGCCTGTCCAAGTGGTACAAGGCCGAGGCGGACGAACGCCAGATCGAGGTCAGCCTCGATGAGGCCCGTGAAGTGGTGTACGGCATGCCGTACGCCGAGTGGAAAGCCCAATACCAGCAAGAAGCCAACGCCGACCAACAGGCCGCGTTTGCCAAAGGAAAGCCTCATGACTGATTTGAACACCCTGCGCGCCAGCCTCAACAGTGGCGAACACCTCTTTGCCGACACCCTGGCGTTCGTCGCGGCCGGTTACAACTACCAGCCGCAAGCTTTCACCAACGGCGGTGTGGAAAACGCTGCCGGACAGAACGAAGGTTCGTGCAAGACCCTGGGTTTGGCGCTGCTGGAAGGGTTGAGTGATAAGGAAGCACTGCTAGCGTTTGGTGAGCATTATCGGTCGGTGGTGGCGACGCCTGAGGGCAGTGACCATGGCAATATCCGAGCGTTGATTGCCCATGGGCTGGCCGCAGTGAAGTTTGCTGAACAGCCTCTGACTCGCCGCTGATTTAATAATCAACCCCGCTCAATGTAGGAACCGGGCTTGCCCGCGAGGGCGGTGGTGACTATCACACCGCTATCGCAGGCAAGCCAGCTCCCACATTTGTTTTGCGGTGTCTCGGCTAGATCGCAGGCATAAAAAAACCGGCTTTCGCCGGTTTTTTCAATTTCACAGGTTTAGAACGAAGCGTCCTTCAAACCGTCGAGGTAACGCTCGGCATCCAGGGCCGCCATGCAACCGGCGCCGGCCGAGGTGATGGCCTGGCGGTAGACGTGGTCTGCCACGTCGCCGGCAGCGAAGATACCTTCGATGTTGGTCGCGGTCGCATTGCCTTCACGGCCACCTTGCACCACCAGGTACCCGTCTTTGGCTTCCAGCACGCCTTCGAACAGCGAGGTGTTCGGGGTGTGGCCGATGGCGATGAACACACCGTCGACTTTCAGCTCGTCGAAGCTGCCGTCGTTGTTTTTCAGACGGGCACCGGTCACACCCATGTTGTCGCCCAGGACTTCATCCAGGGTGGCGTTGAGCTTGAGGATGATCTTGCCTTCGGCGACACGGGCGTGCAGCTTGTCGATCAGGATCTTCTCGGCGCGGAAGGTCTCGCGGCGGTGAACCAGGGTCACGGTGCTGGCGATGTTGGCCAGGTACAGCGCCTCTTCCACAGCAGTGTTGCCACCGCCGACCACGGCAACCGGCTTGTTGCGGTAGAAGAAACCATCGCAAGTGGCGCAGGCCGAAACGCCCTTGCCCATGAACGCTTCTTCCGAAGGCAGGCCCAGGTAACGCGCACTGGCGCCCGTGGCGATGATCAGCGCGTCGCAGGTATACACACCGCTGTCACCGGTCAGGCTGTAAGGCTTTTTCGAGAAGTCGACCTTGTTGATATGGTCGAAGACAATCTCGGTTTCAAAGCGCTCGGCGTGCTCTTTCATCCGCTCCATCAGCACCGGGCCGGTCAAGCCGTGGACATCGCCAGGCCAGTTGTCGACTTCAGTAGTGGTGGTCAACTGACCGCCCGCCTGCATGCCGGTGATCAGCAGCGGCTTGAGATTGGCCCGGGCAGCGTAGACAGCGGCGCTGTAACCGGCAGGGCCGGAACCGAGAATAATCACTCGGGAATGACGGGTATCAGACATGACTCACTCCTACCGACCGCCCAAACCACAGGGCGGCGGGAATAAAAAAGGACCGCGAAGCACTTGGGGAAGGCTTTGACTCGCCAGGTCCTGAAAATAATGGGTGCAGCGTATCGAGGGGGGCAAGATTAAGGAAATACGCATTAACAATCCAGCTCATAGGTGTTCTCTATGTGCGCAATTAAGTTAATCGACACCTTTGTAACCCTGGATGTCGCCTACCTGCCCGCGCTTTCACAACAGGTGCAAAGCCGGTAAGGTCGGCGCGTTCGCCATTTTGCTCGGAGTATTCCATGCCCGCCCCTGCTCTTTCCGGCCCGCAATACCTGCGTGAAGGCCTCAAACTGGTGTTGAGCCCTGGCCTGCGCCTGTTCGTGTTGCTGCCGTTGGCGATCAACCTGGTGCTGTTCGTCGGGTTGATCTATTTCGCCGGCCATCAGTTCAGCCTGTGGGTCGATAGCTTGATGCCGACGCTGCCCCACTGGCTAGGCTTTTTGAATTACCTGTTGTGGCCGCTGTTTGTTGTGCTGGTGGTGCTGATGGTGTTTTTCACGTTCACCATGCTCGCCAATATCATCGCCGCGCCGTTCAACGGGTTTCTCGCCGAGAAGGTCGAGGTCGTGGTACGTGGCACCGACGACTTCCCGCCGTTCAGTTGGGCCGAACTGGCCGCCATGGTCCCACGCACCCTGGCGCGGGAGATGCGCAAGCTGGGTTACTTCCTGCCACGTGCCATCGGCCTGTTTATCCTGTCGTTCATCCCGGTGGTCAACCTGATCGCGGCGCCGTTGTGGCTGCTGTTTGGCGTCTGGATGATGGCGATCCAGTACATCGACTACCCGGCCGATAACCATAAGCTGGGCTGGAACGAGATGCTCGCATGGCTGCGCCAGAAACGCTGGCAGAGCATGAGTTTTGGCGGCATTGTCTACCTGGTACTGCTGGTGCCGGTGGTCAACCTGTTGATGATGCCAGCGGCGGTGGCCGGCGCAACGTTGTTCTGGGTGCGTGAGCAAGGCGCCGAGGCGATGGCGCAGCAAGCGGTGGCCAAGTCATAAATCCATCATCGCACTGACACAATGGCGACATGGCCCACGCCGACACTGTGGGTCATGACGACAGCCTCGCTTCACATCACCCTCATTACCGAAACCTTCCCGCCGGAAATCAACGGGGTGGCCAATACCCTTGGCCGCCTGTGCGAGGGTTTGCGCTCACGCGGCCATCAGGTCGAACTGGTGCGCCCACGTCAGAACACCGATAAGAGCCGATCAAGTGACGATCAACTGCTGCTGTGCCGCGGCTGGCCATTACCCGGTTACCCAGGGCTGCAATGGGGCCAATCGTCGATGCGAAAACTGCTCCGACGCTGGAGCCGGCAGCGCCCGGATGTGTTGTATATCGCCACGGAAGGGCCGCTGGGATTGTCCGCTTTGCGGGCGGCGCGGCGGTTGGGAATCAGCGTCGTCAGCGGCTTTCATACCAACTTTCAGCAGTATTCGAACCAGTACGGCTTGAGCCTGCTCAGTCGCGTGGTCACCCATTACCTGCGCTGGTTTCACAACCGCTCGAGCCTGACCCTGGTACCGAGCGCCAGTCAGCGTCTGGAACTGGAGCGTCGGCATTTTGAGCGCTTGGGGATGTTGGCCAGAGGCGTCGACAGCCAACTGTTCCACCCCGCCAAACGCGACAGCACTCTGCGCGAACGCTGGGCATTGAATAATGAGCAAATCGCAGTACTGCATGTAGGACGACTGGCTCAGGAAAAGAACCTGGGACTGCTCAAGCGCTGTTTCGAGACCTTGCAAGACAGATACCCACTGCGTCAGATGAAACTGATCATCGTTGGTGATGGGCCGCAACGAGCCATGCTGGAGAAAGACCTTCCCGACGCCATTTTCTGCGGTGCCTTGCGCGGTGAAGAACTGGCTCGTCATTACGCATCCGGCGATGTGTTCCTGTTCCCCAGCCTGACCGAAACATTCGGTAATGTGGTTTTGGAGGCCATGGCTTCAGGACTGGGAGTTGTGGCCTACGACCAGGCAGCCGCCACCCAGCATATTCGTCATGGCTATAACGGGGTGCTGGCGATGCCGGGGGATGAAAATGCGTTTTGCGATGCCGCCAATTGGCTGCTGGAGGACGCAGAAGGTTTACGCCGTATGCGCCTCAATGCCCGTCAACACGCAAGCCGCCAAGGCTGGCCAGCGATTGTCGAGCAATTCGAGCATCAGTTACGTGGGGTGTGCGGGGAGAGTTTTGACCTTCCAACGCAACCTTACGTGCGCTGAACAATCGGTCAATGATCAAACGCATGGCCAGCCTGCTACCGGCCACTCAAGTTTTGCCTGGTATTTAAACCGGGAACCAACGGTTGCGTAACGCCAATCATAGAGACCTGCCGATCAAGCAGGCCCTTTGAATATGGAGATAATGAACAATGCCAATTTATGGAATGGGTGTACGCAATGGCGTCAACATGCCAACCGCGGAGTGGACACGCCAGCAACAATGGCTGGATCAATCCCGTGCAGAACCGCCAACCTACGGCCAGCCTGGGCACAAAGATGGGCTCAAGACTGATCATCACAAAGAGCTGAATAAGCGGCCAGAGTATTAATCACTAAAGCAACAGAACTCCCTGTGCCCAGATCACAGGGAGTCCGAGTCCTTACACTAAGGTCGTCAACGCCTCACGACTGAAGGGCAGGATGTCGCCTTCACGCCCTTCGCGCACCTTCACCGCCCAATCCGGGTCCACCAGCAATGCACGGCCCACTGCCACGAGGTCGAACTCATCGTTGTTCAGGCGCTCCAGCAGTTTCTCCAGGCTGGCAGGCTGGGCGACTTTGTCGGTGTTGACCATGAACTGCAGGAACTCGCCATCCAGGCCCACGCTGCCCACCGTGATGGTTGGCTTGCCGGTGAGCTGACGCGTCCAGCCGGCCAGGTTGAGGTCCGAGCCTTCAAATTCCGGCTCCCAGAAACGACGGGTGGAACAGTGGAAAATATCCACGCCAGCGTCAGACAATGGCTTGAGGAACTCACCCAACGCTTCAGGGCTTTGTACCAGGCGCGCGGTGTAGTCCTGCTGCTTCCACTGGGAGAAACGCAAGATGATCGGAAAATCCGGGCCGACAGCGACGCGGGTCGCCTGGATCAGTTCGATGGCAAAGCGCGAGCGGTTGGCCAGGCTACCACCGTATTCGTCGGTGCGCTGGTTGCTGCCTTCCCAGAAAAACTGGTCGACGAGGTAGCCGTGGGCACCGTGGATTTCCACGCCGTCCATGCCGATCGCCTGGGCATCCTTGGCCGCTTGGGCGAAGGCGTTGATCACCTGCGTGATGTCCTGTTTGGTCATGCCGTGCACAACGACATTGCCGTCCTTGAGCTTTTCCATCGGGCCATAAGCCGGCACGCTGGCGTCAGGTTCAGTGCCGATACGGCGCACACTGCCCACATGCCACAGTTGCGGGACAATCTTGCCGCCTTCGGCGTGGACTGCATCGACCACTTTCTTCCAGCCGGCCAAGGCGGCTTCACCGTAAAAATGCGGCACGTTGGGGTAGCCGTTGGAGGCTGGGTGCCCGACCACGGTGCCTTCAGTGATGATCAAGCCCACACCGGCAGCGGCACGGCGACGGTAGTACTCAATGACTTTCGAGTTGGGTACGCCACCTGGGGAGAACGAGCGGGTCATGGGCGCCATGACCACGCGGGTCGACAGTTGCAATGCACCGAGCTGGAAGGGTTTGAACAAGGCTTGGACGGGCATGGAGCGCTCCACGGCTAAGAAATTTATGACGTGGATAATATGGAGAGCAGAGCGTCTCTCAAAGCACTATTGATCTAAATGATTAAGGTATAGAAGCGCCCGAATACCTGTAGGCGTCAACTCAGGGCTTTTTCGATGGCCTGGATGATGGAGGGATCTTCTGGGGGCGTACGGGGCGAGAAACGCGCAAGTACCCGGCCATCCTTACCCAACAGGAATTTCTCGAAGTTCCAGGTGATATCCCCAGGAAACTCAGCGCCCTCGCCCGCCAGCAAGCGGTACAGCTGGTGCCGATCAGGGCCGTTGACCTCGATCTTGCTGCCCAGTGGAAAGGTCACGCCGTAGTTCAGGCTGCAGAACTGCTGAATCTCCTGCTCGGTGCCGGGCTCCTGGCCTGCAAACTGGTTGCATGGCAAGCCGAGCACTGTGAACCCTTGGTCCCTGTACTGCTGGTAGAGGTTTTCCAGCGCCGCGTATTGCGGGGTCAAACCACATTTGGACGCCACATTCACCACCAGCACGACTTGGCCCTTGAAAGGCGCCAGCGGTAGCGCTTGTCCGTCCAAGGCTTTGAGTTTCAGATCGTGGAAAGCACTCATGACGAACTCCAGATATCCCATGTTCTTTGCATTGCAGCCCTTCGGAGCTTACAACCCGAAAGGCTGCAATCATAGACGCCGGTGACGAAACTCGCCTGCAGGTTACTGAGCGGTCGGCCAGGGCAAAATCGGGATCGCCGTCACCGCATTCTGCGGGCTGCCTTCGATCAAGCGGTCGCTGTAGACCAGATACACCAGGGTGTTGCGCTTCTTGTCGAGGAAACGCACCACCTGCATGGTCTTGAACACCAGCGAGGTGCGCTCCTTGAACACTTCGTCGCCGTCCTTGAGTTCACCCTTGAAGTGGATCGGGCCCACCTGGCGGCAAGCGATCGAGGCCTCGGCACGGTCTTCGGCCAGACCCAGCCCGCCCTTTACCCCGCCGGTCTTGGCGCGGGACAAGTAGCACGTCACGCCATCGACCTTGGGGTCGTCAAACGCTTCAACCACAATCCGGTCGTTGGGGCCGACGAACTTGAACACTGTCGACACCTGGCCGACTTCTTCGGCCGAAGCCAGCAGCGGCATGGCCAACAGCAGGCCGAGCAATCCCTTTATCACGCGCATCGTGTATTTCCTATGGTTAAACCAGGATCAGGTTGTCGCGGTGAACCAGTTCCGGTTCCGCCATATAACCCAAGAGTCCGACAATGGCGTCGGAGGATTGTCCAATAATCTTCTGTGCTTCCAGAGCGCTGTAGTTGGCCAGGCCGCGCGCTATCTCACGACCGTCTGGCGCAACGCACACCACCATCTCGCCACGGCGGAAGCTGCCCTGTACCAACTTCACACCCACCGGCAGCAGGCTCTTGTTGCCCTGGGACAAGGCCGATACGGCTCCCGCGTCCAACACCAAGGTGCCACGGGTTTGCAGATGCCCGGCCAGCCACTGCTTGCGCGCGGCCAACATGCCGCGTTCCGGCGACAGCAGCGTACCAATGCGCTCACCGGCCTTGAGGCGATCCAGCACGCGCTCCAGGCGCCCGCCGACGATGATGGTGTGGGCACCGGAACGCGCGGCCAGGCGAGCGGCGCGCAGTTTGGTCTGCATGCCACCGCGGCCCAGGGCACCGCCGACACTGCCGGCGACCGCATCCAGCGCCGGGTCGTCGGCGCGGGCTTCGTAGATAAGCTGGGCATCGGGGTTGTTACGCGGGTCGGCGTCGAACATGCCATCGCGGTCGGTGAGGATCACCAACAGGTCGGCCTCTACCAGGTTAGCCACCAGGGCGGCCAGGGTGTCGTTGTCACCGAAGCGGATTTCGTCGGTGACCACGGTGTCGTTCTCGTTGATGACCGGGATGACCTTGAGCTCCACCAGCGCGCGCAAGGTGCTGCGGGCGTTGAGGTAGCGCTTGCGGTCGGACAGGTCGTCGTGGGTCAGCAGCACCTGCGCCGTGTGGCGACCGTGCTCGGCAAAGCTGGACTCCCAGGCTTGCACCAGGCCCATCTGGCCGATTGCGGCAGCGGCTTGCAGTTCGTGCATCGCGCTGGGTCGCGCGGTCCAGCCGAGACGGCTCATCCCGGCGGCAACCGCTCCGGACGACACCAATACCAACTCAACGCCTGCTTCATGCAAGGCCACCATCTGCTCGACCCAGACGCTCATGGCTGCGCGGTCCAGACCCTTGCCATCCGCCGTCAACAGCGCACTGCCGATTTTCACGACCCAGCGCTGCGCACCTGTCACTTTGCTCCGCATCATCTTCAACCTTAGAGTGAGGGCCGCGCGACCCAGCGCTGCCCATAACGTTATACCCGGATACCAAAACGCCGCTCCAGGGAGCGGCGTTCAAGTTTATCGCAACGGATCAGTCACGCACGTAAATGATTTCCGGGCCATCTTCATCATCCACGTCTTCTTCGTCCCAATCATCGTCGCCGATGTCGTGGACTGACTTCACGCCGCTGCGGCGCAGGGCGCGCTGGTCGTCCAGGGCCTGCAACTGGGCACGGGCTTCGTCTTCGATCTGCTGGTCGAGTTCGGCGAGTTCGGCCTTGTACACCGGGTCGGCCGCCAGGCGGTCGGCACGGTCTTCCAGGTAACGCATGATGTCGCGGGTCAGGCGCTCGGTGCCTTCTTTGGCGATGGCCGAGATGACGTAGACCGGGCCTTCCCACTCCAGGCGATCAACGATCTCCTTGACGCGCTCTTCGTGCTCTTCTTCAAGGATCTGGTCGCACTTGTTCAGTACCAACCAGCGATCGCGCTCGGCCAGGGCCGGGCTGAACTTGGTCAGTTCGCTGACGATGACTTCGGCGGCATCGGCGGCACTGGTGTCATCCAGCGGTGCCATGTCGACGAGGTGCAGCAGCAAACGGGTACGGGACAAGTGCTTGAGGAAGCGAATACCCAGGCCCGCGCCGTCGGAAGCGCCTTCGATCAAGCCAGGAATGTCGGCGACTACGAAGCTTTTCCAGCGGTCTACGCTGACCACGCCCAGGTTTGGCACCAGGGTCGTGAACGGGTAGTCGGCCACTTTCGGCTTGGCGGCCGATACCGAACGAATGAAGGTACTTTTACCCGCGTTCGGCAGGCCCAGCAGGCCCACGTCCGCCAGTACTTTCATTTCCAGCTTCAGGTCGCGCTGCTCGCCCGGCTTGCCCGGCGTGGTCTGGCGTGGTGCACGGTTGGTGCTGGACTTGAATCGGGTGTTACCCAAACCGTGCCAGCCGCCCTGCACAACCATCAGTTTCTGGCCGGCCTTGGTCAGGTCGCCAATCACTTCCTGGGTCGCGGAGTCGATGATCGTGGTGCCGACCGGTACGCGCAGTACCAGGTCTTCACCTTTTTTACCGGTGCAGTCGGTGCTGCCGCCGTTGGAGCCACGCTCGGCATCGAAGTGCCGGGTGTAACGGTAGTCGACCAGGGTGTTGAGGTTTTCGTCGGCCATCATGTAGATGGAACCGCCGTCACCGCCGTCACCGCCGTTCGGGCCACCGTTTTCGATGAATTTTTCGCGACGGAAACTCATGCAACCGTTACCGCCGTCGCCTGCTTTTACTCGGATGGAAACTTCATCAACGAACTTCATAACAAAACGCCTCTCGCCGCATGGACGAGCTTAAGAAACCAAGACATAAGACTCTTGCAAAAATGAGCGCAGCGACCTCAATCAGCGACCGCAAACCAGCGCCTGAGCTCATCACAGACAGCTTTGCAAGAGACTCACTCCACAAACGAAAAAGCCCCGTCGCAAGACAGGGCTTTTCCAGCGATCTCGCAATTAAGCTGCGACAACGCTCACGTAACGGCGGTTGAACGCGCCCTTTACTTCGAACTTGATCACGCCTTCGATTTTAGCGAAGAGGGTGTGATCTTTACCCATGCCAACACCGTAACCGGCGTGGAATTGGGTGCCGCGCTGACGCACGATGATGTTGCCCGGAATGATTTTCTGGCCGCCATACATCTTCACGCCAAGGCGTTTGGCTTCTGAGTCGCGACCGTTACGGGTACTACCACCAGCTTTTTTGTGTGCCATGAGTCAATTCTCCTAGTGAGGAATTAGGCTGAAATTAAGCCTGAATACCGGTGATTTTGATCTCGGTGTACCACTGGCGGTGGCCCATACGCTTCATGTGGTGCTTACGACGACGGAACTTGATGATGCGGACTTTATCGTGACGACCTTGGGAGATCACTTCAGCCACAACGGTAGCGCCAGCAACAACTGGAGCGCCGATGTTCACGTCATCGCCATTGGCGACCAACAGAACGCGATCAAAAGTAACGGATTCGCCAGTAGCGACTTCCAGTTTCTCGATCTTCAGGTATTCACCTGGGGCGACTTTGTATTGCTTGCCACCAGTAACAATTACTGCGTACGACATGGTATTTCTCCGATAATCCTGCTCACCCAGCGCTTTATAAGAAGAGGTATTGGCTGGCATGGCTGCATGGGATGGACGTCCCGAATGCAATTGCGTAAGGCAGGTGCTGCCCAGGAAGTTCAGGGTGCGCGATTGTACGCAAGCTATGGGAGGCTTGCAAGGGGCCGTCTATCGCGCCTTGACACCCGGGGGTCAGGGTCCTAGCATGCCGCGCAACCCTTCTGGAGCGACTGTCGCTGATGCAACCCCAAGCTTTCTACCGCGCGGTCGCGGACGATTTTAGCGCCGTCGACGGCATCATCAAACAGCAGCTGACGTCTAAAGTGCCGCTGGTCTCCAAAATTGGCGACTATATTACGTCGGCGGGCGGCAAACGCCTGCGTCCTTTATTAGTGTTGCTGTGCGGCAAGGCCCTGGGCCGCCAAGGCGATGACCTGCGCCTGCTGGCCGCCACGATCGAATTCCTGCACACCGCCACCTTGCTGCATGATGACGTGGTCGACATGTCCGGCATGCGCCGTGGTCGCGAGACTGCAAACGCGATGTGGGGCAATGCGCCCAGCGTGTTGGTGGGCGACTTCCTGTATTCGCGCTCGTTCGAAATGATGGTCGAGCTGGGCTCGATGCCGGTGATGAAGATTCTTTCACAGGCCACGCGCATCATCGCCGAAGGCGAAGTGTTGCAGCTGTCCAAGGTGCGCGACGCCAGCACCACCGAAGAAACCTATATGGAAGTAATTCGCGGCAAAACCGCGATGCTCTTCGAAGCCTCTACCCACAGTGCTGCCGCGCTGTGTGGCGCCACCGCCGAACAGGCCGAAGCCCTGCGTACCTTTGGTGATCACCTGGGCGTGGCGTTCCAACTGGTGGATGACCTGCTCGACTACAAGGGCGATGCCGAAACCCTGGGCAAGAACGTCGGTGACGACCTGGCCGAGGGCAAGCCGACCTTGCCGCTGATCTACACCATGCGCGAAGGCACGCCGGAACAGGCCGCCCTGGTGCGCAAGGCGATCCAGAAAGGCGGGATCGAAGACCTGGAAGCCATCCGTGCCGCTGTAGAAGCTTCGGGTTCCCTGGAGTACACCGCGCAACTGGCGCGTGACTACGTGGCGCGGGCGATCACATGCCTGCAAGCGCTGCCGGCCAGTGAATACCGGGATGCCCTGGTTGAGCTGAGTGAGTTTGCGGTCGCCCGTACTCACTGATTCCGCGCTGTTTAATGTGGGAGCTGGCTTGCCTGCGATGACTGGAGTGAACTCACTGCCGCTATCGCAGGCAAGCCAGCTCCCACATTAGGACGAGTCCAACCCCATCCGCGTTTAAAACCCTATATAATGTGCGACTTTTAGCCATCCCTGACTTTCTAGGAGCTTTAGTGAGCACGTTGCCTCCCTGCCCGAAATGCAATTCCGAATACACCTACGAAGACGGCGCCCAGCTGATCTGCCCGGAATGCGCCCATGAATGGTCCGCCACTGGCGAGGCCGAAGTGGCTGGTGATGAAACCGTGAAGAAAGACGCTGTGGGCAATGTCCTGCAGGACGGCGACACCATCACCGTGATCAAAGACCTCAAGGTCAAGGGCACTTCCCTGGTGGTCAAGGTCGGCACCAAGGTCAAGAACATCCGCCTGTGCGACGGCGACCACGATATCGACTGCAAGATCGACGGGATCGGCCCGATGAAACTCAAGTCCGAGTTCGTACGCAAAGTCTGATCCTGCTGCATTCCATCCCGCGCCCGCCGCGGGATGGCGTTTCGCCCTCTGCGTTGATCGAACGCAATACCCACACAGAAAAACCCAGAAACTGCCAATAGACGCTTGCTATTCTACGAATAAGAATTATTCTCATTGAAACCCATCAAGGAGAACGACCATGACTTATTTGATAGATGCCTGGCTGGATCGCCCCCACCCTTACCTGCGAATCCTGCATCGGGAAACCGGTGAAGTCTGTGCGGTGCTTGAGGAAGAAGCGCTGAACGAGCTACAGGACCAAGGCGATCTGGACGTGAATGGCCTGAGTTCCAGTGAGCCTGGGGTGCTGAAGGAGGTGGTAAGGAATCTGTTTCTGTTCTGCTATGCACGAGCGTTGCGCCCGGCGACCGACTTGAATGGCAAGTTCCATCCATGAAGAAACTGGCAAATGCCTGTTGGGGCGAACGCGTTCGTCCCAACAGGTAATCAGCAGGTCTTACAGAACGTCGAGCAGCTCGACGTCGAATACCAGAACGCTGTGCGGCGGGATGCTGCCAACGCCTTGAGCGCCGTAAGCCAGTTCGCTCGGCACGTACAGGCGCCATTTGCTGCCGGCATTCATCAGTTGCAGGGCTTCGGTCCAGCCGGCGATCACGCCACCCACCGGGAATTCCGCAGGTTGGCCGCGCTCGTAGGAGCTGTCGAACACAGTGCCGTCGATCAGGGTGCCGTGGTAGTGAGTGCGCACTTGGTCTTCACGGGTCGGCTTCGCGCCGGTACCGGCGGTCAGCACTTCAAATTGCAGGCCGGAAGCCAGGGTCGTGATGCCATCACGCTTGGCGTTTTCTGCCAGGAAAGCCAGGCCAGCGCCCGCAGCAGCTTCAGCCTTGGCAGCGGCTTCGGCTTGCATGATTTCGCGGATTACTTTGAAGCTGGCTGCCATTTGCTCTTGGTCAACACGGCTTGGCTGGCCTGCAAACGCGTCGGTCAGACCGGCCAGGATTGCGTCCAGGCTCACGCCCGGTGGCGGGTTGTCGCGCAGTTGGTCGCCCAACTGACGGCCGATACCGTAGCTGACGCGGGTTTCGTCGGTGGACAGATTAACTTCGGACATGAAGAGGCTCCGCTGTAGGACACCACGGTTTCCCGCGCTGCCCAGAACTAAAAGGGCCCGCAGACTAGCACACAAGAGCGGCCCATGATCAGCCCCACCCCGGCATCGCATTAGCGTGCCGATGACCCTTCGTCGCCCGGCAATAAAAGTATTTCAGAATTGTCCCTTGCCGCCGATACAGCCCTACACATCTTGGCTGGCTCAAACAACAACACACCGTCCAGCAGACAGACATCACTCTTCAAGGAGCTTTCGATGAACAGCTGGTTCGGTAACATCAGCGTCAATCTCAAACTCGGCCTGGGCTTCGGCCTGGTGTTGGTCCTCACTTCAGTCCTGGCGCTCACGGGCTGGACCAGCCTCGGCGGCTTGATCGACCGTAGCAATTGGATGAGCGATATCACCCAGCTCAACGCCTCGCTGACCAAGCTGCGCATCGTGCGCTTGCAATACATGCTGGCCAATGGCGACGAAGCCGTGGCGCAGAACGTACAGACCAGCCTCGATGCCTTCGCCGCTCAGCAACAGAAGCTGCTGGATAGCTTCAAGAGCCCGGAAAACCTCAAGCTGCTCAATGACCAGAAAGCCGTCATTACCGCCTACCGCCAGTCCTTGAACAAAATGCGCGAGGCCTACCGCAATGGCAACGCTGCGCGCGACGTCATGGGCGCCAAGGCCGATGTCGCCAACGCGCAAATCAATGCGCTGCAAACCAGTGTGCAACAGGCGCCGGATAGCCCGGAACGCTTCACGCAATTTCTGGCCGTGACCCAAGCCAAGAATGAGTTCCAGCAAGCTCGCTACGAAGTGCGCGGCTATACCAATAGTCCCAACGCAGAAACCGAAGCCCGCGCTGCGGCGCAACTGGAAAAAGCCGTCGCCGGTTTGAAGGACCTCAGCGCGGCGTTCGGTACCGGTCAGCAAAGCGCATTGTCGGCCCTGGAAACCGCCCTCGGTGCCTACCGCAGCGCCGTGCAGAGCTACAAGGCAGCCAACGCCAACATCGTCACCGCCCGCGCCGAAATGACCACCCAGGGCGCCGATATCGTGACCATCAGCGACAAGCTGTACGACATTCAACTGGAACGTCGCGACGCTGAAAGCACCCAAGCCCGCAGCCTGCAATTGATCAGCACCTTGCTGGCTTTGCTGGTTGGCGTAATTGCCGCCTGGGTCATCACCCGACAGATCACCCGCCCGATCCAGGACACCCTGGCGGTGGTAGAGCGCATCGCTTCGGGCGACTTGAGCCACAACATCCAGGTAACCCGTCGTGATGAGCTGGGCGTGCTGCAACAAGGCATCCAGCGCATGGGCACGACCCTGCGCGAGTTGATCAGCGGCATCCGCGATGGCGTCACTCAGATCGCCAGCGCCGCCGAAGAGTTGTCAGCGGTGACCGAGCAGACCAGCGCCGGCGTGAACAGCCAGAAGATCGAGACCGATCAGGTCGCTACCGCCATGCATGAAATGACGGCCACTGTGCAAGAAGTCGCGCGCAATGCCGAGCAGGCTTCCCAAGCCGCTTCCGACGCCGACGGCCAAGCCCGCGAAGGCGATAAAGTGGTGGCTGAAGCCATCGCCCAGATCGAACGCCTGGCGGCCGAAGTGGCGCGCTCCACCGACGCCATGACGCACCTGCAACAAGAGAGCAACAAGATCGGCAGCGTGATGGACGTGATCAAGGCCGTGGCCGAACAGACCAACCTGCTGGCCCTGAACGCCGCGATTGAAGCCGCGCGTGCCGGTGAGGCCGGGCGTGGCTTCGCGGTGGTCGCCGACGAAGTACGCGGCCTGGCCCAGCGTACACAGAAATCCACCGAGGAAATCGAAGGCCTGGTTGCCGGCTTGCAGAACGGCACCCAACAAGTGGCCAGCGTGATGAACAACAGCCGCAGCCTGACCGACAGCAGCGTCGAACTGACGCGCAAGGCCGGGGTATCCCTGGAAAACATCACCCGCACCGTGTCGAATATCCAGTCGATGAACCAGCAGATTGCAGCGGCCGCCGAACAGCAAAGCGCCGTGGCGGAAGAGATCAGCCGCAGTATCGTGAATGTGCGGGATGTGTCCGAGCAGACCGCGACTGCCAGTGATGAGACGGCCAAGTCGAGTGTGGAACTGGCTCGATTGGGTAGCCAGTTACAGCAGATGGTCAGTCATTTCCGGGTTTAAAAAACCAAAAAAAGCCGCCTCAATTTAAGCCGAGGCGGCTCCACTTCTCAGACCTTATTGGTCATCAAAGCTGTCCCGCAGGAATGTCCACACGTGATAAACACGTAAAGCATTCACTACGAGGTTCCACGTACGTCGTGCAAACTTAGACATACTCGGCCCTCCTAGAGTTGGGCCTTACCTCCAGCGCACTTACCGGAACACGTGAGCCTTTGGACGCGGGTCAATGCGTCCTTTGAGGTGGCCGGGCTAGTAGGCCTTCCGCATCAATCCGGCACGGATTACTAGCCCGTGGCGGTCAGTCCAGAATTCGCGCGCGTACCCGGCCCCCCAAAAGCGACAAACGCAGAAAGAGGAAGATCCTAACCAACATTCCCGTCTAAGGTGTGTCTAACAGTGGTCAAATATCCAGTATCGCCGATAGATTCATTGCAAGCTTTTGCAGTCAAAATCAGGCAAGAGAAAGATGCCTAAAGGATCCATGCCGGCCATCGTTCCGTCTTGCGTGACGACGTGACCGGCAGTTAGTATCCACCTGCGGGTCAATGCGTCCTTTGAGATAGCAAACCCCAGCCACTCACTGGGTTTGCAATAAAAAACCGCCCTACTAAGGCGGTTTTTTTTTGCCTGCCATTTACCCTTCAGACCTCGCTGTCCTCGACAAACACCAGCCGATTCCCAAACGGGTCACGGATACTCATCTCCCGCGAACCCCAGGGCGTGTCCTCAACCCCAGGCTTGGCATATCGGTACTCTTTGCCCAGCAACTGCTGCTGATACGCATCGACCCCTTGGGCCTGAATTCGCACCGCCGCCCCCGGCGAAGCATCACCATGATGCTCGGACAAATGCAGCACGCACTCCCCCAGCGAGACCTGAAGGTACAACGGGAAATTCGCCTCGAAACGATGCTGCCAATCGACCTTGAACCCCAGGAAGTCGACGTAGAATTCCAAGGCTTTGACCTCGTCAAAAATCCGCAGAATGGGGACGACTTTTCCTAAGTGCATGGCGACAGCTCCGTATGAAAGAAGCCCCACTATAGAGCCGTAAACCCACCACGCAAATCCCCGCTACGCGCCAGGAACCGGCCTGCTCTCGCGCCGTTCGCCTGCCCATCGCGATAGCTCAATACGCCATTGACCCACACGCCATCAATCCCTTCAGCTGCGCGCTGCGGTGCGGTGAAATCCGCCACATCCCGCACCCGCAGGGGGTCGAACAACACCAGGTCAGCCCAGTAGCCTTCACGGATCTCGCCACGCTCGGCCAGCCCAAAGCGCGCCGCCGACAAGCCGGTCATCTTGTGCACCGCCGTGTGCAAAGGGAACAAGCCGACATCCCGACTGAAATGCCCGAGTACACGTGGGAAGGCCCCCCACAAGCGGGGATGAGGAAACGGGTCTTCAGGCAAGCCGTCCGAGCCCACCATTGACAACGGATGCGCAAGGATGCGCCGAACGTCGGCTTCATCCATCCCGTAATACACCGCCCCTGCCGGCTGTAAACGGCGAGCGGCCTCCAACAGCGAAACGTTCCACTCGCCAGCGATGTCCTGCAAATCGCGCCCGCCCATGTGCGGGTGCGGTGTCGACCAGGTGATGGTGATGCGAAACGCATCGGTGACCTGTTTGAGGTCCAGGGTCGAGGAACTGGCAGCATAGGGATAGCAATCACAGCCCACCGGATGATTTTCCGCTGCAGCTTGCAGAGCCGCCAACAACTGCGGACTGCGCCCCCAATTACCGGCACCCGCGCATTTAAGGTGGGAAATAATCACCGGCACCCTGGCATGTCGGCCGATCAGAAACGCCTCATCCATTGCCTCCAGTACCGGCTCGAACTCGCTGCGCAAATGCGTGGTGTACACCGCACCGTAGGCCGTCAGTTCTTCAACAAGCTGCAACACCTCATCAGTCTCGGCGTTGAATGCGCTGGCGTAGGCCAGGCCTGTGGATAACCCAAGGGCACCGGCCTCCAGGCTCTCTTGCAACTGCACGCGCATGGCCGCGATTTCATAGGGCGTGGCGGTGCGATGCAGGTCATCCATATGGTTGCTGCGCAGCGCCGTGTGGCCGATCAGGGCGGCAACGTTCACTGCCGGATCGGCGCCTTGCACTGCGTTGCGATAATCGCTGAACCGCGGATAACAGAACTGCTCACGCTTGCCCAATAAGTTCATTGGGTCCGGCGGGTCGCTGCGCAAACTCACCGGCGAGGCGCTGATGCCACAGTTGCCGACAATCACTGTGGTCACGCCTTGGCTGAGCTTGGGCAGCATCTGCGGCTGGCGGATCACCACCGTGTCATCGTGGGTGTGCACGTCGATAAAACCCGGCGCCAATACGCAGCCATGGGCGTCGATGACTTGCTCGGCCCGGGCTGTGGACAAGTCGCCAATCGTGCGGATGCGCCCTGCGTGCACGCCCACATCGGCGACATACCCTGGGGTGTTACTGCCATCGATGATCAGCGCCTGGCGAATCAGCGTGTCGTACGTCATATCAGTCTCCAAGCGGCAGGCTGTCAGGGCCGCCGCGGTAATCATCCAGAGCCAGCTTGATCCGGCGCAGGCGTTCCTGGTTGTCGTCCGGCAGGGCCAGCGCCAGCTCGGTGGCGAGCAGGTCGATGGCCAGCAGCATGCCGTAGCGGGCGGCGGTGGGTTTGTAGATAAAACTGGTTTCCGCCGGTTGCAGCGGCAGCAGGACATCCGCCAATTCGGCCAGGGGAGAGTCCGCGAGGGTGATGGCAATGATCCGTGCGTCGTAGTTGCGCGCCAGTTTCACCACATCCAGTAATTCAGGTGTGCGGCCGGTGAGGGAACAGACAATCAAGGCATGTTGCGGGCCCAGGGTCGCGGCCGTGACGCGCATCATCACCGGGTCATGGCAGGCCGCAATCGGGTAGCCCAGACGCACCAGGCGCACCTGCAATTCATCGCTGCACAGGCTGGAGGGGCCGCCCATGCCGAACGCATGAATCATCCGCGCCTTGCCCAGCAAACTGACCGCATCGACAAAGCTGTGCTGGTTAAAACCTGACAAATGCTGGCGCAGCGTCGCTTCGATATCGCCCAGAATTTGCCGATGAAAGGCCGACTGTTCCGGCAACCCCGCCGGGTCCAGGAAGCGGCTGCCCACACCACTGGCCTGGGCCAGCTGCAGGCGCAAATCGCGCAAGTCACGGCAGCCAACGCTGCGGGCAAAACGCGACAAGGTCGCGGTGCTGACCTCGGCCCGCTGGGACAACGCCTCCAGGCTGGCCGAGGCGGCAAAGCCCACATCTTCAAGCATCAACTTGGCGATACGCCCTTCGCCGGCGCTGAACGAGTCCTGGCGGGCGCGGATCTGGTAGAGGATGTCCATGCAGGCTCCGGTTATAGAATCAGGCTCATAACACCAGGGACAAGCCGTAGGTCAGACCGAAGGCGACCAGCGAAATCAGGGTCTCCAGTACGGTCCAGGTCTTGAAGGTCTGGATGACCGTCATATTGAAGTATTCCTTGATCAGCCAGAAGCCGCCGTCGTTAACGTGGGAAAAGATCACCGAGCCCGCACCAGTCGCCAGCACCAGCAATTCAGGGTGTGGATAACCCAGGCCCAAGGCGACCGGCGCGACCACCCCGGACGCGGTGGTCATGGCCACCGTGGCCGAGCCGGTGGCGACGCGCATCAACGCGGCGAACAGCCAGCCCATCACCAGCGGCGACAACTGGAACGCATGAGCCAGGCCAAGGATTTCATGAGTAACACCAGCGTCCACCAGGATGCGATTCAACCCACCGCCCGCGCCCACCAGCAAGGTAATGCTGGCGGTCGGCGCCAGGCATTCGTTGGTGAACTTGAGGATCGACTCGCGGTTGAAGCCCTGGGCCAGGCCCAAGGTCCAGAAACTCACCAGGGTCGCCACCAACAGGGCGATCACCGAGTTGCCGATAAACAACAGGAACTGGTTGAAACCGCTGCCCGGCGTAGAAATCACGTTGGCCCAGCCGCCGATCATCATCAACACCACCGGCAGCAGGATGGTGCCCATGGTCAGCGCAAAGCTGGGCAGGCGTGTACGCGGTTCACGCTCGATAAACTGGCGCTCCAGCGGGTTTTGCGCCGGCAACTGAATGTGCGGCACGATGAACTTGGCGTAGACGGGCCCGGCAATGATCGCCGTGGGGATGCCAATCAGGATCGCATACAGCACCGTTTGCCCGACCGAGGCGTTATAGGCCAGCACCGCCATCATTGCCGCCGGGTGCGGCGGCACCAACGCATGCACCACCGACAGGCCGGCGACCATCGGCAGCCCGACCATCAGGATCGACACGCCCACGCGCCGCGCCACGGTAAAGGCAATCGGCACCAGCAGTACAAAGCCGACCTCGAAAAACAGCGGCAGCCCCACCAGAAACGCAATACACACCATCGCCCAGTGGGCATTGCGCTCACCGAAGCGGTTGATCAGCGTGCGCGCCACCTGCTCGGCGCCACCGGACTCGGCCATCATCTTGCCGAGCATGGTGCCCAGCGCCACCACCAGGGCGATATGCCCCAGGGTCTTGCCGACACCCGCCTCGTACGACCCCATGATGGTGTCCGCCGGCATTCCGGCCATCAGCGCCAGGCCGATGGACACCAGGGTAATCACGATAAAGGGGTTAAGTCGGTAGCGTGCGATCAGCACGATCAATGCAATGATGGCGATGGCAGCGTATGCCAACAGCCCGAAGCCCGGTGATGCGGCCATGCGGTACTCCTCGGAAAGGGTCACGTCGAATTGGTTGTGAAACTCATAAATCATTCCCGAGGAGCATTTTCAATTTTTATGAAAGTAATTTTCGCCCACGGATAAGCGTTGTCGCTTGGGGATATGCCCGACGTGGGTGGATGAAAATCCGGAGGGTGTTCTTACATGAAGATCAGAGAAGGCGGAAACTCAAACGCCGCCCTTGAGTCATAGACTGCGCATCCATTGCTCAGGAACCCGCTCATGATTCGCACCACAATTGCCGCCAGCGTCCTGCTCTTGTGCAGCAGCGCTTATGCCGCCGACAACCCTGCCTTGAAAAAATGCATGGACAGCGCCAATACCACCGCCGACATGGTCAATTGCAACGCCAGGCAAACCAAGGTGCAGGACGACCGCCTGAACCGTGCCTACAAAACCGCCCTCGCCGCCCAGGAAGGCCCGCGCAAACAGCAACTGCAAGACGTGCAGCGCCTGTGGATCAAATACCGCGACGCCAATTGCGCCTACGCAGGCAGCGCCACCGGCGGCACGATTGATCAGGTAAACGGCTCAGGCTGCGTGCTGGACATGACCCAGACCCGCGCCCAGGAGCTGGAAGACCTGGTCGGGCCGTAATAACAACCTCGCTCCTACAGAAGAAGGCGTCAGTCGTGATGAACCTTGGCGCGCTTGAGCAGTTTTTTGCAGCGCTCGGATAAATGCAGTACCCGCAGGTGCTTGCCAGCCTTGGTGTAGCGCTCGCGCAGGGTCATCAGGGCGGCAATCGCCGAATAGTCGACAAAGCTCAGGTGACGGCAATCCAGCGTGACCTGAGCAGGGTCGTTGGCCGGATCGAACTGATTCAAAAACGGCGTGGTTGAGGCAAAGAACAACGTGCCGTGCAGCCGATAGAGCTTGCTGCCATCGGCCTCCAGGTGTTCATCGGCGTACAGTTCCCGCGCCTGCTGCCAGGCGAAGTTCAGCGCGGCGATGACGATACCGCACAGCACAGCGGTGGCCAGGTCAGTGAACACCGTAATGATCGTCACCGCCATGATCACAAGCACATCATTGAGCGGCACCTTGTTGATCACCCGTAGCGACGCCCAGGCGAAGGTCTGTTGCGACACCACGAACATCACGCCCACCAACGCCGCCAGCGGGATCCGCTCGATCAGTGGCGACAGAAACAGAATGAACAACAGAATCATCACCCCGGCAAACGCCCCGGAGAAACGCCCACGCCCGCCCGAGCTGAGGTTGATCACGGTTTGCCCGATCATCGCGCAACCACCCATGCCGCCAAACAGACCCGAGACCATATTCGCCGCGCCCAGGGCCACGCTTTCGCGGTCAGGATAACCACGGGTCTCAGTGATTTCGTCGGTGAGGTTGAGGGTCAGCAAGGTTTCCAACAGGCCAACCATCGCCATCAAAAACGCGTAGGGCGCGATGATGCCGAGGGTTTCCAGGGTCCAGGGAATCTGCGGCAGCGCGAAGGTCGGCAAGCCACCGGCGATGTGCGCCATATCCCCCAAGGTACGGGTCGGCAAACCGAGCAGGTACACCGCCAGGCCCACACCCAGAATCGCCACCAGCGCGGGCGGCACGGCACGGGTCAGGCGCGGCAGCAGGTACACAATGGCCATGGTGACTGCCACCAGCCCGGCCATCACGTACAGCGGCGTGCCGCTGAGCCAGGTTTCGCCGCTCTTGAAATGCTCCAATTGCGCCAGCGCAATGATGATCGCCAGGCCGTTGACGAAGCCGAGCATTACCGAATGCGGCACCATGCGCACCAGCTTGCCCAGGCGCAACAGGCCGAAAGCGACCATGATCAACCCGCCCAACAATACCGTCGCCAGCAAATACTCCACACCGTGTTGCACCACCAGCGCGACGATCACCACCGCCATCGAACCGGCGGCGCCCGAGACCATGCCCGGGCGGCCGCCGAACAAGGCGGTGAGGGTGCAAATGATGAAAGCACCGTAGAGGCCCATCAGCGGGTTGAGGTGGGCCACCAGGGCAAAGGCGATGCATTCGGGCAGCAAGGCGAAAGACGTGGTGAGGCCGGCCAGGGCGTCGGCGCGCAGACGGGTGAGGTTCATGGAGTACCAGGGAGTTGCGGGGGATAAGGCGGGGAATGGTACGGAATTGCGGCGGGTGGGGCTAGTGAAGTGTCAGCTCCGAGGTACCGAGTCGCCTCTTTCGCAGGCAAGCCAGCTCCCACATTTGATAGGGGTCACACCTTAAAAATGTGGGAGCCGGGCTTGCCCGCGATGGCCACGCCGCGGTGCTAAGCGAACATCAAATCATCTCGTTGCGAATCCACTCCACCACCGACGTACGCTTCGGCGCCCAGCCCAACAGTTCACGAGCGTGTTTACCGCGCACGCGGCTGTTGGAGCCCAACCCGTAATTGGCCATTTCATACCCCCACTCGGCCTCAGCCTCGGCCAATGGCCAATCCTGTGGTTTGCCCAGGTTCAGCGCTTGGGCAATCGCCGTGGTCATGTCGATGAATGCTGCTTCGCTGCTTTCCACGAAGTAGAAAGTACCCGGGACGTTTTTGGTCAGCGCCAGCAGATACAGGGCGACCACGTCTTCAATATGCACGTTGGACCAGATGTTCTGCCCGCTGCCCACATGGCGCACTACTCCGCTTTTGCGCGCCTGCTTGAGCAAGCGCGGCAATTGCACGCTGTCACGCTTCACGCCCAGGCTGTGGCCGTAGATCAGGGTGTTGCAGATCACCGCCGAATTGATGCCGTCAGTGGCCGCCGCGAGGATCAGGTTGTCGATAGCCACGCGGGCAGCCTTGTCGACGGTCGGCTCAGGCAGATTGCTTTCGAAGTAGATGACCTCACTGGCCTTGCCGCCCGACGCATCACCGACAATGCTCGACCCGCTGGTATGCAGGAACGGCTTGTTCGAGCCTTTCAAGGCGGCCAGCAAGGTTTCCACAGCGGCGCGATGGTCGCTGCTGGCGGCGTTGATCACCGCATCGGCCTTCTGTGCCTGCTCGGTCAATACGGTTGCGTCGTCGAGGGTGCCGATCACCGGCGTAATGCCCAGGGCGGTCATTTCGGCGGCTTGTTCGGCGCTGCGCACGAGGCCGGTGACGTGATGGCCGGCGTTGACCAGGCCGGTGGCGATCGAACCGCCGATAAACCCTGCTGCACCGGTAACGAATACATTCATGGAGGTTGCTCCTGACTGGGTAAGTGATGCGCCCAGTATCCAGCTCCCACTGCTGCCGAATAAGCCCGTGCGGCCCAATTCACTCTTGCGCTCAGGTCACGAATCAGCGCGCATAGCGCGCCAGCTTGGCCTGAATAAAGTCCAGGAAACACTGGATGCGTAGTGCCAATTGCGAGTTGCGATAGAACACCGCGTGGATCGGCTGGCGATAACCGCTGTTGGACGCCTCCAGCATGGGCACCAGGCGGCCGGCGTCGATGTCAGCGACGGTCATGAAATTCGACAGGCAACAAATGCCCTGCCCCTGCAGCGCCAACTGGCGCAGGGTTTCGCCACTGGATGCACTGACGCCGGGCTGAATCAGCCAGCGGTCACCTTCGCCGTGACGCAGCGGCCAGTGGTTGAGGGTCTCGGTGTGGGTGAAGCCCAGCAAGGTGTGATCAGCCAACTCGGCAACGGTCGTCGGCGTGCCGTACTGCTTGAGGTAGTCGGGGCTGGCCAGGACATGCAGCGGCGTGCTGCCCAGGAACCGCGCATGCAGGGTCGAGTCGGCAAGGGCGCCGATGCGAATGGCGATGTCGGTGCTTTGCTCCAGCAGGTCGATGATCAAATCATCGCTGTTGAGCTCCAACTGGATATCCGGGTAGAGGCTGCGAAATTCAGCGATGTACGGCACGATCCCATGCAGCATGAACGGCACGGCGGCGTTGATACGCAGGCGCCCGGCCGGCTTTTTCTGGCGCGAGGACAGGCGCTCTTCCAGCTCATCCATCTGCGCCAGGATCAGCTTGGCCTGCTCGAAGAAGTACTTGCCCTCCTCGGTCAAGTCCATGCGTCGCGTGGTGCGGTTGATCAGCGTGGTATCGAGCTTGGCTTCCAGGCGCGACAGCGTGCGGCTGACCGCAGACGGCGTTTGCCCGACCTTTTCGGCGGCGGCAGAAATCGAGCCGCATTCAATCACGCTGACGAAGATCTGTAGCTCATCGGAACGGGCTTTCACGGGCAGTCCTTCATTAACGGCTGAAAAATGCCCGCTCATTATTAACCAGCCAGCAACAAATGGCCTCCCAACAACGCCATGCCGGTAAAAAATCCACGTTTGAACCACACGGCACTGATACGCCGACGCACCACCTGGCCCAGCCACATCCCCAGCAAGGCCGGCACCAGCGCCAACACCGACGCCCCCATTTCACCCCCGCCCAGCACACCGCGCCAAGCCAGCCCGGCGGCAAGTGCCAACGTCGATACGGTGAACGACAGCCCCAGCGCCTGCACCAACTGGTCACGGCTCAAGCCCAGCGCCTGCAGGTACGGCACCGCAGGGATCACGAAGACACCGGTGGCCGAGGTAATGATGCCGGTGATCACCCCGCACATGGGGCCCAGCCAGCGCTCGGTTCGGGGCGCGACCTTGAAGGTCGGCAGGAATAACCCGCTCAGCGCATACACCAGTAAAGCCGCGCCCAGGGCACGCACCACCCAAGGTCCGCTACCCATGCCTAGCCACAAGGTGCCCAACCCGGTGCCGAGGAAAATCAGCAACAGCATCGGCCACAGGCGTTTGAGCAAGGCACCCAAGTGCCCGCCAAAGGACAGTTGCCACAGGTTGGTCACCGTCGAAGGAATGATCAGCAATACCGCAGCCTGCGCCGGCAGCATAGCCAGGCCAAGCATGCCCATGGCTACAGTGGGCAAGCCCAGGCCGATGACGCCCTTCACCGTACCGGCCAGCAGGAAGGTAGTGATGACCAGCGCTGTCAGTGCGGGACCGAGGTTTTGGTAGAAGGAGAGGAAGGTATTCATGCATCGATTGTGCAGGGCTGGAGAGTGGCTGAAAATTCGCCATATACTGAGGTAGCCTCTTGTTTTGCGTAAGGCTGACGACGCTATCGCAGGCAAGCCAGCTCCCACATTTGGAATTGTGAATACATTCAAGGGTGGGAGCTGGCTTGCCTGCGATGAGGCCCTTCCAGTCACTGGGAAACTTCATGCACTTTGACCTCATCGACCTGCGCCTCTACCTGCACATCCTGGACACCGGCAATATCACCGCTGGCGCGGCCCGCAGCCACCTGTCCCTGGCTGCCGCCAGCGCACGCATCCGAGCCATGGAGTCTTCACTGGGCATCGCGTTTCTCGAGCGCGGCCGCCGTGGCGTAACCCCAACACCCGCGGGCAAAGCCCTGGCCCGGCATGCTCGCCTGCTGTTGCAGCAGGCCGACCATCTGCAGCAAGACCTGGCCGAATACGCCAATGGCGTCAAAGGCCAGGTACGCCTGCTGTGCAACACCACCGCCCTCAGCGAATACCTGCCGGAGCTGCTCGCGCAGTTTTTGCGCGAGCATCCCAACCTCGATATCGACCTGCAAGAGTTGCCCAGCCTGCGCATCACCCACGCCTTGCGCCAGGGCACCGCCGACCTGGGGATTATTTCCGATGCGGTAGACACCCACGGCTTGCAGACCCTGGCGTTTCGCGACGACCCGCTGGTGCTGATCATGCCCCTGGACCACCCGTTGACCAACCCGAGTTTTATCGAGAGCCTGCAATACGACTACGTGGGCCTGGGGGCGAACAGCGCGTTGGCGGTTTACCTGGAAGAACAGGCACTGCACGCTGGCTTTCGCTTGCAGACGCGCATTCGCGCCGACGGTTTTGAGGGGTTGATTCGCATGGTCGTCGGCGGTGCGGGCCTGGGCATCGTGCCTCAGGCCGCCTTGGACCGCTGGCCGTCAGAACGCCGTTTCAAGGCCCACCTCCTGCAAGAGGAGTGGGCCTGCCGCACGTTGCTGTTATGCGCACGCTCGTTCGAGCAACTGCCGGGTTATGCCAGGGCTTTGTTCGACGCCTTGGCCCTGCCCTTGCGGAAGAACCCGTAATACACAGCCGACAGAATCAGCAGGAACGGCACGCCAAACACCAGTGTCATCTTGAAGGCGTCGGTGAAATAGGTGGTGATCATCACCGCCCCCATCAGCACCAACCCCAGCAACGTGCTGTAGGGAAACAGGCGCAACTGGAACGACAACTTCGCCCCGCCATGACGCTTGCGATAGCGGCGGAAAAACAGGTGAGTGAGGAAGATCATGAACCAGGTGAAGATTGCGCCGAACATCGAGATCGCCATCATCAGGGTGAACGAGCTTTCCGGGTACACCACGTTAAGCAACGTCGCCAGGGCAATGCCCGAGCTGGACAGCAGCAATGCGTTGAGCGGGATGCCGTTCTTGCTCAACGCGCCCATGGATTTGGGCGCAAAACCAGCGCGCGACAGGCTGAACATCATGCGCGTGGTGATGTAGAGCTGACTGTTCATGGCCGACAGCGCCGCGATCAGGATCACGAAATTCATCACCCCGGTGGCACCGGGAATGCCGATAGTCTGCATCACTGTGACAAACGGGCTCTGGGCCTGGCCGGCCTGGTTCCACGGTACGATGGCGAGCATCAGCGCCAGGGTCAGCAGATAGAACACCACCAGCCGCACGATGGTAGCGCGGAAGGCTTTCTTCACCGCCTGCTCCGGGTCGGCGGCTTCACCGGCGGCCACGGCGATCATCTCGACACTGAGGTAGCTGAAGATCGACACGATCACCGCGATCCACATGCCACTCAAGCCATGGGGGAAAAAGCCGTCGTGGGCCGTGTAGTTCTGCACGCCGTAGTCGGGGTTACCAGAGCCGAACACCACATACACCGCCAGTATGATGAAACCGACAATAGCGCTGATCTTGATCGTCGAGAACCAGTATTCGAAGTTGCCGAAGGTCTTCACGCTGATCGCGTTGAGCAGGATCAGCACACTGGAAAACGACACGATCCACACCCACTCCGGCACGTTGGCAAACCAGTACTTCATGTACATCGCCACCGCCGTGACCTCGGCCCCCACCGCCAGCACAATCGCCGCCCAGTAGGCATACCGCACCAGGAACCCGGCCAACGGGCTGATGTAGAACTCGGCATAGGCGCCAAAGGAGCCGGAGGTGGAATGGGCCACCGTCATCTCCGCCAGGCAGCCCATCAGCAGCAAGGTAATCAATGCGCCGATGGCGTAGCTCACCAGCACGCTCGGCCCGGCATAACCGATGGCGTAGGCGCTGCCCATGAACAGCCCGGTGCCGATGGCGCCACCGATGGCGATCATGCTCATCTGGCCGGAAGTGAGCTGGCGCCTCAGGCCCAGTTCACGGTGGGTAATCTCTGCAAAGCCGTTGTCTGGCGTGGTCACGGGTGTGCCCCTTTATTATTGTGATAGTGGCTGACGCTGAACCTGTGGGAGCTGGCTTGCCTGCGATAACGGTAGTGAATGCACCGACGCTATCGCAGGCAAGCCAGCTCCCACATTTGATCTGTGTTGCTCTTAAGTAACGCTGTTGCGGACTTTGAATTGCGGCTGGTCCCAGGTGGCGTTGTCGAGAATTTCACCGAGAATTTCCACGGCGTCCCACACCTCGGTAAAGCTGCTATACAACGGCGTGAAGCCAAAACGCATGATCCGCGGTTCACGGTAATCGCCGATCACGCCTCGGGCGATCAAGGCCTGGATCACCGCGTAACCTTCGGGGTGTTCAAAGCTGACGTGGCTGCCGCGCCGGGTGTGTTCACGCGGGGTTATCAGTTCCAGGCCATGGGCGGCGCAACGGTTTTCGACCAACGCAATAAACAGGTCGGTCAAGGCCAGGGATTTGCGGCGCAGGCTGGCCATGTCGGTCTGGGCGAAAATCTCCAGGCCGCATTCCACCATGGCCAACGAGGTAATCGGCTGCGTACCGCAGAGGTAGCGGGCAATGCCGGCGCTGGGGGCGTAGGTGGACTCCATGGCGAACTGGCGGGTATGCCCGAACCACCCGGACAACGGCTGGCGCACCACATCCACCAACGCCGGGTTGACCCACACAAACGCCTGGGAGCCCGGGCCGCCGTTGAGGTATTTGTAGGTGCAGCCAATCGCATAATCCGCGCCGGCATGGTGCAGATCGACAGGCACCGCGCCCGCCGAATGCGCCAGGTCCCAGATGCTCAGCGCGCCGCACTCGTGGCTCAGCGCGGTCAGGGCCGCCATGTCGTACATATAGCCGGTCTTGTAGTTGACGTGGGTGAGCATCACCACCGCCACGTCCGCATCGATGGCCTGGGGAAGTTCCGCCGGGCTGTTCACCAGGCGCAGGGAATAGCCTTGTTGCAGCAATTCGGCCAAGCCTTCGGCGATGTACAAGTCGGTGGGAAAGTTGCTCGCTTCGCTGACGATGACCTTGCGCGCAGGTGTACGTTGGCGCTGCACACTCAAGGCGGCGCTGAGCACTTTGAACAGGTTGATCGAGGTGGTGTCGGTGATCACTACCTCGCCGTCACGCGCACCAATCAATGGCGCCAGGCGATTGCCCAGGCGCTGGGACAACTGCGCCCAGCCAGCGCTGTTCCAGCTACGAATCAAGCCGTTGCCCCACTCCTCGGCGATCACCTGTTGTGCTCGTTCCAGCGCCGCCACCGGGCGGGCGCCGAGGGAGTTGCCGTCGAGGTAGATCACGCCCTCGGGCAAGGCGAATTGGGCACGCAGGGGTGCTAGCGGGTCCTGCGCGTCGAGGGCGCGGCAATGGCTTCGAGTGGTCATGGGTCGTCCTGGTTTTTATAGGTGAGGATGGACCAAATAATGAACGAACTTTTAGAGAATTTTCGTGCAAAGTGGTGGGTAAACGGCTATTTAAGCTGTAGGAAATTCGAATTTAATCTCAAAATACGCGGATATCTTCCAAGCATGATTCTCGACGCCACCGACCTGCGCCTCCTGCATTTTCTGCAACAGGATGGCCGCATCAGCAACCAGGAACTGGCGGAAAAAGTCGCGTTGTCGCCGTCCGCATGCCTGCGCCGTTTGCGCCTGCTGGAGAGCGAGGGAATCATCAGCGGCTACCGCGCGGTATTGAACGCCGAGCAGTTGGGGATCGAGCTGGAAGCCATCGTGCACCTGTCGTTGCGCCAGGATGTGGAGGACTGGCATGAGACGTTCATCAAGAAGGTGCAAGGCTGGCCAGAGGTGGCGAGCGCCTATGTGATCACCGGCGCCAGCAACTATGTGCTGCGGGTGCAGGCGCGTAACCTCAAGCACTTTTCGGACTTTATCGTGAACCACCTGAACCGCACGGCGGGGGTGATGGATATCCGTTCGGAGATCGTGCTGCAGAAGATCAAGGACCGGGATGAGGTGTTGGACCTGGTCGTGCGCAAATAACACAAACACCCCAAAACCAATGTGGGAGCTGGCTTGCCTGCGATAGCGGTAGTGAATGTTCCACCGCTATCGCAGGCAAGCCAGCTCCCACAGTTGACCGAGTTGATCAGTCTTCCAGAGCACGCACTCGTTGCATGCGCTGCTGTTCTATTGGCGCATCCGCCACCTGCAACTCAAAGTCAAAATCAATCTGCGCAAACCGTCCTTGCACGCCAAATTCCCGCGCCAGTTGCGGATCGTCGCTGAAGCGGATCTCGGCAATCAGTTCATCGCGGGTGGCATAGGCGAAGTCATCGTGCAGGTACGGGTCATCCGACAGGTTGATCTGCGTGGTCAGGTGCCGGTGCCCAGGCGCCGAGATGAAGAAGTGGATATGCGCCGGCCGCTGCCCGTGGCGCCCGAGTTGGTCGAGCAACTGTTGCGTCGGCCCGCTCGGTGGGCAGCCGTAGCCTGAAGGGACGATGCTGCGAAAACGGTAGTTGCCCTGGGCGTCGGTCTCGATGCGCCGGCGCAGGTTGAACTCAGACTGCGTCGGGTCGAACCACGAATAAGTGCCGCCGGTATTGGCCTGCCACACATCGACAATCGCCCCTGCCAACGGCTTGCCCTCGGTATCGCGTACTTGCCCGCGCATGAACAACGGCACCGCGTCGTCCTGACCATCATCCAGCCGCGCCTCGTACTTGGACAACGGCGCGCCGGCCACATACAACGGGCCTTCGATGGTGCGCGGTGTACCGCCGGACTTGCCTGCCTGCTCATCGGCGGCGTCCATCAACAGGTCCAGATAATGCTCCAGGCCCAGGCCGGCAGCGAGTAGACCGGCCTCCTGGTTTTTGCCCAGTTCATTGAGGTAGTTGACCGCCTTCCAGAATTCTTCCGGGGTCACTTCCAGGTCTTCGATGATGTTCACGGTGTCGCGCAGGATCCGGTAAATCAGCGCCTTGGTACGTGGGTTGCCCGCGTCATTGAGGTTGCCGCTGGCTTCTTCGAGAAACTGTTGGGCGTGGGCAGTCTGGGACAGGCGGATGGACATGGTGCATTCCTCATCTTGTAGTTATAGGTGCAAGCCGGCTCAGCGGTCGTCCGCATGGATCGACGACGGATGGCGGCACAGCGCGTTCACTTCGATGGCCATGTAGGGGAACAACGGCAGTTGCATCAGCAGGTCGTGCAGCTCCTGCACGCTGTCGACATCGAACACGCTGAAGTTGGCGTAATGCCCGGCGATGCGCCACAGGTGGCGCCATTTGCCCTCCTCTTGCAGGCGCTGAGCCAAGGCTTTCTCCTCGGCCTTGAGGCTGGCGGCACGCTCGGGGTGCATATCGAGGGGCAGGTTCACGGTCATTTTTACGTGGAACAACATGGCAGAGGCCTCTTAGTGTTTGTCACGGCGAAAGAACGCCAGGCGCTCTTCATCGAGCGCCAGGCCCAGGCCCGGCGCGCTGGAAACGTGCAGCTGGAAATCGCGGTACACCGGTGGCTCGGTGAGGATGTCTTCGGTGAGCAACAGCGGGCCGAACAATTCGGTGCCCCACGCCAGGGTATTCAGCGTGAGAAAGGCATGGGCCGAAGCCAGGGTGCCAATGCCGCCTTCGAGCATGGTGCCGCCGTACAAGCCGATGCCAGCCGCTTCGGCAATCGCCGCCGTGCGCAATACGGCACGCGGGCCGCCGTTCTTGGCGATCTTGAGGGCGAACACTGTGGCCGAGCCTTCACGCGCCAGGTTGAATGCATCCTCGACACACTCGATGGACTCATCGGCCATGATCGGCACCGAGCTCGACAGGTTGAGCCGAGTCATACCACCACGGTTGTTGCGTGAGATCGGTTGTTCGATCAGGTCGATACCGTGGTCGCCGAGCATCTTGCATGCCCGCAGGGCCACGGCTTCATCCCAGGCCTGGTTGACGTCGACGCGCACACTGGCGCGCTCGCCCAGGGCTTTTTTGATCGCGATCACATGGGCCAGGTCGCGGTTGACCTCGCCTGCGCCGATCTTCAATTTGAAGAGACGGTGGCGGCGCAGGTCGAGCATTTTCTCGGCCTCGTTGATGTCCTGTTCGGTATTACCGCTGGCCAGGGTCCAGGCCACCGGCAATGCATCACGCACCCGCCCGCCCAGCAATTCGCTGACCGGCAGCCCCAGACGTTTGCCGAGGGCGTCGAGCAAGGCGCTTTCGATACCGGACTTGGCAAAGGTGTTGCCGCGAATACTGCGCTCCAGGCGCAACATCGCCGCGTTGACGTTACTCGCATCCTGGCCGATCAGCAGCGGCGCGAAGTGACAGTCGATGTTGACCTTGATGCTGTCGGGGCTCTCGTTGCCGTAGCTCAGGCCGCCAATGGTGGTGGCTTCGCCGATGCCTTCAATGCCGTCGGCACAACGCAGGCGGATGATCACCAGGGTCTGGTTTTGCATGGTGTGCATCGCCAGCTTGTGCGGGCGAATGGTGGGCAGATCAACAATAAGCGTGTCGATCGATTCGATGGCGCAAATCGGCATGGCAATACCCGTTGGGTTCTTTATAGATTTGCGTCGATTCTGTGCCGCATTTTTTTGGGGTTCCAATATAGAATTGGTCTGGTGCGATACCCTCAAGGTATGAAAGGAGTCGATATGGAACTGCGTCACTTGCGCTATTTCCAGGTGCTGGGCGAGACCCTTAACTTCACCCGGGCTGCCGAACGCCTGCACATCGCCCAGCCGCCCTTGAGCCGGCAGATCCAGCAGTTGGAGGATGAACTGGGGGTGGTGCTGCTGGAGCGCAGTCGGCCTTTGCGCCTGACCGAAGCCGGGCGTTTTTTCTATGAGCACGCCAATGTACTGCTCGAACAACTGGACAAGGTCTGCGACACCACTCGGCGCATCGGCCAAGGCGAGAAAACCTGGCTGGGCATCGGCTTTGCGCCGTCGACCTTGTATGGCGTGCTGCCGGAGCTGATTCGGCGCCTGCGCACTCACGAGGCCCTGGAGCTGGAGCTGGGTTTGTCGGAGATGACCACCTTGCAGCAGGTCGAAGCGCTCAAGGCTGGCCGCATTGACGTGGGCTTCGGGCGTATTCGCATCGACGACCCGGCCATTGTCCAGCGCGTACTGGTGGAAGACCGCCTGGTGGCGGTGCTGCCCAGCGGTCACCCGTTGCTGGGCGCTCCGGCCACCCTCGCCCAATTGGCCGGCGAACCCTTCGTGCTCTACCCCGGCAACCCGCGCCCCAGCTATGCCGACCATGTGATCGCGCTGTTCGACGCCCATGGCTTGAGCGTGAAGGTGGCGCAGTGGACCAACGAATTGCAGACCGCTATCGGCCTGGTGGGCGCCGGTATGGGCGTGACGCTGGTGCCGGCGTCGGTGCAGGTGCTGCATCGGGCGGATATTGGCTATACGCCGGTGGTGGAGGCGACGGCGAGTTCGCCGATCATCCTCAGCCGGCGGGTGAATGACCGGTCGCCGGGGCTGACTCATTGCTTGCAACTGGTTGAGGAGTTGATCTGAGATCCTCCAGGCACCCCATACTCCATGTGGGAGCTGGCTTGCCTGCGATGGCGGCGGATCAGTTGGCATCGTGTTGATCGGCCGGCCGCTATCGCAGGCAAGCCAGCTCCCACCTGTTGATCCTCACCCGAGTTCAAGTAATGCGCAGGCGCTTGCGTTGCAATGTCTGGCTGGGCGACTCATCGAACAGCTTGCGGTATTCCGCCGAAAACCGCCCCAGGTGCGTAAACCCCCAGCCCAGGGCGATTTCAGAAATAGTGCGCATTGAGCCCTGCTCCAGTATTTCCTGGCGCACCGCCCCCAGCCGATGCTTCTTCAGATACGCCATGGGCGACAGTGCGAAGTACTTGCGAAACGCATCGAACAGTTTGAACCGCGACACGCCCGCCGCCGCTTCCAGGTCTTCCAGGTGCAGCACTTCACGGGCGTTGTCATGGATGAATTGCCGCGCACGGATCAAGTAGTGCGGCAGTTTTACCCCCAACACCTCGCGCAACTCTTCAGAGTAGTTATTCGGTTGGGCCAGGATCAGCCCCTTGATCAGCGAGCTTTCCAGGTCACGGGTAAACGCCGCCTGCTCGTATAACTCACTGCTGCATTCCAGTTCGGCGATGAAGTATCGCGCCATGCGCCACCACGAAGCCGGGGCGCCGTCCACAGCATCCATCACCGACTCAAACCGCAGCGGTGCATCGATGGGCCGTTGCAGCAAGCCTTCCAGTGACTCGCTCATCGCCGCCCGTGTGATCACCACCTGCAACTTGCGACAGTCACCGGAAATCGCCAGCACCTGATGCTCGTTGGGCGAAATGATCACGCCCTGGTCGCGGTTGGAACTGAGGCGCTCACCGTTCTTGCTCAGCTCCTGCTCGCCCACCAGCGGCAGGCTCAAGCTGTAGCTGCGAAAGTGCTCGGCGTCTTCGATGTCGATGGTCACATCGGTACCGTATTCGATCACGCCCAGGGTGGTGGCGCGGGACTTGAACACGTTGGCGCTGTGGTGAAAGCGCAGGCGCTCGGGGGTGGCCGTCGCCAGGCGATGGGGCCCGCAGATGCCGGACATCCAGCTGCGCGCGCCTTCCAGGTCGAAGCGTTGAATATGAATATCGCGTGTCTGGCTACTCATCAGGGTGCACCCACGGCGGTTAGGCATTTGCGCGCTCTGGCGGCGCGTCGTTGAACCTCGACAGCAAGTTCCAGGCCACGCCAGCAGCGTGGCCACTGCGTGGATAGTAACGGTCGACTATGTGGATAAATCCCAGGGCTTTACGACCATCGCCCACCATCACAGTAGCGCATGCCGTCACCTGCGCGCACCGCCATGGGTATTTGCTGCCCAACTTTGCGGCCTGCGTTCCCCCATTAAGCGGATAGCCCGCCACCGCATCGCAGCCGCTTAATGGCTCACCGTTTAGCCATGATCAAAAGGTGCCTCCCATGAGTGGTGCAAGAACCGTCGAGCAGTGGAAATCCTTTATCGAAAGTTGCCTGGACTTTCGCCCGGCGGATGAAGTGTTCCGCATCGCCCGCGACATGTTCACCGAGCCCGAGCTGTTCGACCTGGAGATGGAACTGATCTTCGAGAAGAACTGGATCTACGCCTGCCACGAAAGCGAACTGGCCCATAACCACGACTTCGTGACGATGCGCGCCGGGCGCCAGCCGATGATCATCACCCGCGACGGCGAAGGCCGGCTCAACGCGCTGATCAACGCCTGCCAGCATCGCGGCACCACCCTCACCCGCGTGGGCAAGGGCAACCAGTCCACCTTCACCTGCCCGTTCCACGCCTGGTGCTACAAGAGCGATGGCCGACTGGTGAAGGTCAAGGCGCCGGGGGAATACCCGGAAGGTTTCGACAAGGCCACCCGCGGCCTGAAAAAAGCGCGCATCGACAGCTACAAGGGCTTTGTGTTTATCAGCCTGGACGTGAACGGCACTAACAGCCTGGAAGATTTCCTCGGCGACGCCAAAGTGTTCTTCGACATGATGGTGGCGCAATCGGCCACCGGAGAGTTGGAGGTGCTGCCGGGCAAGTCCGCCTACACCTATGACGGCAACTGGAAGCTGCAAAACGAAAACGGCCTGGACGGTTATCACGTCAGCACCGTGCACTACAACTACGTGGCCACCGTGCAGCATCGCCAGCAGGTCAACACCGAGAACGGCGCAGGTTCCAGCACGACGCTGGACTACAGCAAGCTCGGCGCCGGCGACGCAAATACCGACGACGGCTGGTTCGCCTTCAACAATGGCCACAGCGTGTTGTTCAGCGACATGCCCAACCCCAGCGTACGCTCCGGCTACGCCACCATCATGCCGCGTCTGGTAGAAGAACACGGCCAGCAGAAGGCCGAGTGGATGATGCACCGCCTGCGCAACCTGAATATCTACCCCAGCCTGTTCTTTCTCGACCAGATCAGCTCGCAGTTGCGCATCATCCGCCCGGTGGCCTGGAACAAGACCGAGATCATCAGCCAGTGCCTGGGGGTCAAGGGTGAGTCCGACGCCGACCGCGAAAACCGGATTCGCCAGTTCGAGGACTTCTTCAACGTTTCGGGCATGGGCACGCCCGATGACCTGGTGGAGTTTCGCGAAGCCCAGCGCGGTTTCCAGGGCCGCCTGGAGCGCTGGAGCGATATCTCACGAGGCAGCCATCGCTGGGAGACTGGGCCGACGCCCAACAGCGAAGCCATTGGCATCCAACCAGCCATGACCGGCACCGAGTTCACCCACGAAGGTTTGTACGTCAACCAGCATCGCAACTGGCAGCAGTTCCTGCTCCAGGGCCTGGAGCGACAAGCGCTGACACTGCGGGAGGTGAAGTGATGAATGCGCAATTGCAGTACCAGATCGAGCAGTTTTTCTACCGCAAATCCGAACTGTGCGACGCCCAGGACTGGGATGCCTACGTGCAGTTGTTCGACCCGCAGAGTGAGTTTCACCTGCCGCAATGGGATTCCGAACACGTCTACACCCAAGACCCCAAGCGCGAGATGTCGTTGATCTACTACGCCAACCGCTCGGGCCTGGAGGACCGTGTGTTCCGCCTGCGCACCGGCAAAGCCGCCTCTGCCACGCCGATGCCGCGCACCTTGCACCTGATCAATAACGTACGCATTGCCGAGCAGGCCGACGACACGTTGGAGGTGCGTTTGAACTGGCACACGCTCTTCTATCGCCTCGCCACGTCCGAGCAGTTCTATGGGCATGCCACGTACCGCCTCAAGCCTGCGGGCGACAGCTGGCTGATCATGCGCAAGCACGCCTTGCTGCTCAACGACACCATCAATTCGGTGCTGGATTTCTATCACCTGTAATGGTGCCGCATCCCTTGTAGGAGCGAGCTCGCTCGCGCCTACAAGGGGTTCATACCTATCCACGGAGTCATGTGAATGAATCACAAAGTGGCCTTCAGCTTTGCCGATGGCAAGACCCTGTTCTTCCCGGTGGGCGCCCATGAAATCCTGTTGGACGCGGCCCTGCGCAACGGCATCAAGATCCCGCTCGATTGCCGCGAAGGTGTGTGCGGCACCTGCCAGGGGCGTTGCGAATCCGGTGAGTACACCCAGGACTACGTCGACGAGGAAGCGCTCTCCAGCCTCGACCTGCAACAGCGAAAGATGCTCAGTTGCCAGACTCGGGTGAAGTCCGACGCCACCTTTTATTTCGACTTTGATTCGAGCCTGTGCAACGCCCCCGGGCCCGTGCAGGTACGCGGCACGGTGAGCGCGGTGCAGCAGGTCTCGACCAGCACCGCCATCTTGCAGGTGCAACTGGACCAGCCACTGGATTTTTTGCCGGGCCAATATGCGCGTCTGTCGGTGCCCGGCACCGATAGCTGGCGCTCCTACTCCTTCGCCAACCGGCCGGGTAATCAGTTGCAGTTCCTGGTACGCCTGCTGCCCGACGGAGTCATGAGCAACTACCTGCGTGAACGCTGCCAGGTGGGTGATGAAATGCTGATGGAGGCGCCCTTGGGTGCGTTTTATCTGCGGCATGTCACCCAACCGCTGGTACTGGTGGCGGGCGGCACAGGGTTGTCGGCGTTGTTGGGCATGCTCGATGAACTGGCCGTCAATGGCTGCACGCAACCTGTGCATCTGTATTACGGCGTGCGCGGCGCCGAAGATTTATGTGAAGCGGCGCGTATCCACGCCTACGCGGCAAAAATACCGAACTTTCGCTACACCGAAGTGCTGAGCGACGCCTCAGCCGAGTGGACGGGCAAACGCGGCTACCTGACCGAACATTTCGACCTGGCCGAATTGCGGGACAGATCGGCGGATATGTACGTGTGCGGGCCCCCTCCAATGGTCGAATCCATCCAGCAATGGCTGGCGGATCAGGCACTTGATGGCGTTCAGTTGTATTACGAAAAGTTTACGCAGAGTAATATCTGACCCTCAGCAGTTCTGAGGGGCCGATGCGGCGTGCAATCACCCTTGAGAAAAACAAGTAGAAGGGAATGTTAATGGCGGATGACATGGTTAACCCGGTGGGCCTCAAGCGAGGCCTGAAGAACCGGCACATTCAGCTGATCGCCTTGGGAGGTGCGATTGGTACAGGCTTGTTCCTCGGCTCGGCCGGGGTGCTCAAGTCGGCGGGGCCGTCGATGATCCTGGGTTATGCGGTAGCCGGGTTTATCGCGTTCCTGATCATGCGCCAGCTCGGCGAGATGATCGTCGAAGAGCCGGTGGCCGGGTCCTTCAGCCACTTCGCACATAAATACTGGGGCGGTTACGCGGGCTTCCTGGCGGGCTGGAACTATTGGGTGCTCTACGTGCTGGTGGGCATGGCCGAACTGACGGCCGTCGGCAAGTACATCCAGTTCTGGTGGCCGGAGATTCCAACCTGGGTCAGCGCGCTGGTGTTCTTCGTCGCGGTGAACCTGATCAACACTCTGAACGTGAAGTTCTTCGGTGAAGCCGAATTCTGGTTTGCGATCATCAAGGTGGTGGCGATTGTCGGCATGATCGTGCTCGGCTGCTACCTGCTGTTCAGCGGCACCGGCGGCCCGCAAGCCTCGGTCAGCAACCTGTGGAGCCACGGTGGGTTCTTCCCCAATGGCGGCATGGGGCTGTTGATGTCCATGGCCTTCATCATGTTCTCGTTCGGTGGCCTGGAACTGGTCGGCATCACCGCCGCCGAAGCCAGCGAACCACGCAAGGTGATCCCCAAAGCGATCAACCAGGTGGTGTACCGCATTCTGATTTTCTACGTCGGTGCGCTGACCGTGCTGTTGTCGCTGTACCCGTGGGATCAACTGCTGCAAACCCTCGGCGCGTCGGGCGATGCCTACAGCGGCAGCCCGTTTGTGCAGATTTTCTCGCTGATCGGCAACGACACCGCCGCCCACATCCTCAACTTCGTGGTGCTGACCGCGGCGTTGTCGGTGTACAACAGCGGCGTGTACTGCAACAGCCGCATGCTGTTCGGCCTGGCCGAGCAAGGTGACGCGCCCAAGGCGCTGATGAAGCTCAACAAACAAGGCGTGCCGCTGCGGGCCCTGGCGATTTCGGCGCTGGTGACCATGCTGTGCGTGGTGGTCAACTACGTGGCGCCGCACAGTGCACTGGAGTTGCTGTTCGCGCTGGTGGTTGCTTCGTTGATGATCAACTGGGCATTGATCAGCCTGACCCATATCAAGTTCCGCAAGGCCATGGGCGAGCAAGGCGTGACGCCGTCGTTCAAGACCTTCTGGTTCCCGTTCAGCAACTACCTGTGCCTGGCGTTCATGGTGATGATCATTGGCGTGATGCTGGCGATTCCGGGGATTCGCGAGTCGGTGTATGCGATGCCGGTGTGGGTGGGGATTATCTACATCGCCTATCGGTTTCGGATCAGAAACGGGAAGGTTGCCGTGGCGCAGTAACCCCTGTGGGAGCGGGCTTGCCCGCGATTGCGGCGTGTCAGCCAATGGATGAGCCGACTGATACACCGCAATCGCAGCGATGCGGCGACCCGACAAGCCAGCTCCCACAATTGACTGTATTTCACCTAGAAAAAAGCCCCGGTAATCCGGGGCTTTTTTATTAGAGCGTGGAACGTACTCGCCAGAGTTCAGGGAACAGTACCGTGTCGAGCATCTTGCGCAGGTACCCCACGCCTTCAGTACCACCAGTACCCGGCTGAAAGCCGATGATGCGCTCCACCGTGGTGACATGCCGGAAGCGCCACTGGCGGAACGAGTCCTCCAGGTCGATAAATTTCTCGGCCAATTGATACAAGTCCCAGTAGCGATTCGGGTCGCGATACACCTCGCGCCACGCCGCTTCCACCGATTCATCGTGCACCGTGGCCGCCGTCGGGTCGCGTTCGGCGCGCTTAGGGTCAATCGCCAGCCCTGCCTTGATCATCAGGTTCACCGCCTCGTCATACAACGACGGCGTGGCAATCGCCACCTGCAATTGCTGCAGCAACTCCGGGCGATGGGCATGGGGCCGCAGCAGCGCCGGGCTTTTGTTGCCGAGGATGAATTCGATCTCGCGGTACTGAAACGACTGGAACCCCGACGACTGCCCCAGGAACGGGCGAATCGCCTTGTATTCCGACGGGGTCATGGTCGCCAGCACCGCCCAGGCGTGCACCAGTTGATCGAAGATCCGCGACACCCGCGCCAGCATCTTGAACGCCGGTGGCAGCTCACCCAGGCGCACATGTTCGCGGGCGGCCTTGAGTTCGTGCAGCATCAATTTCATCCACAGCTCCGAGGTCTGGTGCTGGATGATGAAGAGCATTTCGTTGTGATCCGGCGACAGCGGGTGCTGGGCGCTGAGGACTTTGCCCAGGTCCAGGTAATCGCCATAGCTCATGGACTCGGAAAAATTCAGTTCGGCGTTATGCCATTCTTCCGGCGGTTGGTAATCAGCTGAGAAAGGACATTGGCTCATCGCGTGGGCTCCTTGAGCGGGCGGAGAATGGCGCGCACGGGGCTCGCGTCCAGGTTGGCGAAGCGCAGCGGCAGCGCGATCAGTTCATAGTCGCCCTCCGGTACGTCATCGAGCACGATGCCTTCGAGGATCGCCATGCCATGGCGCGCCACGGCGTTGTGCGAATCCATGGTCTTGGATTGCTGCGGGTCCAGGGACGGCGTATCGATACCGATCAGGCGCACCCCCAGGCTGGCCAGCAACTCAATGGTCTGGGGGGCGATGGCGGTGAAGTTCGAATCCCAGTCGGTGAGTGGCGCTTGTGGATAAGTGCGCAGCAGCACGCGCTCCGGCAGGTTATCCACACGCCCTTGCAACTGATGGGGCTGCACCAGAGCGCCGCTGCCCAGGCAATGCAATACCCGGCACGGGCCCATGTACACATCCAGCGATACCTCGCCAATCGGCGCCCCATCGGCGCTGTAATGCAGCGGCGCATCCACATGGGCACCGGTGTGCGGCGACAGGGTGACGCGCCCCACATTTACCGGACACTCCGGGCCGAACTGCCACACGCGCTCTTCCTGGAACGGTGTATCGCCCGGCCAGGTCGGGGTGGCCGTGCTCAAGGGCGGGCTGATATCCCACCACGTTTTTATTGGGTTCATTGCAAGGCTCTCACGGGGTACTGGGGTGAATGATACGAGGGCCAGCTCTGAATTTTCTTGCGAATTCTGGCGCGCCACGGGAAATATTTCGCAGTTACTGCGAGGAAACAGCGGTTTGATGCACAGATCTGTCGCTCAGATACACCAAGACCTCCTGTGGGAGCCGGGCTTGCCCGCGATAGCGGAGTGTCAGGCAATGGAGATGCTTGGTGTGCCAGCGTCATCGCGGGCAAGCCCGGCTCCCACAGGGGACTGCGGTGTTCAGGTGACTGCGCTTCTGGGCATCCCAATGTCGAGTTCAGACCACTGGCGCAACGCCCGAGGCCTTAGGGTTGAGCTTTCCCTTCCCTGCCTCGGAGTCATCATGACCAAGCCCATCACCGTACTGCGCGACACCCACCCACTGCCGGTCCTGGATGCCTGCAAATGGGAAAAGCTCGAAGGCGACCCGCACACTGTCAACCTCAACGCCTACACCAGCGAAGACGGCAGCAAGATCATGGGCACCTGGATCTGCACGCCGGGCAAGTGGTACGTGGAATACGTGAAGTGGGAATACTGCCATTTCCAGGAAGGCTACTGCGTGATCACGCCTGAAGGCATGGAGCCGATCCACTTGCGGGCTGGGGATATCTTTGTGGTGGAACCGGGGATGAAAGGAACGTGGGAAGTGGTCGAGACGGTGCGTAAGTATTTTGTGTTTGCCTGACCCAGCAAAACCTGTGGCGAGGGAGCTTGCTCCCTCGCCACAGGTTTTTATTTGGGTTTGCGATAGCTGTTGATGATCGCCGAGAAGTCCTTGCCCCCTTCCCCACGCTGGCTCATCGATTGATACAGCTGCTGGGCCACTGCGCCGAGGATCACCGGCTGGTGCACCTGGCGTGCAGCTTCGGTGGCCAGGCCCAAATCCTTGAGCATCAGGTCGGCACCAAAACCACCGGTATAGCCACGCGATGATGGCGCGGTCTCGATCACGCCTGGCCAAGGATTGTAGGTATCGGAACTCCAGCAGCGCCCCGTGGAGCTGTTGATGATGCCGGCCAGCACTTGTGTATCAATGCCAAGTGCATCGCCCAGGGCCATGGCTTCACTGACGCCGACCATGCTGATACCCAGCAGCAGGTTGTTGCAGATCTTGGCGATTTGCCCCGTGCCGACATCACCACAGTGCACGATGTTGCGGCCCATCTGCGCCAGCACCGGTTGCAGGGTGGCGAACAGTTCCGGGTTGGCGCCAACCATAAAGGTCAGCGTCCCGGCCTGGGCACCGCCGGTGCCACCGGAGACCGGCGCATCGGCCACGGCCACGCCTTGTTTGGCTGCCGCAGCCGCTACTTCACGGATGGTTTGCGGGTCAATGGTGCTGCAATCCACGGCGGGGATGCCTTTGCCGATGCCGGCGAGTACACCGTCTTCATTCAGCCACACGCTGCGCACATGGGCGGCGGCCGGCAGCATGGTAATCACCAGTTCGGCACCTTGGGCCGCATCACGCGGTGAGTGGCTGATGGTGCCGCCCAGTTCGGCGAGTTCCTTGAGTACCGCCTGGTTCAGGTCGAACAGGTTAAGCGCGTGCCCAGCCTTGATCAGGTTGCGGGCCATGGGCGCACCCATGTTGCCCAGGCCGATAAATGCAATCTTCATGATCGTCTCCCAGGTTCAGCGCAGGTTAATGGTGGTGTTGACGCCATCGTTGACCGTGTCATCGTCGAACCAGCGGCTGGTGACGGTTTTGGTCTGAGTGTAGAACTGCACCACTTGCTTGCCGTAAGGGCCCAGGTCGCCGAGCTTGGAACCGCGGGAGCCGGTGAAGCTGAAGAACGGCACTGGCACCGGGATGGGGATGTTGATGCCGACCTGGCCCACATCGATTTCGCTCTGGAATTTACGCGCCGCCGCACCGCTCTGGGTGAACAGACCTGTACCGTTGCCGAACGGGTTGGCGTTGACCAGGGCGATGGCTTGATCGAGGGTGTCGACTTCCAGCACCACCAGCACCGGGCCGAAGATTTCCTCGGTGTAGATGCGCATGTCGGTGGTCACGCCCGAAAAAAGAGTCGGGCCGACAAAGTTACCTTGTTCGAAGCCCGGCACCTTGATATCGCGGCCATCCAGCTCCAGCTTGGCGCCTTCTTTCACGCCGCTTTCGATCAGTTCAAGGATGCGTGCCTTGGCGCGCTTGGAAATCACCGGGCCGACATCCGTGCCGGCTTCGCTGCCTGCATTGACCTTGAGCTTTTGTGCCAACGCCTTGAGATCTGGCAGCCACTGCTTGGCCGCACCCACCAGCACCACCACCGAGGTGGCCATGCAACGCTGGCCCGCCGCGCCGAAACCGGCGCCGACCAGGGCGTTGAGGGTGTGCTCGCGGTTGGCATCCGGCAGCACCACCGCGTGGTTCTTGGCGCCCATCATCGATTGGACGCGTTTGCCGTGCTTGCCTGCCAGGTCATAGACATGGGTGCCGACGGCCGTCGAGCCGACGAAGGACACCGCCTTGATGTCTTTGTGGGTGCACAGTGCATCCACCACGCTCTTGCCGCCGTGCACCACGTTGAGCACGCCCGCCGGTACGCCGGCTTCCAGCGCCAGCTCCACCAGGAGCATGGTCGACAACGGGTCTTGCTCGGAAGGCTTGAGTACGAAGGTGTTACCGCAGGCAATCGCCATCGGGAACATCCACAGCGGAATCATCGCCGGGAAGTTGAACGGGGTGATGCCGGCGCATACGCCGATAGGCTGGCGCAGGGTGTAGGTATCCACGCCGCCGGCCACGTTCTCGGCGAACTCGCCCATTTGCAGGGTGCCGATGGAACAGGCGTGTTCGACCACTTCCAGTCCACGGAAAATATCGCCCTCGGCATCGGCAATGGTCTTGCCCTGCTCGGCGCTGAGGACTACAGCAATGCGCTTGGAATGTTCGCGGATCAAGGCTTGCAGCTTGAGCATGATGCGCATGCGCGCGCCGATCGGTGTCAGCTTCCAGGTCTGGAAAGCGCGATGGGCAGCGTCAATGGCGGCGTTGACTTCATCGGCAGTGGCGAACGGGACTTTGGCCAGCACTTGCTGGGTGGCCGGGTTAACGATGTCTTGCCACTCGGTGGTTTTGGACTCGACCCACTCGCCGTTGATCAGCAACTTGACCTGTTGCACGGAAATATCGGCAGATGCGTTCATATGGTCTCCAGAATCTTGTCGTTATGCAGAGAACCAAGGCGTTGAATCGCCTTGAAGAATGAGGCGTTCGGACTGTTTTTGGAGTATAGATGTGCAAATCTCTAATAAGAACGCACATAAAAGCCGGTCCAATATGCAAAAAAACATCACCTCCCTGGGCGCCCTGAACTGGGATGACCTGAAGTTTTTCCTCGAAGTGGCGCGCACCCGCAAGGCCAGCGTGGCCGCCAAGCGCCTGGCGGTGGACTACACCACCGTGTCGCGACGTATCAGTTCACTGGAAGTGTCCCTCGGCACGCTGCTGTTCGAAAAATCCCGGACCAACGGCTTCGTGCTCACCAGCGAAGGCCAGCGGTTGCTGGGTTATGCCGAATCCATCGAAAGCACACTGCACATGGCCTGCGAACAGGTGTCCGGGTCCGGTGTGGCACTGTCCGGCCATGTGCGCATGGGTTGCACCGAAGGCTTCGGCAGCTTTTTCGTCACCCCGCAACTGAGCCATTTCGTCGACACTTATCCCGCGATCTCGGTGGACATCCTGCCCCTGCCCCACTTCATCAGCCTGTCCAAGCGCGAAGCCGACATCGTCATCGCCCTGGAACGCCCGGAACACGGACCGTATGTGTGCTGCAAACTGTGCGACTACAAACTGCAGCTGTACGCCACCCAGGACTACCTCGACCAACACCCGCCGATCCGCACACCTGCGGACTTGGCCGAGCATCCATTTATCAGCTACGTGGATGACCTGGCGTTCAGCTCGGAGCTGCTGTACCTGGCCAACGTCGTGCCCGGCGCCAGCGCGAGTTTGCGCAGCACCAGCGTGATCGCGCAGTACGTGGCGGCGCAGCAAGGCCGGTCGATGGCGATATTGCCGTGCTTTCTGGCAGCGCAGGACCCGCGGTTGTTGCCGGTGCTGGGGGAGCAGATCGCGATTACGCGACAGTTCTGGATGTATTGCCGGGAGGATTTGAGGAAGTTGAAACGGATTACGTTGTTGTGGGACTACATCCGGGAAGTGACGGAGCAGAACCAGGGGTTGTTGATGGGGGAGACGCGGGAGATCAGGTTTGCAGACTGAATGTGGGAGCTGGCTTGCCTGCGATAGCGGTGCATCAGCAAAAGCTATATCTACCGATCAACCGCCATCGCAGGCAAGCCAGCTCCCACATATTGAATGCATTTCAGCTGGGGGAAGCAGAACCCGCTTAGTCTGCGATTACTACAATTGACACCCGGCGATTCTCGGTGCGGCCTGCTGTGGTCGTATTCGGCGCCACCGGCTCGCTGCTGCCCAGGCCGCGCAGTTGGATGTTTTCTTCTTTCATGCCCACGCGGGTCAGCACCTTGCCCACGCTTTTGGCGCGGCGCAGGGACAGGGCCACGTTGTAGGGTTCTTTGCCGGAGGCGTCGGTGTGGCCGTCGACACGCACACGCTCGATACCCGCGCCTACCAGGGCCTGGCCGATGCGTTCGACGATGTCGGTGCTGGGTTTGTTGAGGGTTTCGACGTCACTGCCAAACAGCACTTTGCCGGACAGGCCGAAGGCCCAGCCTTCATCGGTCAGCTCGAAGCCTTGTTGTTTGAGCACGGCGACTTGCGCCGGGGTCAGGCCTTTGGGTGGCGTCTGGCAGCCGCTGAGGGCCAGGAAAGCGACGAGTAAAGAAACAAATAAAATGCGTGTGTTAGCGAACAAGGGAATCAACTCCTGTGTTGAACGTTGACGACGGGATGCTCCGACTCCGCCGTTTGCTGGCCGCCCGAGGACAATCGTTTGGCCTGGTACATCGCCGCGTCGGCGGCGTTGAGCAAGGTGCCGGGAGTGGCGCCATGCTCGGGATAAATGGCAATACCGATGCTGAGGGAGGTCAACACCTGGGTATCACCTGGCAGGGGGATCGGCATGTCCATGCTGGCAATGATTTTGTCGGCGATGCGATGGGCGTCTTCGGCCTTGTGCAGGGGCGCCAGTAATACCGCGAATTCATCACCGCCCAGGCGCGCCACCAGGTCGTCCTCGCGCAGTTGCGCCCGCACGCGGTCGGCAACGGCCACCAGCACGGCATCGCCAGCGGCGTGACCGAAGCTGTCGTTGATGTCTTTGAAGCGGTCGCTGTCGAGGAACAACACCGCCACCCGCTCGTTGACCTTGGCGGCGCTGCGCAAGGCGCGGATCAGCCGGCCTTCGAAGAACGCGCGGTTGGGCAGGCCGGTGAGGCTGTCGTGGCTGGCCTGGTGGGCCAGGGTTTCGTTTTCGCTTTGCAGGTGGCTTTGCCAAGCCTCCATCTCACCGAGCAGGGCATTGAAGTCGCTGCCCAGGCTGTCGAGCTCGGCGATCTGCGCCGAGGGTACGCGGCGGTCGAAGTCTCGTTCGCTGCGGGCGGCGTGGGCGACGGCGGCCAAGCGTTGCAATGGCACGGTGATGCCATTCAATAGACGCCGCGACAGGTGCAATGCCACCCAGGCGCTGAGCGCTGTGCAGATCAAAATCCCGACCAGACCGCTGAGCAAAAAGCGCAACAGGCTGCCACCGTGGCCGACCAGGTGGATGCTGCCGACAGTTTGCCCCTGGCGCAGAATCGGCTGGCTGATGGGCTGTTCGAGCAGGGCGTGCGCTATTTGCAGCTCGACCCGTGACAACATGCCGGTTTCCGGGCGAACCCAGCGCGCCAGCAGCTTGCCGTTGATATCAAATACTTCTGCCTGGGCCACTTCTTCGGTGGAGGCAATCAGGCTCAGGGCTTCGGTGGCCGCCGCGCTATCGTTGAACACCACGGCCGCTTCCACGGTGTAGTTGATGGAGCGGGCGATCAGGTGCAGGTTGTGCTCGGCGTAAACCCGCAGGGCCAGCACGCCGAGCAGGGTCAGGGAAACACTGGCCAGGGTCACCGCTACCAGCGCCAGGATCATATGCCCGCGGGCAATCACCGAACGCAGGGTCGGCCGCACTTTATCGCGGCTCATGAGCCAGGCGCTCGACGGCGAGACAACTGCAACACACTGGGATGGATACGCACGCCGCTGCGGGCGACGGAATCCAGATTGACCTCGAATGACACCTGCTCATCGCTGACCCGCAGGCAGAACAGGCTGCCCACCGTGCATTGGTCGCCCCCTTCGCTGATGCTGAGCACAGGGTGGCCAATCAACGAAGTAAACAGGCGGTTGCGTTCGTCAGGCGTGATTTTGCCGATGTAGATGGCGTCGCAGGCATTGACGATATCCGGATGATCGACCAGCAGGCGCCGCACCCGCACCGGACGACCGGTGGCCTGGGTAGTGCCTTTGACCAGGTCATCGGTGTACTGAGTCGGCCCGACAATGCACAGCCGCAATTGCGCAGGCTCCACCGGCCACCGCGCGTAGCTGAGAATACCCAGCACGACCTGGGTGACCGCCTGGGCGCGCTGCTCGGCGAGGCTGGGCGTCTGCGCCCATACCTGCGGCGCGAGCAGGCACAGAACCGCCACCCGCAACATGCGTCTCCAGCTCAAACTGCGCTCTGTGGGCGAGACAGCCACGTTCATGCAGCACTTCTCTCAGGTATTTTCCAGGGTGATGCCGCAACGATAGCACAGCGGCGGGAACCCCCGCGCAGCATGGCTGGCACGGGGCCTACTATTTTTTCAGAAAAATCAGACATCTGAATCAGAAATATTTCATGACCTATCAGTCAGTTTTTTCCGGTGCGGCGTCCAACTCCAGCATCAACCCGCTCAAACGCTTGACCTTGCGCCGTACCGCCTCTTCAAACACGCCACCCCGGGGCTCGATCAAGCTGAACCAGCGCTTGGCGCGGGTAATACCGGTATAGATCAGTTCTTTGGTCAGCACCGGGTTCAAAGCATCCGGCAGGATCAGCGCCGTATGGATGAACTCCGAGCCCTGGGATTTGTGTACGGTCATCGCATACACGGTTTCGACATCATTCAAGCGGCTGGGCAGCACGAAACGTACGCCACCCTGGCCATCGTTACGTGGGAAGGCCACGCGTAGCACGTGGGGGCCGCCATCGCTTTCGGGCAGTTTCAGCGCGATGCCGATGTCCCCGTTCATCAGGCCCAAGCCATAGTCGTTACGGGTCATCAAGACCGGACGGCCCTCGTACCACTGCTCGTCGCCTTCGATCAGGCGGACTTTGCGCAGGGCCGCGGTGATGCGCTGGTTCAGCCCTTCAACCCCCCAGGGCCCTTTGCGCACGGCACAGAGCAATTGGAACGCATCAAAGGCTTGCAACAATTGTTGCGCCCAATAGGTCCAGGCCGGGTCATCGCGCGGCGTATCCAGAGGTGGACGTGCCGATTGCAGCAGGTTCAGGTAGTAGCGATAACCCTGGGCGCCGTCGCCCTGCCCGTCCAGCACCAAGCGCTCAAAGCCGTGGTCATGCTCGCCCTTGAGGCTTAGGCAAAACAGGTCGTCATGACGGCGCGCGGCCAGCAACTGACGTGCCTCTTCGGCATTTTGCTGGTTGACCCAGCGCGCCAGCTGGCCGATGCCGCTGCCTTCGCCGAAACGACGCGAATAGCGCAGCATCACCACCTGCTGGGCCAGGGGATGACGGGCATCGAGGTCTTCTTGCAGGCCGCTGGCACTGAGGTCTTCGCCGCTGACCGCTTGCAGCCATTGCAGAGTCTGCGGACTGTACCAGCCGGCTTCGGCGTCACGGCACAAATCGCCGAGTACCGCACCGGCCTCCACCGACGCCAACTGGTCCTTGTCGCCCAGCAATACCAGACGCGCATGGGGCGGCAAGGCATCGAGCAGGTTGGCCATCATTTCCAGGTCAATCATCGAGGCTTCATCCACCACCAGCACGTCCAGCGGCAATGGATTACCCAAGTGATGCCGGAAGTGGCGGGTGCCCGGACGGCTGCCCAACAGGCGATGAACCGTGGTGACCTGGGTCGGGATTTTTTCCCGCACGTCGTCGGGCACTGTCAGTGACAGCACTTGCTGGCTGATGGATTCGGTCAGGCGCGCAGCGGCTTTACCGGTGGGCGCAGCCAGGCGAATACGCAACGGGCTGCCGGACTCCACAGCGGGTGCCTGCAACAACGCGAGCAGGCGCACCACGGTGGTGGTCTTGCCGGTGCCGGGGCCGCCGGTGACGATACTGAAGGCGCCGCGGGTTGCCAGGGCACAGGCAAGCTTTTGCCAGTCAATTACACCGTCGGGCGCCGGTTGGTCGAACAGGCGGTTGAGGCGTTGTGGCAAATCGGCAGCTGCGGGCTCCACGTTCGCAAGGCGCAGGCGCAGGGCGCGGTCGATACGTCGCTCGTAGGTCCAGTAGCGGCGCAGGTACAGGCGCTTGCCAGACAACACCAACGGACGACTCTGGGCCGCGTCGCTGCCATCGACCGCCAGCGCTACCAATGGGCTGCACGCCAGGGCATGGCACCAATGGGCAACGTCCAGGTCGTGCAGCAATTGCGACGGCAGCAGCATGGCGCCAGTGTGCAGGTCGCCTTCGGGCGGCAATGACAGGGCGAAGTCCGGCGCCTTGAGGGTTTCGAACAGGTCAAGGCAGACGTGACCATGGCCCAGTTGATGGCTGGTCAAGGCGGCCGCCAACAAGACCAAGGGGTCGGCCTGGGCGTCAAGCTCATGCAGGAAGCCGACGAAGGCTTTGTCCAGGGCCCGCAACCAGCCACGCTCGACCCAACGCTCAAGCAACTGCACCAGGTCGGTGGCGCGACTCAGCGGTGCCAGCTCCTCTAGCGGTAACGGCGACAGGCTCATAGCAACACTCCTTGTTCCCAGACGGGCTCGACCTTGGGCGGGATAGGCTTGCCCTGGAACAGCAGATCCAGACTTTCGATCAGCTCGCGGGGCGGCCGGGTAAAATACGCCCCCTGGCTCACCGACTGGGTGCCACGCAGAAACAGGTACAGGGCGCCGCCGACGTGCTGGTCGTAGTCATAATCAGGCAGGCGCGCCTTGAGCTGGCGGTGCAGGGCCAGCAGGTAAAGTACGTATTGCAGGTCGTACCGATGCTCAAGAATCGAGTGCTCCATGGCTTGCTGGGTGTAGGCCGAATCGTCGGGGCCGAGCCAATTGGATTTGTAGTCCGCCACGTAGTAGCGGCCATCGTGTTCGAACGTCAGGTCGATAAACCCCTTGAACATGCCGTTGAGCAGCACCGGCTCAGCGGCCACACGGGAAACACCGCCGTGGGTGTGCTGGCACACCAGTTTGTCGAGGGCCAGCACATCGACTGTGTGACTGGCGAACCAGAACTCCATTTCGATCTGGTACTGCTGAAGGCCGCTTAAGGTCACGTGGTCGTTGTACAGCGGCAACGGCGTTTGCAACAGATGACCCAGCCAGCCGCTGAGGGTGACGATCCAGCCTTCCCAGTTGCGGCGGTTACAACGTGCGCCCACGGCTTTTTCGATGGCCTCGGGCGTCACGTTGAAACCCTCTTCACCGGCCCACTCCAACAAGCCGTGGAGGAAGGTGCCTGGATTAGGACCGCGTGGGAAACGATGAATATCACCGCCGGACGCCACCACTTCCCGTGGCGCATCGGGGTCGAGGCGTTCATCATCGAACAGTTTCTGGGCCTGGGGGCTTTCCGGTGCTTCGAGGCTGGCGGCGCTCATGCTGTCGCCAATGCGCAAGGCACTGTAGGAAGCAATCCACCAGTTTTCCGTGGCCTTACGTTCAGGCAGCAATGGTGCGAGCAGGGTCGCTTGATTGCGCGGCGGGTGGAACAGGATGTCTTGGGCGTCCGGCACATGGTCATAACCGATGGCCGCGCAGCCTTGCTGCAAGTCCAGCAACCAGCGCGCCAGACCCGCTGATTCGCCTAACGACGCGCCAGCACCAAGCAAATAGCCCAACGCCGACAGGTGCAAGACCGAGCTGCTGTTATTGCCGTGCTTGAGGTCGGCGATGCCTAGCCAGCAGGCGTGTTTGGCGCGGGTCAAGGCCACATAGAACAAACGCAGGTCTTCGGCCAGGCGCTCATCGTCGGCTTGGGCGATCAGCTCGGCCGTGGGTCGCAGGCTGACGTGGGACTTGCCCTGTCCATCGTGGTAATGCAGCGGCAAGCGACTGCCGTCCACAGGCTTGGCCGAACAGATGAACGGCAAGAACACCAGGTCGTATTCCAGGCCCTTGGATTTGTGGATGGTCACCACTTTGACCAGTTGCTCGTCGCTTTCCAGGCGCAGGATCTGCTCTTCACCGGCCTGTCCCGACAGCGCCAGATGCTCGGCCAAATGACGGATCAACGCCTGCTCGCCATCCAGTTCCGAGGCGGCCTGTTGCAACAATTCACTGAGGTGCAACAGGTTGGTCAGCACCCGCTCGCCATCACTGCGGGCGATGAGGGTTTGCGGCAGCTTGAAGTCGTGGAGCAGGCGACGCAGCATCGGCAACACGCCTTGGGTACGCCAGATGGCACGGTAGCCACGGAACTGCATCACCCGTGATTCCCACGCCAGTTCGTCCTGATTCAGACGCTCCAGCTCCGATAGGGACAGGTTCAGGGTGACGCAGGCCAGGGCGGCACGCAGCGGGCGTTCGACATCGGGTTCGGCGCAAGCCTTCAACCAGGCCAACAGGTCATGGGCTTCCTGGGCGGCAAACACCGAGTCTTTATCCGACAGGTACACACTGCGCACGCCACGGCGGGCCAGTTCCGCCCGTACGGCTTGGGCTTCCTTGCCATCGCGCACGAGGATGGCGATGTCTGACGGCAACACGCCCTTGAGGTTACCCTCTATTACAAAGCCCGCCGTGCCTTGCTGCCCACCGTTGAGCAGCGCAACGATTTGCGTGGCGCAGGCGGCGGCCAGGTGTTGACGGTAAACCACGTTGGAAATCGGCTGGTCGGTGGGCAGGTGCCAAAGGTTCATGGCCGGCATTGGTTGGCCGTCGACCTGCAGGTGTTCGCTGCGGCCTTGGGACAGCACCGGGTGAAACGGCACCGGGTTATCCCCATTGGGCTCACGGAACAGGAACGCACCACGACCGGTTTCCGCACGCTGGAACACGTGATTCACCGCCTCGACCATCGCATGGCTGGAGCGGAAGTTGGTGCCCAGGGTGTGATGACGGCCGGTGGTGGATTGCCGGGCGCGCAGGTAGGTGTAGATGTCGGCGCCGCGAAAGGCGTAGATCGCCTGCTTGGGGTCGCCGATCAGGAACAGGCCGCTGTCGAGGTGGTTTTCTTCGATGCGGTAGATGCTGTCGAAGATGCTGTATTGCACCGGGTCGGTGTCCTGGAATTCATCGATCAGGGCCACCGGGAATTGCTCGCGGATCACGCTGGCCAGGCGCTCGCCACCGTCTGCCTGGAGGGCGGCGTTGAGGCGGATCAGCATGTCGTCAAACCCCATCTCGGCGCGGCGACGTTTCTCTTCCTCGAAGCGTTTGCCGACCCAGCCGGCAGCGTGTTGCAGCACCGCCGCGTCGGGCGTTGGCAAGGCGTCGAGGCTGGCTTTGAGGCTGGCCATGGCCTCGATGCCAGGGTGCTGCGGCGGCTCGCCTTTCCACGCTTCGGCCATGCCGTCAGGCGTCAGGCGGGTGAAGCCGGTGCCGATGTCCAGTTGTTCCAGGGTTTCGTCAGCGGCCCAGGCGCTGATCTTTTCGAACCAGGGCTCGAAGTAGCGCGCTTGCATCTTGCGCCCATCGACCGCCTTGGCGGCCACGGCTTGCAGGCAGATATCCCGCAGCTCGGCGGCCCATTGTTGCCAGGGTGCCTTGAGAGCAACCAGCGCGGCACGACGTTCTTGCAGGCAGGCGGTGATCAGTTCGGCTGGCTCGCGGGTTTCGTCGGTGGGCCGCTCGCTGCCGAACAACGCACGCACCCGTGGCATCAGCGCCGCGGGGCCGCCCCAATGGTTGCGCACCCAGTTGAGGGCATCGTCGTGCATTGGGTAGCAGAACAATCGCCAGTAGTCGCGCAGCACTTCGCCCAGCAGGTCGCTATGGTCAGTTTCCAGGGTCTGGGTGAACAGGCTGCCGCTGTCGAACGCATGTTCGCGCAGCATGCGCTGGCACCAACTGTGGATCGTCGAGACGGCGGCTTCATCCATCCATTGGGCGGCGATGTCCAGCCGATTGGCGCAGGCGGGCCATTGCTGCGGTTCATATTGCTCACGCAGGTCGGCAATCAGCGCATCAGGCTGCTCGATTTCGTCACGGAAAAAGCGCGCGGCTTCGGCCAGGCGGATGCGGATGCGTTCACGCAGCTCCTTGGTGGCGGCGTCGGTGAACGTCACCACGAGGATTTGCGGTGGCAGCAGCTCGCGGCCGAAACCGGACTCACCACCGCCGTGGCCGAGCACCAGGCGCAGGTACAAGGCGGAGATGGTGAAGGTCTTGCCGGTGCCGGCACTGGCTTCAATCAACTGGCTGCCTTTGAGCGGGAACGCCAGGGCCAAGGGTTTGCCGATCATGCGTCAGCCTCCGTGCTGGAAAGCGATCGCCAGGGGGCGTTGATCAGCGGGCGATACAGGGTTTCGCACCAGCCTTCGAACTCTTCACTGGCGACCAGGGCCGCGTAGTCGGGAAATTGCCGCGTAAGGGCAGGCGTTTCGCGGCGTTCGCCGTCTGTGGTGATGCCATCGCCTTCATAGGCTTTGCTCGCTGCCGCTTGGGCCTTGGCGGGGTCAGTCTGGCCGAGCCAGGCGAACGCGGTTTTCACCGCGACCGGTAGCGGCGCGCTCATTCCCGTGTGCCAGGCCAACAGCAGGTTACCGAGGATGTCCTCGGCGCCGGCCTTGTCCAGTGGGGCCAACAACAAGGTGTCGTCACTGGCTACCAGGCCGGTGCTCAAGGGCAGGCCACAGGCGCAGGCCACCACGTGATTGACCCAAGGGCGGATGAGGCGGTGCCACTTGCGTGTCTTGATCGAGCCAATACTGTTGGGGATGGTGGTGACGCTTAACAGTCCGCCATCACTGCGTCGGTGCAGACCGCTGATCCAACCTTCCAGCTGGATACCTTGGTACGCAAAGCTGATCGGTTCAGCGCCAGTATGCGGGGTGGGCCACAGCGCTAGAAGGTGTTGATAGCGTTGCACCAGGTCCGGCAACGGCTCGATCAACTCGTTACGCAGGCATTCACCGAAACCGACCATCGGCAGCAGGCCGCTGCCTTGCAGGCGCAGGGCCTGGGCGTTGAGCGCCTGATCGAGTTGGTCGGGTTGGGTGAGGGCCGCGTTCAGCAGGCTGTCGCTTAAGCTGTAGCGTTGCAATGCGTCCAGCACGAAGGGTTCTTCATCAGCCAGGGGCACTTCAGCGGCTTCGAAGAATACTTTCAGGCGCTGGCTGAAGAAGTGTTTGACCGGATTGCGCAGGAAGTCCTGTAACTGGCCAAGGCTCAGGGGTTCTTCCTGTTGGTGAGGGGTCAAGCCTTGCTCTTGGGTGATGACCGCCGGTGCCTGATGCAGCAATTGCCATTCGCGGGCATAGCTGAACAGCGAATCGCCTTCGTGGAAGTAGCGTGCGCTGAAGGGTTGCAGCGGGTGCTCTTGGGTCATTGCGTCGAGCAGCGGCTGATCATTGTTGGCGTGCTGCCAGCCGCTGGCCAAGTGGTCGCGCAGTTGGCCGATCAGTACCGAGGCCGGGCGATCACTGTTGTCACGGATGCTGCGGCCTACCCAGCTGATATACAGCTGGTCACGGGCTGACAGCAGCGCTTCGAGCAGTAAGTAGCGGTCGTCTTCACGGCGAGAACGGTCGCCGGGGCGGTAATCGCTGCCCATCAGGTCAAAATCCAGGGGTGGCTGGGCCCGCGGGTAATCGCCGTCGTTCATGCCGAGCAGGCAGACCAGCTTGAACGGGATCGCACGCATGGGCATGAGCGTACAGAAATTGACCGCTCCCGCCAGGAAGCGCTGGGACAGGCGCTCCTGATCCAATCCGGCAAGCCATGCCTCACGTACTACCGTAAGGGGTAACTCGTCTTGCAAGCCGACGGATTCGCAGGTTTCCAGCCAGGTTTCTCTTAGCTGTTCGAGCTGGCCCAGCAGGTAGTCATCGTGCTCGCTGCTGGGCAGGAAAAACAGCTGCATCAACCGTTGTAGACGCTCGCCCCAGGCCTGTGGCGCGGCGGGTTCCGATAGCGCTTGATGGGCATCGTGCAAGGCGTCGAGCAAGCCGACCAGCGGGCCGATCAAGGCCGCATCGAGGCCACCGATTTCGTCATAAGGTTCAATACCGTCGCAGGCCGTGCCGGTGCCGACGGCATAGCCCAGCAGCATACGGCGCAGGCCGAATCGCCAGCTGTTCTGCTCCAGTTCCGCGGGCAGACCCAAACCGGCGCGTTGCTCGGCATTCAGGCCCCAGCGGATGCCGGCCCCTTCGATCCAGCGATGCAAGGTGGGCAGGTCACGCTCTTTGATGGCGAAGCGTTCGCGCAGGGCCGGGACGTCGAGCAGGTCGAGGATTTCGCTGACGGGGAAGCGGCTGTCGGGGAGTTTGAGCAGGTGCTCCACAGCAATCAACAGCGGGTCGCGGCCACGTTGACCTTGGTCTGTGAGGGTGAAGGGGATAAAGCGTGGGTCATGGCGTTCGAGCTGGCCGAAGACCGCGCGAATATGCGGTGCGTAGCTGTCGACGTCGGGGACCATGACGATGATATCCCGAGGGCGCAAGGTGGGGTCGGCGCTGAAGCGATGAAGTAATTGGTCGTGGAGGATTTCTACTTCGCGCTGGGCGCTGTGGGCGATATGGAAACGGATCGAAGTATCGCGTTGCAAGTCGACAGCGGGCCACCGTTCACGGGTTTCATTCAACGGGCGCAGTTCAAGGATATCGTCCTGGAGTTGGTTGAGCAGCGTGGTGGGTTCGCTGTCGCTGAACAGGTCGATACGACCGTCGCGAAATGCGGCGCGGTAGCTGTTGGGATCATCGTAGCTGTCCAGCAGACTGATGTAATCACGGCCCTGCTTGCCCCAGGCAGCGAGCAGCGGATGGGCGTGCTGGTGCAAAGTTTGTGGGTCGATAGTGACGGGCATGCCCGCTTTGCGCGCCTGGCGTTTGTATTCGTTACGCAGCAAGTCCTTGTCAGCGACGATGTCCGACCAATGATGGCGGCAGGGGTTATGCACGCAGAGCAGGACCTGGCTGAAACGGGCCAGACCCGCCAAGGCTTCCAGCGCCTGGGCCGGCAGCGATGAGATGCCGAAGACGATCACCCGGGGAGGCAAGCCGGGCGGTGCTTGTTCAAGGCTGTTGATGCGCTCGATGAAACGCTGATGTACGCCGGCCCGGCTTTCGGCCATGCCTGCTTCACCCACATCCAGCAGCAGCGCGCGCCACAGCTCGGCTTGCCAGCAGTTGGCTGGGTTGAGCGGTTTGGACTCACCTCGACCATTGCGCAGTTGATGCCGGCCTGCGGCCCAATCCTCCAGCCAGTCGGCACGGTAGACCTGGTATTGGTCGAAGAGGTCAGCCAGGCGCTCGGCGAGTTGGTAGCGTTTGCGCAGGTCGGTGTCTTGCGTCAGGAAGCGTTGCAGAGGTTCGAAGTGCGGTTGGTCGATCAGCTCGGGTAACAGACGCATGAGGCGCCAGGTCAGCGGGGCTTTATCAAGCAGGGACTTGGGCGGGATTTCGTCGCGGCCCAGGACCATGCGATAGAGCTGCCACATAAAGCTGCCAGGCAGTTGTACGTCGATGGCTGCGGCAATGCCACAGCCGCCCATATCATCTTCTTGCGGATCTTCAGCCAAGGCCAGCTTCAGCCACTGGGCGATGCCGTTACTTTGTACCAGGGCGATTTCGTTTTCCAAAGGCGCCAGTGGGTAACGGCGCATCCAACTGACCACCAGGCTGCGCAGTTCGTCCAGGCGGTTGCCGTGAACCACCATGAATCCAGGGCTGAGGGACGTCGCGTCCGGCATAACGGCTTCCTTGGGAAAAGCAAAATCGAGGGGTGGACTTTAGCACTGTGGCGCACGGGGCGGGCACAGCCTGACAGGCGTGCGGGGACAAGGCGGACACTTTTCGAGCGCGCAAAACAAAACCCCAACTGCTTTCGCAATTGGGGTTTCGGAATTTAATCTTGACGATGACCTACTCTCACATGGGGAAACCCCACACTACCATCGGCGATGCATCGTTTCACTGCTGAGTTCGGGATGGGATCAGGTGGTTCCAATGCTCTATGGTC